>TARA_R110002110_G_scaffold169989_1_pt1 | contig 173766 bp, 153 predicted proteins | sample TARA_R110002110 | Tara Oceans TARA_R110002110 (sample SAMEA4397330) | marine metagenome | biome: Polar Biome; feature: [SRF] surface water layer (ENVO:00010504); material: water (ENVO:00002006), including particulate matter (ENVO:01000060) such as... | depth 5 m | reverse complement strand
CTTTTTCAGCTCACAACAGAGGCGGAGATGAAAGATAAACAAGCCCTTAGAGCCTGCTCCAATAATTTATTTTATAACTGTTTAAGTGTCTGACAGGCATTATGTCCTTTACTAAGTAAAATGATGTTTTTGTGTATACAGGCATCATTCCATCCATTTACATTATCTGGAGCGGCCCGTTTGGAAAAAAATTCCAAGTCCACGGCCACTGTATCGGTAAATTGATACAGTTCAATTCGTTCACTCTTCCATTGGCCAACCCAACCACCTTCAGCATTTTCAATCAAGGTTTGGCGTTGATACTGCTTTTCAAACCCGGCCGCTTCAACATCTGCAATCTGGATTAACTGATCATTAAACGAGATTTTATAGAGCAGCATCAGGCCTAGTAAAAGTGCCGCAAAACATAGGGTATTAATAAAATGATCTGTGGTGGTTAAACCGGGATTTTTGGTATGACATTGGACACAATTATTTGCTGTTCGTGCTACCTGATATTCACAGTTTCGACATTTAACCAGTTTTGCCATTGCAAATTCCCTTTTTTATATCGTTGGTCAGAAAGGTCAGCTGACGAGCTTACGATAGTTATCCAAAATCCAATGCACTCTTTCACAGGCTTGAATGTAATCCACGATCATCGATACAGAAGGGGACTGAATCCCTTCGATACTCATACGTGTATATTCCAGACTATGGATAAGATTTCCCAAGCGGGGATCCAAAACCGTGATTTCACCAATATCAAGCCTGCCCTGTTTGATTGAATCATTGTTTGGCTTGTCAGCTGATGCAGATAAAAAATTGATTTCCTTTTCTAAAACATCCCAGGCTTTACGCATGGAATAAATAGGGAACAAGGTGGCTTCTTTTTTCAGTGACATCCATTCCATTTCTGCTTTGTTTGCATGACTGTTATCCATAATCATTATTCCCAGATGGGTTTATGAAGTTTTACTCAAGTGTTATTTATTGAGTTGTTGTTTGCGTTGAAACAGTTTTTCGCCGAGTAACGCCAAATCAACATCACTTTTCTGCAATAAAGGAAACATTTCGTCTTCTTCTTCTTTAACATGGTGCTCAATGTATTCTGAAAGCACCTTGACTTTGGCATCAAATAATTCCTCATCTGCCTGCATTTGTTGAATTTCTTTGATCAATACCTTGGCACTGTCATGTTCAACCTTAGCTTCATTGAGCAAATCTTTTTCATCTGAAAGTTTTTCACGAAACGCTGGGTAGATAATTTCCTCTTCCAACTGGGTATGCAGTGTCAGTTCTGCACAAATTTGATCGGCCAGCTTTTTCTTATGAACAAACGCATATGGCCCGAGCTCTTCATATTGGGCGAACGCCTGTTTAACTTTCTGATGATCTTTTTTCAGTAAGGTTATGGCGTTGTGCTGTGTCTTTTTTGTATCAGTCATGTTTCTAAACCTTTTGATTTCGGTAGATTACTATCAGTCCTTTTGCAAATTACGTACCCGAGATGAACAAATCTCTGCTAAAGCCTGGTGGGCTTGGATATAGCTGAAAGTTTTATAAGTTTTCAATGAATAAAAGAAAATAAAATATGGGTAAAAATTACTGTCATTACAGAAAAATTTATAGGAATAAATCGAAATTTCCCTTGCGAGGGGGAAACTAGAATTTTCAGAACCTCATTAATGCTTACTCTCAGGGTCTGGCATAAGGATTGCTGATAGTGGTTAATGTGCACTTATATCAAGTGTGAGCTCAACCAGATAAGAATTTCCAAAGTTACTATTTAACACTCAGTAAAACGTAATAAATCTAATGTTGAAAGGATAATCGTAATGACTGAAATGAACTCGGAAGATCTAATCAAAAAGCTCAATAATTTAATTGAACTCGATTACGATGCCATTGCTGCTTATAAAGCGGCGATTGAGCGTCTTGATGACATGCAGTTTAAACAACAATTAGCCGCATTTATGGAAGACCATCAAAACCACATTACGGCTTTAAGTGAATCAGTAAGGCTGGAAGGTGGAAATCCGGCTGATGGCGGTGATCTAAAACAGATACTCACTAAAGGCAAAGTTGTGATAGCTGAACTGGGTGGAGATAAGGCCATTCTTAAAGCAATGAAAATGAATGAAGAAGTTACTAATAAAAGTTATGAAGAAATGGTAGATGAGCCTTTCCCAGGAACAATAAAACTCATTTTACAAAATGGTTTGGCAGATGAAAGACGTCACCGAGCATGGATTAATGCAACCCTTGAACAAATTTCTTGATTACGCAACAACCTCAATTCGTTAACTAATCCTAGCTCTATGGCACAGATTAATTGATAAGGAGTAAATACTATGTGGAAAGCACTATTTTTTACCATGACATTAGCTTTCTCGTCGGTCATATTATCCGGTTGTTCCGATGAACAGGATAATCAAATGGGGCAGGACTCTGAGCTGGATGCTGACCCACAGTGGAGCGAGAACCCTTATGGTGATGAAGATGTGGAGGAAATTGAAAACCCTCAATCAGCTGAAGAAATCAACCGCAACAAAGATGATAGCGATTTAACTGAAACACCTCCTTATGATGAAGAAGATAGTGGTTTAGATGAGGCAACTGAACAAGGTGTTGGGCAGCAATATTAAAATTGCTTCACCGGAATCTGACTTATCCAACTAGAACCCAATAAATCATAAAGGTTTATTGGGTTTTCTTTTAAATTAATGAATTTTGGATCCTATTTGGACACCGGCTTGATTCTGCCGCCATGGCTTACTATCGCAAAAAGCATAGTTTTTACAGTCAGCAGTGCAACCTCGGCACGGTAACCGTTTCGATTGTAGGATGTGTTTCAAATTTGGCTCAGATTTACTATTACGCATATTAACGGCTCGTTTAATGATTCATGATTAAAGTAGCTTTTTCCAGGTGAATATGCCGTGAAAAATTTCTATTTCGGTAGAAAATAAGCTTTTAAATAAAAACCATTGACGCTTATAAAACTGCTTTAGCTTCATCTATGGAAAAGACTATGATGTCTGCAGAATCACATAACGTTAATTTCATCGACATTTCAGCTCGTATAAATAAGGATTTATAACAATGCGTTGGAAGGGAAGACCCAAAAGCAGCAATATTGAAGACAGACGGGCCATGCGTACTTCTGGAGCTGGAGGCTTAGGACGTGGTGGTTTACGATTATTACCGTTGGTTTTTCGATTTCTTGGTGTTAAAGGTACTTTGTTAGTAATTGTCGCTGTGGTTGCTTATGGTTTGTTTACCGGTAATTTAGGCAATATGCTCTATGCGCTAGGACTGGGAGAAAGTCCACCCACCAGCGTTTCCACCGAAACGTTAAATCAAACGCCGCAGGAAAAAGAACTAGTTGAATTTGTCTCAGTAATCCTCGCAGATACCGAGCAGACGTGGAGCAGTATCTTTCAGGAAAATGATGAACAGTATCAGGAGCCTCATCTGGTGTTGTTCAGAGGGGTGGTACGTTCGGCTTGCGGCATTGCCCAGTCAGCAATCGGCCCTTTTTATTGTCCTGCAGATCAACAGATTTATCTGGATCTGAATTTTTTCGATCAACTCAAAAACCGATTCAAAGCACCTGGTGATTTTGCTCAGGCATATGTGATTGCACATGAAGTGGGACATCATATTCAGACTCTGATGGGGATTTCAGAAAAAGTTCATGCTGCCCGCAGCCGGTTAAACGAAACAGAAGCCAACAAACTCTCGGTCAAACAGGAATTACAGGCAGACTGTTTTGCAGGTATCTGGGCCAATCATGCAAATGATCAACGTCAACTTTTGGAAACCGGTGATATTGAAGAAGGGCTAAGAGCTGCCAGTGCGATAGGGGATGATACCTTGCAAAAACAATCGCAAGGTTATGTAAGCCCCGATTCATTTACCCATGGTAGTTCGCAACAACGAATGCAGTGGTTTAAAACGGGATTTGAAACTGGAGATATCGCGCGTTGTAATACATTTGCAAACGGTTAATCCCTTTAGGAAAGAGTTTCTTTATTTTAAAAATTACAGATGCTCTGCTCACCGGATGCAATATTTTGGAAGCTTAAAATGTAATATTCCCCAATTTATATTGATAAGCATACTGAATACAGGTCATTTTGATGTGTTCGTTAGCATTTATTGAATGTGATTAATACCAAAAATAGACTGCATAAATTACGGTCAATTACACCTTTTGGATTATTGCTTGCGGGCGCAGATACCAGCAACATAGAATGGCGCGTTTTTTCTTATAATTATTTGGAGTTTAACAATGTCAGAACCCGTTTGGTTTAGAACCGCAGAAGCCACCGTTTTTGCCAGTGAAGATCAAGGCACGGATGCGATGCCGGAAATTTTAATTGGCAGCACCAAAGGTCCGGCAGGCCAGGCATTTGCCAATTTGATGGGGCAGACAGAAGGTCACACCCGTATGTTTGCCATTCGTGCCACCAATCAACAGGTTAAACCGGCAACCATGATCGTGCCTAAAGTGACCATCAAATCGAGCAGTTATGTGGAATTGTTTGGTGGACCGGTTCAGTCGGCGGTGGCCGATGCGGTATTGGATAGCGTTATTGAAGGCGTCATACCAAAAGAACATGCTGATGATTTATGTATCGTGGCGATGATTTGGATCGCGCCAGATGCGGCTGCTAATCCGGATGTTGATCGCAAGGACTTATACCGCACGAATTACGAAGCGATGAAATTGGCCATCAAACGTGCGATGTCAGGTTCACCAACAATTGATGAACTGATTGCGAACCGCAACAAAATCCATCATGAAATGTATGATCCAGAAACGGGTGAATCAGCCTGGTAAGTTAAAGCTGTATTCACTAAAAAACCCTCTTTGTGTGAGCAAAGAGGGTTTTTTTTGGTTACAGGACAAGTAGTCGTCTATTTAATGCTCGTTAAATAACTTTTCATAAAAACCACGTTCAAAATCCCGAAGTGGCTTACGTGCAACATTGCGGTTGTCACTATCTGAATGATAATTGGAAAGTAACTGTACAAAGTACAATGACTTGCCTGATTTTGTATTTATTTTCCCAGCCAGATTGTAAACACCATAGATAGAACCGGTTTTTGCTGTTACTTTGCCACTCAATGGCGTATTGATCAGGCTACTGCGGTATCGCAGGGTTCCAGACTGTCCTGATACGGGTAGCGTATCAACCAGTCCCAGCTCCTTATGGCTGAAGATGTACTGGACGACCTGCATTAACTGCTTGGCGGTGACCCTATTGTTACGTGATAACCCTGAACCATCCATGATAATGGCACGAGACAAATCAATACCGGCTTTTTCCTTAAATACCTCTTTGATGGCGGCCGCACCATTCTCATAACTACCAGGTTGTTTGTAATAAACACGGCCAACCGTTTTAAGCAGATTATCAGCAATCAGATTATCCGACCGTTTCATCATCAAATCGATCAGTTTCATCAATGGTTCTGATTGATGCAAGGCAATAACGGTCCCATGTGCGGTATCGTCACGAATAATTTTGCCACGTAATCTGATTCCGGCACGATCCAGTTCCTCCTGAAGAACCTCCTTGAGATATAAGGTGGTGTTTTGTACCGCAAGATGAAAATTTACTGGCAAACGATGCGAGCCCACGCATCCATTAAGTGAGAAGTGATTTTTATTGTCGGCAGTCAGCTTGAGATCACAATCAATATTCTGATTTTCCAGGCCTTCGCGGATGATGATATCGTCAGCACTGATACTGATATATGGCGAGCCACTGGCTTTCAGCCCCTTAACGGGTGCCGGGGTAGTGCCCTCAATTTTTCCGTAGATACAGTTACCATTCATCGTAATGCTACTGGACGGGGCACTGTAACAGACACCCATAATATCCCATGGTAAGCCAACAGCACGCTCAGAGGTGTCGAAGGCGCTGCCGTTCAAATAGAGATTTCCATCGATAGTAGTTTGCTTGAGCTTAAGTTTTTCGACCAGAACACGCAGATGGGTGCGGGTGAAAGTCGGGTCTCCACTGAAATTGATTATCACATCGCGATCAGTCGTTTCCATTGTGGTTTCAAAACGAAAATCTTTATCCAGAACCAGGCGAGCTCCCAGACCCGTAATGATTTTCTGCAAACTGGCAGGTTGCTGGAACTGTTCAGCACGTTCAGAGTAAATTTCCTTGCCACTTGCGGTATCGACAACATACAAAGCAATATCTGCACCTTCCGGTGTAGGCTTGCCGTTCAATGCCGGGTCAGAAAAAGTTTGTGTAGCGTAAGTAGAAACACTAAAGAAAAGCAACATTACCAGGGTGAGATATTTGGTCATACAGTCCAGTGATACATGAGTTTTAAGTTAAAAGATTGCAAAGCCTATCATGAAATTCAGCATTTAATTTGAAACAAAAAGCTAAGCTTGGAGAAACGCCGACGACAACAGCGATTGGCTGGTGAATCTTAAGTGTACATCGGTTTGTTTTCGGCCACATTCATCCAGCCTTTGGCTATACGGTAGATAACCCAAATCGCATTGGCCAGCAGAATGAAAACCCCGATAACTACAGCACTCAATAAAGCACCTATCAAGCCCCACAAAAGACAAAACCAGAAGGTACGGATCTGCCAGCGAAAATGTGATTCAAGCCACGTTCCACGCACATCATCGCGTTTGATGTAGTTCATGATAACGGCAACCAGGAACGTTAAACCAACAATAAAGGATGCTGCCTGCAGGGCATAAATAACAATCGTCAGTGTTTTGACTTGATTTGAATTATCGTTCATATCGGGGTCTGGGGAAGGATTGGGAATAATTCTGGGTTCAGACATGAAATATCCTTTGGTTATCTGCCTGCAAGGATAAATCTTTTGCAGGCAGATACCAAAACTTTATCTCAGGAAAAAACTATGTTGGAGTGAAATTTTGCTATATCGCTGTTTTAATTAAGAAGTGAAATTAGTTAAGCGTTTCATGTGGAGTGGAGTTAGAGCAATGAGAGCATTCACTGATTAGATGAGCCTGGTTGTAAAACTTTCTTCTGGCAACATGAATTGCCGTTTTACAATCTGGCAAATCACCCAATTGAATGCGATCAATCATTGGGGGTAAATTGGGACATGTTTCTGGACACACATGATGAGTGTCACATCCCTTGTTAGGAAGCTTAGGATTTGAATCTAGGTAATAACTTGCCATATCGATATCTCCCTGATCTTATCAACATCTTTGTTTTCCGTTAGGCCAATATTGAACTAACAGGTAAGTCACATATTTATTATTACTCTTACAACCCCAGTTACCGTAAATGAATAATTCCTGTTTTCACAGGAAACTTTACCCGTCAACACCTAAGGAAAACAGAAAACCCATGAATTTACAACAGCTTGGAGCCGTTAATTCAGACTCTTAATTTAAAGTTATTTAAACAAAATAACGATTTCCCGCCAATAAATGATAACCACGTCACACTTTATGCGCAATAAATGCTGACAATAATCCAAAAATGTTAACTCTGTCACATTTTTTATGGATATTAATCGTTTTTATCGATTGTTTTTGTATGAATAAACTGTTTTACAGATTAATCCTTTGTGAGTATTGTGGCAACCCTGAACAAATAAGCCACTACAACAAAACTATATAGGGATTTAATCATATGAAAACAACCCGTCAAACCGCTGACATTGGTATCGTCGGACTTGCTGTCATGGGCCAGAATCTGGCTTTAAATATGAACGATAAAGGTTTTACCGTTGCTGTTTACAACCGAACAGCCACGAAAGTAGACGAGTTCATGCAGGGCCCTGCAAATGGTTCCAGAATTATTGCCTGTCACGATTTGAAAGCGTTTACTGAATCATTGCAACGGCCCAGGAGGGTTATGTTGATGGTAAAGGCAGGGGATGTGGTCGACAGCTTTATCCAGCAACTTTTACCGTATCTGGAGAAAGGTGACATTATCATAGATGGTGGTAACTCTTTGTTTAATGACAGCGATCGCCGTACTCAGGAATTACATCAGCAAGGGATTCTGTTTATTGGCAGTGGTGTGTCTGGTGGTGAAGAGGGGGCACGCCATGGACCTTCGTTAATGCCCGGTGGTAATAAAGCTGCATGGCCAGCAATAAAAGATATATTCCAATCAATCTCTGCGCAGGTTGATGGTGAGCCTTGCTGTGACTGGGTAGGAAATGATGGGGCAGGCCATTATGTGAAGATGGTGCATAACGGTATTGAATATGGCGATATGCAACTGATTTGTGAAGCCTATCAGATGATGCGAGAAGGCATGGGGTTGTCAGGTGATGAAATTCAACAGGTATTTGCCGAATGGAATGATGGTGTGCTGGATTCCTATCTGATTGAAATTACTCGCGACATTCTTAAAGTAAAAGAACCTGATGGCAGTTTGTTAATCGATCATATTCTGGATACCGCAGGTCAAAAAGGTACCGGAAAATGGACGGGCATGAATGCGTTGGATTTAGGCACGCCTTTAACATTGATAGGTGAGGCGGTATTTGCCCGTTGTTTGTCAGCGTTGAAAGATGAACGGGTTACGGCATCTCGCGTATTACCGGCTAAGGCGGTTGCTTTTACTGGTGATAAACGTGAAATGATTGATGCCGTTCGGGATGCACTTTATGCCTCCAAAATCATTTCCTATGCCCAAGGCTATATGTTAATGCGTGAAGCAGCGGCAACTTATGGTTGGGAGTTGAATTATGGGGGTATTGCGATGATGTGGCGTGGTGGCTGTATTATTCGGAGCCAGTTTTTATCCAAAATCCGTGACGCTTTTGAGCGGAATCCGAATTTGCAGAACCTATTGCTGGATGAGTTCTTTATTGACGCCATCAGCGAAGCATTGCCGGGCTGGAGAAAAGCGGTCGTTACAGCGATTGACGTTGGTGTGCCGGTACCTACCTTCAGCAGTGCTTTGTCATTTTATGATGGTTATCGCAGTAAACGTTTGCCAGCCAATTTGTTACAGGCACAACGCGATTATTTTGGTGCCCATACATACGAACGACTCGATAAACCCCGAGGTGAATTTTTTCACACCAACTGGACAGGACGCGGTGGAAATATATCTGCCAGCAACTACGATGTCTGAATGTGTTTCACGCCTCAGTGATATGCCTCCTGTCATATCATTGAGGCAGATTTAAGGTGAAATGAGTTTTTTAATTTAAACTTTAAACCGGTATCCCACACCTTGAACGGTTTCAATAAATCTTGGTTGTATAGGTTCTTCACCAAGTTTATGGCGTAACTGGCGTACTAGAACACGTAAATAATGTGTTTCATCAACAAAGCTTTCACCCCAGATGGTCTGGGTTAAAAAACGATGGGTCAGGATATGCCCTGGCTGTTCTGTGAGTAATCGAAGCAACTCGAATTCTTTACGAGATAAATGAATTATTCTGTCATCCAGTTTGACCTGATATTCCGCTAAATCGATAAACAGGCCATTGATTTCACGTTTACTGTTAGAAGCTACAGTATTGTCACTTATTCTCAGTAACGCTCTAACCCGAGCCATCAACTCACTGATGCCAAACGGTTTGGTGACATAATCATTAGCACCGGCATCCAATGCCTGCACTTTTTCATCTTCGCTGGATCGAACAGACAGAACAATAATCGGGATCTGTGACCATTTACGTAATGCTTTTATAACATCCTGTCCATCCATATCCGGCAAACCTAAGTCCACAATCAACAGGTCAACCTTTTGTTCGACCATAATGGCTAATCCTTGTTCACCGAGCCTGGCTTCCAGCACCACATGATGATGTGCTTCAAGACTGATCCTCAAAAATTTCTTAATCTGAGCTTCGTCTTCTATGAGTAATATTGTGGCCATGTAAATACTCTGTGGAGGTTAGGACTTATTGATCTTTCATATTCACCACTGCTGGCGGCTATGAAAGATCAACAGCCCCTTGGTTATTTGGTAGCTTGATCCGCATCATCGTGCCTTTGCCATAAGGATTATCCAATGCCATCACCTCGCCACCATGCGCTTCAACCATGCCGCGGCAAATTGCCAGGCCCATTCCAGTGCCCGGTAAACTGGATTCGTGTCGATCACCTTGAGCAAGGCTGTAAAACATATTGAATACTTTTTCCTTTTCAGTATCGGCAATACCCGGTCCGTTATCGATAATATCCAGCGTTATCCAATTGTCATCATGCTGAACGATTAACTTTATTGCCAATTCTGCTGTGTTATGGCGAATGGCATTATCAAGCAGATTGAAAATGGCTTGTTCGATAATTAAACCCTGAACATAAAGCATCGGGGTATCTTCTGTTAATTCAAGCTCGAATTGCACATTATCTAATTGATGGCCCAACCGTCTTATAGCACCGTTAATCAGATCGTCGATATCCATCCATTCACGATTCAGGTTCAGTTTACCCTGGCTCAGACGAGTCATATCAAGCAGATTCTGAATATGACGGTCCAACCTGTGCGCTTCATCTTCAATGGTCTGGATCAGCAGCTGCTGATCATCAGTCGATAAATGCTGAGCATATTCACGTAATGACGAACTCGCCCCGATAATGGAAGAGAGGGGGGTACGTAAATCATGTGAAACTGAAGAAAGTAATGTGGCACGTAGTTGTTCTGTTTCTGCCAGTAATTTGGTTTGTGAGAGTTCCGCCACCAGCATGGTACGGTGTAATACCACTGCGGTTAGCTGGCAGAACGTTTCTGTAGCCGTAATTTGCTTGTCATTAATGCGTTCATTAATGGCCACCAGGCCAAGCTGTCTGCCATCCCAGCTAAGTGGAAAAAACAACCATCCCTTGTGCCAGGTTTCACCGTCCAGATGTTTGGATAGCATTAATTTAAAAACTTCTTCACCAGGATGACCACTCGATATGCCCTCCGGGTGCAAAATCAATTTAGACTCCTGCTGGATGGCAATCACCACACGACCATCATTGCTCAGAACTCGCCGTAAGGCCTCCAATAAAATTTCGATAGTGGTTTCAGTGTTGGTCGCGAAAGAGAGCTTTTGACTGAACTCATAGAAATGAGACAGCCGGTTTAATGCCATTTCCTGCTTGGCTATAGCTTCGCGCATTTGCGTCGCTAAATGTGCCGTCATCAATGCCACCATCAAAAATATAATTAATGTGGCGACATCCGCTTTGTGCAGAATATTAAAAGTGTAATAAGGCTCAGTAAAAAAGTAATTGAAAGCCATAAAGCTGAACAAGCTGCTTAATAAAGCCGGACCAAAACTGGTTTTGGCTGATATCAGCAACACACCCGCCAGAAACAGTAATAACAGACTGGTGTAGGGCAGATAACGGTTAAGCACCTGGGCAAACAACACGATCACAAAAATCAATCCGATCGCGAGCAGATAATGTTTGAGCGGAGTATTAGTTGGAAGAAAACGCATAGCTGATCGCTTTTTCTGGAAAATTCTTAAAGTTGTTTTAACAATAAATCGCATTTAAAAAAGTAAAATTTATATAAAATTTTTATCTTTTTTTTAGCTGACTTTCAGTCTCCTGAAACCAATAATCCATTAACGTTGATTATAGGGATGAATAGACTGATGTTAAGTTTTACCAAGTTGTTTCAAAGGCATATTACACCGTGTGTTGCTTGGCTTACATTTTTGATTGAGGTCGTAAGCTAATGCATTGGCGAGCCATCATCCGGTTATTTGGTTTGCTGTTGATGTTTTACAGTCTCAGCTTTCTGCCTTCATTAATCGTTTCATGGATCTACAGCGATGGACAATGGATAACCTTTATCGGGTCCAGCCTGATTGTGTTTTTATTGGGATTATCGTTGTGGCTAAGCAACTATCATCAACGTCAGGAATTATCCGTTCGTGATGGCTTTCTGGTCGTAACACTCTTCTGGTTTATATTGGGGCTGGTCGGCGCTTTACCCTTTTACCTCAGTCTGCATCTGGGGTTTACCGATGCGGTATTCGAATCCATTTCAGGATTTACCACCACGGGCGCGACCGTTATTGTTGGGTTAGATCAATTACCCCAATCAATTTTATATCATCGACAACAAATCCAATGGTTAGGCGGCATGGGGATTATCGTTCTGGCGGTCGCCATTCTGCCTTTATTAGGCGTCGGGGGCATGCAGCTGTATCGAGCGGAAACTTCCGGCGTTGCCAAAAATGAAAAAATGACACCCAGAATCGCTGAAACTGCCCGTTCCCTGTGGCTGATCTATCTGTTACTTACGGTGTGTTGTGCGTTAGCTTACTGGTTTGCAGGGATGAGTTTCTTCGATGCGGTAGGCCACGCCTTTACTACCGTGGCGACCGGAGGCTTTTCTACTCATGACGACAGTATCGGCTATTTTAACAGTCCACTTATTGAAGCTATCGCAATCGTATTTATGTTGGCTGGCGGGGTGAACTTTGCCGTGCATTTTTTAGTGTTAAGACGCAAGCTAATATCTTCATATGCCGAAGATCCGGAAGTAAGAACTTTTGGATTATTGTTTGTCTTTGCCAGTATTTTTATTGCGATAAGCCTGTATTTCGCCGGGGTGTATTCTGGCGGATGGGAAGCGCTTCGTTATGCTGCGTTTCAGGTGGCTTCCATTATGACTAGTACCGGTTTTGGTACGGCGGTATTCGCGGAATGGCCATTACACATCCCGTTAATTCTGGTGATTTTGTCATTTATTGGTGGATGTGCCGGTTCAACCGCGGGTGGCATTAAAGTTATGCGTATCATGTTGCTGGCGAAACTGGGTTTACGGCAACTCGAGTTATTGGTGCATCCTCGCTCCGTATCTGTGGTGAAGTTGGGAAAACGGCCAATATCTGAAACAGTATTGTTTTCGATTTGGGGTTTTTATGTGCTTTATATTGTCACAGCATTGATGCTGACAGTTGCAATGATGGCAGCCGGCCTTGATTTGATTTCAGCTTTTGGGGCAGTGGTTGCAACGATCAATCTTCTGGGCCCGGGTTTAGGAGAGGTTGCCTCAAATTTTGCCACAATGGATGCCACGGTTAAATGGCTCGGGATCTTCGCAATGCTGGTAGGACGCCTGGAAGTGTTCACCTTGTTGATTCTATTTCTGCCAGCCTATTGGCGCAATTAACAGAGAGGTTTTGCAGATGAAAATTATTATTCTGGGTGCGGGACAGGTCGGCAGTTCGACGGCAGAAAGTCTGGTCAATGAAGGTAACGATGTCACGGTGATTGATCAGAATCCGGTATTGCTGGAGCGATTGCAGGAACATCTGGATATTCGCACGGTGGTGGGATATGCAGCACACCCCGGTACCTTGTTAAAAGCGGGCATCAAAGACACCGATATGCTGATCGCGGTCACCCATAATGATGAAATCAACATGATTGCCTGTCAGATTGCCAGCTCACTATTTAATACGCCCAAAAAACTGGCGCGGATACGTGCCGCAGATTATCTGGAATATCCGGCTTTATTTGCGCTGGATGCTGTGCCAATTGATGTCATTATCAGTCCTGAGCAATTAGTCACTGATTACATTACCCATCTAATTGAACAACCTGAAGTCTTGCAGGTTCTGACCTTTTTTGAAGATCGTGCTCGACTGGTTGCCGTTAGAGTGGATGCCGGGAGTATTATGGATGGTAAAGCCATCCATGATTTGCTGGATCTGCTTCCTAAAATACAAATGCGTATCGCGGCCATTTTCCGAAATGAAAGTGCTATTTCATTGGGAGGAAAAATCACGTTACAGGCCGAGGATGAAGTGTTTTTTCTGGCCGAAAAACATCAAATCAGTGAGCTGGTAAAAGTATTCAAAAAAGATTACCAACCCTATAAACGAATATTTATTGCCGGTGGCGGACAGATTGGTAAACAACTGGCACAGCGGCTGGAAAAGTCACATAACGTTAAAATTATCGAACATAATGAAAATCGTGCACGGGTTATCGCCGAAGAACTGCATCACAGCCTGGTTTTGCATGGTGATGTGGGTGATGCCAGCCTGCTTAAAGAAGAATATATTCATAAAACGGATGTGTTTTGCGCTGTGACTAACGACGACGAAGCCAATATCTTGTCTGCGATGCTGGCGAAGCGCCTGGGAGCTCGCAAAACCTTTTCCATTATCAGTAAGGCCAGCCATGTTGAACTGGTTGAAGGAACCAGTATTGATATTGCCGTATCGCCTGCACAAATTACCATTGGGACCCTATTGACCCATATTCGTCGTGGTGATGTGATTACCGTACATTCGTTAAGACAGGGTGCTGCAGAAGCCATTGAGATCGTGGCACATGGCGATAAGCAAACCTCGAAAGTAGTGGGGCGTAAACTCTCAGAACTCAAACTGCCTAAAACGGCGACCGTTGGAGCGATATTACGCAAAGAAAAGATTTTGTTTGCCGAAAAAAATGTTCAGATTGAAAGCGGCGATCATCTGGTCATCTTTTTGACCGAACAGCAGGATGTCGATGAGGTTGAAAAACTGTTTCAAGTAGGATTTGAGTTTCTGTAAATCAGTTTATTAGAGATGTAGGAGCTTCAGTTTGTATCATCCGTCTTTAATATTTACTTTTTGCCTAAAAGTTCAACTAGATAATGAAACAATGTTTGTGATTTTCTAACGCATGCCAATTGAAGTCTATGCGGTTTTTATTTTTACTTCAGCGTTGCTGGCCCTGGCTCCGGGGCCAGATAATATTTTTGTGCTTACCCAGTCAGCACTTTATGGTAAACGCAGTGGCATTCTGATTACCTTAGGTCTATGTACAGGGTTGGTTTTTCACACCTGTTTAGTGGCATTCGGTGTTGCCACTATTATGCAAACTTCTGACTGGGCGTTGAGTGCGTTGAAAATCATCGGCGCAATCTATTTGGTCTACCTGGCCTGGCAGATTCTTAACAGCCAGACACAAGAATTATCAGGTAAGGGCGTAGTATTGAGTGATGCCAACTTATATATTCGCGGCATTGTGATGAATGTAACTAATCCCAAAGTCAGTATTTTCTTTTTGGCTTTTCTGCCACAGTTTGCCAGTTCAAACTATGGTGCGATTACGCCACAAATTATATTGCTCGGGACTATGTTTGGTGTTGTTTCACTCTTTATCTTTAGTGGTATTTCTATATTAGCTTCAAAGCTTGGCGACTGGCTTAAAACAAAACCCAATGCTCAGGTTTATCTCAGTCGCACGACAGCACTGATTTTTGTTGTGTTGGCGTGTAATCTTTTGATAGGGCTAACTCATTGAGTCAAAACGCTGAAAATCAGTAAATTGACTCAGTGCCTTGTTGACGTTTAACACAGGCATCAAATATTTGATCATGGATAAAATCCGCTGATTTACTGGGGGGCTGGATAAATACCTGTTTGGCAATTTGCAATAAATCATCACGGCCTTGAGAGTCTTTGTAAATCGATTTGATTTTTGTTTCAAACGTTTCCCAGTCGTCGCCTTCGGTCTGACGGATTTTCTGGATTTCATAGGCAGTACCTGCCTGATAGGCACAGCTGGTAATGGTTCCATGCTCCAGATTTTCTGCCTGGACCGAACCAACGAAAGTTAAGGCAAAAGTCATCATGACTAAGTGTTTCATCTGACATACCCCACTACTAAAACCTGCTAAATATTTTGAATCATCATGACATATTATCTGCAGAATAATACCAGTCTAATAGGAATGGCTTGTATGACAGGGCATTGCTATGCTAACAAGGGTGCAGGAAGTCCAAAGGAGCTGAAGTCTATGAGCAAAGAAATAGAACAAAGCATGATAGTGCTGGCCCGTCATCGTTTGAAATGGTTGAGGGTTGCCCTGGCTGGGCGAAATGCCGATCTGAATCTGGTGCAGAACACCTTTCATCAGCTGACAGGGCTGACCAGTTTAAGGTTTGTTCAGGATAATGGTCTGAGTCTGCCAACAGCGAAAGAACTGGCTATTATTGATAATCTGGCGATATTAAATGTTCAGCAACAACACCCGGAAGTATTGGAAAAATTTTCCAATGAATCACAGGAGTTATCGAAATATCTGGATATGCCTGCCCGGGATTTGCTTGATTTGCTGTTTAAGGAAGGAGGCCGGTTTCAGAATCAGGAAGCTATTTCAGTGGCTATGCACCGGGGCTTAATCAGTGATATTCATCATGAGAAAGAAGCCTACGACAGATTGAATGCACGTGAACGGAAACAGGATATGTAAAAAACCTGTTTACCAGTCTATGTTTTTTCCTTGCCAATCCAGAAATGACAATTCACCGTCGGCTGGCAAACCCTTTAGAATTTCAAACAATCTATCGGCAACAAAATCCGGGGTGAATAATTTATCGTCAGGCACGTTTGTATTATACGGACGAGATAGTGGAGAGTCAGTGGTACCGGGATGAAATGCCAGTAACTTTACCATTTTGGCGCGACGGGCATATTCAATGGCGGTGGATTTTAACAGCATATTCAACGCTGCCTTGCTGGCGCGATAGCTATACCAGCCCCCCATGTGATTATCATTAATGCTGCCAACCCGTGCGCTGAAGATGGTCACCTGACAGGTTTCAGCATGTTTAAGCACTGGTAAAAGCTGTTTCAGCCAAAGCACCGGGGTAATTGTATTGATATTAAACACATGGTTGATGGAGGCTGCTGTAAGTTGTTCGAGACGTTTTTCCGGTTTTACTGATTCATCATGGAGGATGCCGTGACAGATAAAGACCTTTTCAAAGTTACGTTGCTGGTCGTAAAACTGCATCGCCAGGTTGCCCATACTTGTTTCGTCATATTCAGACTGATACCAGATGACACCAGCAAACTTATCGGGTTGTGGTCCACGACTAACCACCACAATATTTTCAGCAGTTAAGTAAGTTAATAGTTTTTCAATGATGGCCTGAGCAATCTGCCCACTGCCGCCAATAACGAGAGCAGATGTTTTCATTTGTTGAGTATGCGCCTGATGATGTGAATTTTGTGTGTTAAAAATTTTTTACTTGTGTTCCCACGGCTCCTGCGTGGGAACACAAGTAACGACCTTTTAACTGAGAGCCATTCCTGATATCCATTTAAATGCTTTATAAATTGCGAAACAATTAGACTATTCATTCTGCATTCATGAACAATGGTTTACTGTTTAATAATGTGCGCTATATAAAGCAGTGAAAACTTATTACTGCCTTCTACTGACAAATGCTCTATAAACTATATTGACTCAGGTTTTCTGAAAAAATTATGAATGGATTAGTGCTATTTCTATGAAAAAATTCACCATTCGTTACCAGGATTTATTGTCTTTATTCTCAATGAATAAAACCTTATCTATTATTTTCCCGATTGTTTTAACAGCAAGTTTCAACATAAATGCAGAAGAGGCCGTTGAGGCGAATGAGGACTGCGGTGAAGCGGAAATTCGTTACAGTGATAACCCGGAGCTTACTCGCGCAGAAAGAATAGCATTAATGGAAAAAGCTTTTTTTGATTCGGTTAACCGCTTTGAGTCATGCAATTTGTCTGATCCAAATAATACGTCTGCGGCTGGCAGTGATGGTGGAGATAGTGGCGAGCAAGGCGGTGGAGAAAATCAGGGTGGTAATGCTGGTAATCACTCAGTCGCCAGCCAGGAAATGCAGGGTACTGAAGCTGAGACAGAAATGGAAAGCTCGATGCCAGCTCAGGCCGGCACAGCAGATTCAGTTGAACAAACTGATAGCAATGGTGCGGCAGTGGTATCTTCGGGAGGTGCAGATAACGGTGCTATCCCGGAAGACATTCCATCCGCCAATAACGACGATGCCATTGCTGCACAAATCAGACTGGCTGCGGAAGCTGAACAAGATCCAGAGATTAAAAAGAAACTCTGGAATGAATATCGTAAATATAAGGGGATGAACATTGTTGAAGACTGAGTCATTTAGAGCCCCCTCCAGGTTTCTTATCTATCTTATTATCCTGACCCATGTACTAACGGGATGTGCAACTACGTCATCCTCAGGTAATTTAAAAACCGGTCCACAACTGGCCTCGGCCCAGGAACAAAACAAAGAAATACCCTACCAGGGCGTTAAACTTGACGTCATTATTCCGGTCTTTTCGCCAGGGCTTTCCGATTCAGCAGCTGAATATGAAGAAGAAGGTATCTGGCCTGAATTGAGACGAGCAGAAGCCAATCGATTTGCTTATAAATTAAAAACGGCTTTAGATGAAAGTGGTAAGTTTGGTGCGGTTCGGGTAGCCCCCAACAGCACTGCTTCAGGTGATTTATTTGCTGTCGGCGAGATCATTGAATCAAATGGTCAAGAGCTTGAATTTAGCCTCAATGTGGTTGATGCCAGTGGTAAGCAGTGGTTAAACGACACCATTGAATATGAGGTTGGTGAAGGTTTTTACAAAAATCCGAGAAATGACGGCAAAGACCCCTATGATCCCGCTTTTGATAAAGCGGCCCAGGCGATAATTGAAGCCCTGCTTAAACAACAGCAAAGCGAACTGGCGCAACTGCAGAATATTAACGATCTGCGTTTCGCCGCCAGTTTCAATGAACAGGCCTTTATGGAGTATCTCGATACCAGTGGTCAACAAATTAAGCTGGTCAGTATGCCGAGTGATGCTGACCCAATGTTTCAAAGAGTCAAATCGATTCAGGTTCGTGAACAGTTATTTGTAGATAATCTGCAGCAGAATTACAGTGCATTTTCCCAGCAAATGGATGACAGCTATCTGGCATGGCAGGAAGCCAGTGCCACAGAAATGCAATTACGCAAAGAAGCTAAAACCAAAAGCATCTGGAAAATGATTGGCGGGGCAGTTTTAATCGGTGCCGCCGTTGCTGCCGCTACGTCAGGCAGTTCCAACGACCCGCGTTTTGCCCGTGATCTTGCGACTGTTGCCGGTGGTGTTGGCGGTGCAGTGCTGATCAGCAGTGGCTTTAAATCTCGTGAGGAAGCCAAGTTTCATCAGGAGGCATTAAACGAGTTAGGAGAATCGGTGAACTTGGAAATGGCACCACAGGTGATGACTTATGAAGAAGAATCAGTCGAGTTAACGGGTGATATTGATGAGCAGTTCCGCCAATGGCGAGATTTTTTGAACCGGATGTATCAATTAGAAGCCACGCCTGATGTACAGCTCTAAATTTCGCTTGAGGTTCAGCCATAGATCATGATCCATCAGAAAATCGCTGAGGCTAAACTCGCTAAACGAAAATTATTCTTCAAAACACTGCTTATTATCATTTTGCTGAGCGTGTTTTGCGTGGCGTTAATTTTGTGGGCGTCAGTCCCCAAAACCCGTTCCACTAGCGTCGAAACTGAGCAGCCACTGGATATTGTTGAAAGCTCACCTCAGGAAAATGGCAACCAGGACAGTGAAACCTTGCGTCAGCAATATCTCGAAGCCTATGCCCATTTTGAAAATACAATTAAACCCGAGTTAAACAAGATCGATCTGCCAAAGTGGGATGAACCGCTGGCTGATCGTTTAAATACAAATGAAAGTGCTGCAATAGAACAGTTTGGTGAAGCGAAATATGCTCAGGCTAATGCGACATTAGATGCTTTGATTAAACTGGCTGAAACTGCTATTTCAGACAGCCAGAATCAATTTGAATCGGCCATGCAAAACGCTCAACAGGCTTTTGATGACAATCAGTATGAACAAGCTAAAACAGCAATTTCAAAAGCATTGATGTTGGATAGTAGTTCTAATCAGGCTTCGGCGTTAGCAGAAAGAATTGAGCAATTACCGGAGATTGCATCTTTAGTTGAGCAAATTGAAGTCGCTAATGTCGAAAATAATCCCCAGACCGAGCTGAGATTAATCAACCAGTTATTAACGCTGACGCCAGAAAGAGAAGCGTTGAAGCAACGTGCTCAGGCGTTACAAACCACACTCAATAATCAAAAATTTCAATCGCTTATCTCCCAATCCTATGCTGCGATTGATGATGGTCGCATTGAAGCGGCCAAATCAGCATTGAGTCAGGCTCGAAATATCTACTCCAATCGAGCCGAACTGAGTGATGTAAATACTGCGATACAACAATATGAAAAAAACCAGCGAATTCAGTCGGGTCTGACCAACGCGGCAAAGGCAGAGTCTAATGATAACTGGCAAGCTGTAAAAAACAATCTTGAGCAGGTGGTTAAGGAAAACCCCAATAACCAATCGGCCACAGAAAAACTGACCATGGCCAATAACATATTGTCATTGGATAAACAGATCGATGACTACCTGAAATCGCCTTATCGACTGTCAAACAGCCAACTGGCAGAGCAGGCGCGTGGTGCCATTAATGCTGCCGCAGCATATCGTAATCAAAGCCTCTCGCTGACCCGTAAAAGCCGTGAACTGGAAACGGTATTAACCGCAGTGAACCAGACTGTTCCTGTTGAAGTCCGCTCCGATAATCAAACACATATTCTGGTGCGGGGTGTTGGTAATGTAGGTGTGGTTGATTCAAAAGTGATTCAGCTTAAACCCGGCCAATATACTTTTGAAGGTAAACGGCAGGGTTACAAGTCAAAGTTAGTTGAAGTTACTATTCCCTACGACGTAAACCGTTTTAGTCTGACACTGGTATGTGATGAGCCAATTTAACCAGCAGCTGGAACTTGCCCGTAAACGTCAGCACAGAATGTATCTGTGGTTATTGACGATATTTGTGCTGGTTTTCCTGATTATAGTGACAGTGATCTTTGCATCAAGGGGGACCCGGGTTGAGGTTCAGCCGGATGATGCTTCTGATGTATCAATTAACGCCGAGTCCTGGCTGGCAATGGTTATTTTGGATTCAGTATATTCGCTTGCTGAATCCACCCAAATTCAAGTAACTGCGAAAGGCTTTTACCCTCTTAGAAAAACCATTGAACGAGCTGATACTGGCAAAGTCATTACGGTTACATTAACCCCGTTGCCAGCTAAGATTATATTGTCCACATCGCTTGACGATAATCTCACTCAATGGCTGATAGACGATGAAATCATTGCAGTAGCAAATCATCTTGAGTACGAACTCCCTGCGGGCGACCATCAGCTCCTTGCAAAGCATCCACATTATCAAATGACGACGCTCGATCTGACACTCAGCCGTGGTGAAACAGTCACCCGTAATGTTGAACTGCAACCGCTGCAGGGTGAGTTTGTTGTAAATTCGGTGCCAAGTGGCGCAATGGTAATGGTAGATGCTGTTGAAGTTGGCAAAACACCGCTCACCGTACCACTGCAAGGGGGTTTTCATGATGTGCAGTTAACACTGCAAAAATATGAAACCACCGAAGAAACCATTGAGATAAAAAATCCCAGCCCGACGATAGAAAGAAACTATCGTTTATCTGCAGAAACGGCGGGTGTACGGTTAAATCTTCAACCCTCAGGTGGTCAACTGACATTGAATGGGCTGCGAATCGATAATCAGGATCGCCTTTCGGTTGAAGCGGGTAAACAGCACCGGTTGCACTATTCAAAGCCGGGATTTTTCTCCAAAACTGAAACGTTCACTTTGGACACCAATGAAAAAAGAACCCTTGATCTCACTCTGCAAAAAGAAATGGGTAAGGTGGAAATTCTATCCACGCCAACTGCTGAAGTGAAAATTGATGGAAAAGCGGTAGGAAATACGCCAATTGAGTTGGAATTAAATGCCGTTCCTCATGATGTACAGTTCAGCCTGCAGGGATATCGAACGATCTCGAAAAGCATTACTCCAACGGCGAGTGAACCACAAAAAATATCCGTTACTTTACTCCCCGAGGCGCAAGCCAGAAAAGCTGAAGCTCCGAGAGTGTATAAAACCAAAGCCGGTGGTGAAATGGCACTTTTTTTCCCCAACGACATTATTAAAATGGGGGCAGGAAGAGATGAGCCGGGGCAACGTGCCAACGAGTTTTTAAAACAGGTCCGACTCAACCGACCTTTTTATGCCGGCACACATGAAGTGACTAACGCTGAGTTCCAGCAATTTGATAGCAGTAAATCTGGCGATGGCAAATTACCGATCACTAATTTGAGCTGGCTGGAAGCGGTCAAATTTTGCAACTGGTTAAGCCAGCAGGAAGGTTTAACCCCCGTTTACCAGCTGCAAGGCAATCAGCTGAATCAAATTAATAGCAATGCTGATGGCTATCGATTATTAATGGAAGCGGAGTGGGAATGGCTGGCTCGAAAAGCTGGTAAACCCGAACAAACTTTGTTCGTCTGGGGCAACGATAAAACCATCCCAACCAAAGCCGTGAATATTGCCGATGAATCTGCCAAAGGCAGTGTGAAGCTATATGTGCCAAGATTTTATGATGGTTATACCGGTATTGCTCCAGTGAAGAGCTTTGACCGAGAAAAGTCTGGGCTTTACGATTTGGGAGGCAATGTCAGCGAATGGACTCACGACAGTTACTCACTAACGGTGCCGAAACTGGATACCGTTTATCCACAGGTTCTTGATACTTCAACCATAGCAATGCGTGTGATAAAAGGCGCAAACTGGCGTTCTGGATCACTCAGTGAATTAAGAGCGTCCTACCGCGATGGTGCAGAGCTGGGTCGCGATATTCTGGGCTTTAGAATCGGCCGATTTTTATCTGGAGGGAATGAATGATGCTATTCAAAAGAATTTTACTGATTGGGGCTTCAATCATGTTGTTAGTGGTCTTATCGTTGATGATTCACAATGCCTGGGCAGGTAAATCGGTTATCAGTCTGAACTCCCCCGTTTCGTTCCCAGTGGATATCTGAAGATGAATGATCTGATGAAAAGCTTTGCCGCCTTGATCGTATCGATCATTGTGGTGCACATGATTTATATCGGCTTTATCCGGCCAGAGGCTGCACAACTGGTTGAACTTGCCTTACAACAGCAGCAATCATCACCACGTAATATTGTGGTTATCATCAAAGACTACGAACAGGAAATCTGTTTTATTCTGATGTTTTGGGGCTGTTTTTTAATTGCCAGTTCATACCGTGAGATTCTCAAAACAAAATACCTGTACAGCGTTGATTTAATTGAAGATCCAACCAACAATAATGAGCAACCAATTGATAAATCTGAGCATAAAGAACTGGATGTAAACCGTATTATTCATCGGTTGGATAGTGAGATCCCCCAGGATTTAATCTCTTCGCCACTGGTTCAGACTTTACGTGCCTCATTATGGCGTTACAGCTCGACCAACAATGTGCAAAACCTGTCAGATGCCATTGAAAGTAATCTTGAAGCATTGGCTGTAAAACAAGACTCTGAAAACTCCATGATCCGCTATCTGATCTGGGCCATTCCCTCTATCGGCTTTATTGGCACAGTGCGTGGTATCGGTCAGGCGCTTTCACAAGCTGATCAAGCACTCGCTGGCGATATTTCCGGCATGACTGATAGTCTTGGGCTGGCATTTAATTCGACGTTGGTCGCTTTGTTGATCAGCATCTTTCTGATGTTTTTGTTCCATCAACTGCAACGAATGCAGGATAGCCAGATTGTCGATACCCAAAGCTATTGCGACAAATACCTGTTGAGACGCATTCGCTAACGCAACATGGCTTACCGTCGTAAAAAAGCCGAAGGTTCCAGTCTGGCATTTCTGGATATCATGTCCTGTGGCCTCGGCGCGGTTATCCTTGTGTTTATGTTGGTCAAACAGAAAATTGATGAAACCCCGGTTGAAATCGATAATCTTAAACAGGATATCAGTCAGCTTGAACAGGTGAGGGATGATGCTGAGACCACATTGGGTCAAATAAGAGAACAGTTAAGCAGTGAAAATGCCCGTTATCAGGCGTTAAAAAAACAACTGGATGATAAGCAGTCAACACTGGCGAGTCAGAGTCAGCAAGTCCAACGATCTGAAAGTGAACTGGATGAACTTAAATCCAGTATTACCTCCATTAAAGTGCCACAAAAACAACAGGATTTGGTTGAAGCTCCTCGTATCAATGAAGAAAACTATCTGTTAGGACTGAAAGTTGAAGGCCCCAAAATAGCGATTCTGGTTGATACCAGCGCTTCAATGACCAATGAAAAACTGATTGATATTATTCGCACCAAAAGCAGTTCCCAGCAAAACAAAAAGAATGCCGCCAAATGGCAACGCACTAAAAATGTCGTTGAATGGTTGCTGGCACGAACACCGGAAAACAGTGACGTGGTGGTAGTGGCTTTTAGTGAAGATGCCAAGGTATTGGGTGATAAAAAAGGTTGGCAAAAAGCCAGTGCATCACAAACGACTGCATCAATCATCAGTGAGTTAAATGCCATTGTCCCCGAAGGGGCGACGAACCTGCAAAAAGGCTTGAACACCGTAAATCAGTTTTCACCAACCAACCTCTACGTGATTACTGACGGTCTACCGACCAAAGGTGAATCGCAATATCGTAGTCTGAACCCTTTCTCCAGTTGCAGTTCGCTTACCGGTAATGCGCAGACGATTTCGGGTGAATGCCGAGTGAAATTGTTTCAGCAAACCATCAACGAAAGCGGTAAGCGGGGAGTGCAGGTCGATGTCATTTTGCTGCCGCTAGAAGGTGATCCCGATGCCGTGAATCAATATTGGATTTGGGCTGCCACCACCGGCGGATTACTGATCAGTCCGGCGAGTAACTGGCCATGAAACATCGTAGAAAAGGCATCGATATATTCAGTCTGTCTTTTCTGGACGTGATTTCCTGTGGGTTTGGGGCCGTCGTCATGTTGATATTGATCTCTAAAACCGATGTCGATGTTTCCACTGCTGGTGCCGATGATATCAGCAGTTTACTGGCCTCGTTGATTGGTCTGGAAAACTCGGTGGCTGAAGTAAGTCAGCAAATTGAACAGGAGCTTTCGACGTTAGAAGCCTTATCGGGTGAAAAACAGGCTATTGCTCAGGCCGAATCTTCTTTGGAAAATCAGCTCAAAGCACTGCAACAAAAAAATGCCGCACTGGAAGAAAGTATTTCGGGACTGAGTCTGGTGGAATCACGCCTAAGGCAGGCGGCTTTGCCAACGCCAAGGAAATCTGCTGATAAGCGTTCCGCAGAAGTAGGCGGTATTCCGGTTGACAGCGATTATGTGGTGTTCATTATCGACACGTCTGGCAGTATGAAACAGATCTGGTCACGGGTATCCAGAGAAGTGGTGAATGTGCTGAATATTCACCCTGAAGTGAAAGGCTTCCAGATATTAAATGATATGGGGACATCGATGATCTCCGGCTACGATGGTCGCTGGATGCCGGATACGCCCTCTACACGAAACAGTGCCATCAAAATGTTTGAGAATTGGTCAGTGGTATCCAACAGCAGTCCGGTGGAAGGTGTGGAAATGGCGTTGAGAAAATATGCCAAACCCAATATCACTACTTCAATCTATGTATTTGGCGATGATTACACCGGCTCATCGTATGATCCGGTTATTGATCGGTTAACCAAACAGAACAAGCAACTCAGTAATGGGCGACGACTGGCCAAAATTCACGGAGTAGGCTTTTTATCCGTTAACAGTACTGACAGATTCAGCATATTGATGCGAGAGTTGACCAAACGTAATGATGGTACTTATATCGCATTACCGCCCTAGAGAATAGGGCTTCCACGGAAGACCATGGGAGCCAGAAACGGTAAGATCTCGTTTCCACACACCTGCGTGGTAACGCAAATGGTCTAATCAATAAACTCGTACTTCCAGCGAATCTCATCCGGCTTCATCATCTGCCAGACACTAAAACGAATCATACCGGTGGGATCGGAAGCTTTGCCAATCAATACATAACGACTGCCATCACTATCAAATCCGACGCCGGTTTTATCGTTGAATTCTGATATGGCGCTACTGTTTTGCAGGATAAAAGGCAATAAATCATCTGCTGCATCGGGTGGCGCAAAGGGTGGAACAGTTTCCGGTCGATTGCACAAACCAACAAATATTTCCTCATCGGTCGGCAGGATCAGAATATTCCAATTGAACAGGGTATAGACCGATTTAGCTGTATTATTCATTCGATGGACAGCTCAGTTATGTGATTTCTACAGAGGATAGGGAATCAGATTCAAACTGGCTCCCACGTAGAGCATGGGAGCCAGATGTATTCATTTAATTTATTAACCTCGTTCCCCATGCTCTGCGTGGGAACGTCGTGTTTAACGCAACGTTCTGCTAAACAGATTCAACGCCAGTTGATAACCAATCTGTGCTGTTTGGGCATCATAACGGCCACCATCACCCTCATCACGCATAAACGCATGTTCGGCATTGAATTCATGCCAGGTAAACGGAATGTCTGTTTCGTTGAGTTTGCTGTAGATCAGTGTGCGGCCTTCTGAGGGAACATGGTTATCCTGTTTGCCCCAGATCATCAGCAATTCGCCTTTGATATCTGCCAGACGTTCCATACTGTGTTGACCCGGTTTATTCGGGATCTTCTGAATATGTAAATCGGTAGCATAAAAACAAGCAGTGCCTTTCACTTCAGGTTGCAGTACTGCACGAAAAGCCAGATGACCGCCAATGCAATAACCCATCGCTCCAAATTGACCATTGCACCAGGATTGTTGCTTGGCAAATTTGATTAACGCTTCGTTATCGGTGTCATAGCCCTGCACATCTTTGTTTTCTTTATCGGCATTGCCTTTATCGCGACCGGCATCGTCATAACCCAGCACCGTACCAATCGGATTTAGCTCATGGAATACTTCGGGGACTAATACGGCATAACCATGACTGGCCATTAATCTGGCCGCACGCTCAATCGGGCCGGTTTGCTGAAAAATTTCGGAATAAAACAAAATGACAGGGTAGCTGCCTTCACCAACAGGACGATGAATATAGGTACGCATCACACCAGTAGGTGTATCAAGATCGGCAAAATGGCTTTGAATCTTCATGAAAGCTCCCTTGAAGTTGGATAGAAAAATAATGGACTATTGTACAACGACTAATCATTTTCAGCGGCCTGATTAATCTAATCTTACGCTCAATAATATTGCCAAATACTGATGCTCAGCGACTTTAAAGTAGATTAATATTCGTCTGTGTTTGATTGAATGACGTCAAGCAATTGAAATAGAGATTAAAAAAAGTGGTCAGCATCGTAAAACCTTAATAATTAACTGTTGGAATATCGCCGTACCACACGTCATAAAAGTTGTTGCTTAATTTATCTACAAGGAAAGTCATATGAAAAAAATAATTCTTAATATCGGTTTGCTACTGGGCATTATGTCGTCTTATACGCTGAGTGCCGATGAACTGCCAGTCACCGAAAGACTGGTTGATACACTCTCGGAGCTTGCCGGTGGCCCTCATCCAGGAATACGTTCTAATCATGCGAAAGGGATCATGGCTTCTGGTTATTTTGAAGCATCGAAAGAAGCCTCTGATATCACCTATGCACCTCACTTTAATACCCCTAAAACAGATGTGGTGGTTCGGTTTTCAAACGCCAGCGGTGTGCCCGATATCGCGGATTCAAGCCCGGATGGTTTTCCTAAAGGCATGGCGATAAGGTTTATGTTACCGGAAGAGGAATATACCGATATGGTGGTGATTTCGGTAGAACGATTCCCAGTCAAGACACCTGAAGATTTTCTTGGATTATTAACAGCCATCAAAGATTCGGCAAACTCACAAGCTAAACCGACACCAATAGAAGCTTTTCTGGAACAACATCCCGAAACGCTAACCTTTGTGCAATTACCTAAGCCCGCTCCAGTGAGTTATGCCACTGAAAAATTCCATGGCATTAATGCATTTGAATTTGAAAATGAACAAGGTAAAACCGTTTATGGCCGTTACCTCATTACTCCGGTGAATGGCACAGAGTACCTTTCAGATGAAGAACGAAAAAACGCTGCTAACAATTATCTACAGGATGAATTGCCAGAGAGATTAAATGATACTGGCGCGGCTAAGTTTACAATTGCCCTGCAAATAGCTGAAGAGGGAGATGTAATCACTGATCCTACAGTTGTGTGGCCAACAGAGAGAAAAATAGTGCAGCTCGGAACATTGACGCTTACTGAAATCATGACGGACGGTGAAAGTTATGCAAAAGCTAATATGTTTAACCCGTTGGCTATCCCGGAAGGCATAAGCCCAACAGACGATCCTATTCTTTTAGCTCGCCCTGTGAGTTATGCAATTAGTTTTGGTAGAAGACTAAATCCATAATTAGTTGGTATAAATAAGGCTTGAGTAAGGGGTGTTCGCTCAAGCCTTATTTTATTGTTAAATCAAAAGTTTTCCCTGGACTAAACCATTGTGCAATTGGAAATAGTTTAAACAATTCGATTCTGCTATTGGTGGGCTGTGATAATAGCCTTGAAAAATATCGCAGCCCATTTCAGACAACACTTCGCGTTGTTCTTTGGTTTCCACGTATTCTGCCACCACATGCACTCTTTGTGCTTTTCCCAGTGAACATATTGTCCTGACAATATCTGCATTAGTGTCATTGACCAGAACGTCCCGTGTAATGGAACCATCAATTTTTATTGCATTCACTTGAAAGCGGCGCATATATAACAATGATGAATAGCCCATGCCGAAATCATCCATTGCCAGATGCACACCGGTTTCGACCAGCTGTTGTAAAATCAAATCTGTCAGGCTGGTATCGGGAATTTCAGAAGATTCGGTAATTTCCAATTCAAGTTCTTCTGCCGATATACCGTAATCCTTAATATATTTCGTAATATAAAAAGGTAAATCCTTATCTGTTAACTGAAGTGGAGAAATATTTACCGCGACAGTTAATGCTTTATATCCTGCGGCATTCCAGCGAGCTTTGCAGGCACAAGCCTGCTTGATTACCCATCGGCCCAGATGATGAATCAATTCACTATCTTCGGCGACAGCGATGATCACAATAGGAGAGATAAAACCATATCTTGGATGCGTCCAGCGAAGCAGGGCTTCAACACCAACGATTTGCCCCTGACGATCATGCTTGGGTTGATAGACCAGTGTCAGCGAATTCTGTTTAATCGCATTTTGCATATCAACAGCAAGATCCCGGGCAATCATGCCAACCTTATCCTGGCGGGTAATAATTTTTTGTCTTGTATTGCCCACCTTGATTATCGTGTCTGATGCCTGTGTAAAAGCATCTAAAGACTGTTGCTGACGGTGTTTTTCAGCTTTTTTCACAAAGGGCAGGTAGCTCAAGGTGCTGATAGCGATTAACAGAACTTGCAGAGCAACACCACGCCAGGATTCCGTCAGTAGCCAGCCTGATAATAAAGGGGGCGTTGTCCAACCCACAATTGCGGAATCGTAAATAGTGATCAATCCAAACTGCAAAGCGGCCAGTGATATCAACATCAATAGAACCGGTATCAGCACAAATGGAATCAGGTAAAACGGATTAAATACAATCGGTAATCCGTAGATCAATATGTCATTAATATTGAACAGAGAAGGGACTATAGAAATCTTCGCAATTTTATTCTGTGCACCACGCCGCGTAACAATAAAAATTGCTATTAATAGGCCGAGCGTTGCTCCAGATCCGCCCAAATGCACAAAGTTATTGAACAGGACTCTAAACGCCAGAGATGAAGCATTGAATCCTGCATCCAAGTTCGCTAAAAATAGCGCTCCATCCGCTGCACCGTATATGAAGATACTGCCATGAAGACCCACAAACCAGAACAATTGGTTCATTAAAGTGACAAAGGAACCTAAAATCCAGGTTCCATATTCATTGTTATGTGCCCAATCAATAATAAGTTGTGTAAAGTCGGGAAAATCAGGTGTTGAAGCCAGTATCAGAGCCGTTATAAAAAAGATCATTCCGCTAAGAATAATCGACGGGCTTAAGCGCATCGCTTGATAAAAGGTAGTATCGGTATCAACAGGCAGGTTCAGCAGATCAAGATAGGGTTTTCTGGCGGCCCAGAGCATTAGTTCGGCTGAAAGCAGCCCAACAACAATCCCTATAAGAATAACTTCTGCACTGAACTCAACTGGAGAAATATTGGGTAGTGAAACGGTGATGATCAGAAAGTTAATTACCGCACTGATTGCCACCATTAATGGAGGGGCAATTTCACGGTGTTTGGTTAAACCTGGCATACGAAAAACAAGTTGGGAAGAGACGATAGCTGCCAGTAACAAACCAAACAAAGTAAATGAATTATCGATGATTTGTCTTAATGGTTCACGCCAATCTGCACCAAGCCAATGATCCATTGACTGCTGATAATAAAGCCAGGGAAAGTTCAGTATAAGTTCGGCAATAACGCGAAGAAAAGTGAGCGGCAAAAGTGCGACAAAGCTGTTTCTCGTCGCTATCATCCATAAGAGCAAACGTGCTTTCAATCCCGGCTCCTTTTATTTAGATTCATCAGGTTTTGTTGAATGTATATTTGAAAAAGTGAGAACCATTAACATCAACCTGATGTTCTAATTATTCCAGCATATTTAAATATAATCAGATCGGCAATCAATTTTATGTGACGCCTACCAGAAAAAAATCATTAAAGGGGGGATTGAATGAGTCGTGTAACGCACAACTTATGCCAAATATTATCTATAGGTGTAAGCAGAATTATTCCGTTTTAAACCTGACATTATCTATATTTTTAAATGCAATAGTGATGGATACTTTTTACTGTATTTAGTCGCTCAAATTTTAGCTAATTATTAACGAACCTTATTACCTTTTTCGGCATACATTTTTTTATCAGCAGCAGCTAAAAAAACATTAACATCAATATCTTTTTCAACCAGACTATTTACAAAACCCACACTGTATTCAATATCATAACCCCGAGCTGCTTCCTGATTATAATTCGTTACTTCGTTATCAAAGCGTTGAATAACCCGTTGCGTATTTTCAGCATCAACATCCATCATTAACACGGCAAACTCATCACCACCAAGACGGCCGAATACATCAGAATCACGGAAAACTTTCCGCAAGAAATTCGCAAATACGATTAACGCTCTGTCGCCCTCAGCGTGGCCGAACTGGTCATTAATGGGTTTAAATTTATTTAAATCAAACAACAGGATAGAAGCTGAAAGTCCTTTGCGACGGCAAACATTCAAACTGTGTTTAGCCAGCGCCGTAAAGCCTCTGCGATTTGAGATTAACGTCAGATCATCCAGTGTCGCCAATTGCAAAGCAGCAATTTCCTGTTCGGCCATTACGCCGAGATCGCGTAATAACTGCAAATCTTCCGGATCAAATTCTCTTGGTTCATCATCAATGATGCAAAGGGTGCCAAGGGCGCTACCATTATTTATCTTTAGTGGATAGCCAGCATAAAAGCGAATGTTGGGATTAGCTGTAACCAATGGATTATCTTTAAATCGATGATCCTCCAGAGCATCTTCTATAACAAATACGTCATCACCTAATATGGCATGACCACAAAACGAAATTTCTCTCGGTGTCTCGTCAGGAAGCTCATTTTCTGAAGCTTTGGATTTAAACCATTGGCGCCCATCATCAATCAAGCTCAACACTGAGATATCTACTCCAAACATACGCTTGGCCATGCGGGTCAGTCGATCAAATCTTTCTTCAGGTGCCGAATCAAGAATTTTAAGCGCTCTAAGCTTTTCAAGTCTTTGTTTTTCATCTTCGGGAATCATCGGTGAAATCATTATTTTGTTATCTCCAAACATGCCTTAGCAGATGGCAACCTTATTGACCATGGACATTCAAAGCAAGCAACAAGGTCACACAAACGTAACTCAAGTTGAGAAATAATTAGATTAAATTAAAACGTTATCCAGAAAGTTTGGATGCACATCAGTAATCAAGGTTATTCATCTTCTGGTTGGTAACCATCCCGAATCGTGATTTCAGTGTCTTTTGGGTGTTTTTCCAGAACCATACTGTTTTCACCAATGGTGATTTTGAAACTATCACGTGTAACTTCTGAAACTGTATAAGGCGTAAGATCAAGTAACAGCATATTGCCTCGAAGGCGGGTAATGCTGTCATCTGTCTGGGAAAGATAAGTCATATCCTCATCGTGATAAGTCACTAGCTCAGAAATCGTTTCCATGCCCTTGTCAGTCATGGTGAACGTTAAAGCAAAGGTATATTGGCCCTGCTGTCCAATCCAGGTAGTGTCGGCAAGCATCGCATAATCGACACCACGAGTCAGCGTCATATCACCGCTTTGCAAATGATCTTCATCTTTAACGGTCAGGGTATCAGTGGGTAAATCTTCTTCGGCTTTCAGTTTAATCATTTGTTCGCCACTGTCATATTCATACTCGGCAGTAGTGACATCTTCTCCCTGATGAATCTCAAGCGTTCCATCGGTATTAAACTGATAACTGATATTACCTTCCGGGCCCACAAATCTGCCCTGAAATTCATCATAGCCACAGCCAGATAACGAAATAGATAGAATTAAGGCGAACAGCCATATTAATTTGTTCATTGATGAAGTTATCCTTGCTTATAAATAGATTCAATGACGCAGAGGATACCGTTAAAGCAGTAAGACACAAAATAAATACGTCGTTATTGGCTTTGGTCACACTACTTGTGAAAAATTAAACGTAGATTGGGCTGAATTTATGATGCCCAACACGTGAAACAGATTAATTGTTGGGCTTCGTGCTTCAGCCCAACCTACCAAAATTGGTTGGTTGGATAAAGCCTGCGAAACCCAACCTTTAGAGATCTCCATTATTAAACAGCTGGACGTTGAAGCGGCTACTTAATGGAACAACCCGCACTAAATCAGCTGTATCCCACCACCAAAACTCCGGTAAATATCGACTAAGCGGAGAAAGCTTTGTTGTTGCAGTTGAGCCAACTGATCGCGGCTGCGTAGCAATTCTCGCTCAGAGTCGAGCAGGTCGAGAAATTCGCCACTACCGGCGTTATAACGCTCGCGGGAAATGTCTACCGCTTTGGTACTGGCCTGCCACTGCAGCTCAGTGCTTAACTGTTGCTCACGGCTAAGGTTGTAGCTGTTAAGTGCCAGTTGCATTTCATTGATGGCATCAAATACCTCCTGCTCAAATTGTGCGAGTGCCATTTGCGAACTGGCTTCAGCCTGACGAATACGTGACCTGACGGATCCTAAATCCGCAGCCTGCCAACTTAAACTGGGTGCAACCGACCAGCTTTTGGTATCGCTACCCAGTGTTAAACCGGGGCCAGATAAAAAGCCCAAAAAACCGCTTATCGATACATTCGGATATAAATCGGCGGTAGCCACGCCAATCTCAGCTGTACGGGCAGCCAATAATCGCTCGCTACTCGCAACATCCGCTCGATAACGCAGATAGTTTTCACCTTCCACCACGGATACAGGGTGTTTTAACTGAGGTAAACGAGGTACATCATCAAGTTCTAGTTGACCGGGCCGCTGTCCTAACAAAGCAGACAAAGTTGCATCTGCAGTCAACAGAGCGACGCGATATGCCGGTATAGAGGCATTTACTTGATGTAGTTGCACATCTATTTGCGTAAGCTCCAGCTCTGAGGCCATACCGGCCTCAAGCCTAGCCATAACAATGCCGCGACTCTGTTGCAGATTTTGCAAATTTTGCTCTGCTACTTTTAAGCGCAACTGGGCACCACGGTATTCACCATAGCTGGTTGCCACCTGGCTAATTAACTGGACCTGAGCATCGTGCCAGAGAATGTCCGCCTGCTGAGCCTGGGCTTCAGCGGCTTCACTGGCACGACGTAATTTACCAAACAAGTCCAAATCCCAGCTTAAATTGGCTCCGGTACTATATCCACGGAGAATCACGCTCTCATTTTCCCTCTGCAACACGGCATTTTCACTGGCCTGATAACCCGCGTCCAATGTGCCTTTTGGCAGAATGTCATTATCAGCATCGCGAAACACAGCATAAGCTCTGTCGACATTGGCTTTCGCTTGCGCTAACGTCCGGTTTTCGTCCAGGGCACGATCTATTAGCCGATTCAGCGACTCATCATCAAAGGCTTGCCACCAGCTTTGTGCCAACTCGGCTTGCTGATAAGGGCTGCTAATAGTGATATCAGCCACTTTGTCAGGTGACCGATAATCTGGTCCTACAGCGCAGGCGCTTAATGTCATCACCAATATGGCAATTGTTGTAAGTTTGTGTTTGTTATACATGGGTATTCTCCACCTTATCGGTTATTGCCGTTGACGAAGGCAGCGCTTTTGTTTCGCCACGCTTGGCCAGCATGTAATAAAACAATGGTGTTAGGATTAAGCCAAAGAAGGTGACACCAATCATGCCGGAGAACACGGCCACACCCATGGCCTGACGCATTTCAGCACCGGCACCGGTTGAAAATACCATGGGCACCACGCCCATAATAAAGGCGATAGAGGTCATCAAAATCGGCCTTAACCGCAAGCGTCCCGCTTCCAGAATGGCTCCCATTGCGCTCATTCCATGGTCTTGTAGTTCTTTAGCGAACTCGACAATCAAAATGGCATTTTTGGTGGCGAGCCCCACCAGCACTATCAACCCTATCTGAGTGAGGATATTGTTATCCCCGCCGTAGATTAAAACGCCGCTCAGTGCTGACAATAATGTCATCGGAATGATCAGAATAATGGCCAGCGGCAAACTTAAGCTTTCGTACTGGGCTGCCAGCACCATAAAGACCAGCATAATCACCAACGGATAGATAAATACCCCGGCATTACCAGCCAGAATTTGCTGGTAAGTCAGCTCTGTCCATTCATAGGTCATGCCATTGGGTAATGTTTCAGCCAGTATTTTCTCAATCGCTGCTTGTGCCTCCCCGGTACTGTAGCCAGGGGCTGGACCACCATTAATTTCAGCGGTAGTAAAGCCGTTGTAATGCATGACCCTGTCAGGACCCGCTGTATCAGTAACATTGATAAAGGAACCCAGAGGAACCATTTCACCATCGCTATTACGTACCTTTAACTGGCTGATTTGTGACGCACTCTGACGAAACTGTTCATCAGCCTGCATATTCACCTGATAGGTACGACCAAACTGGTTGAAGTCATTGACATAAACCGAGCCCATATAAGCCTGCAGTGTTTGAAATATCTCATCCAGTGACACATTTTGCTGTTTGGCTTTAGTGCGATCGATGTCCAGATCCAGTTGCGGCACATTGACCTGATAACTGGAAAAAATACCAGTCAGCTCAGGTGTAGCCCAGGCTTTTTGCATGACCTGCATCGTTACGTTGTAGAGCTCTTCGTAACCATGACTGGCGCGGTCCTGTATTTGCAGCCTGAACCCACCAATGGTGCCAAGCCCCTGTACTGGTGGAGGAGGGAAAATGGCAATAAAGGCATCTTCAATACCGGCGAACTTCTGGTTTAACGCTGCTGCGATAGCATCAGCTGACATTGACGGATCGTTACGCTCCTTGAAATCGCTTAAGGTGGTAAACACGATGCCGGAGTTCGGACTGTTGGTAAAACCGTTAATGTTCAGTCCGGGGAAAGCAACAGAGCTGATTACGCCGGGTTGTTCAAGCGCAATATTCGACATTTCCTTAATCACTTCCTCGGTACGTTCTAACGACGCAGCATCTGGCAATTGAGCAAACGCCACCAGATATTGTTTGTCCTGACTTGGCACATAACCGGAAGGGGTAGTGGCAAACTGCACGCCCGTTAAACCCAGCAGTGCAACATACATAATGCCAACCAGCGCGCCAAAGCGAATGACCTTTTTGACTAACCAGCCATAACCTTTGGATAAACGGGCAAAGAAGCGATTAAACGGACCAAATAACCAGCCTCCTAAGAGTTTGTCCATGGCGCGTGTTAACAGATCTTTTTTCTCACCAGGTGCTTTTAATAATAGCGCCGACAGGGCAGGGCTTAGCGTTAACGAATTAATCGCTGAGATAAAAGTAGAAATAGTAATGGTTAAAGCAAACTGCTTATAAAATTGCCCGGTTAAGCCTGACATAAAGGCTGTCGGGATAAACACTGCTGCTAATACTAATGTCGTAGCCACGATAGGGCCTGTCACTTCTTTCATTGCTTTTTGCGTAGCGGCAATCGGTGTTAGGCCTTCGCGTATATTCCGTTCAACGTTTTCAACCACTACGATGGCATCATCAACGACGATACCGATGGCCAATACCAGACCAAACAACGATAGAGCATTGAGTGAAAAACCTAAAAGATGCATAAAGGCAAACGTACCTATTAATGACACAGGTACTGCCACCAAAGGAATAATGGATGCACGCCAGGTTTGCAAAAACAGCACAACCACCAGTACCACCAGTACTAATGCTTCAAGCAGCGTTTTTATTACCGCCTCAATAGAACCGCGAACAAACACTGTTGGGTCATAAACGATGTCGTAGGCCAACCCATCTGGAAAGCTTTTCGATAACTCTGCCATTTTGGCGCGTACATCGTCAGAGATTTGAATCGCGTTAGAACCTGAGGCTTGAAAAATAGGAATAGCCACGGCGTCTTTATTATTTAATAACGATCGCAGGGCATAGGTTGAGGCACCCAGTTCAATACGAGCGACATCTTTTAAGTAACTTATCTCACCGTTGTCGCCGACTTTGATAATGATATTGCCAAACTCTTCTTCGGTAGATAAACGACCTTTAACGTTTATCAGCAGCTGAAATTCTGCATCAGCACTTGGCTGAGCACCTAAGCTTCCGGCAGCTGTCTGCTGATTTTGCTCACGGATTGCGTCAGTAATTTGTGATGGAGATAAACCAAGAGCCGCGACCTTATTAGGATCCAGCCAGATCCGCATACTGTAATCACCGGCGCCGAACAGTTCTACAGTGCCCACACCGTTAATTCGCGCCAACTCGTCTTTAACATTCAGCAACGCATAGTTAGACAGATAGAGCATGTCGTATCGATCATCTGGCGAACTTAAATGCACCACCATGGTTAAATCGGGTGATGATTTTTCGGTGACAACACCTAAGCGTTGTACTTCTTGTGGCAAGCGTGGCATGGCACGATCTACCCGGGCCTGAACCTGAGTCTGGGCTAAATCAACATCGGTGCCGATGGCAAATGTCACGGTGAGTGTCATGCGACCATCCGAGGTGGACTGAGAAGACATATAGAGCATCTCTTCCACACCGTTAATTTCCTGCTCCAATGGCGAGGCGACGGTTTCAGCAATTACTTTAGGGTTAGCCCCTGGGTAATTGGCTGTTACCACAACAGTGGGAGGCACTACTTCAGGGTATTCGGTGATGGGTAGTTGCCATACTGCAATAGCACCGGTAATTAAAAAGAACAGTGAAATAACGGCTGCAAAAATTGGCCGTTTGATAAAAAATTGCGAGAACATGAGGTTTCCTTATCCTTGATCTGCTGAGCTGTCAGATTCTGCAGCCAGTGAGGTGCTGGTTTTATCCAACAACTGTTGAGCCTTACGCAAACCCGCTAATTGCTCTTTGGTTGCCATATCCACTAATTTGGGTTCGATCTGAATATTGGGCATTACGCGTTGTAAGCCATTCACCACAATTTTGTCGTTTGCGGATAAACCTTCACGCACAATTCGCAGACCATTTACCTTTTCACCAAGCTTGACTGCGCGGTACTCCAATTGATTATCAGCATTCACGACCAACACAAACTTGTTGTTTAAATCCGTACCGATGGCTTTTTCATCAATCAGGATGCCTTTATATGAGTCACTGCCGACCAGTTTGATACGGGCAAATAAGCCTGGTAAAAGTCGATCGTCAGTGTTGGGGAAACTGGCACGAATCCGTATAGAGCCGGTTTGCTGATTTACGCTATTGTCGACAAAATCAATATTGCCAATATGTTGGTAACTGCTGTCATCGGCCAACGCCATATAAACAGGATTGGCTGTGGCATCGCGGGTATCAGCCCGTTTGCCGGCTTCTGTCAGACGCTGGTATTTCAAGTAGCTTTGCTCATCAACATCAAAATAAGCGTACATTTTGTCGGTCGACACCAGACTGGTTAACTGGCTTTGACCTGCGGTAACGAAATTACCCGCTGTTATCTGGGCATAAGACACTCTGCCACTGATAGGAGCGGTAATGCGGGTGTAACTTAAATCCAGTTGGGCACGATGCAGGGCAGCTTTAACCGATGCAACGCTTGCCGATGTTTGCTGTTTACGTGCCTGACGGGTGTCCAGCAGTTCATCCGAAATAGCGCGCGCACTACTAAGTTTCTTTGCCCGGTTATATTCGGTTTCAGCCAATGCTAAAGCGCTTTCAGCACTTTGTAAGTCGGCTTTAAGTCTGGCGACTTCAGCAGCAAACGGTTGTGGATCAATTTGTACTAATAAATCGCCCTTATTGACTAAAGCACCTTCTGTGAAATGTATCTGTTCGATATAACCTGATACACGAGGCACAACATTGACCGTTTCCGGTGCTTGCAATCGACCAGTAAACTCATCCCATTCGGTAATTCGCTCACTCACCACCTGGGCGACGCTTACTGCTGGTGCCGCGGGTGCTTCAGCCTGATTAGCCGCTTGCGGATTGCCACATGCGGACAGCACCATTGCAGCGATGCTACCCAACAAAAACAGTCTTAACGTGTTTCTTGTACTTATCATGTGGTTCTCCTTGGTGTTATTTAGAAATGGGGGTTCCAGCAAATTTCTGATCCCGCAACTTTACATACGATACGTATGTCAGAAGGCAAATGTAAGGTAGGTATAATTGCCTTAACGTAAGTATGGAAATACTTGCTCATACGCGACGTATGTCATGTATAGTATTTCGCATACGTGTTGTATGTCAACTAACATGCATTACGTATGTAAAATTTGGAGAAAATGATGCCGCAAAAACGTGAAGATATGATTGCCGAAACCCAGGCTAAGCTCATTAAATCTGCGAGAGAATCTTTTGCTCAACATGGATTCGCGGAGAGTTGCATGGACGATCTTACGGCAGAAGCTGGCTTGACACGCGGTGCGCTTTATCATCATTTCGGCGGTAAGAAAGGATTACTGAAAGCTGTCATTCAACAGATTGAAGATGAAATGACGACGCGGCTGTCAGCGATAAAGTCGCAAGCCCCAACCACGTGGGATGCCTTTATTAATGGTTCGATCGCCTATCTGAATATGGCATGTGAACCTGAGATACAGCGCATCATGCTTTTAGATGGTCCCGCTGTATTAGGCGATCCTTCGCAGTGGCCGCGTAAAAATTGTTGTATTCGTAGTACGCAGCTCAGTATTGAAAAGCTGATGGAGGAAGGCATCTTGAAAGAAGTTGACTCTTTGGCGATGGCCCGTCTGATTAATGGAGCCTTGTTTGGCGCCTCCTTATGGATCGCCAATGCAGAGGATCCCCATGCTGCATCAAGCAAAGCGGTAGATGCATTTCTGACGTTGGCTTCTGGTTTGTTAAAGTCGAACTGAACATCAACTAGTCTCTCTCAAGATTGAAACCAGTGCGCACCAATATGCTTTCGAGAAAATGTCTTAGTAACATCATCTCGACGAAATAGTGAGAATTTATTCAACTACTAAAAAATTGGGCAGGCGAAACACCTGCTCAAGTCATTACAATTAAACATCCTTCAGAGATTATTGAATATTTCGTGAGGATAAAAACGCCTTAATTTTATCAATGATAAACGGACCTTCCTCCTCAAGCGCAAAGTGTCCTGTATTCAGCAGGTTATAATCCAGATCTTCTTCATCTTTTTTATACCCTTCAGTGCCCTCGACATAGCGAGTGAGCAGCGAACCTTAAATCCAGATTGTGTTTAGATGTTTGTGGATAACTCACGCAGCCATAAACGGAGATGGTGCCGTATGGATACCTGTGGTAATTGAGCGAAGGTCGCCAAACATTATCGAAAGGTAAAATCTTAACGAAAGACCAACGCAGGTTGAGTGAAAGACGCCAGTGTGGAGTTTCCCCTCAACCTAACCAAGCCTGGTTTTGCAATCACCCTCTAATCTGCAGGTTTATAACCAAACAGTTGCTGGGCTTTAATTTTTTCAGCGACCACATCAGGAACTAATTTTTCCCAGCCGGGCTCGTTGCTGGTGATCATTTTCAAGACATCCGGCGAAAAAATGTGCAGGTAATCTTCATTGAACTGTTCGATTTGTTCGATGTGATTACCCTTTTTCAGATACTCATACAGATACGTCTGTTTTTCATCGACCTGGAGATTATCGACTTTGAATAACGTGTTTGTTTCAGCGTCTTTGAAAGGATAAATATAGAGTTTGACGTTATTCTTAAATAACCGGCCAAAACCTTCCAGAATCCCACCATGTAACGTGGTGTAATAGTGATCATGAAACAACTCAATCAAACTATGCGCTCCCATCGTCAGCCCGATGCGGCGATTGGTGTAACGCGATAAATAGGTTGCCAAGCGATAGTACTCTGGATAGTCCGAAATCATGACCGTGTGTCCTGTGGCCTCCAACACATCTGCTCGACTAATAAAATCTTCCAGATCGATGCTGTCATTGCCATCAAGCAGGTTATGCATGGTGATTTCCATAATGGAAACGGTTTCTTCCGGAGACGAGTCATCCTCGGCTTCAAACTGTTTTCTGGCAGCATTGAGCATATCAATATTGACGTGGGTCACCGGACGGAACCGACCTCTTTCGACTAATACATTCTTCTTACGTAAATGCTCTGAGGGTTGAAGCACTCGGCCATCAGCCGAAAACATCGCGGCATCACTCAAGCCAAGTTGTACCAGTCTCAAACTGATAACACGGTTATCAACATGCAAGAAAGCATCACCATGAAAATCAATCATATCGACTTCAATACGATCCGTGGTTAGATTATCCAGCAGTGATTTCACCAATAAGTCAGGGTTATGGCTTAAATGAAATGCACCATGTACCAGGTTCACACCCAGAATGCCCAGTGCTTCTTGTTGCAAAGCATTTTCATGGTCCAACATACGGACATGAATAATGATTTCGCTATGTGCAGCATGAGGTTGCGTCTGAAAACGAATACCCAACCAACCATGGCATTCATTGGTTCCGTGATAGTTACGTGCTGATACGGTATCAGCAAAAGCGAAAAAAGCCGTGTTATCGCCACGTTGCTCGCTTAAACATTCCACGATTAAGTGATATTCATGATCCAGCATGTCTTCCAGACGTTCACGAGATACATAACGTGACGCTTTGCCATAAATATCGTCGCTTACTTTCATATCGTATGCCGAGATACTTTTAGCAATCGTGCCTGCAGCACCACCGACTCTAAAGAACCAGCGAACAACTTCTTGGCCAGCCCCAATTTCTGCAAAAGAACCATAACGGATAGCATCAAGATTTACTTCAAGCGCCTTTGCGCCAGACGATAAGATTTTATGTTCCATACTATCCCTAGAAATGATGTTATCGAGTTGATTTATTACTGCGAATTCAGTGTGTAAAGCAGCATGTTTGTTCGCACTCATCGATTGTAACGACTTTGAGCATGAACTTGAAATGTGAGGCATTTTGGTCGTATTGGATAAGCCACTAAGCTTAACAAATCATTCTTTTTACACGCATTGAAACAAGCTTCTTTTCAAAATGCATTTACTATTAGAAAACATGCCTTTATGTAATTAAGTGATGGATAATGCAAAAGGCTACTCAACCGTTCTATCGACATGCATCTTTTTCGCTCGATTGTTATGAATGCAATCAATAAGTCTTAGATCATCTAAATCATCACGGATTAACTTTTTCTAGCAATATCTTTGCAGCATGCTTAATTGTGCTTTGCAGGGAGTGTTTGGGATAGATCCGGGGAGAGACAGGTCATACGCACGGTAAAAGGCGATAACATTATCGTTCTCAATTTATCTCAGGTGTTTTCCAAACACTTACACCATTAAAAGGATGTCTATTGCGATCGTTGTCTCCCCCACCAGACGCAGAACCGGCAAGACTAAGCTGGAAAACCCTAAAATCGTTATGGCCGTATCTTATCGAATATCGTGGTCGTATTGTCATCGCGATGTTGAGTCTTGTGGCGGCCAAGCTAGCGACTATTGTGGTGCCATTCATTCTAAAACATATCGTGGATGGTCTTGATAGTAACCAGTTACCGGATAAGATGCTTGCGCTGCCACTCGGTTTATTACTGGCTTATGGCGTTGCACGCCTTTCCACAACCTTATTTAACGAGCTTCGCGATACGGTGTTTGGTCGGGTTACCGAGCGAGCAATGCGCCGTATCGGACTTAAGGTCTTTCAACATCTTCATGCTTTAGAACTCGACTTTCATTTAAATCGACGTACGGGAGGTTTGTCACGCGACATTGAGCGCGGTGTTACCGGGGTGGGGTTTTTACTGCGGGTCATGGTCTTTAATATCGTGCCGACAGCGTTGGAAATGGTGTTGGTGATTGGTATTTTGTTACTTAACTATCATGTCGGCTTTGCATGGATAACATTGCTGGCAGTGGTCAGTTATGTGGCATTTTCAGTGTTAGTGACCAATTGGCGGCTGACATTTGTTCGTGAAGCGAATCAAGCTGACTCCACTAGTAATACTCGTGCTATTGATAGTTTATTGAATTACGAAACCGTCAAATTTTTTGGTAATGAGGATTTTGAAGCCAACCGCTATGATGACGAATTAGCTAAATGGGAACAGGCTCGGCGTAAAAATCGGTTGTCCTTATTTTTATTAAATGGTGGACAGGCGCTGATTATTGCCTCCGCGATGACAGCCATGACGGTGCTGGCAGCCTCTCAGGTCATTGCGGGACAAATCACGCTGGGTGATTTTGTCTTAATCAACGCTTTCACCATGCAGCTGTTTATCCCGTTGGGCTTTTTAGGCTTCGTTTATCGTGAGTTGAAAAGCTCAATGACCAATATTGAGCGGATGTTTGCGTTATTAGATAAATCCCCACAGATTAACGATAAACCGGAGGCCAAGCCGTTAGTCATTTCGGATGGCGCCATTGAGTTTGATGCGGTGAATTTTGGTTACAGTGACCGATTGCCGATCTTGAACGAGTTCAGTTTTAAGGTGCTGCCAAAACAAAAAGTCGCGGTGGTCGGCAGCAGTGGGGCGGGCAAGTCCACTTTAATAAAGTTGTTGTTTCGTTTCTATGATATTCAAAGCGGCAGCATTCGTATTGATGGTCAGGATATTCGCGATGTCACACAGGCCTCGTTACGCCAGGCAATTGGTATCGTGCCCCAGGATACCGTTTTGTTTAATACAACACTGGGTGAGAATGTCCGATATGGTCGTATTGATGCCACTGATGCCGAAGTAGAACAAGCCATAAAACTGGCCCATTTAGAAGACTTTATTACTGAATTGCCAGACGGTTTAAATACTCTGGTCGGAGAACGGGGCTTAAAGCTAAGTGGCGGTGAAAAACAACGTGTAGCCATTGCCCGCACGATTTTAAAACGTCCGCCTATATTGATGTTTGATGAAGCAACCTCATCGCTGGACAGTCATTCTGAACGTATTATTCAGGAGGCCATTCGCGACATTTCAAAGGGGCAGACCAGCCTGGTGATTGCACATCGACTGTCTACTGTAGTGGATGCCGATGTCATTGTCGTCATGCAACATGGGCAAATTGTTGAGCAAGGAACCCATGAATCCTTGTTAAAGCTGGATGAGGTCTACGCTAAGCTTTGGCAGTTGCAACAACAAAAGACATGACCCATTTCGAATAGTGGCTTTAGCCTATTAGGAACAAGGATTTGCACAGCGCATTTGGGCGCGAACTTTAAATTGCCCTTTCATCCGGCATGATCAAGATAGAGAAACCAGCCTTGTTAATGCTCATCTAAGCCCAAATAACAAAAATGTCTGTAGCTCTGTAAAACCAGTCCGTCAGGAAGGCTACGGTGATAGTGACGATTCATGAAGCAATTACGTTATATCGGTTGTAAAAAATTCATATCTCTCTGAATTTTCTTTTCACTTTTTATTAATAAATAGAAAAAACAACGTCAGTCAAAACGATTTCAAGTTAAGTGAGCAAGTTTATTCATCTCCTTAACTGCCTATTTATACTCATATTATATTTTCCATAAGCTGCTTAATAACTCAATTGGGCTGTCAATATTAGTGTTGGCATTCATATTGCGTTAAGCATAGTAATACCCCTTATCTTATTTAAATCGGGGGGAATGCCTAATTTGTATGCAGTTTCATAAATATTCCCCTGCTAAATACTTACAACTTTAGGAAAGCCCTCTCTTTTCACTTAAAGATGGGGGAGCGTTTCAAATGAAATGGAGAATTTATATGAAAAACAAACTCTTTAACGTTGCAATTTTAGCGACTTTGGGGCTTTCAACGGCACAGCTCCAAGCTGACGAAAGTGAAGTTGAGATACCCGATGAAAATACTATCAGTGCTATAGCAGCCGAAAACGCTGCGAATGAACCAAATCCTGATTGGGAGGATGATATGACGAGAGATCCAGTTGATGTTGAAGATTTCGTTGAAACAGCTTCTGCGAAAGGAATTGCTGAGATTGAAACAGCACGTATGGCTCTGGATGAAGGAACAGCCCAAATTCATGAGTTTGCTAATCGGATGATAGAAGATCATACAAAAGCAAATAACGAACTGAGAGACATCGCAAGACAACAAGATCTGGAAGTCGCTGACGATCCGACACTGATGGATATGGCTAAAGCCATGATGCTAAGCATTAGAAATGATGAATCATTCGACGACGCTTACATCGAAAATCAAATCAATGCTCACGAAGAGACTATTGAGCTGTTTGAACGTGCAAGCCATTCAGACAATGATGCAATCCGTGCATTTGCACGCGAAAAACTGCCCATTTTACGAGAACATTTACAGATGGCAAACGAACTCGAAGAGCAACTTGGAGATTAATTCCAAACTCAGTTTTAACTCAATATAAAGTGTCTTCAGTTTCTGCTTTCTCACTCAATAATTACATTGATGAGAGTAAGGAGGATTGGAGGTACTTTGGGTTTTTCTTTCCCTTGCTTAGAGAGAAAATAATATAAATAAAAACATCAAGTTAATAAATGTACTTTATTTCATTTATACGTAATTTAATCTGTGAAATTGTCAGGTTAGATACCGAAAGGAGAAATTATGATTCCCGAAGCGCTTAAACAAGCAAAATCTATCGAAGAGGTGGTTCAGATCATCGATAGTGGCGGCACAGAGTCAAGCTCACCGGAAGAGCTGGCGGCTGCTTATGCTTATTTACAGACCATGAAAAAAGAAAGCCCGGATAAGGAAGAGCTCCAAGTTGAGTTTAGGAGACTTATGGAGGAGGGCGCAATGTTTGATTACGCGTTAGCGTTGGAATATGCCGAAGCATGGCTCATTGATGCGTTAAATAAAGCAACAGCGTCACAAGGTTTATAAGCAACACAAAAACACAACGTGATTTTAAAAATCGGTGTAATTAACCCATAAAACTAATAAAACGGAGAATGGATATGAAATTCAACAATATAGTTTTATCTGCATCGTCACTTGAAGGTGACAAGGTTAAAAATGCTCAGGGTGAAGATCTGGGGAATGTTAAGGACATCATGATTAATACCGAACGTGGCCAGGTCCAATATTACGTCTTATCATTCGGTGGAATTTTAGGGATGGGTGATAAGCTTTTTGCCATTCCACCGCAAGCCATAGCGGTTGATACACAAGAAGAATGTCTCATCTTGAATGTGGATAAAGACACATTAGAAAACGCTCCCGGTTTTGATAAAGACAACTGGCCGAATATGGCTGATGAAGCCTTTCGGGATGAGGTATACGCTCATTATGGCTATGAATATCGAGTGTAATAAACGCCAGGAAAAGTCCGACAGTCAAGACGAAACTCAAGTCTTTGACTTGTCACTTTTATAAATATGTTTACTTTTCCTACTTCAAAACAAATTTAAAGGATAAATCGTATGAAATTTCTTAATTCAAATACAGTTTTTTTCCGAAAAAACAAACTGACAATGGCATTTATATTCGCATTGGGCAGTGTCAGCCTTTTAGCTTGTACGCCGGATAACGAAGTTACCGGAAGTTTAGATCAAAATGAATTTATTGATCGTGTAAGCGAACGTGGTGTTTTCGACGACTGGGATGTGAATGATGACAACCAATTGAGCGAAGATGAATGGAGTCAGCATGATGAATACAATTTAATTTATGAATCATGGGATCAAGATGGAGATGGACAACTATCTGAAAATGAATTTCATGAAGGCCTTTATCGCCATTACGACGGAAATAACAGCGGTGATATTGAGGAAAAAGAATGGAACGAGGCTAAAAACGCTGGCTGGATGGATATTTAATTAAGCATTAGAAACAATGAGTTCTTTAATAGCCCGGAACCTTCCGGGCTATTTGTTATCACTATTACAAGAAAGAAAATTTTTTTGTGTAAAGCTGATTTATCACTTTATTCAAAAAAATGGTAAAGCGTCATTGATATATCAAAAGCAGCGGTGTAATCGCTGTATTTTTATTTATAGTGTTCCATTAGGAGGTTTGCATTATGTCTAGTCCTGAACATAAGGAAAAAATTTGGGGAATGATAAAAGATATTAAAGTCGGCATGTTAGTCACACTCGATGGCGACATGCCACGTGCCAGGCCAATGCACCTAGTTCAGGATGCCTATGATGGCACTCTTTGGTTCTATACTCGTCGCAGTGCTGAGAAGGTTAGCGAAACGGATCGTGACCATGATGTCTGCCTGACCTTTTCTGATCAGGACAAAGGTGTATATGTCTCACTGTCGGGCAGTGCTCGGGTGTCAGATGATCAAACACTGATCGACAAATACTGGAATCCATTTATTGCTGCTTGGTTCCCTGAAGGTAAAGACGACCCAGATGTCGCCTTACTGGAAGTTAAAATTGAAATGGGCGAACACTGGATGGCAAAAGAGAATAAAGCCTTCCAGCTTTATGAGTTTGCTAAAGCCAATATCAAACATACCACGCCGAATATTGGCGAAAACGAAAAGTTTGGTGGTTAACAACAATCTGATAGGACTAAAGGGGGCCTGCTGTTTGGCATATCCTTTCAATAAGGATTGGCCCTCTTTTAAGTTCAAGGGATGAGTTTTTTACGCTGACTACTGACAGTCATATTCATTTCCATCCATGTGATTTAAAAGCATTTACTGTTTCTGAGTTAAATCAACATTAATGGAGTACTTGATTAGAAATGCTTGCTGAATATCTTTGCTATGAACGTTAGATTTTTGTCTGTTCTTGCCATTTTTGCACTTATTATCTCATTGTCGGCATGTGATGATAACCAGGACAATAATCAACAGAACGCATCACAACAGGGCGGAATGAGTCAACAGGCTATTGACGTGGGCTTTGTCGAAATTAAGCCAGTACGGATACAACACACGAATCAGCTTCCTGGTCGTGTAGTGTCTTATCAGGTCGCTGAAATCAGGCCACAAGTCAGTGGCATCATTCAGTCGCGATTATTCAAAGAGGGATCATATGTAGAAGAGGGACAGCAGCTTTATCAGATTGATGCCGCTCGCTATGAAGCTGATTACCAAATGGCCAAGGCTAATCTGCAAGATGCTAAAGCGCGAAGAGAAAATGCCCAAAACCTGGTAAATCGATATGAAACGCTGATCACTTCAAATGCAGTCAGCCAGCAAGAGTATGACAATGCACTGGCCAGCCTTGCTCAAGCTCAGGCTGCTGTAAGCCAAGCAGAAGCTGAAGTTAGAAGTGCAAAAATCAATTTAGACTACACGCGCGTATACGCACCAATAAGCGGTTATATAAGTCCGTCCAGCATTACAAAAGGTGCGCTCGTTACCTCTCAGCAAAGCGTTCCACTGGCGACTGTACGTCAGCTTGACCCTGTTTACGTGGATTTGTCACAGTCTGCATCAGAGGTACGGGATTTACAGGAGCGTTTATCTGCTGCACGGCTGAATAAAGAATCTCAATCTGAATATGAAGTTTATCTTTATCTGAATAATGCAACACAAAAATACCCACACAAGGGCACTTTAGACTCAACGGATGTTTCTGTTGATATACAGACTGCTTCAATACGATTGCGGTCTGTGTTTGATAATCCAGACACTATCCTGTTGCCGGGTATGTTTGTCTGGGCCTCCATAGAAGAGATTGGCCGTACAAAACAGATCGTGGTTCCTCAAAAAAGCGTTGTAATAGATGCTGAGGGTAGGAAAAGTGTTTGGGTTATTGATACTGAGAATAAAGCTGCCAAAACTCCTGTAACCACAGGGGCGGCCTATGGAAATAATTGGATTGTTCTTAATGGGCTAGAAAGCGGGGATCGTTTGATTGTAGAGGGGACGATGATGTTACGTGAGGGAGTCTTGGTAAAACCTGAACCAATCGATGTTGGATATGAGGACATGAATCTCGAAGTTGCACCGAATTCTCTTAAAGATGAAGCGCCACCCCCGATGGCCCCAAACATCAAGGTAGGGCAGCGACAGCAGAATAAAGTTGAGAACCGCTAGAAATGTTCTCACGCTTTTTTATAGGCCGCCCAATTTTTACCTGGGTTATCGCGCTTTTCATCATAGGGTTTGGTTTATTTTCGCTGTTTCAGTTGCCGATTGAACAATACCCCAACATTGCGCCGCCTAAAGTATCTATTACTGCCACATATCCCGGGGCTTCGGCTGAAACACTTGAGAATACCGTTACGCAGATTATCGAACAAAACCTGACTGGAATCGACAATCTTCGTTATATACAAGCGCAAAGCTCTTCCTCTGGCAGTGCCACCATTACGCTAACCTTTGAGCCTGGAACTGACCCGGATATCGCTCAGGTACAAACCCAAAACAAAGTCTCTAAAGCGTTATCGTCCTTGCCTACGATTGTTCAGCAGTTAGGTGTTCCTGTTGAAAAAGGTGGTAATAGTGAAGCGCTGATCATCGGCTTTTATTCCAAAGAAGGGGCAATGAGTCGGAATGATATATCCGATTTTTTGGCATCAAATATTGAAGAACCTTTGAGCCGCGTTGACGGCGTTGGTCAAATTCAGAGCTTTGGTTCTGAACATGCCATGCGGATCTGGCTCGATCCGCGAAGTATGAATAATTTCAATATTACCGCGCTGGATATTATTGATGCCATACAAGATCAAAATGTTCAGCTTGCCACAGGCGAAATAGGCGGCGCACCACAAGCAAAAGGGCAGCAGATTAATGCCACCATTACGTCGCAATCTCTGCTCTCTTCTCCAGAACAGTTTGAAGCCATTTTATTAACCGTTCTCGAGGATGGCTCAAGAGTCACATTAGGAGATGTGGCCCGAATTGAAATCGGGGCCGAGAATTATAATATTATCGGACGTTGGAACCGGCAACCAGCATCCGGTATCGCTGTCCAGCTTGCTCCCGGCGCTAATGCACTGGTGACGATTCAAAGCATCAAGGACCGTATAAAAGACTTCGATAATATTATTCCTGCCGATCTTGAAGTGATTTATCCCATTGATGTCTCAACTTTTATTGAAACATCGATCGTTAATGTGGTGAAAACGCTTTTCATGGCCATCGGTTTGGTTATTCTTGTTATCTTCATATTTCTACAAAATTTTCGTGCGACATTTATTCCAGCAATTGCTATTCCCATCGTTCTGCTTGGAACCTTCGGGGCTATCTTCATACTCGGTTATTCGATCAATGTTCTGACGCTTTTTGCACTGGTTCTTGCAATCGGTATGCTGGTCGATGATGCAATTGTGGTAACAGAAAATGTAGAAAGTAAATTAGAAAAAGATCCTGAACGTGACCCAAAGGAAGCCACAAAATCGGCTATGAAGGAGCTTTCCGGAGCCCTTATCGGCACTACGGCGGTTATCTGGGCTGTTTTTTTACCCATGAGTTTTTTTGAGGGCTCGGTGGGTGTGATATACCGCCAGTTTTCGGTGACTATCTCAGTCGCTATGGCAATATCGCTTTTTATAGCATTGACCTTGTCACCCTCTCTTTGCGGGGTGATTTTAAAATCCAGAAAAGCAAAAAAAGATAAAGGCGTTTTTGCATCATTCAATCATGGCTTTGAAGCTTTACGTCGAGGTCACAAAAACATGTTGGACGTATTGCTTGAGAATCGATTTGTCTTACCAGCATTGTTTTTAGTACTTATTATTATCGCCGTCTTAACTTTCCTTCGTATCCCGACATCCTTTCTCCCCGATGAAGATCAGGGCCGAATGTTTACACTGTTAAACGGGCCGCCCAGTTCTTCACTTGAACAAACAGTCGAAAAAGTTAAGGCTATAGAAGATTTCTACCTTGAAGAGGCTGGGGACGCCGTAGACGGTCTTTTTGCCGCTGCAGGTTTTAGCTTTTCAGGACAAGCACAAAATGTAGGTATCGCCTTTATCAAAATGAAAAGTTGGGAAGAGCGGGGTGAAGAAAATAGTGTTTTTAATATAAAAAACCGTGCAGCACAGTCTTTATCTAAAGTCCGTGATGCGATGATTTTTCCTCTGGTGCCGCCACCGGTCAGTGCGCTTGGTAATTCCGGTGGCTTTGAGTTTCAACTTGTTGATCGCGCGGGACTAGGCCATCAAGCGCTTGTTAATGCAACCAATCAGTTTTTAGGCATGGCCAATCAAAGTCCATTTTTGACGCAGGTTCGTTTTAACGGATTATCCGACAGTCCCCAATATGATCTAACGATTGATAACATCAAGTCACGTGCTCTTGGTGTTCCTATAAGCACTGTCAATCAGACGTTGAGCACCGCACTCGGTGGGACTTACGTGAATGATTTTTTAGAAAACGGGCGTATAAAACGCGTTTATGTGCAAGGTGACATACCTTTCCGAATGTTGCCTGAAGATATTGATGACTGGTACGTACGAAATAAAAATGGCGATATGGTACAGCTTGTAGAAGTTGCCACAGGTGAATGGACTTATGGATCACCTAAATTGACACGCTTTAATGGTGCAGCCTCAAGAGAAATACAAGGGTCCACTTCTCAAGGAGTGAGTTCGGGTAAAGCATTGCAGGAGGTTTTAAAAATAGCTGAAAAACTTCCTGATGGGCTGGAGGTGGCATGGACAGGTCTGTCCTATGAAGAAAAGGAGGCAGGCACCAATACACTTTTACTTTATCTGGTATCCGCTTTGGCCGTTTTTTTCATCCTGGCGGCGCTTTATGAAAGTTGGGCTATACCGGTTGCTATTATCCTAACCGTGCCTCTGGGTATTTTAGGTGCCGTACTGGCAACATGGAGCACTGGACAGGCTAATGATGTTTATTTTCAAGTTGGACTGTTAATTACTATCGGGCTTGCTGCTAAAAACGCCATATTGATTGTTGAGTTTGCGAAAAACAACTTTGAAGAGGGTCAAACGGCTTTCGATGCGGCTTATCAAGCAGCACAACAGCGGTTTAGGCCCATTTTGATGACGTCTCTTACTTTTATACTAGGTGTGTTGCCATTGGCTTTTGCTTCCGGCCCCGGTTCAGGAGCTCAGAATGCGATCTCTATCGGTGTTCTCGGCGGTATCATGACGACCACTTTCTTTGTGGTGTTCTTTGGGCCATATTTTTTCCTTTGGGTTTACCGTCTTTTTAAAAAGGACGTCGTCAAACAACACCAGACATCAAATCAAAGTGAGAGAAAAGCATGAAACGGGTTTCAATCCTAATGTTCGCGATGTGTTAGAAAGATCAAACAGTAAATCTCCATGATATGAAGAAATGTAGGTTGGGTTGAATTTATGAAGCTCAACAAGGGATTTGTAATTTTAGTTTATGATGGGATTTTTTGTCATATTTGAAATGTTTGGCTTCGTGCCTCAGCCCAAACTACCTTGCTAGCGAAGATTTTCAGCAACAGGTATTCGTCTGACATTCTGGACACCCGACGAATCTGAGGACTGGGTACTGGCCCATATAAGCCAATGAATAATTAGTCATCAGGTAGCCTGAGAGACAACAGATTGGAATCGATTAGGTTTGGGTGTTTTTAGCTAGATGTAATTTAGCAACTTGCGACCAAAAGCGGGTTTAATGGAAACACTGTTGCAAGGACGTTTGCTACTATGTCACCTTTAAGACTATAGGCAGGAACTGTTGACCCTATGATAGAAGTAGCGCTTTTCCCGATACCAGAATCAGTTAATTTTCCTGGCGTGCCCGTTCCATTGCATGTGTTTGAGCCACGTTATAGAAAAATGGTGAGATATTGTATCGAGAACGATGTGATGATGGGCGTTTGTCATATCCAAGGTATCGTTCGTAACATGACACAGATGCAGACAAGAGATGAAGCGCTTAACAGTAATCAATCTACCTATAAGCCTTGTGACGTTTTTTCTGCTGGCAAAGTAGAGCTTCAAGAGGAACTAGATGATGGCCGTATGGCTGTCATTGTTCATCTTGAAAAACGACTAGAGCTAAAACAAGTGCGACAGCAATTGCCTTTTTATATATGGGCTTGTGAGCCGTTTGAAGATGAACCGATTGAAGATGGCGACTTGATCAAATTAAGGCAAAGTCATGAAAAGCTGATGCAGCGTTTATTGGTTCTTGGCCATGGTAATGACGAATTTCAAAAAATGCTGGCGAGTGATAAATGGCAAAACCTATCAGCTGTTGAATTTAGCTTTATGGTAAACGGCTTATTCGACATGCCAGCAAAAATAAAACAAGAAATACTTGAAATGAGACAGCCACAACAGCGTCTAGATGCTTTATTAAAATTGTTAAATGCTATCGAGCAGAATTTTTAGTCTCAATATTAAAATTGATAGTCCTAGTAGGGGATAACTATCGTTATGAATAAATATTGAGCTTTTGCGTTAATTAATTAGCTCTGGCAGCCATAAGCTGTCAGGGCTTTTTTAATGCTTAATTGTTCTTATAAAAGTGAATAACGCTAGCAGTCTCACCTGACCAATTAACGTTCCCCCATATCCACATCATTTATCGTTTTACCAACTCCCCAATCACTCGAACCCATGTTCCTCTCAATAAATTTATGGATGCTGGAATAAGGCCAATCAAACGCTTTATCGACATAACCATGTTTCACAGGATTGTAATGAATGTAATCAACATGGCGAGCATAATCCAAATCATCACGGATTAAATGCTCCCAATATCGGCGTTGCCATATACCACGTTCAGATTTTTGTTTTCGTGAATTATTGATTCGTTCGGTAGAGGGTAGGCCGCGAGAAAAATGCGATTTAATCAATCGCCAGCGTGTGGCGAAGTCAAAATCATTTTCAGGTAAAGTCCAGATAGTATGAAGATGATCAGGCAATACCACGATCGCATCAATATCAAAAGGATGGGCGAGTTTAACTTTGCGAAATGCGGTTTTTAACAGATCGATATGATCAGTCAACAGTGATTTATCTCGTTCCAGCAGATTCACCGTAAAGAAATATGTACCACCAGCAACAAAAGCCCGTCGATATTGCATCAATCACCATCCATGTGATTATAAAAATAAATGTAGGTTGGGTAGAGCTTGCGAAACCCAACGATTCGGCAATGTTATGTCATTTATAAAATGTTGGGTTTCATTCTTCAACCCGGGTTACGGATTATCTTCCTTTTCTAGTATATTTACCTCTAAAGCTAATTTTTTTCTCTGAAGCTCCAAAATTTCATCATGCATTGGTTGAATTTTTTTATACCATTTATGAAATCCATACAGAGAACCATAAAAACCAATAGCAAATAAAACAGCAAATAACCATTTTAAAATATCTCTATTCTCTACTGCGATTTCTATCTTTTTTTCAAGAATTTTTTGTTTTTCATCACTGAAATCAGCCTTGGCAGCTTGGAGTTCATATATCGCATTAGCGTTTTGCCAAATAATCTCATTTGTCTGGTGGCCATTTAAAACCAATAATGTCATAGAAATTGCCATTAAAGCCAAACCAAAAGTCGCTGAAAATTTGTAGATATTATCCGTTGGGATGGGAAGTTTTGATTCCATTTTAAGTCCATTTTATAAATAGTTATTTCGAATAATGTGTGTATAGTTTTAGTAGGGTAGGTTGGGTAGAGCTTGCGAAACCCAACGAATCCAAAATGTTATTTCATTTATAAAATGTTGGGTTTCATGCTTCAACCCAACCTACGGGCTGATAATACAGCGAGTATCTCTTTCACATCTATGTGTATTCCTGTTTTAAATTACGCGTTTCATAATATAAATTAAAAAGATTTATTAAATATAAAAATTGTAGGTTGGGTAGAGCTTGTGAAACCCAACAAATTCAGAATGTTATTTCATTTATAAAACGTTGGCTTTCATTCTTCAACCCAACCTACGGGCTTAATTAATTTCTTTGAGTATATTTTTCTTTAGCATTTCCCAAATACTCATCATTCTGAGTGATTTTTTCAACAACTTTGTTGACAGCAGCATCTGAATAGAGATGTGCGTTAAGCTTCTCAACATAGTGATGATATTCATTATTGGAAGTTTTCCATTTTTCTTTATGTATTACAGACTGAAAACAATGTCTGTTGAATACAGGAACTTCATCCTTGAACTTGACTAGACACTTACATAATTTTTCTTTTGTGAATTTTTCGTTCAGCTTATTTTGTATTTTTTTGATTGCATCTTTTTCAAGATAAGGGTGTGTTTTGTCTGCACCTACAGATTTGTGAATCACTAAAGCTCTTTTCAAACCTTCAGCACCACTATCTGCTTTAGTAAGGATTATCTGTGAGCCATCATTATTTTTTCTTGTGAATGAAAGTTCAACATTTAAGGGGATAGCGAAATCCATATCATCTGTATCATCAATCGACTGACTCATTTTTTCTGCTAATGCTAAAATTTCGTCTGCAGCTTTGCCGTATGTTGACTTCATTATTGATAACGGTGGGGTTTTGAAATCGGCTACTAATGAGATCATTCCACCTTGTGATGAATTTATGAATTGTACTTCTGTAAATTCCTCAAATTTTGATGAATAATTTAATATTCCCGATTGAAATATTCTTGAAGCAACTCCCTGAAGTTCAGGCATTAAAAGATGAACAGCTTGATCTCTTAAGTCAGTTACCGCCTCAATATTAAGTTTTACTTTATTGTCTACACTAAATACTTTTGGTAAGCATTCTCGTAATGAGATAGTTTTCTTTATCCCATCTTTATCGGTCTTTTTATATATAGCTTGCTCTCCGTCTTTCTCAATTATTATCGCCTTTAGTAACTGCTCCCATGCACAACAAAATAGCATGCTGAAACTATCTAGTTTATTAATTAAGGAGGGACGATTATAGAGTTCAATTGCTAGTAACATATTGTCACTGCTTTTTTTAAGAAGAGCTTTAGCCAGCAGAGATCGACAGTTATGACCAAGGCCACGTCGATTTTTAGACTGAGATAATTTTTTCTGAAATTCCACTAAGGATATGTTTAATGTATTTGTTGCAACATACTCCGTCTTTGAAACTGGACTTATAAAATCAGATAACTGACCTTTTGAATCGTATGAGGTAAAAGTTGATTTTTTCCAAGTTGTAGCTTCAAGAATATCTTTAAGAGTAAATTTAGATGAGTTTTTTTCATGTAAATTAAGAAAATTGAAAAAGAGTTCTTGTTGATTTTTAGCCATAAAATAACTCAATAACAAAAAAAGCCAGAATAATTACATATTCTGGCTTTTTAATTTCACACTTTTAATCCCATTTCAAACCGCCACCGGTTTGATATTCGGTGACCTTGGTTTCGAAGAAGTTTTTCTCCTTCCTCATATTGGCTTGTTCATCAAGCCAGGGGAGGGTGGCTTCGGCACCGGGGAAGGGTTCTTCGAAGCCTAATTGTTTGGCACGGCGGTTCGCGGTGTAGCGGAATTGGCCGTGGTGGGCTTCTTTTGAGTAACCCAGGATTGGGTCACGCAGGATATAACCACCATAGGTTGCTTCGGCTGCATCAGCTTCTTCAAACATCTGCTGGATTTTCTTAGGATCCAGTTTGACGTTTTCTTCTTTGATGATTTGTTTACAAACACGAATACCGAAGGAGGCGTGCATGACTTCATCACGCATGATGTATTGCAGCTGTTCGCCAGTACCTTTCATCAGGCCACGACGTTGCAGGGCAAAGATCGGTGAGAAGCCGTTATAGAACCAGCTGCCTTCGAAAATGCCGGCGAAGAACGCATAGGACATGACGAAGTTTTCCAGTTCGTCTTTATCACGCAGGTCGATATCGCTACGCATAACGGTGTCCAGACGTTCATTGGCCAGTTTGATCTTTTGGTAAATCTCCGGCACTACGCGGTAGCGGTTGTAGATTTCACTTTGATCCAGACCAATGGTTTCGATGCAGTGCTGGTAGGTCCAGGTATGCAATGCTTCTTCATACACCTGACGTGCCTGATAAATCTGCAATTCCGGCGCAGTCATTTTTTCCATCACCGCCAGACCGATATTACGCATAGCGAGAATATCGGAGGTGGTCAGGTATGACAGCACGTTTTCATAGACATGACGTTCTTCCAGCGTCAGTTTATGACGGTAGTCGTGAACGTCCTGTGCCATGTTGATATCGAGTGGCGTCCAGTGGTTTTTGTTGGCGTTTAAGAAGTAATTCCACGCCCACGGATATTTGAATGGAGCAAGCTGATTGATATCAGCTTGTCCATTCACCACACGTTTGTCATCAGCATTAATAGCTTTGGCATTCGATGGCGGCAGTTCACTGACACTGGCCGAGGTTGGCTCGGGTGTGTCGAGTTCATTGGCCGCTTGCTGAGACACAGGAAGCAGGTCGTTGTCGACTTTGTCAGTTGCCGGTTTTTCGGCAAGTGGATCATCCCAGTTAAACATTATTGGCAAGCCTCGCAGTCTGGTTCCAAGATTGAACAGGCTTTCGGTGCATCAATACCTTCACCTGAAATAAAGTCATCTTCTTGTTTGGCAACCGGCTTTAACACGGGTGGTGCAGTCGGTTTAGCAGTTGTTGCTGTGGTTGGCGCGGTGCTGGTTTTCTCGGCACCGGTTGCGCCCATTGAACGCAGGTAATAAGTAGTTTTGAGGCCACGTACCCACGCCAGTTTGTATAGATTGTCCATTTTCTTACCGGATGGTTCCGCCATGTACAGGTTCAAGCTTTGTGCTTGATCCAGCCATTTTTGACGACGTGATGCGGCTTCAATCAACCAGCGTGCATCCATTTCAAATGCGGTGGTGTACAACGCTTTCAGTTCATCAGGTACACGGTCAATTGCCAGCAAGCTGCCATCGTAGTATTTGAGGTCATTGATCATGACGTCATCCCACAAGCCGCGTGCTTTCAGATCTTCAACCATGTATGGGTTGATGACTGTGAACTCGCCGGACAGGTTCGATTTCACGAACAGGTTCTGATACGTCGGTTCAATTGACTGGCTGACACCACAGATGTTTGAAATCGTTGCAGTCGGTGCAATCGCCATGGTGTTGGAGTTACGCATGCCTTGACGTTTAACCTTGTCACGCAGTGCATCCCAATCCATGGTTTTGCTTTCGTCTTGTTGCAGATATTCGCCACGTGCTTCTTTGAGGATCTTGATGGAATCAATCGGCAGAATGCCTTTGCTCCACAAGCTGCCTTCATAGGATTTGTATTTGCCACGTTCTGCAGCCAAATCAGAAGACGCATCAATCGCGTAGTAGCTGACCGCTTCCATGGATTCATCAGCGAATTTCACCGCTTCTTCGGTGCTGTAAGGAATACGCAGTTTATATAACGCATCCTGGAAGCCCATGATGCCCAGACCGACAGGGCGATGCAGCAGGTTGGAATGACGCGCTTGCGGCACACTGTAATAGTTATACTCAATAACGTTATCCAGCATACGCATCGCTGTTTTTACCGTGCGGTTGAGCTTTTCTTTATCCAGTTTGCCGTTGGCATCAATGTGCTGAACCATATTGATCGAACCGAGGTTACACACCGCGATTTCCTGATCAGATGTGTTCAGGGTGATTTCAGTACACAGGTTTGAGCTATGAACCACACCGATATGTTGTTGTGGGCTACGCAGGTTACATGGATCTTTAAAGGTAATCCAAGGGTGGCCAGTTTCAAACAACATGCCGAGCATTTTGCGCCACAGGTCAGTGGCAGGCATGGTTTTGAAGTTACGGATTTCACCACGTGCCGCTTTTTCTTCGTATTCAGCGTAGGCTTTTTCAAACGCCAGACCGGTCAGATCATGCAGATCTGGCACTTCTTCTGGTGAGAACAAGGTCCATTGACCTTCTTCGGCAACACGTTTCATGAACAAGTCAGGAATCCAGTTGGCCGTGTTCATATCGTGGGTACGACGACGATCATCACCGGTGTTTTTACGCAGATCCAGGAATTCTTCAACGTCGATGTGCCAGGTTTCAAGGTACGCACAGACTGCACCTTTACGTTTACCACCCTGGTTTACTGCAACGGCAGTGTCATTGGCCACTTTCAGGAACGGTACAACACCTTGTGATTTACCGTTGGTGCCTTTGATATGAGCACCCAGACCACGGACGCGAGTCCAGTCATTACCCAGACCACCAGCATATTTAGACAGCAGAGCGTTATCACGCATCGCGCTGTAAATACCGCTCAGGTCATCCGGCACTGTTGTCAGGTAGCAAGAGGATAATTGTGGACGTAAAGTACCAGCATTAAACAGGGTAGGCGTTGAGCTCATAAAGTCGAAAGACGACAGCAGGTTGTAGAACTCAATAGCGCGGGCTTCACGATCGATTTCATTAATGGCCAGACCCATTGCCACACGCATATAAAAGGCTTGTGGTAATTCAAAACGGGTGCCATCGCAGTGAATGAAGTAACGGTCATACAAAGTTTGCAGACCCAGGTAAGTAAAGCTGAAATCATTTTCTGGTTTCAGTGCACTACCCAGACGTTCCAGATCATATAACGCCAGTTCTGAATCAATCAGTTCGTTTTCAATAGCAGTTTTAATGTAAGTCTTGAAGTAATCTTTATATTGATCAGCCATTTCGCCTTGTGATGCCTGGCGTGGGCTTTGATAAACAAAGCTCAACGCTTCACGACGGATGCTGTCCATCAGCAGGCGAGCAGCCAGGGTGCTGTAGGCAGGATCTTTTTCGATAAAGGTACGAGCAGACATGACCAGTGCTTTTTCGACGTCTTTTTCAGAAACACCGTCGAAGATATTGCGTTGGGTATCACGCAGGATGGCAGCGTTATCTACTTGAGCCAGACCTTCACAGGCTTCATCAATCAGGTTACGCAGGCGGTCGATGTCTAACGGCTGGCGAGTGCCGTCATTCAACGTGACATGCAGTTTGCTTTCATTGGCTGGTTGCGGGTGTTTACGTTCTTCTTCAGCACGTTTTTGAGATTGCTGTTCACGATAAACCACATAGGAGCGGGCGACTTTATATTCACCGGCGCGCATCAAAGCAAGTTCAACCTGATCCTGAATATCTTCGATATGTACGGTGCCGCCATCATCCAGACGTCGCAGCAGATTTTCACTTACCTGACGGGTAAGTTCGGCAACGGTTTCATGAATACGTCGGCTATCTTTGGCTGCTTCACCTTCAACGGCTAAGAATGCCTTGGTCAACGCAACAGCAATTTTGCTGCTATTGAACTCAGTGACTTTGCCGTTACGACGAATAACTTTGTAACCGGTTTCAGAGGAGGGTTGGGTGTAGTGTTCTGCTTCGCTCGCCATAGTGATTTTCCCTGCATTGTGTGGTAAGACTTAAAAAACGGCAAACCACAACAAATTGTGGTCGCAACATGATTGAACCACAAGATAATGTGTTTTTAAAGACTTAGCAAGGGGATAAGTTGCACATAAATTGTGCATTAGATGTGGATAACTTTGGGATGATCAGGCGGTAACTAAGATGCCATGCGCGATCACCGAAATAGATCCAATTTGGTGAATAAAAAAAATATTTTTTTGTTTAAAGGCTGTTAGGTAAAAATTTGCTGGGCATTATTCCCAACGAGCCGGAAAGGACCGACTCGTTGGTTGAATAAGTGGACGGAAAAATCAAAATGTTTCACTGATGGAAATGGCTGATCCTTCCAGCAGGTCTTTGATCAAATCAATTTCTTCATGATCATCGGTTTGCACAATCACTGTCCAATGATTTTCATGACTGGCTTCAACTGTTTTGGTAATTAAGGGATCATGATCGGGACGTATTGATACAGCACCGGCGATCATCATGCCAAAGGTCAAACCGAAAAAGATAAAAACCAGATAAGTGAATAACGGACTGGACTGAGTCATTTCGGGGCCACTGATGACCAGGGCAGTTGCTATGATTAAACCGAGTATCATCCCAATAAGGCCCAACCAGCCATGTGATTTCACTATGGTTTTGGCAATACCATGACTTTCTGGTTCGATTTTTTTGCTGATATTGTTGTCTTCAGGTTTGACGATATTGATGACCGTAGGCGAAATACCATTATTGACGAGTTTTTGCTTTGCAGCATTCGCTGAGTCTTTATCTCCAAAAACTGCAGCAACTCGACCAGTATGTTTTTCATCTTGAATTTCTACTTCCATATTCTTTCCTCCTGAGATACATGAAACGTTATTTCATTCGGTAAATTCGTATACCAGACTATCGTTGTTATCCTGATAAAGAAAGTATCCCAATGCCAATAAATCTTCATGTGCTTACATAAAGCACTCTATAAAAGTGACAAGTCTCATCTTAAACAATTCATTTCTGACAATGCTTAACCTATGTTTAAGTAGGGTTATTTATCGAAATTCCAAAAAAATTGATCTTAATCATTTTTGTGTCGCACTTCCTATGATATTTGTAGTCAGTAAACAGGCCATTCCCGGCTTTTGTAGCTGACCAAAAAAACGGAGGCACCATGGAACTCGACCCGCTAATACTGTCACGAATTCAGTTTGCATTCGTGGTGTGTTTTCATGCCATATTCCCAGTCTTTACGATTGGCCTGGCAAGTTTCATCGCTGTATTGGAAGCGTTGTCATTTAAGACCGGTAATCCAATCTGGCAGCGATTGTCGAAGTTCTGGATTCAGGTATTTGCCGTGGTATTCGGAATGGGCGTGGTCTCGGGCATAGTGATGTCATTCCAGTTTGGTACCAACTGGAGTAACTTTTCCTACGCAACCGCCAATTTCCTCGGGCCAGTGCTCAGTTATGAGGTTGTGACAGCGTTCTTTCTGGAAGCAGCCTTTCTTGGTGTGCTGTTATTTGGTCGGGATAAAGTCCCACAAGGCGTGCATTTATTTGCGGCCATCATGGTGGCCTTAGGTACCTTTATCTCTTCTTTCTGGATTCTCGCCGCTAATTCGTTAATGCATACACCAGATGGACTGGTACTTCGCGATGGGCTCTATTATGTGGCGTCCTGGCGCGACTCAATTTTCAATCCTTCCTTTGGTTACCGCTTTATGCATATGGCACTGGCGTCATTTTTGACGGCTTCATTTGTAGTCGCGGGGGTAACTGCCTGGTTCATCATGCAAAAACGGGAGTTGGAAGCCAATAAAAAAGCACTTTCAATTTCCTTGTGGTTGATTCTGATCCTGGCGCCTGCACAAGTGTTGGTGGGGGATTTCCATGGCTTGAATACCTTGAAACACCAGCCAATGAAAGTCGCGGCGATGGAAGGTAACTGGGAGACCGGAACCGGTGTGCCTTTGTTGCTCTTTGCCTTGCCGGATCAGGAAAATCAGCAGAATCTTTTTGAAATTAAGATTCCTAAACTGGCCAGCTTTATCCTGACCCATGAATGGGATGGTGAAGTGCCTGGATTAAATGAAGTGGCGCCGGACAAACAGCCACCGGTATTTATTGTGTTCTGGGCCTTTAGAGTGATGGTAGCAATGGGAATGTTGATGGTATTGTTTGGCCTGGCAGGACTCTGGTTACGCAGAGGCGGGCGCTACCTGGAAAACAGAACCTTCCTCAATGGCTTGCGGGTGATGAGTCTGTCACCGTTTATTGCCGTGTTATCGGGCTGGATCGTGACCGAAACTGGTCGGGCACCGTGGTTGATATATGAACAGATGACTCACGCGCAAGGGTTAACCCCTTCATTAACTGGAGGTATGGCTTTGTTTACGCTGATTGGTTATATCGCAGTGTATGCCATGGTGTTCAGTGCTGGGGTGTTTTATCTGATGACAGTATTTCGCGGCGGACTGGAAACGGCCAAGGCTGAACATGTTGATTCAGATGTTGAAAAAGCTCAACGGCCAATATCTGCTGCCAATGCCAATTTAGAAGGAGGTCTGTGATGGATCAGCCATTCGATTTAGTAGTTATCTGGGCCGGAATTATTGGCTTTGCGGTAATGATGTATGTATTGATGGATGGATTTGATCTGGGGCAGGGCATTTTGTATCCCTTCGCCCCGGATGATCATTCACGCGACATTATGATGAACTCTGTGGCACCGGTATGGGACGGCAATGAAACCTGGCTGGTGTTAGGCGGTGCGGGATTACTGGCTGCCTTTCCACTGGTTTATTCGGTGTTTCTGCCTGCCTTATATATAGGCGTGTTTTTGATGTTGGCAGGCTTGATTTTCCGTGGCGTTGCGTTTGAATTTCGCTTTAAGGCGAATACCACCAAATACTTATGGGATTGGGCCTTTGCCGGTGGTTCGTTTGTGGCAGCATTTGCACAGGGAGCTGTGGTCGGGGCCTATGTTCAGGGGTTTGAAACCAGTAACTTTGTGTATGTCGGTGGTGCATTGGACTGGTTAACGCCCTTTACTGTTATTACTGGCTTAGGTCTGGTCGCAGGTTATGCCTTATTGGGCAGCACCTGGCTGATTATGAAAACGGAAGGTGAACTGCAACAGTGGGCATACAAAATTACCCCAATTTTGTTGATAGCGGTATTGGCGGTGTTTGGTGTTGTCAGCTTATACACACCGTTTGTTGATCAAGGCGTACTCAACCGGTGGTTTAATGGCGTTTCAATCATCTGGTTATTGCCAATATTAGCGCTTTACTGTGCCTTTCTGGTGTTCCGCGCTGTAAAAAAACAACAGGAAGGCATGCCGTTTGTGGCAACCATGGGATTGTTTTTATTCACCTATCTCGGCCTGCTCGCCAGTAAATGGCCTTATCTGGTGCCACCCGATTACACGCTATGGGATGCCGCCTCGGCCTATGAATCACAACTGTTCCTGTTGCTGGGGTTCCTGTTTGTGATTCCGTTTGTACTGGGCTATATCGCCTGGTCATACTATATTTTCCGTGGCAAGGTGAAAGGTGGTTATCACTAATTCCTAGTCACGACCGCCCAGACAAATTGCTTCCAACACGACGCAAATGCTGAAATTTAGGTACTCTTCCTAAGCAGGTACCAACGTTGTTGGAGGCAGTTGGTCTTAATACCCTGCGGAATGCGTCTGTACCATAGCGTTTGAAGACATTCGCGCACGCGCCTTAATACAGGCGTATTTTCAGTTATTGAATAGGCGGCTATGAAAGATCAACAGGCCCTGAATAAAGCCGGACGTTTCTTACTAAAACAGCTTACCCAAAAGCAGCGAAGCAGATTGCTTCTGGCTGTTTTTATGGGCGTGTTGGCGACCGTTGCAATGATTATGCAATGGTATGCTCTGGCACAACTGACCTATGATTTAATCATCCAGCAGCAACCACTCGTTGAGCAATCCATGTTGATTTTGCTGATGGTGCTGAGTCTTATTTTACGAACGGTACTAATCAGAGCTCAGGAGCATTACTCCCAACTGGGCAGTCTGCATGCCCGAGAATTTTTACGGGAGCAGGTCCTCAATGGTTGGCGACAAACCAGTGCGTTAATCCATAGTCAACGTTCTCCCGGTGCAGCGGCCAGCCAGTTGATTGAAGATGTTGAGTCGATGGATGGCTATTTCGCCCGATTCTGGCCGCAACAATTGCTGGCATTGCTGACACCGCTGTTGATTTTAATAGTGGTGTTTTATTACAACTGGCTGGCTGCACTGTTTTTACTGGTGGCGGCACCGTTAATTCCGTTATTTATGATGCTGATAGGTTGGGGAGCTGAAGCGGTCAATCAACGCTTTTTTTACCAACGCCAGCGTCTGGCCGGACATTTTCTGGATCGCGTCAAACATCTCACCACGTTAAAACTGTTTGCAGCAGAGAATGAGGCTTTAACAGAAGTCGAAGAGAGGAGTCAGGATTATCGTCAGGTCGTGATGAAAACCCTGAAGCTGGCCTTTCTCTCATCTGCCGTTCTGGAGTTCTTTACCAGCGTCGCCATTGCCAGTATTGCCATCTATATAGGTTTTGCTCTGTTTGGCTCCATCACCTGGGGCCCGGCGGCAGATATCACATTATTCAGCGGTTTATTTATTCTGTTGCTGGCCCCCGAGTTTTTTCAGCCCTTACGAAATCTATCCCAGTTCTATCATGACCGTGCCGCGGCAATGGCAGCCGCCTCACATATTGCGAAACATTTACCCGACGACGCTACTAAGTCTCCAGCAGAGGATGTTTTTGAACTCACTGCAGACGATTCCTCTTCGATGTTAATTGCCACCGATCTGTGTATCGGTTATCAGCCTGGGGATGTTCTTCAGGACCCTATCAATCTTAAGTTGAGTAATGGGCAGTGTCTGGTGATTAACGGTCCATCCGGCTGTGGCAAGACCACGCTATTGCATACCTTGGCCGGTTATCTGCCTCCGTTATCCGGCAAAGTGCTTTTAAATAACCAGCCGATGGGAAAGGAAGCGATTCGTTATCTGCCTCAAAAACCGTGGATCATTAACGGCAGTTGGGCAGATAACCTTGCCGTATTGGCCCCAGATGCAACCGAAAAGGAAATGCATAAGGTATTAAGTCAGCTAGGTTTTGAAAGTTTAATTTTATATAGAAACAAAGGTTTAGACAGTCAACTTAATGAACATGGTGAAGGACTGTCAGGAGGGCAATTGCAACGTCTGGCACTGGCAAGAGTGTTACTTTCACCAGCACCATTGGTATTGCTTGATGAGCCGACGGCCAGTTTGGATGCAGAAAGTCGTCAATATGTTCTGGCGGCGCTTACTGCATTAAAACCGCAGTGTATTTTAGTAATTTCCAGCCACGATGCCGATGTCTTGGCACTAGCCGATCACCAGTTGCAGTTTGCCCGTCGGGAGAATGACTAACGATGTCTAGCCATTCTCAAAATAGTGTTGCGCCACTCAAGTTCTGGTTAATCAAAGTGCTGCAAAACCAGAAAAAGCGCTTAATCATCTCTTTACTACTGGCTTTATTAACGGCTATTTCCGCCATGGGGTTATTAGCGTTGTCTGGTTGGCTGATTACGGCTACGGCCATCACCGGTCTGGCGATAACCGCTGGCACTGCCGTCTTGTTGGATATCTACCGACCGGGTGGAGGCATTCGGTTTTTTGCGTTAAGTAGAACAGTGGGACGGTATTTTGAACGTCTGCATAGCCACGATATGGTGTTAAGAGTCATTGCCGGATTTCGACTAACCCTGTTTATCGGCCTGATGGACTTGCCGGTTCAGCTACTGCGAAATACTCAGGATAGTGAATGGCTGAGTAGGTTAACTACGGATCTGGATAATCTCGATAGCCTGTTATTAAAGTTACTGTTACCCCTAATGGTTGTGCTATCCAGCGTGCTATTCCTTGCTGTGTTTATCAGTTTTTTCTGGTTAACGCTGGGGCTGGTTTTTGGGGTTGTCACGCTGTTGTTGGGGAGTATTTATTTCAGCTTTTTTACCCGGAAAACCTCGCAGATAAGTAGCGATTATGCCCGGCAGATTAACCAGGCCCGCTCACAAACCATAGAGCATCTTCAGGGCCAGCTGGAACTTCAGGCGGCGCATCTGCAACAAGCGGAGCAAGCAAGATTAGTCAGTTCATTGAGTGAGATTGGCGAGTCACAGCTAAAACTGAATCGACATATTGCCAACGCACAGTTAATAGTGAATATCTGCCATGGGCTGCTGGTCATCGCCGTAGCAATTGCAGCGTTATTTGCTTACCAGAATCAGCTTTTCAGTGGACCGGTCGCCGTCATGTTGTTTCTGGCCGTATTTGGATTGGGTGAGTTACTGTTAAACCTGCCAGGCCAGCTGGGGCAGTGGGGCAGAACACGTTATGCCGCTGAACGCCTACAACCCCTGGCAGAGCATTCAGCTTCAGATAAATTGACGCTGGCAGAGCTTGAACGATTGTCGATGATGGTGGCAGATTACCCCAAAGTTATCAGTAGCATAGACACCGCTTTTGCTTTTGAACTTAATCCATCTGAATGTCTGTTAATCAGTGGCCGTTCTGGAAGCGGCAAGTCGACAATAGCCAATATAATGGCAGGCCTTGAAATACCAGACTCATTTATAACGCCATATCAGTTGTTGATAAACGGCATTCCATTGCGAATCGACCAAACACAAGCTTGGCATAAGCAGATTGGTTATCTGACTCAGCAAAACAGCATTATCGCCGCAACGTTATATAGCAATCTGACACTGGGGCTGGATGAAGTCGACGAACAACAACTTTGGAAGGCACTGACTTTAGTCGAGTTGGATGATTGGGCCAAACAACTGCCAGCTGGATTACACAGCTGGTTGGGTGATACCGGAAGCCAACTATCAGGTGGTCAGGCCCGAAGGATCTGTCTGGCAAGACTTTTATTAAAAGAGTCGAAACTGATCTTGCTGGATGAGCCATTTAACGGCATTGATGTAGAGATGGCAGAACGCATCTGGCAGTGTTTGTATCCGCAATGGCAGGATAAAATGCTTATCGTGCTGATGCATGAAAGGCCAGCGTTTTTCCCAGCAGTTGATAATAAGCAAATGTTTGAAATCAATCTGGATTAAAGATAATCGGTTATCCATAAAAATTTTAACTGGCGCACACTTTTGTCATTCCATGTCGATTGAGCGTTGCCTGTGTCTTTGCTCTTGAATTACTATTTCTGGTAATTGAAAGGACTTCAAGAAGAAAAAAATGGAATTTCGTCATGGAAGACGAGCACCCTATCTTCGGGTAGGGGCGTTTGTTATATGGAATTTATTTTCTCTAGCAGCTTATGCTGGTGCTACGGTTATCGATCGTGCCGCACAAGAGCAACTGCTACAGCAAGAGCGCGAGCGTCAGCTTCGCGAGCAACAGGAAATCTCTCCTGATGTACGAATACCAAATCCAGCTTCTCCGCCAGAGCTCCTCGTTTATCCAGACAGTGAATCTCCCTGTTTTTCTATCACCAATGTCTCACTGATTGGAGAAAGCGCTGCAGAATTTCAGTTTGCTTTATCTGCCGTAACGGATGGCAATGATTCCGCCATAGGAGGTTGCCTTGGGGCACAAGGCATTAATGTCGCAATGAGCCGTATTCAAAATGCCATTATTGCGCGGGGCTTTGTAACTACCCGGGTGCTGGCAGCTCCACAGGATATTAAATCCGGTTTATTACAACTTACGGTGATACCCGGCAGAGTCAGGAAGGTTCACTTTGCTGAAGGCGTATCTGCAAGAGCGACCAGATGGAATGCGATCCCTGTTCAACGCGGAGACATTCTGAATCTGCGGGATATTGAGCAAGGTCTGGAGAATTTTAAACGAGTACCCACTACTGAAGTCGATATCCAGATAGAGCCGGCAGAAGGGCCAGATGCTGTGCCTGGTGAAAGTGATGTGGTGATTCAATATCAGCAGCGTTTTCCATTTCGACTGACTATCAGCGCTGATGATGCCGGGTTCGATTCCACCGGAAAATATCAGGCTGGCGTTACCTTGTCTGGTGACAATTTACTGATGCTCAATGACTTGTTCTACGTCAATTCCAACCATGATCTGGGTGGGGGCGAATCAGGCAAACGTGGATCTGACGGCCAGACTATTCATTATTCGTTTCCCGTTGGTTACTGGTTATTCGGCTTGAACACTTCCAACTATGACTATCATCAAGTGGTGTCCGGTATTAATCAATCCTACACCTACAGTGGTCACAGCCAAAACTCGGATATCAAGGCCAGTCGTCTCATATATCGCAATGCTATCAATAAAACCTATCTTTCATTTCGCGGGTTCTTCAGAAAATCCTCTAACTACATAAACGATACAGAAATTGAAGTGCAAAGACGCCGTACCGCGGGCTGGGAGTTCGGTTTCCGTCAAACCTGGTATTTAGGACAATCGCTGCTGGATTACAAATTAGCTTACAAGCGGGGGACTGGAGCAATGAATGCTCTCAAGGCGCCTGAAGAAACCTTTGATGAAGGGACTTCACGTATGGAAATACTGACGGCTGACCTCGGTTTCGACTTGCCATTTTCTGTTAAAGCTCCATGGGGTGAGCAGGCTCTGCGTTACTCAACCCAATTTCGTGGCCAATATAATTTCACACCATTAACACCACAGGATCGCCTGTCTATCGGTAATCGTTACACCGTTCGGGGCTTTGACGGTCAATGGAATTTAAGTGCGGATAACGGCTGGTTCTTACGTAATGACCTAAGCGCATTGATCGGCAATACGGGGCAGGCAGTTTACTGGGGGCTGGACTATGGCGAAGTCGGCGGTCAATCCAGTGATCTTTTACTAGGTAGGCAGCTGGCAGGAATCGTAATGGGGTTAAGAGGGGTCTTTGGCGGATTTAGTTATGACGTGTTTATGGGAAAAGCACTTAAAAAGCCCAGAGGGTTTGAAACAGCTAGTACGGCAACAGGTTTCAATTTGAACCTGACCTTTTGATTTATGTTTCGTTGAATCATCTGAGATAAGGGATTAACAAGATGAACAAAAATAAATTCAGGGTGGTGTTTAACAGAGCACGCGGTTTGATGATGGTGGTTGCAGAAAACGTCGGATGTCACTCTTCGGGAAGTAACCCTATCGTACCAACAACACCTTGCGCTATGGTCCTCGCCACTCTGCGCCCATTGATTTTCTCAATGCTTGTCATCAGTAGTCTGGTAATAATGACAAGCCCAACCTATGCAGACATCATTGCCGATCCAAATGCCCCAGCCAATCAGCAACCGATTGTTAATGAAACAGCAAATGGCTTGCCACTGGTCAATATTCAGACCCCCAGTGCTGCAGGTGTCTCACGTAACACCTATCGCCAGTTCGATGTAAAGTCGAAAGGCGCTATCCTCAATAACAGCAATAAAAATACCCAAACCCAACTTGGCGGCTGGGTTCAAGGCAATCCCTACCTTGCCGGGGGCACAGCTAAAGTAATATTGAATGAAGTTAACAGTCAAAATCCGAGTTTACTGAACGGTTATATTGAAGTGGCCGGTAGTCGCGCTCAGGTTGTTATTGCCAATCCGGCAGGTATCAGCTGCAGTGGTTGTGGCTTTATCAATGCGAATCGCGCCACGCTGACGACGGGGAAACCCATCCTGAATAATGGCAATCTGCTTGGTTATCGCGTCGGTGGCGGGAAGATTAACTTTTTAGGGAATGGACTCGATACTTCACAAACTAACTTTACCGACGTGATTTCACGCGCAGTGGATGTGAACGCCGGTATATGGGCTAACAGTCTTAACATTACTACGGGTACGAACCAGGTCAATGTCGATAGTAATGGTCATCAGACCGACGTAAGCAGTATTGCTCCTGATGCAGGAACTGCTGTCCCTGCTTTTGCAGTTGACGTTGCTGCCTTGGGAGGCATGTATGCAGGCAAAATTCACATGGTTGGGACAGAAGCTGGTGTGGGAGTAAATAACGCCAGCGATATTGGCGCAAGCGTTGGCAGTGTCAGTATCACTGCCGACGGGGTGCTGCAAAATACAGGCGCTATCAGTGCTAAAAGCAATATCCAGTTGGATGTCGCAGGTCTGGAAAGTGATGGCAGCGTTACAGCAGATGGTGACATTAGCATCAACCTGGCTTCTGATTATATTCACACCAGTGAGCTGCAAGCAGGCGCTAATCTTAACTTACATACCAGTGGTGATATCACCAATCAATCGACCATAATTGCAAGTCAATCGCTACACCTTAGCGCCAACAACATCGACAATACGGTGAATGGGGAGATAGCTGGCCTTGATACTAATATTACCGCCGCTGACACGATCACAAACAACGGCATGATTGATGGCGTAAATACACTGATCAACGCAGACAATCTGTTTAACAGTCAAACCGGTAGCATCTTTGGCGATCAAATCGGCATTCAAGTCGCCCAACTTGGCAATGATGCAGGGGCTGTGATCGCCGCCCGTGATCAGCTTGATATCGGTGCTGTGAGCATCGAAAATCGCAATGATAGTTTGATATTCAGTGCAGTCGATCTGGCAATTGCTGGTAGTCTGGATGGGGCTAATCAAGCTATTGGAGCAGCAGATTCACTCATCAATGAAGGTGCGACTATCGAGGCATTAGGTAATGCAGCTTTGACCATAGCTAATTTACAAAACTTGAATGCCGAACTCATTACCGAAGTTGTTCAAACTGGAAGCGGTAGTTTTGATCGATTTACACCACGAGGGGCGAGTGTCATTTATGAAACCTCTGACTATTCTGGAGCCCATATTGGTAACGTTCATGTTGAATGGCGTTCAGCAGGGTCATACACATTCCGCGAATACACACGCTATTTAGGTACAAAAAGATTCTACGAAACACAAATCGTATCCTCAGCTCCTGGTCAGATTCTCTCGGGTGGCGATATGTTTATCAGCGGCTCCGTGATTAATAGTGATAGCCAAATCATCGCGGGTGGCAACCTTGATGTTACTGGCGCCTCAGTACAAAACCTGAATTCAGAAGGCCGGACCACCACAAGCTATAGCGGCACGGCTTATTATTACGATTGGGACGGCAACGACAATGATTACGATGTTGATGTTATAGGCCCTTACAATCCAGCCAACCAAGTCGTGACGTATAACCTTGCCACTACACAATTGGATGGTAATACCGTTCCAGCGGGCAGTGGCACTACAGTTAGCTCGGCGGCATTACCGATTGTCACCAGCAACTTATTTCAACCCGCCCCTAATGTTGCAGCAGATTATCTGATTGAAACCAATCCACGCTTTGCCAATTATCGCTCTTGGTTAAGTTCTGACTACATGTTGCAGCAGCTGACATTCGACCCTGCAACGACTCAAAAACGTTTGGGCGATGGTTTCTATGAACAACGTCTGGTGCGTGAACAAATAGCCCAACTAACAGGCCGTCGATTCCTTGATGGACACGCTACTGATGAAGCGCAATATCAGGCGTTGATGACATCGGCCCTCACACAAGTCAGTGATTTACAGCTTATTCCGGGTGTGGCACTTTCAGCCGAGCAGATGGCTCAGCTCACCAGCGATATTGTCTGGCTGGTTGAGCAAACAGTCACGCTCCCTGATGGAACAGTTACTCAAGCCTTGGCACCTCAGGTGTATATAAGGCCACAGACAGAGGACATGCAGCCGACCACCGGTTTGATGGCAGGCAACACGGTCACCATGAATCTCACTGCGAATGTGACCAATGAGGGGACGATTGCAGGTCGCGACATAGTGGAGCTGAATGCTGACAATATCAATAATCTGGGCGGTCAGATTGTGGCTGATTCGACGTTATTAAAAGCCAAAAATGATATCAACAACATTGGCGGTCAAGTCATAGCAGGAGATGCCATGCTGTTGGATGCTGACAATGACATTAACCTTCGAAGCACAACACAAAGCAGCAAACAAAGAGAAGGCGCCAGCAGTTTTAGTCGTACAAATATAGATCGTGTTGCCGGACTGTATCTCAGCAATCCCGATGCCATTCTTGTTGCATCAGCAGGTAATGACGTTAACTTGATGGCTGCCAGTATCGTTAATCAGGGTGAAGGGGGCATCACACAAATTAACGCTGAAGAAAACATCAATCTTGGCACAGTGCAGATTGCCGAACAGAACAGCAGCATTCGTAATGCGAAAAACTATGTAAAACATGGCGGCACGCAGGAGATTGGCAGCGATATTCAAACAACGGGCGATATTAGCTTCAATGCAGGCAATGACGTTAATGCAACTGCCGCTAGCATTACCAGTGAAGCTGGCGCAATCAATGTCACTGCTATGCAAGATATCAACATCATCGAAGGCCGTGAAACCAGCAACTTCGATACGGCACGTAAGGTAAAACGAAGCAGCACCTTCAGCAGTAAAACCAAGATTCAACGAGATGTGTTTAAAGCAGACAACAGCATCAGTAGCACCATTAGTGGTGATACCGTTATGTTAGAAGCTGGTAACGATCTGAACATCCGTGGCAGCAATATCATCAGTGATAATGGCACCGTATTAAACGCTGGAGATAACGTGAATATCACTGCTGCCAAGGATACAGCTTACGAATTTCATATGCGTAAAACCAAAACGAGTGGCCTAAGTACCAGTGGTGCCAGTGTCACCCTGGGTTCCAGCTCACTGAATACAACCCAGACTCACAATAGTACAAATCAAACTGGCAGCACCGTGGGAAGTGTTGAAGGTGATGTGGCAATAGAAGCAGGCAAGCGCTACACCCAAAAAGCCAGTGAGGTTCTAGCCCCGCAAGGCAATATCGATATCAGCGCCCAACAGGTGAATATCCTTGCCGGGCAAAATACCCGTGATACAACCCATGAAACTAAATTCAAACAAAGTGGCTTAACGCTTGCCGTTCAAAGCAGTGCATTTAACCTTGCACAAAATGTTGTAGATACCACACAGCACACTTTAAAAAGCGAAGGTAGTCGAAACAAAGCGTTGAACGCACTACAAACTTATGCCAATAGCGCAACACTCATGGAACAAGGCGGTGCAGCCATTGATGCCATCAATGCGGGCGAGATTAAGGATGCAGCTTCTTCGGCAGGCATCAAATTGAGTATTAGTGTTGGTAGCAGCAACAGTGAAAGCTCTAGCAGCTCTAGCCTAACTTATAACCAAGGCAGTTTAGTGAAGGCCGGTGGTGATGTCAGTATCAAAGCAACTCAGGATGACTTAACTATAGTGGGGAGTCATATTGCAGCAGATAAAAATGTCACCCTCGATGCTTCACGAAACATCAACTTGATCGCCAGTGCCGATAAAGAAACCAATCAAAGTAAAAACAAATCCAGTAGTGCCAGTATTGGAGTTTCTATTGGAATCGGCGGTGAGGGAACAGGTTTAAGCCTCGATCTGGCAGCCAGCCGAGGTAAAGGAAAAGCCAATAGTGACAGTCTGACTTACAACAATACACAGGTTTCTGCTGGAGAAACACTTGCTCTGAATTCTGGCAACGACACAAATTTAATAGGTGCCAATGTTAGCGGAAAACGAGTGATTGCCGATGTTGCGGGAGATCTTAACATTGAAAGTGTGCAGGATACCGCGACCAGCAAGGCTAAACAAAGCAACACTGGTATAAGCATCAGCATACCCATCGGAGCTGGTATTGCTGGCGGCAGCATTAGCAATAGCAAACAAAAAAGTAACAGCAATTACGCGAGTGTTTATGAGCAAAGTGGTATCAAAGCGGGAGGAGAAGGATTTGATATCATCGTCGCTGGTAACACAGATCTTAAGGGCGCAGTGATGGAAAGCGCTGCCTCTTCAGACAAAAACCAACTCATTACCAGTACTTTGACTGTAAATGATATCCAAAACCATATGGATGCTGAGGCCAGCTCTCAAGGTCTAACACTCAGCAGTGACATGCTAACCAGTAAATATGCTGCCGCTAAGGGGCTTGCTAGCAATTTACAGAATCATGGCGAAGCAGATATTAAGGACAGCAGCACAACACTGAGTGCGATAAGTCCGGCTAGCATCACAATTACCGACGAAGCCGCCCAAATAGAATTAACGGATAAAAATACTGAAGAAACCCTTGCATCATTAAATCGAGATACCTCAGATACAAATCGCGTTCTGGAAAGACCGGATATGGAGGTTTTACAAGAAAAAGCACAGCAGGAACAAGCGGATAAACTGCTACTTTCTGCAACGATTTCAACATTTACTGATGAAGCATTTAAAAAAATGTTTTTGGCCAAAGCTAAAGTTTTTGAAGTTGAAAGGGATGATGAAGGAAATGTTGTTCGAGACAGTGAAGGCAAACCCATATTGCACGAAATAGATGAGGCTGAAAAATTCAAATTAAAATCAACTGGAGAAAACAAGAAGCTTAATGTATTTACTAATGGTCTTTTTAACGATGAATCGGCAGCTGGAGCTTATTCCGTTCAAATGGCCGAGGCACCAGTTGGCGAGAAGGTTTATCTGGTCCATTTTCCAGACACAAATAATTTTCTTTCAGAACTGCTTGTAGCGGGGTATCAGAAAGGTTTAGAAAGTGCTGCATTGGGAAACACTAATGCTACACAAGAAATTATAAATCTGTCCCAAATATATGGGCAGGACGGACTTAATTTGACTGGTCATAGTCGTGGATCGATGACGATTGGTAATGCTATGGAAACACTTCAAACCATGGGCTTAGTTGAGCCCCTTAGTAATACAAACATAAAGTTTGTGGGACCAGCATATTCTGCTCAAGAGGCAGCTAACTCCTTAGATACTTTAAGCGGCGGCAACCAGACTTCAGTTGAGTTACAAAATCATATGGCGGATTTTGTGGGAAGATTAATAGGCGGTAATCAAACCACTTATGGGGAAGTCCCTGAAGGAAGTAATTTAATAAAAGAATGGATCAACATATTTGGACAGTCAACTTCCGCCCATGGTTGTTATGGTGTTGGAAGCAGGGCCTGCATAAAACAATATGGAGCACCATCTTCGATAAACATCCCGGCTACTACAACAATAGGAACGCAATAATGTTGAAGAATACCTTGCTTGTTTTGTTCTTTTTACTAGTTGGTTGTACTCAGTACAGTATTCGCAATATTGATAAGCCACCACCGGAAGATTATCAAATGTGGAAAAAATCTAATAAGTCACAGCTTGATGTAAAAAAAGCATTATTGGAGTGTGGTGCTATAGCTCCTAGCACTCTGGGTTGGCCTTATAGAAAAGCATATGAGAAAACTGGTGTTATTGAAGAAGATGAACAATTTAATCATGGTTTTTTAGTGGATAAGTGCATGATAAAAGCGGGCTTTATTCAGCAAAATACAAATTGGACGCTTAATGAGGCATGTACTGACACACGCTATCGTAACTACCCCGCCTGTCAACCAAACGCTGTCATCCCATCACCATCTGTAGAGAGGCGGATAAATAGTTGGTATTGCAAAGTAAAAAGTGATTATAACTACTGCCTAACTCATGCACTTGCGCCCAAGCTTTGTAGTCGTGAGAAAACAAAAAATCCTCCACCTGAATGTTTAGCAGATGACTGACATCAGTATGTACTTATCAAAAAGGATTTCTACCCAAGAACGTAATTAACACCCTAGTTAAATTATTTTGATTTAAGGATGAATCATGAAAAAAAACATTCTAAGACTGACTCTTTTCACCCTGCTTTTTAGCCTTGTTACTGGCTGTTACACATCTACTAAATTATCTGCCCAAAAACGTCCAAACCCTTATTCAGATCAGATGAGATCAATCATGGAAATTACTGATTCAACTGATCTGTATTTTCTTGAAGTACCCAGCCCAGGCAACTTGATTTCAGAAAAACTCATGCTGGCAACGTTCGAAATGGGCCAGTCAACGGTGGCGATAGACCAACTTGTTCAATTACTTTCCTCAGGTACAGAGCTTTCAGTGGGTATTTTAGGTAAAAGTCAGGCACTCAATGTTGCAACGGTAAAAAGTGCGTTGATAAAAACCAAAGACAAGCCAGTTTCTGCAACTACTATCTTTTTGGTGGCTAATAAAAAACAGCAGGAAATATTAGGCAATGTGAATCCCCATCAAGACATTAATTTGGTCTACGTCGATAAGGAATTGCTGCCAGAAGTCTCTTCTTCATGGCGCTCAACAGACCACACCGAAGAATATCCCGATAGAGCAACACAACTGCAACGGGATGTGCAAAATCAGAGTAATCACGAGATAAGTGATCTGTTGCGTAACACCTCTCCAAAAACTAGATGAGAACTATTAATAAATTCCCAATTGAGTATCTATTTGCAATAAATTTAAGGATGAAAAATGCATTTACTAAAAATATTTCTAGTTTTGTTATTAATTCTCTCAAGCATGAGCTGTGCGACTGTTTCCCATCAACAACAACTAAATTATAAGGGTAATAAAGCATACCTTTCTGGGCGTTATCAGGAAGCACTTCAAAGTTATGAAAAAACACTGAGGGCGGCAAATAAAAATAGAGACCAGCAATATATTGCCATTGCAATGTATGGTTTAGGAAGAACAAATATTAAGCTTTGTAGATTGGATGAAGCTGAAAAATGGTTGAAACAATCCATTATTGTTCGTGAAAAGGTGGCTGATAATGATGAAGCAAAGATTACACAAAATATATCAGAACTTGCCAGATTATATAGTGCTCAACAGCGTTACTTAGAAGCCAATGTTCTTTTTGAAAGGTCTTTACCGTTACTTTATCAAATGAAGGCTGATCACTCAGATCCGATTGAACTTGCAAATCATCTTGATGAATATGAAAAGTCCCTTCGTCAAACAGGACGGCTGTCAGAGGCAGATGTTATTGCCAAAAAAAGCAAAGAATTGAGGCAAAACAATCCTGGAAAGACCGCACTGTTTAGGCCTGATCCAATACCACAAAGCTGTTTTTCATCAATTGACCAGTGAAATAAGGAAATGCAACTCGGGGCAGAAGCAATGGGAAGACTCACTAATGAATAGGCTGAATGTATGCGAGATAAAGGATATGTTTATTTAGAGTATTGCGATGAGTGATGACTGTACCCGTAAAAATTAAATCATAACTCCTTTTATAACCAGAACATTATGGCTGATCTATCGGCTATAGATTCCATTAATTATGGGTGGTAATTGATTCAAATAATAATGTGAAAATCACACAGCAAGCCGAGTAAAAGTAGGCCCATATGTTCTGAGATAAAAGTAAGTATGAAAAGGGTGATCAACTTTTCCCTGACACAAATATTTTAATCAACAAGAAATGGAAATCACTATATGAAAAAGCAGCCACTATTAATTTCACTGTCACTCAGTCTTAGCGTGGTACTAACCCAAGGATGCTCAAACACAAGTATCAATAGCAAGATTGATCATGATTGCCCATACCCACCAAAAGAGAACTTAATAAATGGTCATCTAAAACCCGTGAACGGCGTAACACTGAAATGCCAAGTGAAAAATTTTACCAATAGGATGTCTTGCATTGAAATCATGGATGAAGAAGATGAAGGGTTACTTTGTAGCAATGGAGCAAAGAAAGCTTTATTTGTCTTTGATAAGAACGACATTTTTAAAAATTATAAATTCTATTAATTCTTCAAGGTATTAACTTATTTCAATTGAGTATGACTACCTTGATTTTCCTCCTGAAGTATGGAGCTCAGTGTTTATTTACAATACTGAAGAGAAAATTAATGATTCATAATGGAAAAAATGGTATCAAAAATATTTATTAGATTTTCTTGGTTAATACTTATCATTTTTTTGTTTTCCTCCTGTGCTACAAATGGATATCATGGTGGGTGGTAAAAAAAAGAAATCAAGGGGTCAGCCAACTTGATTTGGTTTCATTCCGTAAACTGATGTAATAAAGTAACCAAAACCTTATCGCTACAAGGATGTAACGACATGGCAAGACTTCCTCGATTGGTTCTACCCAGTCAGCCTCTGCATATCATGCATCGAGGCAATAATCGTCAAAACATATTTGAAAAAGAAGGGGATATGGCTCGTATTCTCCATGATATTGGAGAGTCATTAGATAAAGTCAACTGCCAGCTTCATGCCTATGTCATCATGACAAATCACCTGCATTTACTCCTTTATCCTTGGTCCAGCTATCACCACAATGCACTTGGCGAAGAAGATCAGTTGAAAACAGAGCATCCAATTTATCTTGCGTTGGCAGCTACCAAAGTAGAAACAGCTACTGGTTATAAATTCATTATGGACAAAACGACGTTAGGGAAAGAAAATCAACAAATTACTGATGCCACTCTTCGGGGATAGGCACTGGGCTATGAAAACTTTCAACATTGGGTCTGCAAGCAAACGGATAGACATACAGTCTTAAAACCTCACGGAGGGGATCGGAAAAGTTCGAAATATCAAAATCAAGTTGGCTGCCCCCTTGTTGAGTGATTACCAAAACAAGCTAATCCCTTGAGTCAAGGGCATTTAAGAAGGCCTTTAAACGGAACAAAAACACTTGACTTTGTTTCGTGCCTCAACAAAAGTGTGGCCAACTATTTTTGTCCGCTTAAGGCGGCGTTAGGACAGTTAGGAGAGAGCATGGCGATTCAATTACCCATTGTCGATTTCTCCCCAGAACAACGCGACCTGTGGAAGCGCGTGGTTGATCTGTGGGCATTATCGAAGGTAAGGGAGGAGGGCCAGATTCGCTCCACACTCCATCCCGACTATGTAGGTTGGGACATGAGCGCCCCGCTCCCGCACGACCGAGATGCAGCAGTTCACTCGGTATCCGGTGAATCTCCAGAATTGCGCGGGTACGAACTTCATCCTCTGAGTGTTCAGGTTTACGAGGGAAAAGTGGGGGTCGTTCATTATTCCTACTCCGCGATGGTCGTCCCCAAAAATGCAACGCCCATCAACGTCACCGGCAGATGGAGTGAGGTCTACCTCATGCAGGGTGGAACATGGATCATGATCTCTGTCAGTGGCAGACCTGATGTATCGAAGGAACGCGATAGTGCAACATCGGCCTAACCACGTCGTGAACTCGGACGGCCAACTGCGCCGCGCTCCGTTGGGTGTCGGTTACGCTGAGCGTTATGATACCAAAAATGAAGATCGTAGCTATTACCGAATATGATAAGTGTCATTCACAACTTAACTCGCCGTAAGATCGGGAAGAAAGTATGAATATTCGTCCAGCAGGTGGAGGTGAATTAGAAGCTCTATTTGAGATACATCGCACGGTATTTTACTCGCACATTCATCAGATTTTTTTGGGGGGGGGAATGGCAAAAAGCTAATTTCGCGAGTGAGCTCGAATCGTCGACTACATTAGTTGTCTCGATCAATGGCCTAATCGTTGGTTATGTTCAGTTCTGCATAGATGGCGGGAGGATTTATGTGCAAAATATTGCTCTTATAGCGGACTATCAGAATAAAGGGATTGGCACTCATCTACTTAAGAAACTACAGTCAAAGGCTGCTGCCAACTAAGTACCGCTAGAGCTTAAGGTTTTTCGAACGAATTCACCTGCACTGCGATTCTATGAACGTCTTGGCTTTGAGAAAATATGCAACACAGATAAAAATATTCAAATGTCTTGGAAAGCGATCTAACCAATGCTGGAAAGGGACGCTACTAGAGTTAGTTAGTGCAAAATCTAGGGGACGTTCAAGCCATTGCCTGCGCGGTAATTTCGATTGAACGTTGCCGCTTTGAGGTATCAAAGATGTCTGAGACGATCATTAATTCGTCGGCTTGCGTTTTCTCGATAAGATTTTGCAAGCCGCTTTGAACCGTCTCATGGCTGCCAATGACACTGCAATCCAGCATTTGTCCTGCCTGGGCCTTTTCCTGAGGCGACCAGTAGGTTTCTATATCTTCGATAGGTGGCTGCATTAAGCCGCGAGTACCGCGAAAGAGGTTAGTGAAGGACATTAGCTGTGATGTTGCGAGGTAGCGAGCTTCCTCATCTGTTTCAGCCGCGATGACATTGACTCCAACCATAGCGTATGGCTTATCCAATTGTGCTGAAGGTTTGAAATTCATCCGATAGACCTCAAGTGCTTGATAAAGCGCTTGTGGGGCAAAATGCGAGGCAAAGCCGTAAGGCAATCCCAGACTCGCCGCCAGTTGTGCACCAAATAGGCTGGAGCCCAATATCCAGATAGGCACATTACTTCCCGAACCGGGTACTGCCTCTATTTGTTGGGCGGCTCCTTTGGGTGCAAGAAAAGCCTGTAATTCCTGCACATCCTGTGGGAATTTGTCAGCATTGGCTGGATTTCGGCGCAAAGCCCGTAAGGTCATTTGGTCGGTGCCGGGAGCACGGCCCAACCCAAGATCGATACGACCGGGAAATAGCGCTTCCAATGTCCCAAACTGCTCAGCAATTATATATGGCGCATGATTAGGCAGCATGATGCCACCGGATCCCACGCGGATGGTATTTGTCCCAGCAGCGATATGGCCAATGACGATGGAGGTGGCGGCTGTTGTCACCCCAGGCATATTATGATGCTCTGCTACCCATATGCGTTTGTATCCCAGTCGCTCAGCATGCTGCGCATAAGTCCGGGCATCATTAAGAGCCGTTCGGCGATCAGACCCTTCGCGTACACGACCAAGTTCTAAAATAGATAGTGGAATCATATGGAACTACACCTTATTTTGTGTTGTTGTCACTTACTAGGCTAACTTTTGGGGTCAGGTTTGTAAGACAGTGCTTAAAACCTAAACCTAACGATTAAAGATCAATGGCAAGCAGAAATGTTGCACCTATAAACTAAGAAAATATCTGCGTAAAATGTGTTTAAAAATATAGTCTGTTTTTAAATTTGATCTTTCGCTCTAAGCAATCCGTCACCTAACCCATATCTGATTTTGTCTACGGTTCAACGTATAAATTCAAGAAATAGTGGCTCACTAACTTTAGCGAGAGAAATTCTATTGTTGAGAAGTGGCAAGAAAAGCTGAGCACTAACATGAGTGACAGCTGTCAGAGATGCAAACCCTCAAGTGACAATCAGAAAGTGATCCAAAGTTATGCTCAAAGTGTTGATCTGCAATCGGACAAGCTGCCGATGCAAGTGATTAATCAGCGGTCAAGCAGCTTTTTCCCCACCTTAACAGGAGCCCGATGGTAATGCGACCACACCAGCAAACCGACTCTATGGAAACAATCTCCAATCTCGACAATCTTGCAAAGTGTGTAAGTTACTCGTTTATGGACACGCTCAATGCTGATCCTGATGCGACATCAAACGGAGCCGACCACTATCCCCGTCAAGTCTTCTCAGGCCATTATGTTCCTGTCAGTCCAACGCCACTCGAAGATCCCGAGTACGTGGCGCATAGTAAAAACTTGTTTCGCGAACTGGGCTTTGCCGATAGTTTGGCTCAGTCGGCCGATTTCATGCGAGTGTTCTCCGGCAATCTCGCATACGTTCCAGAGCCGATGCGTAAGGTTGGCTGGGCGTGTGGCTACGCATTGTCCATTTACGGTACAGAATACACCCAGCAATGTCCTTTTCAGACCGGTAACGGATACGGCGATGGTCGTGCTATTTCGGTGCTAGAGACCGTCATCAATGGTCATCATTGGGAAATGCAGTTAAAAGGTGGGGGCAGGACGCCATACTGCCGCGGCGCAGATGGACGCGCTGTTTTGCGGTCGAGTGTACGAGAGTTTCTGGCTCAGGAGCACATGCACGCGCTTGGGGTTCCAACCTCGCGGTCTCTGGGTCTTTACGTCTCGAAAACTGAAAAAGTAAAGCGTCCGTGGTATTCAGAAGGTTCACATTCAAGAGATCCGGATACGCTTATATCAGAGCCAGCAGCTATCTCGACAAGGGTCGCACCGTCTTTTATTCGGGTTGGCCAAATTGAGCTATTCGCTCGTCGAGCCCGTAACAATGAACACCCACAAGCAATGGAAGAGCTGGAGCAGATCGTCTTGCACCTCATCGATCGTGAGTATGGAGACGTTATCGACCAAAACCTGAGCACATCAGAAAAAGTATTGATGCTTGCACGCGAGTTCCGAAACCGACTGACGTCACTTGTTGCGAATTGGATCCGTGTCGGCTATTGCCAGGGTAACTTCAACAGCGATAATTGTGCTGCCGGTGGATTCACACTCGACTACGGTCCATTTGGCTTCTGCGAGATGTTTGATCCGTACTACCAGCCATGGACGGGAGGAGGACAGCATTTCGCATTTTTGAATCAACCTGTTGCAGCGGAAAAAAACTTTCACATGTTTTGTACAGCATTGCGTCCGTTGCTGACTTCGCATCAGGACAGTCTGCGACAGCTCGACGAGATACAAAGCAGCTTCGCATCAGTAATGCAGGTGCAAATGGAGAAAATGTGGGCAGCCAAACTTGGGCTGGATACCTTTAACGCGGAGTTATTTAACGAGCTGGTAGCGCTGATGATGCAAACATCGGTTGATTACACCATTTTCTTTCGCGAACTCTCTATGGTGCCCGACGAGATTGGTCCACTCAAAAAAAGCTTTTACAAGAACCCGACCTATAAGCAAGACCCCGAACGGATAAATAAACGCTGGTCAGAGTGGCTCACAAAATGGAAAGCGCTTATCGCTAAGGCCAACACGACAGAGTCTCAGCCATTTTCTCATGAAGAGCTCTCCAACAAGATGAAACAGGTCAATCCAAAATACAGTTTGCGGGAGTGGTTAGTTGTGCCTGCTTATCAGCAAGCGAAGGAGGGGAACTACTCACTCATTCGAGAGCTGCAAGAAGTCATGACAAATCCATACGACGAGCAATCGAAAGACGTAGAGGATAAATTTTACAGGTTGAAGCCACACGCTTTTTTTGAGGTTGGCGGGCTATCGTATTACAGCTGCTCGTCCTGATTTTACGAAAATCCTTCAGGGAATAGCTAATGGCACTATCTGCAAAAGGGGCAATATATAAGGTCGAAAATTCGAGCAAAAAGCGCTTTAGTACTGCTTTGCTTCAGGTTAATGCACTGTTAAAAATGATGTGAGTAATATGATTTTCCTTTAATAACTTGGGTATGGATATGCAAAGATTATTACGGAAAATATTCATCAAAGGTGTAAGAGAACGTTCAGCAGTGAAGGTAGGCTTATCTCAGCACTTTTACAAAATCATCATTATGGTTTCGTGTTTACTCGTATTTCAGCTCGAAATAATTGATCGGTTTTCGTTGAGCTTGTTCTTACCAACATGGGGCGACCTTTTCTTTTTATTTGGCATAACTGCGATTGGAATTATCTTTTATATCGATTTTCAGATGATTAAGTCCAGGATGGAAATGCACATGACTATGAGGCAAGTTCTGCGTTACAGAAGGAGATGCACATAAGTTTAATTGCAACTCGTTCCGACGCTCATGCGTGGGAACGCAAATACAGAACAGCTAAAATTTCAATTACCAAACCCCATATACAAAAAAACGGACCGAAGTCCGTTTTTTTATTTGGCAGAGAAGCAGGGATTCGAAGCCTGGGTAGGCTATAAACCCATGCCGGTTTTAAGATCAGTGAATTCAAACGCTCTTAATCAATGGATTGTGACTACATTGATTTATTTTCGCCTCTCTAGTTGCCACATTAAATGGCTGAAAGCCGTCAAAAAGTAATGGCGATTCAACTCATAATGCAGTTTCACTCGTAACAAAAAATTGTTTCTCCATAGTATCGATATCATCTCGTACGGAAAAACTATGTCCCAACAATTTGGGGGGATCATAAGTTAAATTGAACGAGGTTCTGTTCGAATGCAAAATTCGTTGATAAAAATCTGTGGATAAAAATATGACTAGAGAGGTTTCTGTGTTCCGTGAAATATATGAATCAATTTTAGATATTAATGGTAAAAGAGATTTGTCCATAATTCTTCCTTTTATGTAAGGACTAACGGTAGCCGAGCGGCACGATCTCGCTGTGATTAAGCCTAAGAAGACACAAGGATTTTCGCCGGTCTTGTATGGAGCATGCGGGTAGGGATTAGGTCGCCAATACACTACGCATCTTAAGTAAAAGTAGCTCTCCACCGTGTTCATCGCGCTGAGCTGAGACCTGCCATACCTTGTTCACTGCCGTGCGGATTAATCTGCTAGAGATCTCGTTGCTGATGTTAGCTAGCAATGCGCTGACCGTCTGTGCGTCAACGTACATCGCTATTACTTTATCTCGGCATTTGGCTATTAAGGGAACGTTTTGAGTGCTTGGCACATATCTAAATACATGGGCCGCTGTAAGCAGTTTCTAACAAAGTGGTAGGAATGACATTGTTTAGAACAACGAGATGGCGGAGACAGAATTTGGAGGTGTCAGTATAAAAGGGTTGCATAGACACGCCTGCAACAATTTCTAAATACAGAACAGCTAAAATCGCAATTACCAAGCCTTAGATACAAAAAAACGGACCGAAGTCCGTTAGTTTGTTTGGCGGAGGGACAGGGATTCGAACCCTGGGTAGGCTATAAACCCACGCCGGTTTTCAAGACCGGTGCATTCAACCGCTCTGCCATCCCTCCAAGACGCGGCATATTACTAGGAATGACTTGTTCTGACAACAGTGAAAGCAAAATTTATATAGCTATTGCCATTTAGAACTTATCCGGTAGGATGATGTCCATTGGATGAACTACCTATCATCAATACTTTACTGAGTAATGGAGAAATAAACTGATGAATTACGATACTCAATCAACAGTTGTGCGTTCGCGCGAATCTGCGCTGCAAACCAACAAGTTATTGCGTAACACCTATGTATTGCTGGCGATGACGCTTGGCTTCAGTGCGCTTACCGCTGGGGTGTCAATGGTGTTTAACCTGCCGCATCCAGGCATTATTATTACCTTGATCGGCTACTTCGGTCTGTTGTTCCTGACAGCTAAACTGCGCAACAGCGTTTGGGGTATTGCCTCTGTATTTGCGCTGACCGGTTTTATGGGCCTGACACTGGGACCAATCGTTAACGCTTACCTGGGATTACCCAATGGTCCGCAGATTGTTATGCAGGCTCTGGGCGCAACCGGGATTGTCTTTTTAGGCTTATCTGCTTACGCGATTAAATCTGAAAAAGACTTCAGCTTTATGGGTGGCTTCCTGTTTGTCGGTATCCTGGTAGCTTTCCTGGCGGGACTGGCAGCATTCTTCTTTAACATGCCTGGTCTGTCGCTGGCGGTTTCTGCAATGTTCGTGCTGTTGATGTCTGGTCTGATTCTTTATGAAACCAGCAACATCATTCACGGTGGCGAAACAAACTACATCATGGCGACTGTGACCTTGTATGTCAGTATCTACAACCTGTTTACCAGCCTGTTGCATTTAATCGGTGCCTTCTCTGGCAACGATTGATTCAGCAATCAATAAGATTGATTCATTCAAGCCCCTGCAAAGGGGCTTGTTTGTATCTGGAGCAATGCAATGAAAAAGAATCTCGGCAATATTGATAGAACGTTACGTATCATAATCGGTCTGTTTATAATAGCGATTGCATTGTATTACCAAAGTTGGTGGGCCTTGCTGGGATTGGGACTACTGATTAACGGATTAAGCGGTCGCTGTGGTGGCTATGCCTTGTTTGGCTTTTCCACTGCAAAAAATTCTTGTGACATTTCTCATAAAGAGCGTAGCTAGCGCATAATAGACACTATGACGGATAACCAAACACAATTAATCGATAACTTCGGACGGCGCGTGTCGTATGTACGGATATCGATCACTGATCGTTGTGATTTCCGTTGCGTGTATTGCATGGATGAAGAAATGACTTTCATGCCGCGCGAACAGTTGCTGACGCTGGAAGAGATTGCCTTTCTGGTAAAAGCTTTTTGTGAACTCGGGGTGGAAAAAGTCCGCATCACCGGTGGCGAACCTTTAGTACGTCGCAACGTCGATTGGTTAATAGAGCAAATTGGCGCGTTAAAGCACACCACATCGCTTAAAGAGCTGAACTTAACCACCAACGGCTCCCAGTTACCCAAGTACGCTGAAAAGCTCGCTGCAGCCGGTATGGATCGCATTAACATCAGTCTGGACTCATTGAATGCCGAACGTTTCCGTGAATTAACCCGTACTGGCGAATTAACTCAGGTACTGGACGGGATTGATGCTGCCAAACAAGCGGGCTTTAAACGCATCAAATTGAATGCGGTCATCATGAAAGGCCGTAACGATGATGAGATTGTCGATCTGGCTCAGTTTGCTATCGATAATGATCTGGATATTTCCTATATCGAAGAAATGCCATTGGGTCAGGTAACGCACAGTCGTAATGAAAGCTATTGCAGTAGTGATGAAGTGCTGGCCACATTACAAAAGCATTTTGATTTGCAAAGCAGTATTGCTAATACCGGTGGACCATCGCGTTATTATCAGGTTGCTGGCAGCAACAGCAAAATAGGCTTTATATCGCCTCACAGTCATAATTTCTGTGAAAGCTGTAATCGGGTCAGGGTGACTACGGAAGGTCGTTTACTATTATGTCTGGGGCAGGAACATTCGATGGACTTGCGCGATATTATTCGCCGCCATCCTGGTGATCTCGATAAACTCAAACAGGCCATTATCCAGTCGATGGATATCAAGCCAAAAGGCCATGACTTTAATATCAAAGAACAGCCGATTATCTTCCGTCATATGAGTGTCACCGGTGGCTAAATATCAGCCTGAAATGACCAATCAGGGCATTAACCGCCTGCATACCACTACCGTTTTAGATGAATTTGGCGAAGCCCGTGAAGTGTCATTAACCGGCGAACGGCCACTGACGATTTATCTGGATAATCGCGAGATTGTTACTTTGATGACGCTTGGTGGTCAGCCAGAGCTACTGACACTTGGTTATTTGCGCAATCAGGGATTGGTTGATGAACTCAGCCATATCAAATCCATTCAGGTGGATTGGGACGTTGATGCTGTTGCGGTGACGACCCATCAGCAGAAAAATAATCTTGATTCGCTTATGTCCCGACGAATTGCGACCAGTGGTTGCGGGCAGGGCACTATGTTTGGTCATGTCATGGATTCGTTATCTGAACTGAAACTGCAATGTCCCCAGTTCAGTGCCCAGTCTATTTATGACGTGTTGCATGCCCTGAACGAATACAACGAAATGTATAAACAGGCTGGTGCAGTACATGGTTGTGCGCTTTGCCAGGGAAATGATGTATTGAGCTTTGTTGAGGATGTTGGCCGGCATAATGCTGTCGATGCGATTTCCGGCTGGATGTGGCTCAACGATGTCAAAGGTAATGACAAGGTGTTCTATACCACCGGGCGTCTCACATCTGAGATGGTGATTAAGGTCGCACAGATGCAGGTACCTTTATTATTATCGCGCAGTGGTGTGACAGAAATGGGTCTGAGCATTGCACAGGATATTGGTATTGGCATGGTCGCTCGCGCCAAAGGTAAACATTTTCTGGTGTATACCGGCCAGGATCAGTTTCAAACCGCACAGTCATTAAGCTCTGCCGGATAATATGGAAATACTGACTGCTGTACCTTCTGATATCCCTGAGTTGTGCCGGTTACTCGACACCTTGTTTAGTCAGGAAACCGAATTTAAACCAGACGCAGAGATGCAAGCTTTAGGATTGGGAGCGATTATTGAAGGCGACGGTATCGGTGATATTCTGGTCGCAAAAGATGCCGGGCAGATTGTAGGCATGGTGAATTTGTTGTACACCATTTCGACAGCGCTGGGTAGCCGGGTGGCGATTCTGGAAGATATGGTGGTTGCACCACAAAATCGTGGCCTTGGCGTTGGGTCAGCGTTATTGAAATATGCGATTGATTTTGCCAGAGAGAAAGGCTGTAAACGCATTACCTTGTTGACCGATAACGATAATGAAGCTGCCCATCGTTTTTATGAACAACACGGTTTTATCGAATCATCCATGTTGGCATTTAGATTGTCTTTAGATGTTTAAAATCAATATATTATGAATTAATCTTCATTCTTTTTATCAGATAATTTTGCCTTATCCCATAAAGCGTCAAGCTCATCTAATGAAGCCGTTTGTAATGATTTTCCCTGTTGGATTATCTGCGTTTCAATAAATTGAAAACGGCGGAGAAATTTCTGATTACATTGCTCTATAGCTTGTTCAGGATCGACATCCAAATGCCTGGCAAGATTGGTAATAGCAAATAATAAATCGCCAATTTCTTCCTGTAGTTTCTTTGGATCGGCATCATCCAGTTCAGCAGCAACCTCATCCAGTTCTTCATGAATCTTGGCAATCACGCCATCAATATGCGGCCAGTCAAAGCCAACAGTGGCAGCCGTTTTTTGCAATTCAACAGCATAACGTAATGCGGGAAGCTGTTTGTCAGCAGCATTAAGCAGTGAAGTCTTATCCATTAGTCGCCCCGGGTGAATTTAATAATATGGCGACGATCCCGTTTACTGGGGCGGCCTTTTTGATCACGGAAACCTAACGGCTCATTTTTGATTTGTTCACGTAACAGTTCACGTTTATCCCGACTTTCAGCTGTTTCCTGATAAAGCAATTGGGCTTCACTGGCCGGTCGACGTTGTTTTTGCAGGCCTAAGACATCAATGACGTATTCATACGGTGGTTGCGAAATGGTTAATTGATCGCCTGGACGGATGGTTCGGCTGGGTTTAGCTCGGTGGCCATTTGCATGAACTTTACCGCCATTAATAGCCTCAACGGCCAGGCTACGGGTTTTGTAAAACCGCGCAGCCCAAAGCCATTTGTCCAGCCGTTGATTTTCCTGACTTTCGGTTTCGGCTTTCGCCATCAAGCCTTACCTTGCAATTGTAATAAGATACCTTCGTTTTCCAATGTTGATGTGTCCTGGGTGATTTCTTCGCCCTTGGCAATCGTACGGAGTAAACGACGCATAATTTTACCGCTGCGGGTTTTAGGCAGATTGTCTGAATAACGAATTTCATCCGGCTTGGCGATAGGTCCGATTTGTTCGGCTACCCAGGCACGTAATTCATTGGTTATTGCTTCGTCTTCTCCACCTTCAGGTCGTTCACCTTTTAACACGACATAGGCAAATACGGATTCACCTTTAACATCATGCGGTTTACCGACGACGGCAGCCTCAGCAACCGCCTCATGCGCTACTAAAGCTGATTCAATTTCCATGGTGCCAAGTCGGTGACCTGAAACATTTAACACATCATCAATCCGCCCCATGATCCAGAAGTAACCTTCTTCATCCTGACGAGCGCTGTCACCGGCAAGATAATATTTACCATCGAAATAGGGCCAGTAGGTGTCTTTATAACGTTGGTCATCGCCCCAGATAGTCTGGATCATGGAAGGCCATGGTTTACGGATCACCAGGAAACCACCTTGATTTGGACCAAGCGCTTCACCTTGTTCATTGACCACTGCTGCATCAATGCCGGGCAGTGCACGAGTACATGAACCCGGTTTTGTGACAGTAACGGATGGAACTGGGGCAATCATATGAGCACCGGTTTCGGTTTGCCACCAGGTATCCACGATTGGGCAACGTTCCTGACCAATAACGCGGTGATACCACATCCATGCTTCCGGATTGATCGGTTCGCCAACGGTACCTAATAACCGTAAATGGGAAAGATCATAACGCTGTGGAATTTCATCACCCGCTTTCATCAAAGCGCGAATCGCTGTTGGGGCAGTATAGAAAATAGTGACATGGTGACGGGCGCAAACATCCCAGAAACGTCCAGCATCCGGAACGGTAGGTACACCCTCATAAATGATCATTGTGGCACCCACGGCCAGCGGTCCGTAAGCAACATAGGTATGGCCGGTGATCCAGCCAACATCTGCAGTACACCAGAAGACGTCTTTTTCCTGAATATCAAACACCCAACGCATGGTGGTAATGGCATTCAGCAAGTAACCAGCTGACGAGTGTTGAATCCCTTTTGGTTTACCGGTTGAGCCTGAGGTATAAAGTAAAAATAATGGATCCGCGGCATTCATCGGTTCGGGTTCACATTCTGCTGTTTGATCCTGTTCAGCATCATGCCACCAGATATCACGACCCTCCTGCATCGAGATATCATTCTTGCAACGTTGAAAAACAATGACTGTTTCAACACTTTCGCAGCCTTTGCTTAATGCCTGATCTGCTGTGTTTTTCAGCGGGATGATTTTGCCACCGCGATGCCCGCCGTCAGCGGTAATCACCAGTTTTGCCTGGGTATCTTCAATACGGTCTTTTAATGCTTCAGCGGAGAAACCACCAAATACCACTGAATGAATGGCGCCAATTCGGGCACAAGCCTGCATGGCGACAACTGCTTCAGTGATCATCGGCATATAAATAATGACCCGATCGCCTTTTTTAATGCCTTGTTTTTTCAGCGCGTTGGCAAATACGCAGACTTTCTCATGCAGCATGCGATAAGTGATGTGTTGTACATCACCGGGTTCACCTTCAAAGATGATGGCGGTTTTTTCAGCGTTATCTTTTAGCTGTCTATCAAGACAGTTATAGGAAACATTCAATTGACCATCGGCAAACCATTTATAAAAAGGAGCGTTGCTGTCATCCAGCGTTTTAGTAAAGGGTTTGATCCAGTCGAGTTCCTGTTTCGCCAAATCACCCCAGAAAGACTCATGATCCTCAGCTGCTTTGGCATAAAGCGCATCAAGCTTTTTAGGGTTTAAAGCGGAGTCTTTGTAAAAACTTTCGCACGGTGGAAAGTGCCGGTTTTCATGAAGAGTTGATTCAATATTATTCTGAGCCATAAATACCTTACCTTATTATTCTCTCTTTTTGAGTATAGTACGCTGTCAACGTTAAATGTAGTGAACATCCAATAAAAAACTCTCCCGAAAGCACTGCTTAGGGGAGAGTTAGTTTGATTACTGGTGAGCTTTAGAAGAAACCGAGAGGGCTAGTGCTGTAACTGACCAACAGGTTTTTAGTTTGTTGGTAATGTTCCAGAGCAATTTTATGAGTTTCGCGACCCACACCTGATTTCTTGTAACCACCAAACGCAGCATGAGCTGGATAATGATGGTAGCAGTTGGTCCATACACGACCGGCCTGAATGGCACGTCCCATACGGTAAGCCAGGTTCATATCACGGGTCCATAAACCAGCACCCAGACCAAATTCGGTGTCGTTGGCAATTTCCAGTGCTTCAGCTTCATCTTTAAAGGTGGTCACTGAGACCACAGGGCCAAAGATTTCTTCCTGGAAAATACGCATTTTGTTAGTGCCTTTCATCAACGTTGGTTCGATATAGAAACCTTTATTGAATTCATCACCAAGTTGGGCGATACCACCACCCATTAATAATTGAGCACCTTCCTGTTTACCAATTTCAACATAGCTGAGGATTTTATCGAACTGTTCCTGCGATGCCTGGGCGCCTACCTGAGTTTCAGTATCCAGTGGATTACCACGTTTGATCATTTTGGCGCGTTCCATGACCACAGCAATGAATTCGTCGTAGATGCTTTCCTGAATAACCGCACGGGAAGGGCAGGTACAGACTTCACCCTGGTTGAAGAACGCCAGCACCAGACCTTCAGCGCATTTATTAATGTAATCCTGCTCTTGCTGCATGATGTCTTCAAAGAAAACGTTTGGTGATTTACCACCCAGTTCAACTGTTGAAGGAATAATGTTTTCAGCAGCGTATTTCATGATCAATGAGCCAACTGGCGTTGAACCTGTGAATGCGATTTTGGCGATACGTTTGCTGGTACCGAGTGCCTGACCTGCTTCACGACCAAACCCATTGACGATATTTAACGTTCCGGCTGGCAGTAAATCGGCGATTAATTCTGCAAGAATCAAAATAGAGACAGGTGTTTGTTCCGCGGGTTTCATGACTACGCAGTTACCGGCTGCCAGTGCTGGAGCCAGTTTCCAAGCTGCCATTAACAGTGGGAAGTTCCACGGAATAATTTGACCGACAACACCGAGAGGTTCATGGAAATGATAGGCCACTGTGTTTTCATCAATCTCACCCATGGTGCCTTCCTGAGCACGCAGACAACCAGCAAAATAGCGGAAGTGGTCAGCCGCTAAAGGAATATCGGCATTCAGGGTTTCACGAACCGCTTTACCGTTATCCCAGGTTTCGGCCACAGCCAGTTTTTCAAGGTTTGCTTCAATACGATCAGCAATTTTCAACAGGATATTGCTGCGATCTTGAACTGAGGTTTTACCCCACGCTTCGCGTGCTTTATGGGCCGCATCTAGCGCTAATTCAATGTCTGCTTCACCCGAGCGAGGTATTTCACAAATAACTTCGCCGGTGACGGGAGTAATATTATTAAAGTATTCGCCTTTAACAGGGGCTACCCATTCGCCGCCGATAAAATTTTCATAGCGTGATTTAAATGAAATCACCGACTCTGGTGTACCTGGTTTTGCGTAAATCATAATTCTCTCTCTCTTGTTGTTTTGATATTTGCAAATGTTCAGCATAAGACCTGTAGTGGATAAACTACTTGACTCATATTCCCAATTACTTGACTGTCAGTCCACAAGTGACAAAAAAATTACCACAATGTTCAATAAGCTTGCTATTTTTATTTATGAAAAATTCCCAAAAGAGTTCGGCATCAATTTCATCGCTATACTTTCCAATCACTTGACTAATCCTAAACATCAGACACACAATCCAACATTATTCATGAAGGTCAAACTATGAGCCTGAATACATTCCCAACAAGTGGTCGGCACGAAAATCGTCAGTTGCTTATAGAAAATAAAGTAACGTTTAACGGACCGGAGACCGAGCTGAGCATTTACGATACTTATCGGAGCTCAACGGGCGTAGCGCTTAATGCTGATCACTTATTGTATTGCGGGATGGTGAGTGGTCGTAAAGTCATGCATGATCACTACAATGCTTCAGGTGAATTGTTTGTTCCCCACGAATCTTACGTTATGCCGCCTGGTGAGCATGTTGAGATTGATTTTCCTGATGCCAATGAGCAGCAACCGACCACTTGTCTTACTATCGAGATTTCCCGTGAACGCATTGAAGCGATTTCCAGCCGAATGCGTGATTTAGTCAAAACGGATGTGCCGGAATATAACTGGGAATATCAACCACGTATCATTCATAAACATCACACCCAGGATACGCAGCATTTACTGGAAAAAATGGTGTCTTTTTATATCCGAAATGATCCGGATAAAGAAATGATGGTTGATCTTGGTGTTTCAGAGCTGGTGATCAGATTGCTTCGCGAGCAGGGACGTGAAGTATTACTGAGTTATTGTAAACAAGCTCCCGATACCAGCGGGATCACGGCTGTACTGCATACCCTTGAACAAAACCTCACTCAGCCACTTGATATTGATCAACTCTGCCGTCAGGCCTGCATGAGTCGAAGTCGTTTGTATGTAGAGTTCAAGAAACAACTGGGATGTACGCCAGGTGAGTTTCATCAGCAGGTACGATTGAAATCAGCCGCTGATGCGATACGAGGTGGTCAAAGTATCACTGAGGCTTGTTATAACTACGGTTTTAATGATCTGAGTCACTTCAGTCGACGCTTCAGTCATTTTTTTGGTTGTTCGCCGAGTGCTTTTCGAAAAGAAAATCTGCCAGACCCAACTGATTAGGGATTGTTGATCTTTCATATCCACCTCTGCGGGGGCAAAAATAGTCCCAGCCCCTTACATGGATGTATTTCACAAAAGGCGCTCCTCGTGCCTTGATTGACGCTTATTCAGCTCACAACTGAGGCAGAGATAAAAGATCAGCAAGTCCTAATAACCTGAGTTAAGAACGCTGTCGCGTTGAAAGTGTCATAATAAATGTCAGTAATTAGATGCATTCATTTCTACACTCTTCGTAAATCATGACAGAGACTCTATGCCGTTATGCCCGAAACTTTTCTATAGCAGAATCATCCTTGTGTTTTTTGTGTGTTTATTTCAATCCTTTATGGTTTGGGCTGACACCGAAAAAAATATCGAGATCGAGCTTGAGGGTATAGAAAAGGACTGGAGTGAAACCTTGATAAATGGTTTAAGTATTTATCGGCAAAAAAACAGCCCAAGATTGGATTCCCGCAGTGTTCAACGCTTACATGAACAGGCTGTTGATGAATTGAAGCACATGCTTACCGTTTATGGTTATTATTCACCCGAAATTACAGCCGAGTTAACTGAAACTGATGAAAATAATTGGTTAGCCAAATATAAAATTGACCTGGGTCAGCCAATTATCATTCACCAAATTGATGCCGCTGTGGAGGGAGATGCCAAGAATGATCCAGCATTTACCAAAATGCTCAACAAACTGCCGCTGAAGGTTGGGGACCATTTTGATCATCAAAGTTATGAAAATACCAAAAAAGCTTTTTTGAGACTTGCAGCTGAGCATGGTTACTTTGACGGTGCGTTTACCTGTAGCGAAGTCCGTGTCGATATAGAAGCCGAATCCGCCGATATTTGTCTGAAATATGACTCAAAGCAACGCTATCGATTCGGTGACATTGAATTTCCCGATACCGTTGTCAATGCAGATCTACTTGAGGCTATGTCACCCATTGACCCCGGTGAACCTTTCGATGCCAATAAATTACTCACACTTCGAAATAATTTACAAAACAGCGGTTACTTCGCCACTGTCTCAGCTCAGGCGATGACATCAGCTCGGGAAAATGCAGAAGTGCCGATAGACGTTTCGCTGAATGAAAATCTCAAGCATCGCTATAGTGCAGGTATCGGATATGGTACAGATACAGGCGCCAGAATGAGTCTGGGCTGGCAGAACCGGTACGTGAATGATCGTGGACACAGACTCTCGGTTGAAAGTCGTCTATCGCAGATTGCCACTCAGGTCGGTGCGGATTACAAGATGCCATTCTGGAGTGAAAATATTGATACGGTAGGTTTTAATACGGCATATAAACAAGAAGATACCGATACCAGTGAAAGTCGCTCAGTTGCTGTTGGGAGTTATTACAACCGAATGCGTTGGGGCTGGGAAGAAACAGGTAGCATCAAGTTTTTAAATGAAAGTTTTGATGTGTCTGACGAATCTGCTTCCACATCATTACTGATTCCCGGTATTGCGTATGCAAGAACCTGGGCAGATAACACACTTTATACCCGACAGGGTGGACGGGTCAGTTTGGAACTAAGTGGTGCGGCTGAAGGTATTTTATCTGACATCAGTTTTAGTCAGATAGTCATCCGTGGTAAATATATCCAGGGTTTTGGTGAGTCAAACCGAATTATCACTCGCGCGACAGTTGGTGCAACAGAAGTCAGTGACTTTTCAAAATTACCCAGCTCTCTGCGTTTCTTTGCCGGTGGTGATAACAGTATTCGTGGTTTTGATTATGAATCATTGGGACCGGAGAATGATCTGGAGGAAGTCATTGGGGGCCGTTATCTGGCGGTAGGGAGTGTCGAATATGAACATATGTTTGTTAAAAACTGGGGTGCGGCAATATTTACTGATTTTGGTAACGCATTCAATAGTTGGTCTGACCCAATAGAGTATAGTGTGGGGGTGGGCATTCGCTGGCGTTCACCGGTTGGCTTGATTCGGGTTGATATAGCCAATGGAATTTCAGATGAAGACAAGCCTTTCGGTTTGCATATCGTGATAGGGCCTGATTTGTGATAAAACGCGCATTATGGATAATCGCAATTGTATTGTTACTGGTTGTTCCAGCAGCAATGTATTGGTTATTGATGACAAAGTCAGGTTTTAACACCGCACTCAATTTTACTCAGCAATCTCTTCCAGCACTGTCAATTGATGAAGCAAGTGGCCGACTTTATGACGGCATTTATCTGCAAGGTGTTTCGTATGAACCTGAAGAGGGCGATGCATTTTATATAAAAAGTATTGATGCACGCTGGCAGTTATGGTCGCTACTTTCCACCCGTTTGATTATTAATCAGTTGCATATCGACCAGCTGCAAATTAAGCAGAAAGATGGGCTGGATAAAGACGTTACCGTGGATGAAGACTTTACTGTGCCGGATATCAGCCTTCCATTGGCAATTCATTTGCGTTCTTTGCGAATAACGCATGCAGAAATGGTCAGTCCTCAAGGTGATATAACACCATTGTTCGATCGTTTTGATACGTCATTACGGGTGAACTACGATCGGCTAATCATTTCTTCATTGCGACTGAATCGGGATGTTCTGGCTTTTACACTGCTTGGCGACGTCAACCTGAGCTCGCCACATGCTACCAATTTGAACTATGGCGCCCGTCTTAATGATCCAGAATTGGGGCTTATTTCTGCTACCGGGACGATTACCGGTGATTTGCAGCAAATGACGTTACGCCAGCAGCTAGGCGAACCTTTCGCTTCCGAGCAAACCTTGATGGTGCGTAATATTCTTGATGATTTGGATTGGCGATTTACGGCTGAGAGTGGAACGCTGCCATTATCACGGATCCTGAAGAATGAAATTGGTGATCTGACAGCATTAAATCTGAATGCCCAAGGTACATTAGATAGTGCCAAGGCAGAACTCGACTTTCAGTTGCAGGAATCTGAGACATTAAATCCACCGGTTGCAGCCAGTTTAAGTGTCAATTCCAATGATTTACAAAGTTGGCGAGTGGATTTAATGAGCGCCATCAGTCAGAACAGTTTTGCCGAATTGCATGGAAACATCTTCATTACAGAAGATCCCACGGAAAGTGTTTTTTCCATTGATGGTAGCTGGTCAGAATTACAATGGCCCTGGCAGACAGATGCTGAACTGCTGGTTGGTCAGGCTTCAGGTGAATTTTCCGTTGATGGCACTTTGCAGGACTATCGTTTGATTCTCAGCAGTTCTTTGCAGGCCATTGAGCAGGAATGGAATATAACTTCTTACCTGCGTGGGGATATGCAAAAGGCCTCGATTAATTCTCTTGAAATCAAGTCAGCGTTAGGTCAACTAGACGTCAGTGGCGATGTGAGCTGGCAGCCGAAGTTAACCTATCAACTGGATGGCGAATGGAAAAATCTGCAGCTTCCTGCCAGTTTAACCGGCGTGCCGGTAGAAAGTTATACCGGGCAATTTAAGCTGGATGGAGAGAAACAGCTTTTCAATTTAATAGTCGATTCAGATTTCATTGTGAATGAGATTCCCCTCATTCTTAATTTGGTGGCGAATAGTCCGGAAGCAGGCATAACCGATGTACGGGTCGATACCAAAATAGCTGATGGCGGGGCAGGATTCAGTGGTCGCATTAATTGGAAAGAAAAGCTTGCAGTTGATGGCAAACTGACATTGAGACAGATCGATCCTGCTGCCTTAGTTGCAGAGTGGCCCGGGCTGATTAGTGGTCAGGCGCAGGTAACGTTTCAGGATAAAGGTGAAAACGAGTTTCATGCCAGTGTGCAGGAATTACATTTAAATGGTGTGTTACGTGATCGTAATTTCTCACTGGACAGTAACCTGCAAGCGGTAAATACCGATATTGATATCGAAAATCTGCAGTTAAATCTCGGGGATTCGCAATTGTCATTAAACGGCAAAGTAGAAAAACAACTGGACCTGAGTTGGAGTTTGTCATCCCCGAATCTGCAGGATTTTCATCCCGAATTATTTGGCACTCTGAGTGGAGAAGGGCAACTTTACGGTGAGCTGGCCAAATTAAAATTAAATGCCAATCTGGAAGGTTCAGCTATCCGTTGGGCAGATGAGCTGACTGTAGGGTCGATTTCAGCAGATGCCCAGGTGGATCTGACGGATAATCAGCAAAGTAAACTGAACATTCAATCCACCGCAATTACGATTGCACAGCAGAATATCGACTCCATTGATTTGAGCCTGAATGGCAAGCGTGACCAGCATCAATTGGCGCTGGAGATACAATCTGAAATCGGGACATTATCCAGTCTGTTGCAAGGCAGCCTGGATGAAGATGACCAATGGTCTGGACAGTTGCAGTCAATGACCGTTACCAATGATATAGCTGGCAACTGGCAGTTACGTGAGCCGGGTGCGATTCAATTATCAGCCGATAAACAGATTATTTCCCAACACTGCTGGCAATCTTCTGAGCAGGCACAGCTTTGTTTACAGGGTGAAAATACCGCAGAAGGTGCACAAACATTAATTGAAATAAATCAATTGTCGGTGGCGACTTTCAAGCCTTTGATAGAGGACTACGCTACATTATCAGGTGAAATTTCCGGTAAAGTCCAATTAGCAATGCAAACCGAGGGAGATATTACCGGGACGGGTAATTTATCGCTGCATGATGGCATCTTAAAACTGCAGTCTGAAGGGATAAGCCAGCAGCAACCGATTGCATTTAATGCGGTTGATCTTCGCTATCAGCTGACAGCAGAAGAAAGTATGGTTGCCATCACTATTGAGCCGGACATTGCTGGGGTAGAGCCTATTGAAGCCAGATTGCAAACCGCACCAATCAAAACGGTAATGGCGGCACCCATGGATACGCCAGTCACTTTGCAATTGCAGAACTCTATCGAAGACCTTGCCTCATTAAATCTGGAAACGCTGGCCTTTGATGAACTTGCAGGCAAACTGGAACTTAATGTTGATATGGAGGGCACTTTCAATCAGCCTGAATTAACGACTGCTATCAGTTTGCGTGATGGCCAGATATTTCTGGTCGATATGGGGATTACCCTGACCGAAATTAATGCCGACATCAATGGTGATCCCTTATCCGGCTTGAAAATATTATTACAGGCTCAGTCAGCAGAAGGTCAGTTGGAAGTGGCCGGTGACTTCACAATGACCGATTCTGATTGGTTGCTGGATGCGACGATTAAGGGGGACAAGTTAGAATTAATGAACTTGCCTGAGGCCTATGTGATTGCCTCCCCGGATTTAACGCTGAGAATTACTCCTGAAACAGCCAAAATCGGCGGTAAAGTAACAATACCTACTGCTGATCTTGCACCCATGGATTTTAATACCACTGTTTCAGCCAGCCCGGATGTTGTCGTGGTTGGGCAGGATACGACAGACGAGAAAATGCGTTTAGCAACTGATGTTGATGTAACGGTTGAACTGGGTGAAAACGTCTTGATTCGTGCCCTGGGTTTTAATGGTCGTCTCGCAGGTGATTTACGCATTTATGGCGAAGCCGGAGAGCTGTTATTAGGCGATGGCGAAATTGCTGTCCATGATGGTACTTATGCTGCCTATGGTCGCGAATTAAAAATCAATAACGGCAAGGTACGGTTTGCTGGAACGGCCATTGATAATCCTGATCTGGATATTAAAGCCGTTCGCACAGGCACAGATTATGAAGCTGGGATTCATATCACCGGGCCAGCGAATAATCCACAAGCCACATTATTTTCAAACCCAACTATGAGCCAGGAAGATGTACTGTCGTATATTGTGCTGGGACGACCATTAGGGCAGGCTAGTGCTGCTGATGCAGCGATGCTGGCCTCAGCGGCCACTAATCTGGGGATTGCCAATGGCAATGCGGTCAGTGAAAAAATTGCCAGCACATTTGGGCTGGATACTGTTGAGTTCACTGGAGAAAGTCCGGATAACGCCGCCGTGCAAATCGGCAAATATCTGTCGCCTAAACTTTATTTAGGCTATGGCATTGGTATTTTTGAGCCGGTTAGCACCGTTCAATTACGTTATACATTAAGTAAAATCTGGACCTTGCAAGCCGAGTCCGGCACACAGAGTGGCGTGGATCTACTGTATATCTACGAACGCTAAAAAAAGCCCTGTGATGATGACCATCACAGGGCTTTCAGGACCTACCTTTTCGTCACGTATGAGGTGAGTCTTCAGATAAAATCAGGCACGGTTCTTTTCGCGGATTTCATCCAGTGTTTTGCAATCAATACAAAGTGTCGCTGTTGGACGAGCTTCCAAACGACGAATGCCGATATCTACGCCACATGATTCACAGAAGCCGTAATCACCTTTCTCAAGGTCGATCAATGATTCTTCAATCTTTTTGATCAGTTTACGTTCACGATCTCTGGTACGCAGTTCAAGTGTGAATTCTTCTTCCTGAGTGGCACGATCATTAGGGTCAGGGAAGTTTGCTGCTTCATCCTGCATATGGTGAACAGTACGATCAACTTCTTCCATCAGTTGTGAGCGCCATTTTTCGAGAATACCCCGAAAATGTTTTACCATATCCTTGCTCATATATTCTTCATCATCACCCGGTTGATACGGAGTGAATTTGACATCATTTTGTGTCGGGTCCATGTTGGCAAACCTCATACTTTCTAAAAATCAAGGGCGCATCTATACCAGATGCTTCCGGCATGTGCAAAATAATTAGATTATTTTACCCCATTTTCAAGACTAAAGAGACTAATGAATCATTTAAAAGCCGTTATATTCGACGTGGATGGAACCCTCGCTGAAACCGAGCGGGATGGGCACCGTCAGGCGTTCAATCGCGCATTTGCCGAAGCGGGCCTGGACTGGCATTGGGATGAACAGCTTTACGGACAATTATTAGCTGTAACCGGTGGCAAAGAGCGTATTCAATATTACCTGGAAAACTTCCATTTACAATGTGGTTTTGCTGGTGATCATAGTGAAATAATTGCCAGCCTGCATGCTGATAAAACACGACATTATGCTCAGATAATGGAAGCAAAGACGATCGAGTTACGCCCTGGTATCAAAAGATTAATTGGCGAATTAAGGGAGCAAGAAATTCGCCTGGCGATCGCCACAACCACTACTGCAGAAAATGTCACAGCATTAATCAACGCCACGTTGGGCGAGGCTGCCCTCAGTTGGTTTGATTGTATTGCAGCGGGTGATGTCGTGCCTGCCAAAAAACCTGCTCCGGATATTTATCACTACTGCTTACAACAATTGCAACTGGATGCAGGAGACTGTCTTGCCATTGAGGATTCCGCCAATGGCTTGCTGGCATCAACTGGTGCAGGAATAACTACATTGGTAACCCTGAATGCCTATACTGTTGATGATGACTTCACGCAGGCAATTTGTGTTGTAGACCAACTGGGCGAACCGGATGCCCCATGCCAAGTCATCGATGGTTCGCCGATTAATACAAGCTATATAACAGCTCAATCTCTTCAGGATTTACATGCCCAAGCCAATTAACGTTACACAGCGCGCTCAGGAAATTAAACCGTTTCACGTGATGGATATATTATCGCAAGGGAAGATATTGCAGGCGCAGGGCAGGGATATTATCCATCTGGAAATTGGTGAGCCGGATTTTCTGACGCCTCAACCGATTATTAATGCTGCAATTGCTTCATTAAATAAAGGCGATACCTTTTATACCCCCTCATTGGGGTTAATGGCGTTACGGGAGAAAATTGCCGGATGGTATCAGCAGCAATACGGGCTGGATATCTCACCCCGGCGGATTGTGGTTACACCTGGCGCCTCAGGGGCATTGCTTTTAGTGATGGGGGCATTGTTAGAGGCTGGCAAGCATTTATTGATGACCGATCCGGGATATCCCTGTAATCGTCATTTTGCCCGTTTCGTGGAAGCCTCAGCAGTTTCCGTTCCAGTGGGTGCCGATACGGCCTACCAATTATCTCCAGAACATATCGAAAAATACTGGAATCAGGATACCCAAATGGCCCTGGTTGCCACTCCTTCTAACCCTACCGGAACCATTATTGATAAAGACGGCTTAAAAGCCCTCTCAGAGGCTGTTAAGGCTAAACAAGGTCTGTTAGTTGTCGATGAGATTTACCATGGGTTAAATTACGATGGTGTTCATTTACCCTCCATTCTGGAAGTAGACGACGAAGCGATAGTGATTAACAGCTTTTCCAAATTCTTTGGTATGACCGGTTGGCGATTAGGCTGGGTAGTTGTACCTGAAAGTCTTGAACCCGTGATGGATCGTCTGGCTCAGAATCTGTTTTTAGCTGCGCCGACCAATGCTCAGCATGCTGCTCTGGTGGCATTTGATCGAGAAAGTCTGGATATACTTGAACAACGCAGAGAGGTGTTTGAGAAACGTCGGGATGTTCTGTTACCCGCGCTGCAGGAAATTGGATTTTCCATTCCGGTGAAACCTCAGGGTGCGTTTTATTTATATGCTGACTGCAGCAAATTCCTAACCGACACCATTAACAACAGTATGGATTTATCCCGTTATCTTTTACAGGAAGCCGGAGTTGCTATTACCCCGGGAAATGATTTTGGGCAGCATCTGGCCGATCAGCATGTGCGATTTGCTTATACCACCAATGAAACGCGTTTAATGCAGGCTGTTGAACGGATTCATGCCGCTTTGACTAAATTATAGAGCGATGTAACCCTGATGAAACCACTACAAGTTGCTAAAAGTTATGATCAGATAGCTGACGTCTGAAATGACACTCAAATTAATTGATAAAACAGGGGCAGTATGCCGGCATCTGGAAAACGATCAATATCCTGAATTACATCTTTATCTGATAGTGCAGAAAAAGGTTCGACCCAGTTAAATCTGAGTCGAACCTGGTTTATCAGCTGCGGTGAAAGTTAGTGATAATGCCGTGCCGCATTAATCACTTTTTTTGCCATCGCTTCGTCATTGCATTTATCAGCAATGTCACCCAGCGTGATAACACCCACCAACTCTTCGTTGTTCGGGTTGTTAAGCACTAACAGGCGTTGCACCTGTTGATCAGCCATATTGTTTACAACTTCATCAATAGGTTTGTCTTCATAAGTATATAAAACCCGTTCGGTCGCAATGTTTCGTGCTTTCTGATGCGGGTCTTTCGAATCTGCAACTACTCTGAGTGCAATATCCCGGTCAGTGATCACGCCAATCACTCGGTTGTTTTTACTGAGTGGTACAAAGCCTAGATTCTTATCTCGCATAGTTTGGGAAACTTCCTGAATGCTGACATCTGCATCAAGGTAAAAAGGTTGTTTTGTCATCACATCTTTCACGCGCATCATCGAATTTCTCCTTTGATTTTCTCGTTTCAGAAGAGTGGGAATGACAGCCAGTATTTTTGCTGTCTGTAAAATCATATCGAGGTGATAAAAGTTTGTTCAACCCTGGCTAAGATTCAAGTTTAGCAATCTATAGCTGTGCTTTTCCAGCCAGCAAAATTAGCTGGCTGAGCAAGTTTTTCTTAAATTTATACCGCTTGTTTGGTTAAGTTGTTTTCCAGACTTTTTAATTGTTGCAGACAATCTCTTTGACTTAAAAATGCCAGCTCTTCCTGCGGTTCAAGCCATGACTCAAGTTGTTGCATATTGTCGGCATGTCGTACTTTCCATTCCGCTAATATTCTGGGTGGATGAAATACAGGTTTTTGATTTGCATTGTCAGGCAATTGAGCGATATGCCAGTTGCAAAGTTGTGGATTGTTTAGCAACCGAATAAAGGCATGCTGTTTGGGCTGTGGAGAAAGGGCTGAAAGCTGATGCTCCAAATCCACCAGAATGGGAGCGGGATTTTTTTCTTCTGGAGCCCGCAGTATGCCAAGCCATTTAAGCAGTTTGCTGCGTCGGGTTCCACCACTCAGCCATGACAAAGGGATCGACAACATCAACCCACCTGTGATCGGCAGTAGCCAGTAAAACAGTTCTATACTAAGTAACAAAGCAATAATGGCGAGAATGATGCCGAATAATGTATGTCCAGCATGCGCTCGTGCTACAGCAGCCCAACTTAACGCGCCATCATCACGTGACTGAGGCATCCAGCCACTGTCCTTGCCACGGAAAATTCCCACCACCACACCAAACTGATGCACCATTAATATCGGTGCATACAGCGCCGACATAAGCATTTCCACAACGACACTTACTGTTAGCAGAATAGGGCCGCCGAATTTCATGCAACGTGGAATATTTATCAGCGCCGCAAACCAGCCAAACACCTTAGGTGCAATAACAATGGCCATAGATACGATAAAAAGCGTTAAGGCTCGCTCAGAATCAAATACTGGCCAGGTAGGGAACAGTGAAGGATTGGCGAAATATTCCGGACGCACATATCTTGCCTGTACGGCAATGGCCAAACCGACCACAATTAAAGACAGCCAGAAAACAGCACTAAGATATGACATCAATCCGGAAAATATATGTAAACGAGTGGGTAACACAAAACCCTGGGCAAACATAAAAGGGGTATGTTGCAGGTTACCCTGACACCAGCGACGATCCCGGATCATTACGTCAATCAGCGAAGGAGGAGACTCTTCATAGGTCGACTGAATATCGGTATCAAATCGGACCCCCCAGCCTGCACGACGCAGCAGCGCTGCTTCAATAAAATCATGACTTAATACATGGCCACCAAACGGAGGTTTACCGGGCAAAATTGGCAGATGCGATGATTCGGCAAACGCACGGGTTCGGATAATCGCATTGTGGCCCCAAAAGTTGGATGACAGGCCATGCCAGGCAGATAAACCTTCGGCATAAATAGGGCCGAAACAATGGTTGGCAAATTGTTGTAAGCGTCCATAAAGCGTATTGGCCCGGACTATCGTTGGTAAGGTCTGGATTAATCCGACCCCAGGCGAGGCAGCCATTCGACGGGATAGGGTGAGCATGCACTCGGCACTCATCACACTATCAGCATCCAGTACGATCATGGCTTCATAGGCACCGCCCCAGCGTTGTACCCAATCACCTATATTGCCAGCTTTACGTTCAGTATTCTGTTGACGGCGACGGTAGTAAACCGGACAGCCTGATTCGTCTTTGTTAATCAAATCCAAAAAAGCCTGTTCTTCTGCAATCCATGCATCTGCCTTATTGGTATCACTGAGAATAAAAAACGCATATTTTCCTGGCGCCTTGACTAATAAATCCTCACGCATTACTTTGAGCGCCGCCTTGATACGGATGGGGTCTTCGTTGTATATGGGCAGCAGAATGGCCGTTGTATAGTCAGGTTCCTGCTCGGACTGTTTAATAAGTCGAGGCTTTAGATGCAATAAAAAGCCCAGCAGTGCCTGAGCAAATGCAAACGAAACCCAGAGAAAGTTGATACTGAAAAGAATTAAAAATAACCACTGCAGGTTGGTGACAACGTTAGTAGTGCTTAATACCCCGTAAATCTCCGTAATACCGTAATAGGACAATCCAAGCATTACACCGAGTACGAATAACCGCGATATAAGCGTTCGCAAAATATAGAAGAAGGTGCGCTGGCTATGACGCATGGAAAGTCCTTGTTCGTAGACTCCATGTCGGGGCATTTCCAGGGGCGATTCGGCAGGCAGGGCACGTTCATATTGCATGCCTTTTTCGGTATTATCGATCCGTAAATCAACACTCATAAAGAATTATTCCAATCCCTGCTCAACCATCTGTAAAGCCATGTGGGTGCAGCATATTTATCATCTTTATTTAACTGTACCCGAAATTCCGCTACATCGGCATCTTCAGGATCGAAAGTAATAAATACCCTTGCACCCTTGATATGCGGGTTTTCCTGAATCCGGCTTTCAAGAATTTTGCCATTGCTAATACTGGCAACAACATCAATCTGTTCAATATCCTGACTATCGATATTGCTGTAATCAATCACTATTTCTTTACTATCATCAAAGAGCTTGAGACCACTGCTACTGTTCACAATGCGCGGTTTATTAGTGTCTTCTGGAACATCATCAGGCGAGGTTAAGGTATAGGCATATTCAAACGCTTCACCTTTTTTCAAGCCATCGGCTGGTCTCCAATACGCCACAACGTTATCGTTTTCCTCAGAAGCTGATGGAATTTCAACAAGTTCTACCTGACCTTTTCCCCAGTCACCTATAGGTTTGACCCAGGCAGAAGGACGTCTGTGGTAATTAGCTTCCAGATCCTGATAATAATCAAACTCACGGTGGCGTTGAATCAAACCAAATCCTTTGGGGTTCTCATCTATAAACGCACTGATTTGGAGTGTTTGCGGGTTGTTCAATGGACGCCATAAACGCTCACCCTTGCCATTACGCATTTGCAAACCTTCAGAGTCATGTACAGCAGGTCGAAAATCTAATTGATCAGCGCGATCCATTCCGCCATGCATAAACATGGAAGTTAGTGGTGCTAGCCCGACATGCTTAATATCAACACGTGGGAAGAGGATGGCATCGACATCAATTTTACTGGGCGATCCTGGATGAATCCCGAAACGATAGGCACCGGTAACACTTTTACTATCGAGTAAGGCATGCACCACAATGGCATTCTGACTTGAAGAGGGCCTTTCAATCCAGAAACGTTTGAAAAGAGGAAACTCTTCACCTTTGGGTTGTGCGACGTCAATGGCCAGACCGCGAGCAGAAATACCATAGAGCTGTCCTTTGGAAACTACCCGAAAATAACTGGCTCCCTGAAATACAATAAACTCATCCTGATAGTCGTCATTGTTTATTGGATAGTGCAGCCGTAAACCTGCATATTTACCAACTTCTACAAGTTTTTTACCAATTGCCTCATTCGGAACCTTGAAGGATGTTTCAGATAATTCGAGTGGAAAAGCCTTGCCACTTTCGACTACATCAATATCAATCAAATCTTTATACAAAAAGCCAGGTGCGAATAATTGAACCGAAAATTTGGTTGGGGTCTTGCCCCAGATCGCTGCATTTTCCTGAAAATTTATTTGTCGATAAGTTGAATAATCAAGTTTTGCTAATTCGTCGGGCGCGTTTGGCGGAGCTTTAAAGGGCTTTTCGGCAAGTTGGCGGGCTATCTCAACCACTGTGTTACGTGAAAATTCTGTTCCTGCATCGCCATTTTCAACAGATGTTTCTGCCTGCGCTGTTTGGATAAACAGAATGAGAAAAAAAGCCGTAATAAGCCCGGAAAGGGTCTTTGTGTAGAGTGAAGAGTCAGTTTTTTGATGAAGAGATAAATAACTCAACATTGGGCTAAATCCTTATTGCGGGATAAATGAAACGGGATAGAATTCGGGAAGGCTCGGTCGTATATGGTTTAGATCTGGTTAATTCAATATTTCAGATCTAGTAAACAGGCACCATAACTTGAGTTAAGCCTATCTAATATGCTAAACCAAACTGAAAAATTGTTCTGAAAATTATTATTGTCAGGTAGCTAACTTGCATGAGTAACAACAATAACGCCCCAGATAGAGCTGATGAAGTGATCTGTGATTGCAGTGGAACCACTCGTGGGAAGATCATCAGTCTTTTCGAGCAGGGTATCGTCGATACCGATACTATCTCACGAAAAACTGGCGCAATTTCAGGATGTGGTTCCTGTGATTATGATATTGAGAACCTGCTTGATGAGCTTGTTGTTAAATAGCAACAATATTCATAATTGTTGTTAAATACCTATTTTTCATAGCTTTGTAATATTTGTTATTACATCTTCTCACTGATTGTTCCGAAAATTCCTGGTTTAGATGTGAAAAATTCTTGACTGGTTAATAAGAACCATTACCATTCGCCTTTACATTTCTTTACGTATGGCAATTTTGAAGGTAAATAATATGGCAAATGGTATTCGCAAGCCGCGAAATTTCAAGTTCAAACCTATCGTTTCAGTGGTGACATTGGCACTTGGAACACTATATGGTTCACAGGTAGCAGCAGAGGAAGATGTCAAATCATTAGATTCCGTAACTGTTATTGGTAGTGAACAAGCTGCTCGTGAGTTACCGGGATCGGCTTATTATATTGATAATGATCAGCTTACAACTGAGGCCACCACAGATATTCATCAGGTTCTGAAAACTGTTCCTGGTATTTATATATTGGAAGAAGATGGTTTAGGTTTGCGTCCCAATATTGGTATTCGCGCTGCAGCACCAGAACGCAGCCAAAATATCACGCTGATGGAAGATGGTGTGTTGATCGCTCCAGCTCCTTATTCCAATCCAGCAGCCTACTATTTTCCAACAGCCATGCGTTTGCATTCGATTGAAGTGTTAAAAGGCGCACCATTATTACGTTATGGACCTCAAACTATTGGTGGTGTCGTTAACCTGGTTTCTACGCCGATCCCGGAGAGTAATCGTGGCCGTGCCATGTTTATGCTTAGTGATGAAGGTTCGTTTGATACCCATGCCTATTACGGTGGTAAAGAAGGTGGCTTTGGTTATTTATTGGAGACTGTTCAACGTAATAATGAAGGTTTCAAAGATATTGACCGTAGTGGACAGGACAGTGGGTTTGAAATTCAGGATTATGTCGGCAAATTGTCATGGGAAGATGAACGCAATAAAGTTTTATTTAAATTCCAACGTTCCTTCGAAGATTCTAATGAAACCTATGCAGGTTTAACTGATGATGATTTCCGAAATGATGAAAACCGTCGTTACGGACTGACAGAAATAGACAATATGGATAACGACCATACTGGCCTGAACCTTACCCATAATTTCAAATGGAGCGACACGTTTAATTCAACAGTGACCCTGTACCATAATGAATTCAAGCGTAACTGGTTTAAATATAACAACAACATCAAATTAATTGATCAAGCTAATGCTGGAGACGCTAACGCCCAGGCAATACTTGATGGTTCACAAGATGTTGCTGGTCTTCAGTACAAGAATAATAATCGTGAGTATGATTCTTATGGCGCACAGCTGAATTTCAACTGGCTGGTTGGTGCACACGATCTGAATTTTGGTGTTCGTCAGCACTTCGATGAAACGGATCGTTTCCAACCAGTCGATACCTATGATCAGATTAATGGACAACTGGTTTTTCAAAGTAGCGATGCAGATACTGTGAGTGGCGGCGATAATCGTTTAGAGGAAGCGCAAGCACTAAGCATGTGGATCACCGATAATTTCCAGGTTACCGACAAGTTATTAGTGAACTTGTCTCTGCGTATGGAAGATGTTGAAAGCAAAGCTCGGCGATATACAGACCCAAGCCGATCAACCGTAACGACTAACAGCAAAGTTGAAAATGATTATCAGGAATTTTTACCGGGTATTTCAGCAACATATGATTTGACGGAAAACTGGCAAGTATTAGCGGGTTACCATGAAGGTATGGTTCCGATTAGTGCCGGAGCTGAAGATGGTACTGATCCGGGTTTGAGCGATAACTATGAATTCGGTGTGCGTTTTAATCAAGGCACATTCTACAGTGAGGCAATCGCTTTCTACTCTGACTTTAGTAACTTTGTCGAGCAGTGTTCGATCGCTTCCAAATGCAGTAATGATGCTGTTTCTGGTTCATTTAGCCTTGGTGGAGCAGAGGTTAAAGGTCTTGAGTTTCAAGCAGGTAAATTATTTGCGGCTGGTAACTTTATGATCCCCGTGGATATTACCTACACCTATACTGACGGCGAAACCACATCTGGTGATCAACTTGATAGTGGATTAGAACTGCAAAATATTCCTGAAAATATGTTCAGTGCGAGAGTTGGTTTAGAACATAGCAGTGGCTGGAATAATTACGCAGTGGCTAAATACATAGATGAAACTTGTGTGGATGTCGGCTGTAATAAATCAGACAGTCGTTTTGATCGCACAGACGGTTTATTCACGATGGATTTGATCAGTCGTTATCAATTCGTGGATGGGCCAGAAGTATTTTTGAAAGTTGAAAATGTCTTTGACCGTCAAGAAATTGTGGCTCGCCAACCTTTTGGTGCACGCCCGAATATTGATCGTACGGTTTATGCTGGTGTAATTATCGACTTTTAAATAAGCGAAAAAAGTAAGTCTGATTTAAGACTGAATAATTGTTGAAAAAAAACGCCTGAAGAATGACTTCAGGCGTTTTTTTTTAAGCTTATTTAGTTGGAAAGCTATTGTTAAGATCAATTTTATTGTTCTTTTGTAATTTCCCAACATATAAGGCCGTTGCACCAGCCACTGCGACTGGAATAATCAGAAAATTTATTACCGGGATCATTGTTGCCCCCAAAGTTGTCATGCCAAAGCCTAACGCCAACGATCGCTTGGTTCTGAGCAGTTCTCGTTGCTGCTTAAATCCCATTAAATGATTTCCCATTGGATAGTCATGATAATCAAGTGCCAGAGTCCAGCTGGAAAAAAATAACCATAACAATGGAGCAATGAGATTCAGTCCGGGTATCCACGACAGAATAAACAGTGGAATCATCCATTTCAGTAAATAGGCCAATTTGCGTAATTCATTAAAAATCATTCTTGGTGTGTCAGCAATTAATTGCCAGACAGTTTGTTCAGGTGGAGCCTGATTGGATAAACGTTTTTCCACAGCTTCTGCCAACAGTCCATTAAATGGTGCAGCAACGATATTGGCGAGAATGGAAAAAGTGAAAAACACAATTAATACAATCAGTACCGCAAACAACGGCCAAAGAATCCACATCAATGCATTGGATAACCATTCCGGTAACCAGGTTGGTGTCAATTGTGTCATCCAATAATCAAACTGGTTAATACCTAGCCAGATCGCTCCAGCAAACAACAAGGTATTTATCAGAATTGGAATATAGGCAAAGCGACGTACGCCGGGTTGATTGATAAGTTTGAAACCGCTTAATAAATAGCGCGAACCATGGATAAAATCGCCCATTTTTTCAATACCTTATTGGAATAATGTAAGACCATCTCTTGCAAGCAATGCACTGCCATATGCTGCTTCAGTATGTTCCACTGTTTCAAATGGAACCTGCAATAAAGACTCACGCAGCTTCGTCCAGACAGGATTGTTAGCGCCACCGCCAACACTTCGAATCGACGTTAACGGTGTAGCACTTAATTGTTGCAGATATTGGTAACCTGTTTTTTCTATGCTGGCAATGCCAGCCAGCAACCCATGCAGAAATAGATGATCTTCCGCTGGTCGGGGTAACAATTTTGCTGGATAGTTTGGATCAGCAACTGGAAAACGCTCTCCCGGCGTTAGCAATGGATAATAGTCCGGTGCAGACTGGTTTAAATCAATTTTCTGGCTTAACGTGATTAATTGCTCGTCAGTAAAGAAATGTCTCAATACTGCTCCACCGCTGTTAGACGCGCCACCACATAACCAGCGATTTCCTAATTTGTGGCTGTAAATACCTGTTTCAGCATCAAATACCGGATTTTTACAGATAAGTTTCAAGACCAGCGTTGAACCCAGGGATGTTACGCCTTCTCCAACCCGGCGAGCCCCAGTAGCGATAAATGCAGCCAGGCTATCAGTGGTTCCGGCTTTAATCAGGGGCGGTGCTGACTGGTTTATCCCAAGTTTTAGCATAACGGCTTCTGAGAGTTTGCCAATCACCGTACCTGGTGCAACAACGTTTGGTAAAACGCTCATTGGCGTTATTAATTCCAGCCAGCTGGGCCAGTGATTTTCCACTACATCAAAACCAGACTTCAAGGCATTATTGTAATCCGTTATACCGGGTGTCGCGCCGAGCTGAATAGCCAGCCAATCGGCCTGGTGCAACAGATAATATTTTTCAGGTAACGCCAGGGTTAATTGAAAATACAGCAATTTTGCCAAACCGCTGCTGGGACCACTTGCTGCTGAATTGATAGGTGCTTTTTCCGCTATTTTTTCACTCGCCATGGAAGCACGTTGATCGTTATACATCAACATCTCGGTCAGAGGATTTCCTTGGTGGTCAGATAACATTACCGAGCCGGAAGTCGCATCAATGCTAATGGATTCAATGACAACTGCGGGAAGTTGCTTTACCAGCCTTTTTAGCGCCTCAAAAAGATAAAGAGACTGCTGTTTGGGTGAGAGGTAAGGGTGTGGAGCTGCGGGAAGGTTTTGTTCAATCTGGGCAATAATATTGCCGTTTTGGTCTACGGCGCAGACCCGGCACCCGGAGGTGCCGAAATCAATGCCAATCCATGCGCTCTCGCGCATATTTATGGAAGCTGGACAGGCGTTGGTGCGACCCAACCTTCTTTGCGATATTCGGCAACAACATTGGTATAAACGCCACCACGGACATTGAAAATGCCGGTAACACGCATAAAACGGGGTTCAGTTGCAGCCACTAAATCAGTCAGAATCTGGTTGGTCAGTTTTTCATGAAAACCACCTTCTTCACGGTAAGACCAGAAGTAAAGCTTCAGAGATTTCAGTTCAACGCATTTTAAATCCGGTACATAATCGATCTTAATCGTGGCAAAATCCGGCTGACCAGTTTTCGGACACAGACAAGTAAATTCAGGTGTTTCGATGTGGATGGTATAATCCCGCTCCGGTACTGCGTTATCGAAGGTTTCCAGTTGTTTGCTTGGTAGCGTAGACATAGGTAATCTCTAAGTGTGAACAAAACCGTTATTATCCCTGAGTTGGCAGATTTAATTAAGTGTTAGAAATCATTCTCCTGTCTGTAGTTGTTTTAGTGGCGCTGATTATTGGCGGCTGGTATAGCCATTCCCGGCAGCAACAGCGTGCCCAGGAATTCGAGCGTGAACTGGATCGTTTTGATAACGACGAGAATAGTGATTTTCACGCGCGATTTGACTCAGTTTTTGCGCAAGATACTGTGGATTTATCCGACGGACCCAAAGTTCGTATGGATTCAGATGTGGCTGATGTTAACGACGAATTCGACGATTCGGAAATGGATGACGAATTTGCCGATGTTGACGAAGAGGACGATACGCCCGATTGGGAAATGGTGGTGGCATTGACCATTATGGCCCCCGAATCACAAATGTTTACCGGACGGGCAATCAAATCTGCACTTGAACAGCAGGAAATGCATTTCGGTGATATGCAGATATATCATCGTTATACCGTTAATAATCGCCGACAGACATTGTTCAGTGTGGCGAATATTCTGGATCCCGGTACTTTGCTTCCTGATCAATTGATTTCAATGAAGACTCCTGGCTTATTAATGTTTGCCAGACTTCCTGGCCCGGTAAATGGTCTGACAGTATTTGATTCAATGCTGGATACCGCGCAGCAACTGACCGCCTATCTCGGTGGCATCCTTTGTGACGAAAAACGTGAACCGATTACCGATAAACATTTGGAAGCCGCGCGTAACCGAATCTTTGAATTAAATTTATCTTTGCAGGCAGGCAATAAATCTGATGACGATTTCACCTGAAATCAGCGAGCGAGCCGCACAGCTTCGAGACTTAATTAATCGTTATAACTTCCTGTATTACAGCGCGGATGATCCGGAGGTAACGGATGCCGAATATGATCGGTTATTTGCTGAATTAAAAAAACTCGAAGCCGATTATCCTGAACTGATCACTGCGGATTCACCGACACAACGGGTGGGATCGGCTCCGTTGGATAAATTTACCCAAGTGACTCATGCGATGCCCATGTTGTCGTTGGATAACGTGTTTGATGAAGCCGAGTTAACAGCGTTTAATCAGCGTGTTCTTGATCGTCTTAATACTGATGATGTGATTACTTATGCTGCTGAACCCAAGCTGGATGGTCTGGCCATCAGTATTCGATATGAAAATGGTTTACTGTTGCAGGCTGCCACTCGTGGAGATGGTGCGGTGGGTGAAGATGTCACCGAAAATGTTCGGACCATCCGCAATGTTCCATTGAAACTTCACGGTAAGAATATTCCACAAGTAGTTGAAATCCGTGGTGAAATCTATATGCCAAAAGCGGGTTTTGAAAAGCTTAATCAACAGCGCCTGGCCAACAATGAAAAACTTTTCGTAAACCCACGTAATGCTGCTGCAGGATCATTAAGACAACTCGATTCCTCAGTAACGGCGAGTCGACCGTTAGCATTGTTCTGTTATGGTCTTGGAGAACTTCAAGGCATGGAACGTCCATCCAGCCATACAGAAGCCATGCAGATCATCAGCGAATGGGGAGGAGCCGTTTCTCCTGATACCCAGCAATTGAAAGGTGTTGATGAATGCCTTGAGTATCTGCATCGGCTTGGGGAGCGTCGGGCCAGTTTGTCCTATGAAATTGATGGCGTAGTGTTCAAAGTCGATGACAGCCGTTTGCAGGAACGTTTGGGGTTTGTCTCACGAGCACCGCGTTGGGCAATTGCCTATAAATTTCCGGCACAGGAAGAAAGCACTCAGGTTGTCGATATTGAAGTTCAGGTTGGCCGCACCGGTGCATTAACCCCGGTTGCACGTTTACAACCGGTTTTTGTCGGTGGTGTTACGGTAAGTAATGCCACGCTGCATAATGAGGATGAAGTCCGACGTAAGGATGTACGAATTGGCGATACGGTGATTATTCGCCGGGCAGGGGACGTGATTCCGGAAATCGTTCAGGTTGTTAAAGACAAGCGTCCTGCCAATGCCACCGAGTTTGTAATGCCAAAGCATTGTCCAGTTTGCGGGGCAGAGGTTGAACGGGTAGAAGGTGAAGCCGTAGCGCGTTGCAGTGGTGGTCTATTCTGTGCTGCACAACGCAAAGAAGCTATAAAACATTTTGCTTCTCGCAAAGCATTGGACATTGATGGGCTGGGCGATAAGCTGGTTGAGCAACTGGTTGATGCTGAGCTGATTAAAGATCCAGCGGATTTGTTTTATCTGAACAAAGAACAGTTTTCAGCGTTGGAACGTATGGGAGAAAAATCTGCCGAAAATCTGGTGAATGCATTGGAACAGGCTAAAAATACCCGTTTTGCACGATTTTTATATGCATTAGGTATTCGAGAAGTCGGTGAAGCAACCGCCCGGTCACTCGCTTTACACTTTGTTGATCTGGATAAACTAACGGCAGCTAAAGAAGACGAGCTAATTGAAATTGAAGATGTGGGTCCAGTAGTTGCGCATCATATTTATACTTTCTTCCGACAAACCCACAATCTGGATGTGATTCAGCGGCTTTTAGAAGCCGGGGTCAATTGGCCGGAAGAAAAACCGGTGTATGCCAATTCAGAGTTGGCCGGTAAAACTATTGTACTGACGGGCACTTTAGAAAATTTGTCTCGTAGTGAAGCCAAAGAAAAATTATTGGCGTTAGGTGCCAAAGTAGCAGGCAGCGTTTCTGCCAAAACCGATTATGTGGTGGCGGGCAGAGATGCCGGTTCCAAATTGAATAAAGCCCAATCTCTCGGGATTGACGTGGTCGATGAAGCGACCCTAATACAGTGGATTAATTAAATGAGTGCAGTTGCTGATGCCATCAAAAAAGTCGCCACCGGCCCCCATCTGAGTAAAGATCTCAGTCTTGAGGAAAGCCGTGAAGCGATGCTGGAAATCCTCTCAGGTGAAGTGGATCCGGTGCGAATGGCGGTAATGCTGATTGCATTGCGAATGAAACGGGAAACCGATGAAGAAAATCTGGGGCTGTTGTTAGCTATCCAGGAAAAGACCGGACAACATCCACTTGATGTGGATAATGTGATGCTACTTTCCGATCCGTTTAATGGCTTTAGCCGCCATTGTCCAATAGCGGCATTTTTACCTGCCGTAATGGCAGCTTGTGGTTTGCCAGCGTTATCGCAAGGTGTTTACCAAATGGCACCGAAATTTGGTGTCACCCATGCACAGGTGTTAGAAGCAGCGGGTGTGAATATTCAGTTGACGGTCGCTGAAGCGGCCGAACAACTAAACCATGCTGATACCGGCTGGGCCTATCTTGATCAGGCAATTACCACACCCAGTTTGTTTGCGTTACAGGATTTACGCCGTTTGATGATTAAACGCCCTAGTCTGGCGACATTGGAAAAGCTGGTGATGCCGGTTAAGGCTAAGAAAACGCATCTACAAATAGGCTTTGTACATAAAGCCTATCCGCCAGTGTTGGCTTATCTTGCCAAACAGAGCGGCTTTGACAGCGCATTGATCGTACGTGGTCTGGAAGGCGGGATTGTGCCAACCTTACGTGAAACCTCGGATAACTTTTTATTGATCGATGGTGCATTAAAACCCTGTTCATTGGATCCTCAGGCATTTGGTGTTGATCAGCAGACTCGAGGCGTTATGCCTGATTTGGATCAACTGACAGCAGCAGAGTCAGCCCAACGTGGAATTGCGGCATTGCAGGGTGAAAAAGGGGTGGCTTATGATTTGCTGGTTTATGGAGCAGCAATGGCTTTATGGCACTGTGGATTGGTTTCAGATCAGAATAGAGCAGGGGATTTAGTAAGGAAGAGCCTCGATTCGGGTAATACCTTTGCTGCTTTTGAAAAAGGTAGAACAAAATGATTTTGCAACAACAATTACAATTTGAATTGAAAGGCCGCAGCACCATCAATATCACTGATGATGTGGCTAAAATTGTATCTGCTTCGGGAATCACTACCGGAACCTGTCATGTGTTTGTCCAACACACCAGTGCTTCTTTGATGATTTGTGAAAATGCTGACCCTGATGTCAGACGTGATCTGGAAACCTACATGCAACATATCGTCCCCGATGGAGATCCCATGTTTTTACATCAGGATGAAGGTCCGGATGATATGAGCGCGCATATCCGTACCGTGTTGACTAATCCCGATCTGGTGGTACCGGTCAGTAATGGAAAATGTGCTTTGGGGATCTGGCAGGGAATCTATTTATGGGAACACAGAACGCATCGGCAGCAGCGTCGTGTGATCGTTACAGTACAAGGTGAATAAAAAATGAATGAAGAATTTGAACAGGATCACCTTGATGAGGAATTTGATTGGTCTTCGATTCCCAAGAGTAAATCGCGTATTAAACGAGAACTCGATGCGTTAAGAAAGTTAGGTCAGGATTTAATAGAGCTGCCAAAAAAAGACTTATTAAAACTGGAGCTGGACGAAGATTTAACTGAAGCGGTTCTTAAAGCCCAAACCATGAGTAAAGGGGCCTTAAAACGGCAGACCGGTTATATCGGTGGCATTATTGCCCGACTGGATCATGAAGAAATACAGCAGAAACTGGAACAGCTGAAGCAGCCTAAACAGGCTCAAACTGACCAGTTTCATCAACTGGAAAACTGGCGGGATCGCTTATTAGCAGAAGACGATACTGTTGTGACAGATCTACGCGGTTATTTTGAAGATTTTGATAATCAACACGTAAGACAGTTGGTCCGGAATGCCAAGCAGGAAGCCGCCAAACAACAGCCGCCAAAATCTGCCCGACTATTGTTTAAATATCTGCAGCAATTACAGCAAAATCAGTGATCGATAAGTTCGATTAAAAAGCATGCACCACCCAGATAGCTTTGCTGCACACTGATTTTGCCCTGATAAGCTTCGACGATATCGCTGGCAATTGCCAAGCCCAGTCCCTGACCTTCAATCTGGGTATCCATACGTCTGCCACGTTTGATGATATCTGCACTGGCATGTGCTGGAACGCCAGGACCATCATCTTCAATACGCACGACAATTCTGCGATTTTGCTGGCGTAAAACGATATTGACCTGTTGGTCGCAGTATTTGAATGCGTTTTCCAATAGATTGCCGAGTAACTCGTACATATCGCCTTCGTCAGCATGCAGCATGGCATCTCGTTCAATTTCGCATTGCGTATGGATATTTTTACTTTGGTAGACTTTTTTTAGTGAATTCATCAATTTAGTGATGATTTCTCCAATCGAAACCGGCGCCAGTAAGTTACTTTTGCCTTCAGTGGCAGCACGTTGCAATTGATAATCGACGAGAGCATTAATGCGATCCAACTGTTCCTCACCGGTCAATTTACAGGCGGTTACATCATCACAGCTTTCCAGTTCAGAACGTAATAAAGCCAAGGGGGTTTTCAGGCTATGCGCCAGATCCGCGAGTGAATTTTTATAGCGTTGTCGACGAGATTGTTCGTGATCCAACAGGTTATTAATATTTCGGGTGAGCTGTTGTAACTCGCTGGGATAGTCATCACCCAGACGTTGTTGTTTTCCCGCTTCAATAGCGTGTAAATCAGCTGCTGCTTTATGTAGCGGTTGTAAACTCCAACGCAAGATTAACCATTGGGCAATTAACAACATCAATCCGGTTCCACCGAGCCAGTACCAGAGGTTTAACTGAAACTCATCTATCTGTGCTTCCAGCATATGCTGATCTTCAGAAACATTAATGGTGTAATCAAAATGTTCACCATCGTCATTTTCCCAAACAATCCCAAATGCGAGATTCTGTAACTTCATGCCATTATCAAGATTAATCTGACTATATAACTGTTCTGAAGGGCCAGGATGATAGGGAAGAGCCAAAAATAAACCAATAGCCGAAGGGGATTGCCAGACAATTTTATTACCACTGGTAATTTGTGCGTAAAGACCTGAATTGGGAATAGAAAATTTTGGTTCAGCCAGACTTTCCTGCATATGTAACTTACCGTCATGGCTGATTTCAGCAGCAGTCAGCAGGGTATAAACATAATTTAATAAACGTTGTTTCTGGGCTGTTTCGGCGCTTCCAGCAAAGGCATTAAATAAACTGAAAGCCGAGATACCCAGAAACGCACTTAATACCAGCGTAACGGCAATCAGCTGTCGATTGGTCAGTGATAAGTTGAGTTTATTCACGAGGCAGCGTCAGCCGATAACCCCGGCCTCGTAATGTTTCTATCGGATTTATTGATTTATCCGGATCCAGTTTATTTCTCAGCCTTTTGACAAATACTTCTATGACATTGCTGTCGCGATCCTGATCCTGTTCATATATGTGATCCGTCAGTTCAGTTTTGGAAATAACTTCTCCAGCGTGCAGCATCAGATAATGTAATAGACGGTATTCAAATGCAGTTAATTCAATTGCCGACTGATTAACCGTTACTTGCTGAGAAGCTGGATTGAGTTCTACCGGTCCACAACGCATAGTGGAATTTGACCAGCCTGCAGCACGACGCGCCAGCGCATTTAAACGCGCCAGTAATTCTTCAAAATGAAAGGGTTTGACCAGATAATCATCGGCACCGGCTTCAAGCCCTTCGACTTTATCTTGCCAGCGACCGCGAGCAGTCAGGATCAAAATGGGAAAAGTGATGTTTTGTTCGCGAAGCTGTTTGATGACCTCGATTCCGGAAAGTTTAGGTAGCCCCAAATCAATAACAGCAACGTCATACGGATATTCAGAGCCGAGGAATAAGCCTTCTTCACCGTCTGCACTCATATCTACAGTAAGTTGATGTTGACGTAAATGCTGACCGATCTGTTCGCGCAGGTGAGGTTCATCTTCAATTAATAAAACACGCATAGCTATTGCATTTGATATCCGGTTTGCCGATCCAGGCGGTAGGTTTTCACCTTACCATCAACATGCAGGACTTTGACGCGGAAAATTGTATGGTTTTGATATTGTTCCTGATCTACCGATAAAACCCGTCCACCGGTTTCAACCTGAGCTAATTCTGCGGCAGTTTTTTTGGTCAGCGGTAGGGCGATATCGTTAATACTGGTTCCCGCCTCTGCTTCAGGCGGCAAATGGTCGGTGTAACCAGATAAAGGTAACGTTAGCATCAGAAGTAACAGATACCAGGAAAATTTCATGTAATAACCTTAATTTTAGTGTGCTTGTTATAAGTGGATAATAGCAAACTGCAGGTTTGGGGTGAATGTATCATTTTGATCCCTGCTCAGGTTGCACCGGGCCAATAGCATTGTCTGCCCGGGCGCGTAAATAATTATAAAGTTGCTCTCTGCCATTGATGACCTGGGGATTATCATTAAATCCAGGCATGATGCCGATACGACCATTTTTACCTTTGACCAATACCTGCATGAATTCGTCTTTTGAGGTCTGTTTAAGACTTTTCGCTAAATTGGGGCCAGCCAGTCCCTGGGCGAAAGTGCCATGACAACGGGCACACCAGTTTCGATAAAGCAAATAGCCTTGATAGGTTTGTGAATCCAGTTTATTGCCTTCAGTAACGGTGTAGGGAACCTGAGCCTGAACGCCCCCCAACCAGAAATTGTTACTGCAAAGAAAGATAAATCCTGCCAAACGTAAATTCATAGCTGATTATCGACCGATCGAAAGGACATGATTTTTTGAGCTTAACATGTCATCGGTTTTCATCAGCTGAGTTCCAGAAAGCATTATCCATCTGAACTGTTGCCCGTGTAGAGTGTGTGAAGATATGTCAGAAGAATAGGTATCGTTGATACCAACGAGATGAACAATATATTTGTGCATGACTTACTCCACATACTGAAGTTTAAGTCAGAGTAACAATACTTAACTGAACTGCGACTGAATGGGTGATGAAAGGTTAAAGATTTAACATTCTGCCCATTGCTTATCGAGACGTTTGGCTGATATGGCATAGGCAGTGCCAATTTCCTGGGCAAATACCGAGATACGAAATTCTTCAATCATCCAGCGATATTGTTGCATTGCTTCATTATCAGCACGTTTGATATTGGTCAGATAACGTTGCCAGTAGGGCTGGACTTCCATTTGCCGTTGACGATCTTTGGCTGGATCGGTTTTCAGTTTATCCAGACGCGCACCGATGGCCCGAAAATAGGCGGGTAACCGTTGTAAAGCCTCATCCGGCGTGTGATGCACAAATCCCTGATACAGCAGATAGTTTAATTGTTCACGGATGTCTTTAACTGCATGCATTGCAGCCAGAGGAATATTTCCAGACAACCGTTTGGCAATCGCATGATATTCACTTAATGGTTCGGCAATCAGTCTGGCAAGCTGATTAGCAATATTAATGAGTTCACTTCTACGTTGTTGTAAGCGTTGTTCAAACTGTTGTTTGTCTCGTGGCCAGTCCTGATCTTTCAGAAAGCACCGATCAAAGGCAACGGCTATCAAATCCTGTTTCAGCTGCTCGCATGGTGAAATCTGCTGGGTTTTGTTCTCTTCAAATGGCGCAGCTGGTACATTGGCATAATGCAGGCACATCTTCTGTATATCCGGCAGGTTTTTCTGCAGATATTTAACGTTATCTTTTTCAGCCAGCATAAATAGTCTTCTCAATCCTATAGCTGAGAATGATTTAGCTTGCTGCAAGGTATCCATCAGGGTCAGATCCACATGATCACCACGATCTACCAGGGCAGGATAGGCCGTCATTTCCAGGCCATTTTGCTGCATCACAATATGCTCCGGAAAAGCATCAAAGTCCCAGCCGGTCATCCCGGATTTTTCATATTCAGAATCGGGTAACTGACGGAAACTGGCAGCAGCCTCTTTTGACCAGTCCTGCTTTAACTGATTTAAATCACGATTTTCTGCCAGCAGTTCGCCTTGTTCATCAACCAGCTTAAAATTCATTTTCAGATACAGTGGCAGGTCTTCCTGCCGCCAATCATCTGCTTTGATTTCAACTCCTGTCATTTTACGTAATTGCTCAGTTAAAGCAGGTAACAATGCTCCTTCATAAGGCGTTAATGCTTTCAGGCATCGATCGGCGTAATCCGGCACAGGAATAAAATGACGGCGCAAGGATTTAGGCAGGCTTTTTAGCAGAAAAATCACCTTGTCACGTAATAAGCCTGGCACTAACCACTCATAACGTTCCGGATCACTTTGATTGAGCAGTGACAGCGGAATCGTCTGGGTAATACCATCATGTTGCTTGCCTGGCTCAAAATGATATTCAAGTGGCAACGGAACACGATTCACCAGCAACTGATCCGGATAACTATCGACCGTAACCTGATCAGCATTGTGCTGCATCAGAATTTCACGGCTCATAAACAAACACTGAGGGTCTTTCTTTTCTGCCTGTTTACGCCATTTTTCAAAGCCGTGGCCATTGATAATATCGTCAGGAATACGTTCATGATAAAAAGCAAACAGAGTGTCTTCATCTGCCAGCACATCACGTCGCCGTGATTTTTGCTCCAACAGTTCAATTTCATCAATCAGCTGGCGATTATGTTGGAAAAATTTGGCCTGACAGTTGAAATCACCATTGACCAGAGCTTCACGGATAAATATCTCGTTGGAAGTAGGGCGATCCAATGGTCCATAGTGAATTTTTCGACGGTTGACTATGGGTAATCCATAGAGACTGACACTTTCAAAAGCGACTACTTGAGCCGGTTTTTTCTCCCAGTGCGGATCGCTATATTGGCGTTTAACCAGATCTCCTGCAATGGGTTCAATCCATTCGGGTTCAATTTTGGCGACAATCCGGGCATAGAGTTGTCCAGTTTCCACCAGCTCGGCCGCCATGATCCATTTAGGACCTTTTTTATGTAATGCTGAGCCAGGAAAAATTTTCAGTTTCAGATTACGTGTGCCGGCATAACTATGCTGGTCAGCTTTCATGGCCACATTGCTTAACAGACCGCTGAGCAAGGCTTGATGAATGGATTGATACTCAGCGGGTTGCTGATTAGGTTTGAAGCCCATTTGTGTGGTTTGCACATGCAGTTGCTGATAAATATCATGCCATTCACGCAGACGCAGAAAAGACAGAAAGTTTTCTTTGCAGTATTTGCGAAATTTGTTCTGACTTAAGTGTTTCTGACGGTCATGATACAAATCCCATAGCTTAAGAAACGCTAAAAAATCTGATCGGTCGTCTTTGTATTTGCTATGTGCTTCATCTGCAGCCTGTTGTTTATCCATCGGACGTTCTCGTGGATCCTGAATACTCAGGGCACTGGCTATCACCAGCACTTCATTCAGACTGTTTTGATCATTTGCCGCCAGAATCATTCTGGCAATACGCGGATCAATTGGTAATTTGGCAAGCTGACGACCTGTTTCGGTTATTTGGCGTTTGCCATTTACAGCATTGAGTTCTTCCAACAACCGATAACCATCGTTGATCATCTTCGGTGGCGGGGGATTGATAAATGGAAATTTAGCCGGGTCGCCCAGTTTTAATGCGGTCATCTGCAAAATAACTGAGGCCAGATTGGTACGCAGAATTTCCGGATCGGTAAATGCCGGTCTGGCAGCAAAATCTTCTTCATCGTATAAACGAATACAAACCCCGGCGGCAACACGACCACAACGACCGGAACGCTGATTCGCACTCGATTGCGATATTTTCTCAATCGGTAAACGTTGCACTTTATTTCGTACACTGTAGCGACTGATACGCGCCAGACCGGGATCAACGACATAACGAATACCCGGTACGGTCAACGACGTTTCCGCTACATTGGTCGCCAGAATAATACGTCGCGGGCCACCGGTTTTAAACACACGGTTCTGCTCGCTGGCTGATTGTCGGGCAAATAATGGCAGAATTTCGGTATTGGGCGGATGATGTTTGCGAAGTGCTTCAGAGACATCACGGATATCGCGTTCACCCGAGAGGAATATCAGTACATCACCTGGCCCGACTCGACATAATTCATCTACTGCCTGAACGATACCGTCAACAAAATCCAGATCTTCACTGTCATCATCACGACTTAATAATGGACGATAGCGGATTTCAACAGGATAAGTGCGGCCACTGACTTCGATCACCGGTGCATTGTCAAAATGCTCAGAGAATCGTTGAGTATCAATAGTTGCCGAGGTGATGATCAGTTTCAGATCCGGGCGTTTCGGCAGCAGTTGTTTGAGATAACCCAATAGAAAATCAATATTCAGACTGCGTTCATGCGCTTCATCAATAATCAGCGTGTCATATTGATTCAGGTAGGGGTCGTTTTGCGTTTCAGCCAGCAAAATACCGTCTGTCATCAGTTTGATATAGCTTTTATCGGCTTTTACCTGATCATGAAACCGGACTTTATAACCAACCGCTTCACCGATTTGGGACTTTAGTTCTTCAGCAATACGTGTTGCAACAGTCCGGGCGGCAATACGTCGCGGCTGAGTATGACCAATCAGACCACCAACACCGCGACCCAGCTCAAGACATATTTGAGGTAACTGCGTGGTTTTACCGGAACCGGTTTCACCACAAAGAATAATGACCTGATGCTGCTGAATGGCTTTTGCGATATCTTCCTTTCTTTCAATAACGGGAAGATCAGCATTAAGGGAGGGCTTTGGAAGGTTGTTCAAACGAAACTGAAAGCGCTCATTTGAACGTTCAATCTGTTGCTGCAGATTCAGCCATTCGCTCTCATTGGCGGATTTATTCTGTAACTGCACTAATCGCCGACGCAGTTTGTGCTGGTCGGCGAGCATGGTATTTTTTACTTGAGTTTTAAGTTGTTGCTGTTGATTGTTCACTAATTTTCAATTTACTTGGAAGCTTCGAGCTTAATAATTTTCAGCGTCAGTATACAGAGTAGCATCTGAAAACGCGTAATCAGAACGGTTGAACTGTGTTCATTGCTTCCATTACTGGAGACGTATTAGGCTAAACAACGTAGCCTTAGAGACTCCATGACAGCGACAAAGTATATTTGAAATCGTTTTTACTAATTTCATCTTCGGTTTCAGAGTCATACTCATTGGTCATGCCGACTTTTAACGCTACGCCAGCACGTTCATCCAAGTCAAGAATCCAATCAAATGTGGTGACATTCCGGTAGGCATCGAAAGAATCGAAACTAGGATAAAACGTATTGGCTAAAGCTAAACGTTGCGCAGTATTAATGCGCCAGCGTGTTTCGAGACCTAACAAGCCTTCAGGGGTAAATTCTTCACGTTCACCACCAAACGTTCTGTTAAAACCCGCACCGGAACGTCCAACGAATAACCAATCATCAGTATTGGCAAATTCATAACCATAACCGGCGTTGGCATTGAGCCGATAATCATAATCCTTGAATTTATCGACATCCAATCGCCCACCAGCAAACATGAACCATGGTGTCTCAGGTTTCAACCAGTCGCGGTTAATTGAGGTAAAAAAGCTGTTGTCGGAAGTTTCCTCTTCAGACTTAGCATAATAATATGCCGTTCGGCTGTTAATCCGGGTTTTTTCGGTTGCCAGGTCAGCATTAAATGCAACATTAACCTGACTGTTATCAGATTTTCCACGGCTGCCCGCCAGCCCCAAATCAAAACGTCTTTCCCAGTTTGTTAACCAGCCGGTCCCCAGCAGGCCATTATCTTCCGGTTCAGCCTCAGCAAGGTCAGCCGGTTCAATAATGGGGGTGTCATCCGTTGGGGTCTGCTGAGCCAGAGCTTCATAATCTGTTTTGATTTCGGAAACTGTATTGGTGTTAATGATCATTTCACCAAGCAGCTGATGTTTAATAGTAAGGGATTCCTGATTACGTTCTAATAAATCACCTTGCAAACGATCACCGTTGGTCAGAATCAACGTAACGGGCGCAGCGTGAGATAAAACAGGTACCAACAAACAAACGAAGACGATTTTTTTCAAAAACAAAATAGGTTCCTATGGCTGAATTGTCCGCCATATACTAGCGATTACTGCGACGAATGTCAGGAGTAATTTACCGGGAATTTTTCTCTAAATATCGGGACTATTAACCTGGGCTCGATTTATCTTTTATCAGCAACATTAATTGAGGCTTATTACGACATCCTGAAAGAGATAATGCAGTAACTATGCTTTTCTTTCTAACCTAACAACCATCATTATTTACGCTACCATCAGGCATCGTGGTGTTGCAGAATTTAATCCCTCGATCATGAACGCCTTTCATTGATGCCCCGGTTAGGTCTGCGCCACTCATGTCTGAAAAAATCAAATGCGCACCATCAAGTTTGGCGTTTTTCAGATTGGCATCCATCAACTGGGCGTAATCCATTAGGGAATTACGCAGATCTGCCCCTTCAAGCTGTGCCCCCTGCATACGTGAATGAGTGAACCATGCCCCTTTTACATTGGCATTGGTAAGAATAATTCCTTTAAGATTGGCTTCACTCATATCAGCACCTTCCAGATCATGATCTTCAAGTGGTGCTTCACTTAAATTGCAATGGTGACATTGGTTTTGTTCCAGCAGTCTTTTCAAATAAATTTTATCGTATGCATAAGCGGCGCTACTGAATAAACTCAGGACTGTGATAATCACCATTGATTTCATTTTACTTACCTCAATTTCATTGTTATAAGTTTTAATCGGTCCAACGATTTTCAAAAAAATGTTCGTTTAAAGGACGTCGCTGTCTGGCTTTTAGTTCCCGTTCTAACACTTCAGCACTCAGCGTATCCAACGCAGCAGGATAACCAATAGCAATTACCGACCAAAGATTTACCGTGGTTGGTATGGCTAAAGCCTCTCGTAATTTATCAGCATCAAATCCACCCATCTGATGAGACATCAGACCGAATGCGGTTGATTGTAAACATAAATTAAGACTGGCGGCGCCAGTATCATATCCATTCCAACGGTTTTCGCTGCCGTTACGAGTGAAGTGGGGCAGTGATGCCGTCACGATCAATAACGGTGAATTTACCGCCCATTCCTGATTGCCCGGAGCAAGACAATCCAATGTTTTTTGCCAGCTTATTTCGTCTTTGAATTTGTTACAGATAATGTAACGCCATGGTGCTTCGCCATAGCAGGAGGGCGCCCATAAAGCTGCTTCACAAAGAGCCATGATGATGTCATCACTGACGGCCTGCGATGCATCATAAGCCTTGCCACTCCATCGCTCGGCAATAATCGAGGCAAGTTTCTGTTCAGTTTCAGCGGGTTTTTGTATCAAGATGAATTGTCCTTGTAATTAACCCGGCAACTGGATGACAGGCTTATCAGCCGGGCGATATAAACCACCAATATGACCGATTACCATGATTAAATCTGCACCGGTTTTTTTCGCAATCTCATCGAGCATTTGCTTTCGATCAGCTTTTTCCTGGCCGCTAACTCGGACTTTAATCAGCTCGTGATAGGCCAAAGCATTTTCAATTTCAGCCAGTACGTTTTCAGTAAGACCCGCGTTACCAATCATTACTACTGGCTTTAGCGGGTGAGCCAATCCTTTCAGATATCGGCGTTGTTTATCATTGACTGCCATGTGAAGAGCTACCTGTATTAAAATGCTGTGATTATATCAGGATAGTTTCATGACTAAACACAAGTTCACCGTCACCGCAGCACGGGGCATGTTGCCGTTGCTGGAAACCGAACTCAAACAAATCGGTATCAAACAGTACAAAACAGAGGCAGGTAGCATTCGTTTCACCGGAAGTCTAAAGGAAGCCTATCAGGTCTGTTTATGGTCACGCGTCGCGGTCAGAGTGCTAATGCCAATCGCTCACTTCACCGCCGAAACGACTGATCAGCTTTATAACGGGATTAAAGAGTTCGCCTGGGAAGAGCATATCGATGCTGAAGACACCACTCTGGCAATTGATTTCAATAGTTTTCGTTCGAAAATTCATCATACCCAGTTTGGTGCGCAGAAAGTTAAAGATGCCATCGTTGATCGACTGCGTGATTTATCGGGTAAAAGACCTTCCGTTGATTTGCATCAGCCGGATCTGCGGGTAAATGTCTACCTTAAACATAACCAGGCAATTGTCAGTATTGATTTATCCGGCGAAAGTTTGCATAAACGCGGCTATCGCGTCAGTCAGACGAATGCTCCGATAAAGGAACACCTGGCGGCAGCCATCTTATTGTCTGCTGAATGGCCAAAACTTGCCCGTGAAGGTTGGGCATTGCTGGATCCGATGTGTGGTAGTGGTACCTTTTTGATCGAAGCAGCATTGATGGCGGCCGATATTGCGCCAGGTTTACAGCGAGATTATTTTGGTTTTCTCTACTGGAAGCAGCATGACAAGGCTGCCTGGCAGCAATTAAAGGCGGATGCTGAAAGAAGACGCCTTAGTGGGCTGGCACGTTTGCCGATGATAATGGGCGGGGATCAGGATAAATCTGCCGTTGCGGCGGCCCAGGCCAATATAGAAGCCGCCGGACTGAGTGATCGTATTCAGGTTATCCATCGTGATCTGCAGAACTGGGCAACGGTCGCTCAAACCCTACCTGACGTTGGGCTAGTCGTTTCAAACCCGCCATATGGGCAACGTATTGGTGATGCCGCTTCGTTACATAATGTTTACGAAGCGCTTGGTGATTTAGTAAATCATCATCTACCGGCATGGCGAACGACCATTATTACTGACAACGCTCAGCTGGGTAAATTGACTGGCCTCAATCTATTTGACAGCAAGCCTTTTGACAATGGCCCGATTGCCTGTGAAGTCTTGTCATATCGCGCCCCCAAACCATTACGGCGTGATGCCAAACCGGTGCAGCAGGAAATGGCGGCATCCCCCTCACCGTGGGATAAAACACCGAAAACCAAAGCAAAGCCTGCTGTTAGTTCATCGGTGGTGGAAAATGTTTCTCCACAAGCCGAGATGTTCGCTAATCGGTTGAAAAAGAATGTTCGGCATTTAGCCAAATGGGCACGCAAAAACCAGCTGGATTGTTACCGGGTTTATGATGCTGATTTACCAGATTACGCTGTGGCTATTGATGTTTATGGAGACTACGTTCATGTGCAGGAATATGCACCGCCAGCAGATATCGATCCGTTAAAAGCCAGCGAACGTCTCGATGAAGTCATGCAAATCATTCCGGCTGTGTTAGGTGTAAAGGACGATAAAGTTGCGCTAAAGTTACGCCAGAAACAACGTGGTTCTAACCAGTATGAGTCACAGGCGGCTTTACGCCAGCGTTTTGAAGTCCGGGAAAATGATCTTCGCTTCTGGATTAATCTGACGGATTATTTGGATACCGGATTATTTCTGGATCACCGAATCACCCGGCAGATGCTAGCTGAAAACAGCAGAGGAAAAGCATTTCTGAATCTGTTTGCCTATACCGGCAGTGCGACGGTTTATGCTGCTGCAGGTGGAGCCAAATCCACTACCACCGTAGATATGTCAAATACCTACCTTGGCTGGGCCAGAGATAATATGCAATTGAATAACTTTGTTGGTGAGCAGCATCAGTTTATTCGAGCAGATGTATTGGCCTGGTTAAATGAACCCGAAACACAGAATTTACGTTTTGATTTGATTTTTGTTGATCCACCGACCTTTTCCAACTCCAACAAAATGGAAGGGGTGTTTGATATACAGCGTGACTATATCGATATGCTGCATAAAGTCGCCGGCATGTTAAATCCGGGAGGTGAAATTTTCTTTTCCACCAACCGACGTGACTTCAAACTGGATGCGTCAGCGTTGCAAGGGCTAAATATAAAAGACATTAGTAAGGCAACCTTGCCAACTGATTTTGAAAGAAATTCAAAAATCCATTATTGCTGGCGTATACAAAAATCAGCTTGAACTATCGAGCGTGGCTTTAATTTCCTGCCACAATGCTTCGTAGGCTTTATTCACAGTCGAGTTGGCTGCAAAAGCCGCTAAAGGCGCTCTGACATCGCCCATTTTTTCCACTACGGCGGCATAGGGAATGGCTGTTTGCAAACCATGTTTCAGCATCTTGGGTGGATGGGCCAGCATGACGCGATGCAGACTCCGACGGCGATCTGCCATGGTGAAAAAGGGGTGAAGACGTTTGGGCTTAAGATTATTTTCTTTGAAAAAGTCTCGTGTCTGTTCAAAGGTACGCATCGACAAATGGCTGGGAATAATCGGTACATAGATCACATCAGCCGCAGCGAACATCTGTTCAGTCAGTTCAGAAAAACTGGGCGGACAATCGAGCACAATTAGCGAGTAGCTTTCGCCAAACGGGGCTAAAAGCTTGGCCAGTTGATTTTTTTTATCACCGGCTTTTGCCAGATCCAAATCCATTTGCCGGAATGAAAAATCGGCAGGAATAATATCCAGAGAAGGATAATCGGTACTTTTAACTAATTCACCGATAGGCGTTTTACCAGATAACAGTTTTTTGGCTTCCGCTTTGGACTTGCTTTTGCGTTGTAACAACCAGCTGGCAGCCCCCTGCGGATCCAAATCCCACAAAAGAGTAGGAATACCCTCATTAGCGGCCTGCCAGGCAATATTAACTGCAGACGTGGTTTTACCCACGCCACCTTTCAAATTAAAGAATGCGATGATTTGCATGATTAATTGATTTTCGCCAATTCTTCCAGAAGCGTGTTCTGTGCACTGATCATTTCATCTCCTTCGTTGCGGGCTGCCCGATGGTAACGACCATCAGCGGAGAGGATCCACGCCTGGGTATTATCAGCAAGATATAAATTCAGATCGGCAATAATGCGTTTTTGCAGTCGTTTGGATTCAATCGGAAAACAGGTTTCCACACGACGCAGCAGGTTACGTTTCATCAAATCGGCACTGCCGGCCCAGATCTCAACCTGTCCATCGTTTTCGAAATAAAATACCCTGGTATGCTCGAGAAACCGTCCAATTATGCCGCGCACCTGGATGTTTTCTGAGACGCCTTGAACACCTGGTTTTAAAGTACAGATGCCGCGGACAATCAAATCAATTTTAACGCCAGCAATAGAAGCTCGGTAGAAGGCATTAATCATTTCCGGCTCAACCAATGCATTGACCTTGACGATAATGCGAGCATTTTTGCCTGCTTCGGCATGCGCAATCTCGCGGTCAATTTTATCCAGTAATCCTTGATGCAGATTGAAAGGTGCATGTAGTAATTTATGCATTTTGGGAATTTTGCCAAGGCTGGTCAGCTGAATAAACAGGTTATTAACGTCTTCACCAATCTGTTTATCTGAGGTCAGCAACCCATAATCGGTATAAATACGTGAAGTACTACGATGGTAGTTGCCGGTGCCTAGATGGACGTAACGACGTAATTTATTATTTTCACGACGCAGAATGAGCAGCATTTTGGCATGGGTTTTATAGCCAACAATGCCATATACGACATGAGCTCCCGCCTGTTGTAACTTGGAAGCCAATGCAACGTTAGCTTCTTCATCAAAACGTGCCCGCAATTCAATAACCACGGTAACTTCTTTTCCACCGTGAGCGGCGGCGACCAATGCATCGACGATCGGTGAAACAGCACCTGTACGGTACAAGGTTTGTTTGATGGCCAGCACGCTGGAATCCGAAGCTGCCTGTTTGATCAGATCAATGACGGGGGTAAAGGATTGATAGGGATGATGTAAAAGGACATCCTTCTGTTTTAATAGCCCAAAGATTTCCACCTCTGATGTCAGACCATTGGGTCTTCCCTGAGTAAAGGGTTTAAATTTCAAATCCGAACGTTCAACCATTGAATGCAAAGCCTGCAAACGGCTTAGATTCACCGGGCCATTGACCAGATAGACGTTATCCTGATGCATTGCACACTGGTCACGCAGGAAATTAACCATTTCTTCAGGGCAGTTATGGGCAATCTCAAGTCGAACTTCGTCACCGTAATTACGATGTGTCAATTCATCCGCTATGGTTGCCAGCAAATCACTGGTTTCTTCAGTATCAATGGCCAAATCACTGTTTCGGGTAACACGAAATTGATAACAGCCCTTGATCTTCATCCCAAAAAACAGATCATCGGCAAACGCATGAATAATCGATGATAAAAATACAAAGTGATATTGCCCAGGTTCACATAATTCCGGAGGTAGCTGAATCACTCGTGGTAGCGCTCTGGGGGCCTGTAAAATGGCAAAACCGATATTGCGACCAAAAGCATCTTTGCCATCCATCGATACAATAAAATTTAAACTTTTATTGAGTAATCGGGGAAATGGATGGGAGGAGTCGAGCCCAATAGGACTAAGGATAGGCTGAATTTCATCGCGAAAATACTGTTCCAGCCAGGCACTGTGTTCACTTGTCCACATTGGTCTTGGCAAGACCTTAATGCCTTCCTGCTCCAATAACGGTAATAACTCATCATTAAGTACCGAATATTGCTCATCAACCAATTCATGGGCACGTATGCTGATCAACCTTAATGCTTCCTGAGCGCTGATTTGATCAGCTTCCAGGTAGGGATCACCAATTTCGATTTGTTGGATCAGACCGGCAACGCGTACTTCAAAAAATTCATCCAGATTGGTACTGGAAATACACAGATAATTTAGTCTTTCCAGCAATGGCACAGTGGGGTCAAGGGCCTGTTGTAATACGCGCCAATTGAACTCCAGCAGACTCAACTCACGATTCAGGTAAAGGTCGGAGCTGTTCAGATCAATTTGTGTTTCCATGTTTTCCATTTTGATGGCTTGTTTGAAGGTTAATTAACGATAAGCTTGTTTAGTGTTTCTGTAACCCGACACCCCCAAGCAAACTAGAGGGATTTGATGACAATCTGATGACAGCCTACCAACGATATTTGTCATAGTTTTCCGGATTTGCCCAGAAACGACTGTTCAGCCAGTCACGTTTGGGCTGGTAATTTTCAATAGCATAACTGAACACCTGTAATCCATCACTGGTTCCGGCAATATGATGCAGGCCCATGGCCAGATAATCGCGAAATTGCCATCCCTGTTTTTGCGCCAGCGCAGGATTGGTAATCAGAATAATATGCGGTGCATGTAAATTGCGTAAATAGCCCAGCCATTGTTGCCCGGCCTGTAACGGTAAAGTTTCCGTCAAGTCGCTGATGACCGCCAGATCGATACTGTGAATTTGCTTCAGTTGTGCTTGTTCAAATGGTGTCGCCAGCGTCTCTGATCTGGTATCTTGACAGTCGTTCAGGCATAGCTTGGCCGACTCTCCCGCAACCAATACAGATTGCGGATCAAATTGCTGTATCAGCGTACTGAGCAGCGAAGACAATAAGACTGATTGATTCATGACTGACCAGCATAAAACATCTACCGAGTTCTGGAAACACAAACGTCTTGGACAGATGACACATACCGAATGGGAAAGCCTTTGCGATGGCTGTGGGCGCTGCTGTCTGCATAAGCTTGAAGATGATTCAGATGACCGGATGTATTACACACGTGTGGCATGTGAATTACTGGATATTTCAACGTGTCGCTGTAAGGATTATGCTAATCGGCAAAAGACTGTGCCAGATTGTATTCAACTTAGCGTCGAGCAGGCACACTTTTTTGACTGGTTGCCCGATACCTGCGCCTACCGTTTACTTGCTGAAGGCGAAACGTTACCAGAATGGCATCCATTGATTACCGGTGATCCGCAAAGTGTGATTGATGCAGGAGTTTCTGTTCGCAATGTGGCTATTAGCGAATCAGAAGATATAGATCTAACCGAAGAGGTTATTGCGTTGCAGCCACCTGTTTACCCGCATGACACCTGAAGAAAGTCGCGAATTTACTGCCCGTCTGGAACAAGCTGCATTGACGCTGCTTGAGATGGAAATTTACCGAAAACCAGATGATTTGGCTCGTCGTTTTGGACTGCCATTGCCAGTGGTGCGTTACTGGTGGCGACACACTGATGAAAAAACACGTCCAGTCGACCAAAACAGCCTGTCACCCCGGGAAGTAAAAGTCATTCGTAAAGCCACCCAAACCCTGGAAGGATGGGAAAAGATCAAACGTTATCGTCCACCATGTGGTGCACGATTACCAGGCGGTAAGAAGTGCAAACGATCAGTGGCGATCCGTCAGCCTGAAGCATGGTCGCTGGGCGCTTTAGCTGATCGTTGTCGTTTACATGGCGGTAATGCCCGGCGCATTATCCGAGCTAAAAAACAGGACGATACAGAATGAGGGATTTATGCTTGAGACAACGGAAATTCTGAAGCTGCTTCTGACGTTATGTAACGAGCAAAAAAGCGGCACCCAGGGTCTGTTTTTCTTTCAAGGTCGCCTCTGTTGTGACTGAAAACTTACCAATCAAGGCGCGAGGAGAGCAGTTTAGTGAGTCTAAATCAACGACGAGCAACGCGGAGTGGTGAGTTTTCAGCCACAACCCATGGGGCTGGGACTATTTTTCCGCCTCACGGCGTTGGAAATGACTTATGTAGAAATAACTACACCTCATCATTTCCGCCTTGCGAGATGAAAAAATATTCTCCAGCAGAGGGGGACCTTGAAAGATAAACAGACCCTAGTTTTAACGACTGCCGATAACAAAGCCTGCCATATTATTTTCGAACAGGGTCAAATTGAAGCGATGGCATTTGGTTCAGTAAAAGGTATTGAGGTTGCCAGATTACTGCCAAGACTACTCATTGAACGAACCAGTTTTAACAGTACGCTGAAAATGCCATTAAGTGGACGTGCCAGCATTGAAGATCAAGCAGATATTTTCGCCGCGCTGGGATTACGACGCCAGGCGAGATCTGAAAATGTTGACTCTTCCAGTCACTCTAAAACCCCACGTATGTATCGTGGTCATCTGGTTGTTGAAAAAGGGCAGACAGACTCAACATCAGATAGGGTTAAGAGTCCCTCCCAACCGGTTGACAAACAACCTTCTGCAAAGCCTAAAAGTAAACGGATTTATCGTGGCCAAATCATAGAAGATTGAAACAATCGGCTGAATTTGTCACATTGATGCGACAAAATCGTTAACATATCGTCCAGTTTCATACTCCGGAATTCATCATGAGCAGCATGTCCCCCCAGAACCTCAATCGTGGTTTACTTGATTTTATTGATGCCTCACCCACACCGTTTCATGCGGTAGCCAATATGAAAGCGGCTTTGGAGGCTGCTGGATACAAACAGCTCAATGAAAAAGAAAGTTGGGGAACATTATCGACCGGTGGATATTATGTAACCCGCAATGACTCCTCCATAATTGCGTTTAACCTGCCCGATATCAATCTGGCAGAAGCCGGTTTTCAAATGGTGGGAGCGCATACCGATAGTCCCTGTTTAAAAGTCAAACCACAACCGGGCACGGTAAAAAATTCATTCTGGCAGCTGGGTGTTGAAGTATATGGTGGAGCCCTGTTAAACCCCTGGTTTGATCGGGATTTATCGATGGCCGGACGCGTAAGCTTTGTTGATGCCGATGGTCAATTAAGCCATGCGTTGGTTAATTTCAAAAAGCCTGTGGCAACTATTCCCAGTCTGGCCATCCACCTAGATCGGGACGTCAATCAGAATCGCAGTATTAATCCGCAGCTGCATCTACCACCGATAGTGCTGCAGACCGAAGAGGGCGATAAACCGGATTTCCGTGCCTTACTCGAGCAACAGCTCAGATCCGAGCAGGGTGAACTGAATGTAGGTAAAGTGCTGGATTACGAAATCTGTTTTTACGATACGCAACCATCGGCACTGGTTGGTATTAATGAAGACTTTATCAGTGCGGCGCGACTGGACAATCTGCTGAGCTGTTATATTGGTTTGCAGGCGTTATTGGCTGGATCGAAAAATAAGGCCAATTTACTGGTATGCACAGATCATGAAGAGGTCGGCAGTGTGTCGACCAGTGGCGCACAAGGAACCTTTTTGCCCGCCGTTCTGCAGCGTCTGGCCCAGGATAATGAAAGCTATCAACGAATTATCCAGCACTCCTTATTAATTTCTGCTGATAATGCGCATGGCATTCACCCCAACTATGCTGATCGGCATGATGAACAACATGGCCCCATCCTGAATAAAGGACCGGTGATTAAAAGTAATGCCAATCAGCGTTATGCCACTAACAGTCAAAGCAGTGCACGTTTCCGGCAGCTTTGTGAACTGGCTGATGTGCCGGTGCAGGATTTTGTGGTGCGAACGGATATGGGCTGTGGCAGTACAATCGGGCCGTTAACTGCCAGTAACCTTGGCGTTCACACATTGGATATCGGTGTACCAACTTTTGCCATGCATTCGATTCGTGAGCTTGCCGGCAGCCAGGATACTTCGCATTTATACAATGCGCTTAAACAGTTTTTTAATTAAATCAAAGGAATATAAACACTATGTCAGAAACAGTTGATGAGTTAACGGTGACCTATCAGGAAGGCGATGTGACCACCGTCAAGGAACTCGATAAGGTTGTTCTTACCAAAGGTGCCTGGGCAACAGTGATGTTCCGTTATCAGGATCTGGATCGCAAAACTGGCGAGTTTGGTCCTGATAAATATACGATCCGCCGCTATCAAAAACGTAATGGTGAGTATGGCCAACGTTCAAAATTCAATATCTCCAGCCGCGATCAGGCGCAACAGATCATTGAAGCATTAACTCGCTGGACTAAAGACTGAATAGAATTAACTGACGATGAATAAGAGTTTATTAACCAATCTCTGCGCGGCCGCAGTGATTGGCGTAGGTTTATTGTTGGACACTCCCTGGCGTGAACCGGTTTTATCAATGGGAATGTTTGCCTTGGCCGGAGGGATAACGAACTGGCTGGCCATTCATATGCTGTTTGAGAAAGTACCTGGATTGTATGGATCCGGTGTCATTACAGCACGCTTCAGTGAGTTTCGCACAGCGATTGAAAAACTGGTAATGGAACAGTTTTTTAATCAGCAAAGTCTGGATCGCTTTGTCAGCGAGATGCTCGATGATAAGCGCGATCATCAACTCGATTTTTCCGAAATCATCGATCAAACTGACCTGAATCCGGTGTTTGATAATCTGGTGGCAACCATTATGGAGTCATCATTTGGCAGCATGTTATCAATGGTCGGCGGAGCCAAGGCGCTTAATCCACTGAAAGAACCTTTTGTTCGTAAAATGCAGCATTCGTTGAATGACATTGCCCATAGCGAACACTTTCAGCAGCACCTGCGGGAAAAGCTTAGCAGTGGGCCGGTCAGCGATGATTTATATCGGCAGATTTACGCTATCGTTCACAGTCGACTGGAAGAACTGACACCATTAATGGTCAAGCAGATGATTCAGGACCTGATTCGTCAGCATTTGGGCTGGCTGGTCGTCTGGGGCGGGGTATTTGGTGGCTTGATAGGACTGCTGACCAGCTTTTTACCGTTGTGAACCCGTGGATCGAGAATAGTTGTCGCTTATGCGCCGCGCCCGTAGCCTTTTATCATCATTGGCGTGGTCGCGATTACTGGCAGTGTGATGAATGTCATGCGTTGCAGATGGGCAAACAGCATCTGCCAGATCGGGAAAGCGAAACAGCGTTATATCTGACCCATGAAAATGATGTTGATGATCCACGATATCAGCAGTTTGTCTCACCAATTACCGAGGCTATTCTAAGCCAGATTACCTCTGACAAAATCGGTCTGGATTTTGGGGCGGGGCCTGGACCTGTTATCAGTAAAATCATTACTGAAAAAGGCTATCAGACAAAGTTGTATGATCCGGTTTTTTATCCGGATAACAGCGTGTTAATACAGCAATATGATTTTATTATCTGTTGCGAAGTTATTGAACATTTTCATCAGCCAGCAATTGAATTTGCCCGCCTCAAATCATTGCTTAAGGCGGATGGGAAACTGTTTTGTATGACCCAGCTGTTTGATGAGGGTATTGATTTTGCCAAGTGGCACTACAAAAACGATATTACTCATGTGTTTTTCTATCATCGCGATAGCCTGAAGTTCATTCAGCAACAATTTGCTTTCAGTACAGTTGACATTAACCAGCGTTTGATAACGTTTACGAACTGAATTGTTCGCGAATTGCGACAAGATGCTCAGCGGGCAATTCGATTACCACGCTGACCATATCGGTAAATTGCTGATCGACAATTCGTCCTTTGATCTGTTTAAGCTGATATTCCAGCATTTGTAACTGGCTGTAATCAATCTTTAAACTGAGTTGCGCCATTTCTACCCAGGGAAGCTTGCCTGCTGCATCGATGGCTTGTTTAGCGGCATTTCCATAAGCTCGGGTCAGACCTCCAGTGCCTAATTTAACCCCGCCAAAATAACGAATGACCGCCACCACCGTATTAATCAGATCTTCGCCTTGTAACGGTGACAGAATGGGCCGACCTGCAGTGCCGGATGGTTCGCCGGCATCAAAAAAACGTTCGGTGATAAACCCTTCAGCGGCGCGGATCCGCCAGGCAAAGGCCAGATGATTAGCAGAGGCATGCTGTGCAGCCAATTGTCGAAGCTGTTTTAAAGCAGATTGTTCACTGTCACAATGCATAGCTACGCCAATAAACCGCGATTTTTTGATTTCCGATTCGCTGATTGAAGGAGTGCGAAGTATAAAAAACTGGCTGGACATCTTATTTACTATAGGAAAATACAGCCTGACAATTTACCATATCAGCATATTTTGCTCGCCTGTCAGGTAGGGCAATGTCTAAATTCATCGCAATTAATCAGGTAGCACAGTTTGTCAGAATTAAGTTTTGCAGTTGGCCAACGTTGGGTCAGTAACAGCGAGGCCGAGTTAGGTCTGGGTATCATCATTGAAGTCACCGGAAGACGAATTGAAATTTCCTTTCCGGCTGCCGAAGAGCAGCGCAGTTACGCCGCTAATAATGCACCATTGAGCCGGGTGGATTATCCGCTGGGTGAAAAGGTAAAAACCCGTAAGGGACAGATTTTTACCATCAGTGAAAAACATCCTTTAAATGGCTGTGTGATTTATCAGGGGGAAACCGCTGAGGGAGAAGCTGTCAGTATTCATGAGATGGATCTGGATAGCTTTGTACAGTTTAGCCAGGCCTCAGACCGTTTATTTGCTGGTCAGATAGATAAAAATCGCCAGTTCCAATTACGACTCCGAACCCATCAATATTTTCATCGTTTACATCAGTCACCGGTATTTGGACTATTGGGCGCTCGGGTCCAATGTCTGCCGCATCAGTTTTATATTGCCTCACAAATGGCCAACCGTATTTCTGCCAGAGTTTTACTGGCCGATGAAGTCGGCTTGGGGAAAACCATTGAAGCTGGCTTGATTATGCATCAGCAAATCATGCAGGGTCGGGCCAGTCGTGTACTGGTGATTGTACCTTCAGCATTGGTGCATCAGTGGTTAGTTGAAATGCTAAGACGTTTTAATCTGGCTTTTACGGTGATTGATGCCGAACGCTATGAAGCGCTGGTTGAATTAGACGAGGGCAATGCCTTTGATAGCGCTCAATTAGTATTAACTGATTTACAGACGCTGGAAAATCATCCTGAAATGCAAACAGATGTATTGCAGGCAAGCTGGGATATGTTGGTAGTGGACGAGGCACATCATCTACAGTGGCATGAAGATCAGAGCAGTGAGAGCAGTGAAGGTTATCAACTGGTTGAAAAACTGGCAGAGCAGATTGCTTCAGTCTTATTGTTAACTGCTACACCTGAACAGCTGGGTATGGACAGTCACTTTGCCCGTTTGAAGTTACTGGATCCCGATCGCTATTATGACTTAGCGCAATTTCGGGAAGAACAACAGCATTATCAACAAATCAGTCTGTTACTCGAGCAATTGATGGCGGTTGAATCAGCCAGTGATTTCGATAAAAACAAACGTTTAAAAGTGCAATTAAAACCTTATCTGGATGATGAGTTGTTATCTGCGTTGGCTGACAGTGATGAATTTGAAGCAGCACGTGAACAGGCTAAACAGCAGTTTCTAGACCAATTCGGCACCGGGCGGATTTTATTCCGTAATACCCGCGATACCGTTAAAGGGTTTCCTGAGCGGCAGTTGACAACTTATCCGCTGGATTTTCCAGAGCAGTTTTTGCCCGAAACCAACAGCGAACTTACTCAATTGGTACAACCAGAAACACTTTTAGGTGAAGACTGGCTGGAGCTGGATCCGCGGGTTGAATGGTTGGTGAGCTGGCTGAAACAGCACCGTGGAGAAAAAACCTTATTAATTACCGCCAATGCTGAAACGGCAAAAGAGCTGGAATTACATCTGCGTCTGCAACATGGTGTGCGTAGCGCTGTATTTCATGAACAGATGACATTAATTACCCGCGATCGTGCTGCGGCTTTTTTTGCTGATGATGAAGAGGGCGCACAAATTCTGATCTGCTCGGAAATTGGCAGTGAAGGCCGTAACTTCCAGTTCTGTTCATATCTGGTGTTATTTGATTTACCGCTCAATCCCGATTTGCTGGAACAACGCATTGGTAGACTGGATCGTATCGGCCAGCGTAATACCGTCAACATCGTGCTGCCGTTTTATCAGGATACTGCTCAGCAATTGTTGCTGGACTGGTATCAGCAGGGTTTAAATGCGTTTGAATCTGTTTGTAAAACCGGTGCCGCATTACGTGAACAATTTGCTGATCAGCTGGAACAATGTCTAAGACATCCCGAAGACAAAAAAGCTTTTGCCAAATTGCTTAAAGAAACCCAAAAGGCAGAGCAGCAATTACGCGAAAGTCTCAGTCAGGGACGGGACCGACTGCTCACATTGAATTCCTATGATGAAGCCGCTGCAAAAGAAATCCTGATGCAGGTAGACGATGCCAGCAGCCCATTGGAACTGGCTGCTTTTATGGATGATTTCTTTGATGCTTACGGTGTTGAGCAACAGGCTCACAGTGCTGACAGTATTATATTGCAGCGTGGTGATGAGTTACGAAGTGATGAAATTGACCTGCCAGAAGACGGTTTAACGGCCACTTATCAGCGTGCCAGAGCGTTATCCCGCGAGGATATGGCGTTTTTGAGTTGGGAGCATCCATTGGTGTTATCGGCAATGGATGCGGTGATCAGTTCTGATCTGGGTAATACCGCATTCTGTCAGTTAAAAAGTAATCTGGTCCCCGCTGGAAGTTTGTTACTGGAAGTCGCCTTTGTAATGCATTGTCCTGCACCGAAGCAGTTTAATATTACGCGGTATATTCCTGAATCTTACCTGCGAATTGTTATCGACGAGAATGGCCGTTGTTTTGAAGAACAGTTACCCGAGCAGGAAATGAATCAGCAAGCTGGCCGCATTCCCAAACATACTGCTCAGCAGATGGTGCAGGTCGCCAGATCCCGAATCGATAATTTAATTGACGCTAGTAAAAAAATGGCAGACAAACATCAAAAACAGTTAATTGAACAAGCTATCAGTAAAATGACTGAGCTGACGGACCATGAATTGAACCGTCTGCAGCATCTTGCAGAACAAAACACCCATATTAAGCCAGCAGAAATTGAAGCACTGCAGTTGCAACAACAACAGTTGCAGCAGTATTTGCACCAGGCTGAACTGAAATTGGATGCGTTACGCTTAATCATCGTGACAGAAGCGGAGTGATCTGCCAAAGTCACCCATGAAAATTTAACGGAGTAGGGTTTTGATTAAACGTTTGTTACCCCCTTTGCTGGTCGTGGCATTGGCCATCGTAATATTCAGTACGTTGATCAGTACCCGTCCTCAGGCTCCGGTTCAGGATCGTCCGGTAAAGGGTGTTTTGGTTGAGACTCAGACGATTGATTTTGCCGCATTATCACCAACATTAACGTTGTATGGTCGTCTTGAAGCCCCGCAAATGGCTAATTTGCGAGCTGCTGTTACCGCAGATGTCGCTGAGGTTTATGTGTTTGATGGCGAATATGTTGAACAGGGAGATGTGCTGATTGAGCTGGATCCTCGAGAAGCACAATTGGCGGTAGAACAGGCTGCTGCCGAACTGGCACTGATTGATGCACAGATCGAGGCAGAAAAGTCGCAACTTAAACGCAATCAAGCCCTGTTAGGTACGCAACAGCAATTAGTCGATCTGGCTAAAGCGGCGGTGAATCGTGCTGAAAAGTTGCAACAGAGCCAGTTGTCATCCCAGGCTTTATTGGATGAATCCATCTCTTTACAGGCGCAACAAAGCCTTGAGCTTAAACAGCGGCAGTTTGATATTCAGGATCATCCCATTCGAATTGCCCAACTTCAGGCAAACCGTCAACAGGCTCAGGCACAACTGGATCGCGCAGAACTGGATTTGAGTCGTACCATTATCGAAGCACCATTTTCAGGTCGAATCACGGATCGGCAAATTGCCAAGGGTGACCGGGTGCAGGTGGGTGATGCCTTAATGACGCTTTATGATATGCAGCAACTGGAATTGCGTGCATCCATTCCGCAGCGTTATCTGGCGGATATTTATTCAGTGCTTGAAACACAGCAATTGACCGCTACTGCCGAAGTTTCCGGTCGGCAATATGAATTTGAATTACAGCGCCTCAGCGGTGAGGTGAATGCCAATGTCGCAGGACGGGATGGCCTGTTCCGCCTACAAGGTGATCCGGGACCTTTGGCCGCAGGACAGTTTGTCAGCGCCCAACTTGATTTGCCCGTTCGGCAGGATACTGTAGCCATTCCTTACAGTGCTTTATATGGTTTGGATCGGGTTTATCGTGTTCGTAATAATCAGCTTGAAGCGGTGCAAGTCAGCAAAATCGGTGATTACTCCAATCAGGATGGCAAAAGCCGCTTGCTGATTCAAAGCGAAGCTTTGCAACAGGGTGATCAGATTATTACTACTCAATTACCAAATGCCATCAATGGGTTATCCGTAAGTATTAAAGATGAATAGTACGGTGAAACGCGACTTTATTGGTCTCTTTGCCCAACATCGGGTTGCTGCCAATCTGTTGATGATGGTGATGATCCTCGCCGGGGTTCTGTCGTTAAATCGTATTAATACTCAGTTTTTCCCGACCTTTGCTCTGGATATTATTACGGTAAGCATTGAATGGCGTGGTGCCAGTGCCGAGGACGTCGCCGAGTCGATTACCCGCCAGGTAGAGCAGGAGCTTCGCAGTGTGGATTATGTGAAAAAGATGACCTCAACCTCATCTTACGGTATGTCACGGGTCACCCTTGAGTTTATTGAAAAAAGCGATATGGGGCAGGCACTGGATCAGGTCAAGGATCGAATTGCTCAGATCCGCAATTTACCCACGGATAGTGAAGAACCTGAAGTCACTCTGGTCACCAATTATGAAAGTGTGGCGCGCATTCTGATCACCAGTGAAACTGGCGACCTGGCGTCCCTACGTTATCTTGCACATGATATTGAGCATGAACTGTTGGATCGCGGTATCTCGCGGATCAATATCAGTGGATTACCGCTTGAAGAAATAGCCATTCAGCTGGATAAAACCAAATTGGAAGCATTGGGACTGGATCTGGATGAGGTTGCTGATCGTATTGCCCAGCTGAGTCAGGATTTACCCGCTGGTGAAATTGGCAACGATGAAAGCACAAGGCAGATCCGCAGTCTGGATCAAGGTCGTGATGTGCAAGCATTTGCTGAATTTGCTTTGCAGTCCGATTTTGCCAATGGATTAGTGAAACTTGAAGATGTGGCTACTATTGAAAGGCGACCCTTACGTAAACAGATGAATCTGTTTTATCAGGGGCAGCCAGCCATCGAACTGGAATTGCAACGTACGGAAAATGCCGATTCACTGGAAAGTGCGCGGGTGCTTGAACAGTGGCTGGATGAAAAATCCGCAACACTGCCTGAGGGCGTTGAGCTCAAAGTCTATGACGCCAGCTGGCAACTGATTAAAGAACGGATCAATCTGCTGTTAAAAAACGGCCTGGGTGGATTATTACTGGTATTGGGCATTTTATTTCTGTTCCTGCATGGGCGCGTTGCTTTCTGGGTAGCGGTAGGTATTCCGGTATCGTTTATGGCAGCTTTGGCTGTGTTATATGCACTGGGAGGCAGTATTAATATGATCAGCCTGTTTGGTCTGATCATGTCGCTGGGGATTATTGTTGATGATGCCATCGTCGTGGGAGAAGATGCATTTGCCCATTATCAGAGTGGTGAACCATCACTGACAGCATCAGAAGGTGGTGCAAGACGTATGCTGGCACCGATTTTATCTTCTTCGCTGACCACTATTTCGTCGTTTATTCCATTAATGCTTATCAGTGGTGTGATTGGCAATATTCTGTTCGATATTCCTTTTGTGGTGATTTGCGTGATTATCGCCTCGTTAATTGAGTGTTTTCTGATTCTGCCGGGCCATCTGCGCCATAGCTTTCAAAATATTCATCATGCTAAGCCTTCGGCAATACGTGCACGCCTGGATAATGCTTTCAATTATCTGCGTGATGATCTTTTCCGTCCATTGGTCACCAATGCTGTAAAAAATCGCGGCTTAACGGTGAGTATTGCCATGGCGTTACTGATCATCAGTTTTGGTTTACTGGCAGGTGGTCGCATCAGTTTTAACTTTTTCCCATCACCTGAAGGCACCACGGTATTAGCCAATGCACGCTTTGTTGCCGGAACACCGCGCAGCGAAGCTGATAAATTTCTGCAACATCTCACGGCGACATTGCAGCAAACTGATCAGCAATGGGATCAGCCATTGGTTGATGTCGCCACCAGTAAGTTGGGCGCGGCGGGTACTGCCGGAGGCATGTCTGATGCTCAGGTGGATGACCGTTTTGCCTCAATGCAGGTTGAATTGACTTCGCCGGACCAACGCGATGTGCGTAATCAGACATTTATTAATGCCTGGCGCGAGAAAATCGTTATGCCTGCAGGTATTGAAACCTTCACCATATCGGAACGTCGAGGAGGCCCCCCTGGCAGTGATATTGATATTCGGCTCACCGGCGGCACCACCGATAACCTCAAGGCGGCTGCCAGGGAAGTTATTGATGCATTACAACGTTATCCCGGTGTGAGTGCAATTGAGGATGATTTACCCTATGGTCAGTCGCAGTTGATTTATCGCCTAAAGGAGCAGGGCGAGGTGTTGGGGTTAACGGTTGAGAACGTTGGCAGACAACTACGCTCGGCTTATGACGGACGTCTGGTACAGATTTTTCAGGATGGTGATGACGAGGTTGAAGTTCGGGTAATGTTTCCAGATAGCCAACGAAATACTCAGGCCTCACTGGACGATTTTATGATTCGCCTGCCAGATGGCGGTAGTGTGCCGCTGGATTCAGTGGTGCACTTTGATGCACGCCGAGGGTTTGATGTATTGCGCCATACCGATACCCGTCTGGCGGTACATGTCACGGCGACTGTAGACAGCCAGGTGACCAATAACAACACTATTCTGGCGGATTTACAGCAAGAATTTCTGCCTGATTTGATGGCGCGTTATGGTATTCAGGTGGTTTTTGAGGGCAGGGCAGAAGAACAGGCCGATACAATTGGGGATATGAAGCAGGGCACACTGCTGGCCTTTGCGTTAATCTATATTATTCTGGCCTGGGTATTCGCATCATATGGCTGGCCGCTAGTGGTTATGACAGCCATTCCATTTGGCTTGATTGGGGCGCTGGTCGGCCATTGGTTACTTAATATCGACCTGACAATTCTGTCGTTATTCGGCATCTTTGGGCTGTCGGGCATCGTGGTCAATAATGCGATTATTCTGGTGACCTTTTTCAAGAACTTACGTGAAAAAGGCCTGGAGACCCAAAATGCAATTATTGAAGCCTCGGTTTTACGGTTAAGGGCAGTATTATTAACCTCATTAACTACTATCGGCGGGCTCACACCATTACTATTTGAAACATCGCCTCAGGCGCAGTTTTTGATTCCAATGGCTGTATCGATTTCGTTTGGTTTGATGTTTGCCACGATTTTAGTGTTACTTGTCATTCCGGCATTATTGTCGTTCCACGAAAGCATTTCCGAAAATTTTGCCAAACTTCGTAATGCCAAGACACAAACCACCGAATAAGGGGTAGAACATGAAACTGCGTATGCTGTGTTTATTATTCGGACTGAGCTCAATTTTAGTCAGTTATTCCGTTAATGCTGAAGAAACGGATCCTATCACGCTGAAAACACTGACGGATTACGTTTACAGCCAGCACCCTGCCAGACAAGCTGAATCCAGCATGGATGCGCTGGCAAAAAGCCGTTCAGATCTTGCTGGAAAGTTATTTGCTGAGCCTTTAAGTTTATCGGTGAATCATTTCAATGATGTAATCGGTAGTGGTGAGGGTCTGCAGGAATGGGAATCTTCAGTAGAAATGCCGATTTGGCTACCCGGTGAAAAACGTCATCAGCAGAATCTGTCACGTCATTTGGCCGCAGAGCTGCCTTACTATCAACAACGAATTCGCCTTGATGCCTCGGCACAGGTAAGACGTCATGTTTGGCTAGTGATGCTTTCTGCAGCCAAAGTTCGCCATGCCGAAACATTACGGGACAATGCCCGGAACTTGCTTAACAATGTTGAAAATCGGGTAGAGGGGGGGGATTTAGCCAGTTCAGAAGCTTTGCTGGCAAAAAGTCATCATCTGGAAATGCAGTCCCAATTGGCTTCGGCAAAGATGGATTTGCAACAAAGCTTAAATCAATACCAATACCTGACCGGGCAGCAGGTCTTACCGGATGTGATTGAAGAAAATTTACCGTTGTCGACTGAAATAGATAAAGCCCATCCATTATTAGCTGAGCTGGAGCAACAAATTGCCCGACAACGCAGTGAAATCGCCAACGCCCGTTATGACAATGTTCAACATCCCAGTCTGTCTGTAGGCGTTAAACGTGAACGGGATGAACATGCCGATCCCTATAACAACAGCATAGGCGTGGGTGTTAGCTTTGCCCTGAACGATGAACAATATCAGCAACCGGCTATTGCACAAGCCAGCCGGCAGTTAGCCGATTTACAGATTGCCCAGCAGCAACAGAAACGTCAGCTTGAAGCTGACTTGCTTGCCGCGATGGATACGCTTAAAACGTTGCAACAGAGACAGATGCTATTGAAAGAACAATATGCAGTCAGTCAGCAATATGTTGATATGCAACAACGTAGTTTTGATATGGGTGGGGTGGATTTAACAAGCTTTTTACGTAGTCAGGAAATAGCCGACAAACATCGCCACCAACTTTTGCAACTGGAAATCGAAATTCAACAACAGATTGCACAGATTAATCAGATTGCTGGCCGGACACTGTAGCGACAAACGTTGTCTTCAATCCGCAACTGTTTCGGCTCGCATTCTGGCAGCTAAATCTTCCCACAATGATAAGCGCGAGGCATCACCCACCCGTTGTCCTTCGCCACGGGATTTGGCCAGCCATAACCCCGTGCCATTAAAACTGTAAACAGGTGTCAGATCCTGACGACGACTGGCCGGTTGTATCTCATTAATCAGGTTATCCAGCACCAGGGGAATGGCGCGTTTATTTTCAAAATAAGTTAAAACCATATGTGCCTGATTCAGATCAATGGCTTTAACATAAGTGATACGCAGTTTATCTTCATCAACGCCAAGCTGTTTCAGGGTGAAATATTTAGCAATGGAGTAGTCTTCGCAATCGCCAGCTCCCAGTGACAGCATTTCAATCGGCGTAGCCCAGTAATCTTCTTTATTCCATAAAAAAATATCATCGACAAACAGGACATTACTGTTAAAAAAATCGTTTACTACCGCGAGTTTTTCCCGCTCTGATAAATCCTGATTTTCCTGCATCAATATTTGCCAGGCTTCAACGCGTTGTCTGGCCTCACTATCGTATTCATTTTCAATGCGTTGCAATAACGCTTCTGAAATCAGTAATTCTGCCAGCAATGGAACAGAAAACGGCAGCCACCAAACCAGCAGTAAGGTCAATACAATAGGTTTTAGCCGAAGCAACATTGATTAACGACTGATCCCGAACAAGCCAGCCTGTTGTAACCAGAGAAAGTCTTGTTCGTCTTTTGCACTTTCTGCCAATACTCTTACTTCCAGTAAGCGGGCAATTTCCTGAATGATATCGAGCAAGTCCGGTTTATTGGTATTACTACGGATATCTGTGGTCAGATCGCGTGCCAGTCGAATGTAATCAATATGCAGATCTTTCAGCAGATTCACCGGAATCACATCGCTGCTATAACGTTTTAATAGACTGTGAGCTCCTAACTGTCTGACAAAGATGCTGAAATTGGTGAATGTATCCAGATCTTTGGCCGCAGCATAAGCGGTCACACTAAACGCTAACAGGGCAGGGGATAAGCCTGATTGAATGACTGCTTTGCCAAGCCATTGGCGGAAGTCTGCTGAAGCAATTGATGCCAGAGACAGGTTGATTGTCACAGGAGCCGGATTGGATTCTTCGCCCATCAAGTCCAACACCTTTTGCACAATGTGTTTATCCAGTGTTTCAACCAGATCAAAAGCTTCAGCCATTGAAAAGAAGGTACCAATAGGCAGTAAATCACCATTTGCATCACGAACTTCGGTAAAGGCTTCACGCATTACCAGATGGGGTTTTGCGGTGTCACTGTAATTGTAAGCCTGGTTGGTAAAGGTAATCATTGCCGAATCTGTATTAATTACCTGTTCAATAGTAGCTTTCCAGCTCATTTCAGACATTGAACTTAAGGTGTTTTCCTTGATGTAAAAGGCATTGGCTTCAATCAAACGTGCTTGCTCATAGGCCTCAATCAATGCTGGCATGAGTCGCTCAACTTCACTGCTACGTTCATAAGAAACAATCCCCATATGTAGTAAGTCGCTATGCTCATATTGTTGCCCCAGTTCGTTGGCCAGAACCTGAATCTGTTCGGCAATCCGGGTTATGTCTTGAATATTGCTATCGGTTGTCAAAACAGCAAATTCTGATCCGTACCAGCGATAACTGCGCAGATTGGCAAATGGTAGTTGTTGCAACTGGCTGGCAAAATCCTTCAGCAGTGCATCTACTGCATTTTTACCCTGATTTTTCACCACTGCACTCAAGTCATCGAATTTGATGTAGATAACATGGCCGAATTCGCCAATGGAGAGTGCCTGTTTTATATCGACTTTGAACGTTTGCTGATTTAATAAATTTGTAAGTGGATCACGATTCAAATTGTCATTGAGCTTATCAAGTCGCAAATTCAGGTGATGAATGGTTTTGCCAATTTTGGTTGACATACTGTTCATGGATTTGGCGACTGACCGTACTTCTCTGGTCCAGGGTAAATTTTCAATAACGGTAAATTTCCCAGCAGAAATATCGTTTGCCTGTTCTGTTATGGCTTTTAACGGACGTAAGGTCATTCTCAGTACCACCAACAACAGCAAAATCGCACCTAACAGAATGAACGATGAAAATTTGAGTGTGGATTTAAATTGTTCGTATAGCTTGAGGTAACCATAACCGGGATTACTGGTGACTTGCAGGGTGCCAGCAATATTCCAGCCGGTACTTATTTCACTGACAGCGGTGGCAGTTTCGATGGGAAAAAACCGGGGAAGCCAGCTGGGTACACCATGAACTTCATCGGGATTGGTCAGCCGAATTAATTCATTGCCATCCACATCCAATAAACGCATTTCCTTGTAATAACCGGTATCAAAAATGGCGTTCATCATGGTTCGCAAAATCGGATCAGTTTCATCAGCCATATGGGGACTGAGTGATAAACCGAGTGAGGTTGCCGTGTCCTGTACATGCACTTCCGATTCGCCCTGCAGATAACTACGGATATTGTCCATGCTCATGACAAAATTTACTGAGAACACAATCAGAAAAATCAGTGTTAGCAAGATAAGTAATTGTTTTGATAAAGACATAAGAAACAACCTCATTATTAAAGGTATCATCAGGCTGGAGTCAGCATGAGACAGCTGTTTTACAACATCATCCAGTAATCGGGCTAACATTACCTGTGCAACTGCCGTCAGGCAAGCTAAATCCAGTGTTATTGGGCAAAACAATACACTTTTGGCTTTTGTTTTCAGTGACCGGTTGATACGATCAACCGTCCTCTATTCAAGGTAGTCTTCCGATGTTTATGGTTTTGGCGCAAATGGCCGTGTTAATTGCCTGTGGTGCGCTTTGGCAGGCCTTGGCTCCCAGGCATATTCCGGCGCTGGCACATCGCCGGGCTCTGACCGATCTGGTTTTTTATATTCTGTTGCCAGCCATGGTGATTGATGTGATCTGGCAAGCGCCGCTTGATATCACTTCAATGAAGATATCGTTGTTGGCAATGAGTGGTCTGGCGACAGCAGCCTTGTCTATATGGCTGGTATTAAAAGTGATACCGGTCACCAATGCTCAAAAAGGTGCGTTGATCCTGGCGGCAACTTTTCCCAACGTCACCTATCTTGGCTTGCCAGTATTGGATCAAGTGCTTGGCAGCTGGTCAAATGCCATTATTTTGCAATACGATTTATTTGCTTGTACCCCCATACTGATGACGGTGGGCATGTTAATGGCGGGATATTATGGCAGCCACGATCAGTCCTCACATCCATTAAAAAGCCTGATAAAAATACCACCATTATGGGCAGTGACCATCGCAGTGCTATTAAATCTGCTCAATGTGGAACGTCCTGATTTTATTCACTCTGCGTTGCAAACGCTATCAGGTGGCGTGGTGCCATTAATGTTGATAGCACTGGGCATGAGCATTCGCTGGCAGAGTCTGCGATTGAACCTGTTACCACTATTATTACCGGTTGCAGCAATTACCTTATTTATGGCGCCAGCGGGTGTTTGGCTGGTGACTCAGGTTCTGAATTTGCCGACCGATATTATGACCACGGTGATTTTATCGGCTGCCATGCCGACGATGGTCTTTGGTATTGTGATCTGTGAACGCTACGGCTTGGATACATCGCTTTACGCGGCAGCGGTAACATTAACGACCGTGCTCTGCATGGCGAGTTTACCGCTGTGGTTTTACTGGATTAACTGATCGGACCAGACAAAACCCGCTTGATCCACCGCCTGTTTAATCAATTGCATGGCTTGTTCAACCTGATCCAAATCGCCGCGCAGACTGAATTCGATATGGGGGGGATCACCCAGATGAGGCAGACTGGATAATTTCAGAAGTGGATAATCGTTAACAATCTGATTCATTACCGGTAACAAATCCGACTCACGTCCACGTTGAACAAAAATAGTCTGCTCTGTTGCTGGGCGCTGGTTTTTTAAATGCGCATACAGGTTATCCAGAACCCATTCGACCATCGGCCAGGCCATCTCTGGAAAGCCCGGAGTGAAGTGATGGTTTGCATAAGAAAAACCTGGTATACGATTGATTGTATTGGGGATTATTCTCGAGCCTTCTGGAAGGTAGCCCATCAATATACGATTGGGGTAAGCATCCTCGCCAAACCGCGCTTCGATTTCAGCAGTTGCTTCGGGGTGAGGGATTAATGGCACATCGGCAATTTTCGCAACAGTCTGGCGCGTTCTGTCATCGGGTGTTGCGCCGATGCCACCGAAACTGAACACCAGATCGTCACTGCTCATGCTGTAACGCAAAGCTCGTTCAAGTTGTTGTGGATCATCCCCAACAATCAAGGTCCAGCTTAGTTCAAGACCGCGTTTGGCCAGCATGATTTGCAATTGATTGAAATGCTTGTCCTGACGTTTACCGCTGAGAATTTCATCGCCAATTATGACCGCGCCAATATGCATGTTTACTCCGTTTCCTGTCGATTACGCATAAAATCTGCGGTCTGGGCAAAAGAACTCATTAACTGTTCAGCAAATAATGGATCCAGATCCATGGTTTTCAGGGCTTGAGCCATGCAATACAACCATTGATCGCGCTCTTCAATACCGATTGAAAAGGGAAGATGTCTGGCTCTTAATCGTGGGTGTCCATATTTTTCTATATAGAGTGAGGGGCCGCCGAGCCATCCGCTCAAAAACATAAAGAGTTTATCTTCACTGATTTGAATGTTTTGCGGATGTAAGCCACGGATTACTTCGGTTTGCGGCGTCTCACACATAATTTTGTAGAAGGTATGACAAAGTTTGCGAACGGCAGGTTCACCGCCAATGCGTTCATAAGGTGTTGCAATATCGGCCATGCTGAATCCATGCTCAAATCAGTGCAGTTTACTCTGCATCTATGTACTCATAAAGGGTTATAAGGTTGCGACATCAGGTTCAGACACGGATAATGAACTGTTCTATCTAACCCTCTCACTAATTAAAGGAGCTATAGCTTATGAGTGAAAGAATTGTGATGCGAACAGGTGAAGCACTGATCGCTGATGGTCCACCATTAACTGCCGCGGAACCAGAAGTCGTTATCGGCGAACTGGATGGACCAGTAGGAACCGCATTTGCCAATTTAATGGGTGATCAGGTTAAAGGTCACTCGCGCGTATTAGCGCTGATGAATACCGATGTTCAGGTTCGTCCTGCAACAATTATGGTCAGTAAAGTGACTGTTAAAAATACCGCCTACACCAATATTCTGATGGGTACGGTTCAAGGTGCAATTGCCAATGGTGTTTTGGATGCTGTTCGTAACGGTACTATCCCTAAAGAAAAAGCCAATGATTTAGGCATCATCGTTTCTGTCTGGTTAAACCCTGGCATCACCACGGTTGAAAACCTGGATCATGAAGCGTTATTTGATGTACATCGTCGTGCTACAACGCGTGCTATCGAGAAAGCGATGAATCATGAACCAAGCATCGATTACCTGTTGGAAAATCAGGATAAGCTGGTTCATAAGTATTATCAGAAAGAACTGGATGCGAAAAAATCTTAATTGAATTTTTTGCAAAAATGACGGTCGTAGGTATGTAGGTTATTCACAGCCTCGACAAAATTTACGGTTTGTCTGCGAAAGCAGGCAGACCGTTTTTTTTTGCCATGTATAATGCTTGAATGTGAATAAAGGCGGTCAGAGAGACAAATGGATTTATATTCCATCGATACATTAATGCATGAAACGCGACAACTGGCCGCACGTTATCGTCAGGCAACTGGCAGCACTTTGCCAGTTACTGGGGAAATTGCCCGTTTTGATGCCGCAAAATCTTTGGATCTGCAGTTACTGGATAATTTAAATTCCAGTTATGACGCCGTAGGTAAAAGTGGCGCATTAGCCGATCAAAAATTGGTGATTAAAGGTCGCGCCATTTTTGATACCAGTAAATCCACCCCACGAATTGGTCAATTGAACCCCGCCCAGGAATGGGATGGGGTGTTACTGGTATTGTTTGATGATGAATATCAGCCGGTAGAAATATTTTATGCTTCCAAGCAGGTTATTCAGGAAGCACTGAATGATCGTGAGAGTAATCGTAAAAAACGCGGCGCCATGTCTATCGCCCAATTCAAAATTATCGGTGAACGGATCTGGACGGCTGAAAATGGTGCAGAACCTGAAATTTGGGATAATCAGGCTACGTGATTTACCTAGGCTGGTTAATGGAGTCGTACGGACGTTGTTATGCAGGATGATTTACAACAGATTTTTGCTGATGGCGGCATTCTGGCCAGGCAAATCAAGGGATATCATCCGCGTCAGGCACAACAGGAAATGGCTCAGCGTATTGCCGATACTCTGGCCTCTGCTACAGTTTTAGTCGCTGAAGCCGGAACTGGAACCGGTAAAACCTTCGCTTATCTGGCACCGGCCATTTTATCGGGTCAAAAAGTCTTTATTTCCACCGGCACCAAAAATCTTCAGGATCAATTATTTAGACGTGACTTACCCACATTGCGTAAAGCGTTGGCCGTACCGTTTCAGGCGGCTATCCTCAAAGGCCGTGGTAATTATCTATGTCATCATCGACTGACTCTTGCCGAGCAGGATCCGTTATTACTTTCACAAAGTGACACATTAAGGTCATTACGTGATTGGTCACAAAGCTCCAAAAATGGCGATTTAAGTGAATCAGATTTGCTGGAAAACCAATCACACCTATGGCCCAGAGTAACCTCAACTGTAGATAACTGTCTGGGACAGCAATGTCCTGAATATCAGCAGTGTTTTATTGTGGAAGCCCGTCGACGGGCACAGGAAGCTGATATTGTGGTGATTAATCATCACTTGCTTATGTCGGATTTTGCTTTGAAATCTGCAGGGCAGGGTGAAGTATTACCCACCGCCGATGCTTTTATAATCGATGAAGCACATCAGCTCCCAGCGATTGCAGGCCAGTTTCTTGGTAATCGAATCAGCAGTAATCAAATCGTTGAATTATGTCGTGATACCGTGCAGGAAGTTCAGGAACACGCAGCCGACAGCAAGACTCTGGGATTACATGCAGAAAAACTGCAAGCCAAACTACAATCATTACGACTGCATATTGGCAATGTCGAACAACGTACACCCTGGTTAACGCAATTATTCAATGACGAAATTAAAAATAACTTCAATGAGTTAGTGGATTATCTTGAAGTGTTTGAATCAGAGCTTGAACCACTGGCGGTACAGAGCCCAGGCCTATCCCAATGCCATGTTCGAGCTAAAGAGTTAGTCAATATTATTCAGTTATTCTCTGAGCAAAATGACGATAACCTGGTGCTGTGGCTAGATAATCGACCAACCGGATTTGTTTTACATGCCACCCCGTTTGAAATTAGTCAGCATTTTCAACAATGGCTGGAAGAAAAACCGGCAGCATGGGTTTTCACCTCAGCAACCTTAACCGTTGCCGGCAAGTTTAATCACTTCTGTCAGCATCTGGGCATAGAAAACGCTGAATATGCCAGTTGGGAAAGCCCGTTTGACTACGCAAAACAAAGTCTTTTGTATTTACCCAATATTCCAGTTGAACCATCAAATCGGCAATACAATCAATATGTTGCTGATATTGCTAAAGAAGTTATTTTGCACAGTCAGGGTCGCATCTTCTTATTGTTTACCAGTTATCGGGCAATGCATGAAGTAGCAGAATTACTGGCCGATCTGGATTATCCATTGATGGTGCAGGGGAGTGGAGCGAAAGCCACTTTATTGGAGGAGTTTCGACAGCATGGTAATGCCGTATTACTCGGCACCAACAGTTTCTGGGAAGGTGTAGATGTTCGCGGTGAAGCTTTATCTTGTGTATTAATCGATAAAATTCCATTTGCCTCACCTGGCGATCCGGTATTGGAAGCACGCATCAATAACCTGCGGGAGCGGGGCGGTAATCCGTTTCGAAGTATTCAGATCCCTTCTGCAGTCATTCAGTTAAAGCAGGGAATAGGTCGATTAATTCGTGATGAACAGGATCATGGGGTGTTGATCCTGTGTGATCCACGGCTGTTAAATAAACCATACGGCAAAGTGTTTATGCGGAGTTTGCCCGCCATGCCGATCACACAGGATATCAATCAGGTCGAAGATTTCTTTGTACAACGACAAGTTAAAGCTGCCATTTAGTCATGTTAAATCAATCACTAAAAGTGTAAATCTCACATCAAATCTAACGCATATTTCTTTAATAAGGCTAATGGAACAATCTCTGTTGCCCGCTGATGAGTACTGGCAAGCACGACTTTGGGCGCTACATCATGTTGTTCTGCCTCCAGCCAGCGCTGAGCACACAGACACCACCGATTACCTGGCTTTAACCCGGGAAAATCAAAATCCGAAACAGGGGTGCTTAAATCATTGCCACGAAACCTTGAAAACTCAAGAAACGCCTGAGTTACTTCAACACAAACCGTATGTGAGCCAAAATCCTGATCATTGGTATTACAACATCCATCGCGAAAAAAGCCAGTGAGCGGATCATGACTGCAACTTTGTAACGGTTCACCAAGAACATTTAATGCAGGGTTGATTTCCAGTTCCATAATTAATCGTATTTAATATATTTAAAACGGGCATCATCGGGCGTACCAACAAGAGCACCACCTTCAATCAGGCCTGGCTGCCACATAACGACTTCTTCGATTTTTCTCGCTAGCTCAAAATCTTTATCAGTAATGCCTTTGGCAGCATGATTGGTGAGCTTAACGATAACGAAAGCATAGGAAACAGTGAGGTCAGGGTGGTGGAAGGCGGCTTCTGCCAAGTGTCCGACTGTATTAACGACCATTAAAGTGGATTTCCAACCGCTGGTTTTATATTTACGGCGGATCCAGCCATTCTCGAGATACCAGTTAGGTAACTCAGCCTTGAGCCGTTGTTCGACTTCAGCATCGGAATAGGTTTTCTCGTTTTCAGTTTCTCTCCAGCTCATATTAATTTCCTCATTATTTTATAAACCAACTAATAAGAGAGTCAGTGTAAAGCAATATTAAGTTTCACACTCACTACAGAATTGTTTGGATGGTGCTTAATTTAGGTTAGGACCAACATAGAAACATCGCTTTTTGGTCTGAAAATGTACGAGGTAAGCCAAAACGGATAGGGTTACCGAAATTAAGTTGCTAAGTACTCACATTCGTTATTGAACTTGTTAATCGATATTAAATTTAACATAATATACATTATACGAACTTATGAAATGACAATAATTCGAGATAATCCATGCTCAAAAAAACAGTTTCGAGTTAACTTCAGATAATATGTGTTATGACAAAAGATTGGTTTTCTAAGATCGTTCAAAATTTAAAATCTGAGCGTTTTCACGATACAAACCCCACAAGATTTTAAATTCTGCATGGTTGGTAATTTGGTTAGTCAAGAAATTTAGATGTTCTCAGATTCTTAATATCGTCATACAGCTTTTCTCGTTTTAAGTGTGTCCTTGATGATTAAATGTGTGTAACTCCTCTGCCGAAAAATATAGATAATTGAAATTATTATCACTTGCTCAACAACTATCCTCTATTGAACTTTCCTCGCCACACTATCAGCGATATAAATACAGCTGCAGAAATACAAATCAACAAATCAGTTATATGCAGAGGTGACATGTGAAATACCGCTGAGACTGATGGTATTTGTACTATCACTATGCTGACGAATATTGTTGTTGCAACAATAATTTTTGAAGCCATGCTGGACAATTCACTCAAAGTGATTGTTACTGCAACGCTAGTAGCTATGAGCATGACCATTGCCATTGCTCTCGCATGGTTGACGTCATTATTACTCCCAAGGCTGAATAAATAGGCAACAAATAGCATCAATGTCGTAACTAGACCAGCACTGAAAATAGTGACCCAGTGCCTTTTAGCAAAGAATGTTTCATTTTCAACACGATGAGTCTCGGACAGTTTTTTCCCAAGGGGCATTTCCTGAAATACCAACAAGGCAGTTGGATGAATAATCAGCTCTAACCAGACTATGTGTAAAGGTAAATAGAGAAGAGGGAAACCGAAAAGCGGAATGATTGCTGCTGTTATAACCAATGGGATATGAATGATTAGGAGGTAAGCAAAACTGAGCTGAAGATTTTTGAACAGTTGACGACCAGCGAGAATTGCATGGATGATAGTTCGAAAATTGTCATCCAGCAGAACTACTGACGCCGACTCACGAGCACTTCGAGTTCCTCGCTCTCCCATGGCGATGCCAATGTCTGCAGCTTGAAGTGCAGGAACATCATTAACCCCATCACCGGTGACAGCCACTGTCTCTCCCATCGACTTGAGCATTGTCACGATCTCAAGCTTCTCCGATGGTACTGCGCGAGCGACAACGTCAATGTCTTTGAGCTGCTCAGGATGAGATTTCAAAATATTTTTCAGTTCATCAGCATTGATAATAGTAAGTGGCTTCCCTCCCCCTAAGCCAATTTCGTTGGCAACGGCTCTGGCTGTTAGTTGGTGATCTCCTGTAATCATCAATACATGAATATGACTGTGTAAGCATTCTTGGATGGCATCAGAAACGCCTTTGCGAACTGGGTCTTCAAAAGCCAACAAGCCGGCAAATTCATAATTTATTTCAGGCTCAGCATCGTGCCAGGATGACAAACTCATAATCAGGCTTGCACAACCAATGACCTTATGTCCAGTCATGGCAAGTTCACTAACCTGATTATTCCAATCTGCAAGCTCCTGTTCGCTGAGAGTACACATCTTGAGAATCGTCTCAGGGGCACCTTTTACGCATACTTTTAGAGTTTCGCTATCCCATTTGTAGATGGCGGTTTCTCGTTTGCGATCCTCCGTGAAGGGAAAGGTAGCCATAGCGGAGCCATAATCTTGCTCGGACGGACTGCGCTGTAATATCTCAAAATCCAGTGGGTCATGGGTTTCACTTCGTGACGCACCTGCAGCAGTTTTGAGCAGGTCTGTTTCACTGGCCTCTTTAGCCGGGAAACAGTGAACAAGTTTGAGCTTGCCTTCTGTTAGCGTACCGGTCTTGTCTGAGCAAATATAGGTGATGCGTCCAATATTCTCCACCGCTACAGCACGCCGTACTAGCGCGCCACGTTGAGCCAAGCGATAAATACCCACTCCAAGATAAAAAGTAAAAACAACGGGGAACTCCTCAGGGAGTGCTGCCACTGCTAAAACCAGTGCACTCATAAGCGCATCCAGGTAACCAAAGCCTTGATATAGTCTTACCAGAGCAAGAAGAAGGCAAAGAAGTGTCGCGGCAATAATCAATATGCCTACAAGATGGGCTATGGCTTTCTGTAGCTGGGTCCTTTCATTACGGCTTTGTACTACCGACCTGACAATTTCGCCATAAAGTGTTTCGCAGCCAGTAAAAATAACACGTACTTTGGCGCTTCCTGTCAGTAGCCTGGTTCCAGCATAGACCCAATGAACTGAATCTACCGAATTTTGCGTCGTTTCTGGATCTAATCTTGGTATGGACTGCTTGCGTAAAGGAAACGATTCGCCGGTAATTACTGATTCATCAAATTGTGAAACTTCAGCGCTTAGTAGAACCCCATCCGCAGGAATATAGTCTCCAGCTGTTAACAAAACGAGATCGCCGGGTACGATCTCAGCCGTTGTTATCTGCATACTGGAGCCATCACGTATCACATGTGCAGTTGCAGCTAGTCGATTTTTGAGGCCTTGAGTGGAGGTTTGTGTTCTTCGATGTAAGTAAAAATCCATTCCAATCAAGGGGATTATTGCTGCAAAGAGTACGAAAGATTCGACAAATTCGCCCAATGACAAGAATAGAATTGAAGTTGCTACCAGAAACCAAAGCATCGGATCACGTAGTGTGTCTTGCAGTGCTATCAGTAATGGCGAAGCCGATGTGTCGATTATGTCATTAGGCCCGTATTTCTTGATCCGAAGCGCCGCCTCTGCCTTTGATAAACCTTGATTGTTACTTAATATGCCCTGCAAACGATCCATGGGTACGTACCGATGCATGACTTATTCCCTTGATTCAGTGAGAATGGTTTCTTAGTAGGCCATCAAAGATGATAATAAATTTGGTTGAATAGCCAAACAGCCAAACCTATAAATATTGACCAGAAACAGAGCCCTTTAAAATACCCCATCAAACTCAAAGACCATGATCTATTTCCGTCATTCATAGCTGGTAAGCCCCCAGAAGCTATCTTGAGAAGCTCTGGCGACATTAGTACAAGCAGCGTAACAACGCCACCAATTATGAGGATTGTCAGAGCCGCAGCCAGTATGAATTTATAGTTATGTAATTTCATAGTGGGTTCCTCCATCCACCATTAATCCAATTGCTGATGGTCATTTTTCAAAAAATACAAATATGCCCACTAATAATAGTTATACCCCATAGTTACTCTCATAGATTGTCGTAATCAACAATATGATTGCAGTACGTTTTCTATCTGTTCCTGTCGATCAACACTATTGAATGGGCAACATAATCCTACCTCAGGAAAATATCTCTATGTTGCAGATTACTAGTGATAACTATTTCCTCACCGATAACCATTAGCACTTTGGATAAAATGCTTGTAATTTCAATTATTTCCCAACATTGACAATATGTGTGATGTGGCCTACTGGCAATCGATATGGGAAGTAAACAAAAACCAATAGATGAGGCGATCTTGATTGCGCCCCTCTTTATCTCATGCACGGGTCGCATTGATCCATTAAAAGCAAAGACATTAACATTATGTGATGTCAATTCTAGTTCGATTATTTTATAAGGTAATGATTTACTATCTTTAGGGAATAAAATTGGTGAATAACCAAAACGACGAATCAGCTCAGCGATACCGAGCCTCGAAATAAGTCTTTTTTAACAATGCAGACAAAATAGTCCTTTAGAAGGAATATATTTCCCATGCCAAAACAACATTAAAGCTTGTAATCGCAACTCAATAACTATTTCTAACTTTTTGCAAATGCGAGCCACGATGACGGGCCGAGAATAGAAAATTTGCTTGGGTCATTGCATTTCACTTTGAGCACTATCCTTCTTTTCAGATAATGGGTCAGACTTTGATTTGTTTTCAATCCTAAAAATAGGAGATTTAAGAAGTTGTTCCGAAACCTCATAAACCAAGATCTTTTCTATTTTATGGTTGTCATAATCACAAAGCTTCGACTCTGAGTCCGGATTTCTGCTCAGACAGGAATTCAGATGAAGGTAGAATTTAAAAACAACGACATGCTCGCTTTCATGCTCGGTAAATACTACATATTCAATAAGCTCGGGCATCATGGTTTCCACGACTACGGGACGATGTTTAATATCAAGAGAAACTCCCAACACTATTATGGATAGCTGATCATCATCAAATCTCAAAGAGCCAACTGGATTTTCCTCTTGTCCATGGTGCTTCCTGAGTTCTAGCATGAATTCCTTATGCCTTTCTCTTAGCCGTTTTAAATTTTCAGCTGCTTTTTCTATATTAATAACATTGCTCATATGAAACTCCTATTCAACTTTACGATTTACCGTAGCATAGGCGTATCAGCCTTAGTGGCTTATTAAATTTACATTTTAAGATGAAATACTTTACAAAACTTCACCTAGACAGGAAGTTGTATCCGTATTTTTAGAGATTCATATGAGCACATCTCTAGTAGATCACACATCAATTTAAAGATGACTTTTAAAAACCACCTTTGTATTGTTGCAGCATAAGACATACTTTTAATACAAATCTCGGCATAAGCTCGACATTCACAGCCAATAATCAGACTGATATTTACTACCATAAAAAATATGTATTTAATTAAATCAATAGATTAAGTCGGTGCAAGTGGACATGCTTTTACTGAGAATGACAACAAACCCCACAAGATTTTAAATTCTGCACGGCTTGTAATTCATTGACTCCAGATATTCAGATTGTCTAAATGGAATCTTTTTTCACATTACAAAATTATATAGTCACCAGGTTGCTACCTACCATTGAAATCATGGAATAATCTTTTCAGCACGTAAACGATCAAACAGGTCAAAAAAAGCAGCTTTTGTTTCGCGGAAATGATCGAAACCGAAATCGCGTGTCTTAGTCGTATCGTTGACGCACTCTTGATCCCGCCCCAGGTCTGCATCGGTATGCCACCAGGAAGCCAGTTTGCTAATGTCCGACTCAACCAAATCATGCTTTTTAGCAATTTCACGCCAGGTCACATCTGCTTCGCCCATCTGATTTTCCAATGGCTGCGGTGTTTCAGGGCAATCCGCGACTTCAAGACCAAAATACTCGCCGATTTCACGCCACATGCGTCTCCAGCGAAAAACATCGCCGTTAACCGTATTAAAAGCCTGATTTGCTGCGCCTGGAGTTGTTGCGGTCCACTCCATCTGGCGTGCCAGAACTAATGCATCGGTCATATCGGTTAGCGCATTCCACTGAATTTGCGAACCTGGAAATACGAATGGTTTGTCTTTTGCCCTGCAGATCGTGGCATAGACTGCAAGCGTTGTCCCCATGTTCATAGCGTTACCTCGGGCGTAGCCGATCACTGTGTGTGGACGATGCACATTCCAGGAAAAGCCTTGACGCCGGGCGGTTTCGAACAACACATCTTCAAGCGCATAGTAAAAGTTGTCGCCGGGGACTCGTGGTTCGGATTCGCGAAACGGTGTCTCAGTGCGACCGCTACCATATGCTTCGAATGAACCGAGATATTGTTTGGTCCCGGTTACTAGTGATGCGTGTTGTAGGTCGGCATCTTCAAGCGCTGAGAAAAGATTACGCATCATGCCACTGTTGGCCTCAATGTTAGCCTTCTCATTATCGCGACGTATCCATGTGCAGTAGAAAACATGAGTGATCGGCAGACCGGCTAATGCCTCTCGGGTAGCCGAATCATCCAGCAGATCTGCAGTTACCGGAATCACGCCGCTCTGTTCAGTCGCGTGCCGTGAAAGACCAAATACCGTCCATCCGCTGGCAACCAAATATGAAGCCAGATTACCGCCGGTTATCCCGGTGGCGCCAACGACTAGTGCAGTACCTTTCCGCATGAGTATGTCTCCTTTCGGGAATGGGGTCAGCCCAGATAAGTCGCTTACAGGACTCATTCCAGCCATTTATAGGATAAAGTCCCTAAAGGGACTTTATTATTCGAAATTTTGATTTGAATAGAGAAAAACGTGACATATTTTCCCTAATTAAATGGCTTGAGAGCTAGTTCATTCAATACGATACAGTAATTTAAATCGGCAGAAACTGCTTATGAAAATGAAGCACCAATTTAGCAGATAGCTTGGCAGTCAAGGGGTCAGAACGACCTTGATACAACCTTCCTCATGTTTCTGAAATAATTCATAGCCGCGAGGCGCATCGGCAAGTGCTAAACGGTGGGTAATAATCTGTGAAAGATCGATCCCACCCTCTTCTACATGCTTTAATAATGGCTCTAGGTAACGTTGCATGTGGGTCTGCCCAGTCTTGATAGTGAGCCCTTTGTTCATCACTGCGCCCATCGGAAACATATTCACGAATCCGACATACACCCCCGGTATCGATAGCGAACCGCCCTTCCTACAGCACTTGGCGATTTGTTGCAGCACATATGGATTTGGAACCCCTTTGACGTGGGCCAGGTCCTTCGCCGTGTCCATTATCGAATTTACAGCACCATGTCCATGTGCTTCCGCTCCAACCGCATCAATGCAGCCGTCCGGGCCACGACCACCGGTCATTTCCATCAATCGTTCGTACACTTCATCTGGATCGAAGCTGTCGATGATTTCTGCGCCGCCAAACGACTTCGCCATCGCGAGGCGTTCGGGAATGTGATCGATGGCGATAACTCTTGCAGCACCAAGCATCCAAGCACTGCGGATCGCAAACTGGCCGACTGGACCGCAGCCCCAGATTGCGACGGTATCTCCTTTTACAATATTCGCATTCTCAGCGGCCATGTAACCGGTCGGAAATATGTCGGACAAGAACAATACTTTTTCATCCGGTAGACCGTCCGGCACTTTGATTGGACCGACATCCGCGTGAGGCACTCGCACCAGTTCTGCCTGGCCTCCAGAAAACCCGCCGGTCATGTGGCTGTAGCCGAACATTCCGCAGGTTGCATGTCCCATCTGCGCTTCAGCCAAATGCGACTTGGGATTGGAGTTATCGCAGAGAGAGTACATCTGTTTTTTGCAGAAAAAGCATTCCCCACATGCTATTGTGAAAGGAACCACTACCCGGTCTCCGACTTTCAATCTTGTCACCGCCGAACCGATTTCAACGACTTCGCCCATAAACTCATGGCCGAGGATGTCGCCTTTTTCGAGCGTTGGCACGAGCGCGCCATACAGATGAAGGTCGGACCCACAGATCGCGGTAGCCGTAACCCTGATAATCGCGTCATGGGGATCCTGCAAAACGGGATCGTCAACGGTATCAACCCGGACGTCCTCCTTGCCGTGCCAGCAGAGTGCTTTCATATCGTAAATTCCTAAGAGAATGTTAATAAGATTTTATTCTTGGGAATCTATTCACTCTGTTCGCAATCCAACATTACATATTATTAAGCCTTAGCGATACAATTTAAGATTTTCAATTCTGAATTATCACTTAAGCCGTTAAACACTAAATTCAGATTTTCTCAGATGTTTTATGTAGTTTTCTGAATGACTAATCAAAGCCTATGAATACGCTTGTGTAAGTTGCTGGTGAATAATTTCTATAGCGCGATCAATTTGTGCTGCATCGTTGTAACGGCCGAAACTGAATCTGAGTGATGAGGTAGCTTCTGCTTCTGTAAGACCTATGGCAGACAAAACATGCGATGCTTGGGGATATTCGCTATTACAGGCTGAACCCGTGGAAGCACAGATTTCGGGTTGCATCCCTGCCAATAAATTTGTGGCATCAACATTTGCAAACCTGATATTCAGGCAACCTGGGTGGGTGTTATCCGTTGTGCCATTAATAGTGAAATCAATATCATTGTTTCTGAGACCAGCCAGAAACCGTTGTTTCATGGAAGACAGCCAGGTTCTGTTGTGCTCTGCCCCTTCCCTGCTTAATTCCATCGCTTTGGCAAACCCCACTGATAAGCCGGTAGGCAGCGTACCTGAACGTTGACCGAACTGCTGACCGCCACCATGTATAAACGGTGGCAGTGATGCTTGCAGCGAATTTTTGATATAAAGCGCCCCAATACCTTTCGGGCCGTATACTTTGTGTGCCGATAAACTCAGCATGTCGACATTCCATTGTTTGACATCAATATCAATGGCTTCAGGCGCTTGTGCCGCATCACAGTGAAAAATTGCACCAACGTTATGGGCTAATTCAGCAAGTTTCTGGATGGGCTGAATCACACCAATTTCATTATTGACCGCCATCATTGAAACAAACAAGACCTGATCATTGAGCATGGATTGATATACATCAATATCCACTAACCCGCTTGAATCAACCGGAATTTCGCTTACCTGATAGCCAAGTTTATGGGCAAAAAAATACGCCGCATTTTTAATACATTTATGTTCAATTGAACTGATTAGTATCTTGTTACGCTTTGTAGTATTGGCAAACAGGACGCTTGCAATCACCTGATTATTTGATTCGGTAGCCCCCGAAGTGAAAATAATCTCTTCTGCGGATGCATTTATACACGACTCAACTGTGGATCTGGCCATTTCGGCAGCCTCAGCAGACTGGCGCCCAAGAAAATGTGCTGAATGTGGATTGGCAAACAGATCATCACTATAAATCGCCATCGCTTCACGAACTTCAGGTTCCAAAGGCGTTGTAGCTTGATAATCTAAATAGATGGAGTTGCCAATCAGCACGATAATTTCCTGTAATTAAAATAATTTTATAGCGAATTGTTTATTTTGCCTGCCATTTAAACCTATGACTGTACGTTATTCAAATAAGCCACCCTATCAGCTGCAACCATTAAAACAAAACGACCTACTCCCGATATCCTGGAGTAGATCGCTGAATCTTTTAATAATTAAAATGGATATTGGACCCTACCCGTATCGGGCTTTGATTCAGATAGTTTTGTCAGCAGTGTAAGTCGTCTCTTTACTGTCAATAACGGTCGCTTTCAAAACGCCTGATTTAGTTGGTTTGAAGGTGAAATGCACACTGGGATCTTCACTGAAAGAAATGCCCATATCAACATTGAATAAAGGCTGATCAGCATAATTTACCGACATTGTTTTTACATAATGAGCAGGAATATAACGTCTGGTTTCCTGGTCGAACTGCAAGCCATTATAGTTTGGATGACTTATCATTACCTGGGCCGTAACATCATTACCTAATTCGGGCTTACGCATCCTGATCAGCATTTTACCCAGACGTGATTTTACAGCCTCTGGATCTTTCTGCACCGGTGCACTACAGCCACCTGACGCTTTCACAAAACGCGATACCATATGTAACGTACCGTCATTCATTTCAACAATAGCCCGGACATTCGAATATTGCTGAAAGCGCATGCGAAACGTCAAATCCACCTGTTCCATAGCTGGAGTTAGATGAAAATTGGCGGAATAAGGATCTGGATTGTCATCAATTATGATGTGGATATTTTTAATATAACTTTCCGCTGTCTGAGGTTTGAGTGATTTAAGCGTCAGCGGCACGATGGCAGCATCTTCAGCACGTGATGGAGCTTCTAAAACCAGCCAGTCATCGGCATCGGTTAAAATTGTTTTATTATCAAAATATATCTCTTTTAGAACAGGCCACATCGGTTCTTTTTCTGTTTTAGCGTACGCGGTGTTTAATAGCATAAAACTAATAGATACTGCCCAAAGTGTGTGACGTAAGATATTGTTAAACATGTTAATTCCCCTTACTCCCATTCCAACTCGGTAAATGCAGATGTGACATTACGTTTGTGATATTCCTCAAACAACAGCCACTTATTTTCTTCACTCACGCCAACATTTTCAGTTGCCTGATTGATGGTGCCCATATCATTGATAATCTCCCGAACTTGTTGCCGAATCAGAATGAAGTAATTCTTTTCCTTTTCAAGCGCTGCTTTCCAGTCTTGATGGAGGACCGGGCCGTGTCCAGGGATTACAGTGGCAATATCCATATCCTTTAATTGCTCTATTGCATCCAGCCAGCCATTAATACTTCCATCCAGTGCGGGAATACGCTCAACAAAAAGCAAATCTCCAGTCCACATAGTTTTGGTATTGTTGTCGAGCACCACCAAATCGTTATCGGTATGGGCTGTGGGGAAAGCCATAAGTGTCAATTTTCGGTCGCCTAAATCGATATTTTGTGGCTCGCCTATACTGACTAAGCGGGTAGGTGCAATAAATTCAGCATTGCCGTATGCATCACCCAGAATTTCCTTGAACCTGGTTTCATAGAAGCTACTCCTTGCGGCCATTGCGGCGGGTAATTTGGCACTGCCGACAAAAGTGGTTTGGGGTTCTTTAAATGCCGCATTGCCCAGAATATGATCAGGATGGACATGCGTGTTGATGACATAGCAAATCGGTAAATCACTTTGTTTTCTGATGGATGCAAGTAATGATTTTCCTTCGAGATAACTGCCACCGGTGTCGATTACTGCAATGCAATCATTACCTATAATAAAACCGACATTGGCAATTTTGCCTTGATTTTCCTCATTGGCATCTTCATGTACGCCTTCATGGAAAAAAATGCCTTCTGACACCTCATTCACCACATAACCATTATCAGCATGTGATATTTGAGCCGTCACACTCGCCATCAATAAGCAGCATTTCATTAAAAATTTGACAGAATTTTTAGTTAGGTAAGGCATCGTCACCCTCCTTCGTTATCAGGCGTTAAAACACTTAAAGTGTTGGCTTCAGCATTTGTTTGACCTCAGAGATACTATTAGTGGGAAAACCACCCTTTTCGGCATGTTCTCTAATCGTATCGGCATCGGGTGCACGATAAATACAGTAAATTTTATCGTCGGTTACATAGCTCTCAACCCACTCGATTCGTGGGCCCATATCTTTTAATACACAGCAGGATGTCTCGGTAATCTGGTCAAACTCTGCTTGTGTCAAGTTACCTGCACCCGCAATCTCTCTTTCTATTACAAACTTTTTCATTGTTAATCTCCTTTTAAAAGCGACCGGTCGTCTTTTATTCGAGCCTAAAAAAAAGCCTTTTGGCTTTGCGTGATTAATTAGTGATGTAGTTATCCAGAAGTTCTGCAGTAAAGCGTTGCAAAGGGATAATGGATTGTTCAATTTTCATATGCAGTAATGCGCCCTGCCAGGCATCGAAAAGTAACCTTGCCATCGTTGCAGGCGAAATATCGGTACGCACAATTCCTTGTTGCTGTGCTGATAACAGCCCTTGTTCCAATAATGTGCAATATTGGTTAATCGCTGTTTTTAAGGCCTGACGACAAACATCACTGACACCACCGATCTCCCCCATCAAATCACCCAGTAAACAACCACCTTTGAAATCGGAGTTTTCCAGCTCTTGGGTCAAAGACTCAAAATAAGTTTTGATCGCGGCTAAGCCATCAAGCTCAGAATTGTTCAGGTAAGACTGTAACCGAGTTATAAACGGCTCAATATAATGCGTGATCGCTTCTGCCGTAAAATTCTCTTTACTCTCAAAATAACTATAAAAAGAACCTTTGGGCACATTCACAGTATCCAGCAGCAGCTTGACCCCGGTGCCATGATAACCGTGCATCATCATCAGTTGAATACCCTGATTGAGGATTTGTTCTCTTTTAAATTCTTTTAGATTTGCCATAGCATAAAAAATACGACCAGTCGTCTTTAAAGTCAAGTGACTGAGTGAAAAATTATCGGATAAACACCCTTAGGTAATGAACGACATATTAAAAAAAGTGATCAACTAAGCAATGTGAAATCTCATCGAGTCTTGATTAGTGCATTTTCAATCTCATTATCTTGACGAAGAAAGAAGAACAGACCTGGTACACACTGTGACTGGTTTATTTATAGATTGTTTTTGATTTTATTGCACATTGCTATTAACTGATTAACCTCAGTCTCATTCAAACCCGTTGCACACAATGCCAATTTGGCAATATTTTCACCCTCATCAGCAAACTCACAGCCCTTTGCAGTCAAGACCATGGATTTAGTTTTATCGTTATCTGGCACACTTTCTCTAACAAGATATCCGTTAGATTCCAGCTTTCTTAAAATGGGTGACAAGGTCGCTTTGCTCAAGCCAACTGCTTTTGCAAGCTGCGTGGGTGATGCACCATCGTTTTGCCATAACGCCATCATGACAACAAACTGCGGATAGGTGAGCCCATGTTGTTTTAACAGCTTTCCATATGCCTTGGTGACCTCCCCACTTGTTGAGTACAACGCAAAACACACTTGATCTTGTAGTAACGGTCCCATGGATATCCTGTAATTTTAAATAGGTACTTGACTTACTTGTTTTCGGGTTATATTGTTTGTGTACGAACATTTCGCCAACAAACATAGGATAACTCAAATGAAACAGTACTATTCAATATTGTTAATGACTTTGCCGTTGTTACTCCCAATTAACCTCTCTGCCAACGAGATGGCAGCAGAAGATAATTATGTACCAACATTAATTACCGAAACGCCTTATGAAGGCAGGCAGCTGGCCATTAAAATCGTACGAAAAACCATTGGAACCATTCAGACTGACGCTGCTGCCAAACATCGTGTAAGAGCAAAATATGCTGAAGATCCTGCCCTATTAATGGATGCCGCTGAGCTAGTGGCAATTGAATTCAAAACAATAGCTATTGCCAACGATTATTGGCGTGAATAAAAAACTGCTTTGTTAACTTGTGAAATGGTTATCGGGCTAACCCGGCTTTCCATCAGGTCTGGGTGTCGTTAATATTGGTAAATAAATAATGACATAAAGAGTGTAAGCCGTTGCCCAGGCAAGGACGCTAAACCATAACCAAAAAGATATTTGTGCTGGGAATAACCAAATCAACAGTGTTCGAGTCAAGCCGACAGAAATAATCAACATAAAGGCCAGTGACATCAATCGTTTTGGTGTTAAGGATCTTCCACTATGTCCCAATGAGACCCGAGACATCATACTAAGAATCATTGTCCCCATGGCACCAGCAGTCAAAGCATGTAAAGCCACACTATACGGTATGGCGAGACCGGCATAATAGGCTGAAAACATTAACAGCCCCAACGATATGAACCAGTAACCGATATGTAACGACCAGAGCAATGGGATGTGAAACGTAATCCAGATCTTCCAACGAAACCCACGAATAAATACCAGCACTGCTGCAATAGCAAACAACACGCTTAATACAATGGATGGAATGAATTTCGTCAGCATTAAAAAATGTAAGGCAAACAGCAGCCAAATACTCATTAGTGCCGTTTTATCCAGCCAGGCAATATTGTTCACTTTGGCCGTTTGAGTACCGTTGGCGGTAAACATGGGAATTACACGACCACCAATCACCGTCATTAATAGTGTGATAAGTAAAACGGCATTGAGACTGCCTGCCTGCTGAATATCCGGGCGCTCCATCACAAGGCCTGCGTACATAAACGTATTGCAGATAGTCAGTAATAACAGCACCGGAATGAAAAACAGGTTTTTGTTTTGTTTGGCTCGTAAAATAGGTTTCGCCAATAACCAGGCGCTTACCGGTAAAAAACTGAGATCAATCGCTATTACTAACCATAGTGGCAAACCTGCACCAAATAATAATGCCAGTCTTCCGGCCAGCCATAACAGTACGATAATTATTAACGTGTTGCCGTGCGGTGCTCGCTGCCCTGTCCAACTCTGAACTGCGGTTAACAAAAATCCAATGACAATTGCAGCAACAAAGCCGAAGATCATTTCATGGCTATGCCAGAACAACTGGTTGCCAACAAACTCGATGTTAAGTTGCCCGGAAATAACCAAGCCCCACAACAACATGGCAATCACACTGAAGCTTGCGCCAAACAAAAATAACGGTCTGAATGCCTGACGAAATAAGGGAATGATGGCTTTTTCCTGGTCAGATAATTGACTTTCTTTCGTCATAATTTAGTTTCCTGGAGTTACAGTGAGTGCGAAAATCACGTCGTACTCTTAGTGATTTTTACCTCTTCATAGGGGTAGGTGACTAAGTTGTCGTCTTGCACAATCGCACCTTTAGTCAACCTTGCTGGTTCGATTTTGTCGGTGTTTATTAAATGAAATACCCTCTCCCCGCGTGCAATAAGATGATCAGCCACTATTCTGCGATGACATCGCCACCATACAGCCTCAGAGCACATTAATGCGCAGCATTCTTTTCGTCCTAAATTTATGAGTTTTTCTAAACCGTCTTGAAAATCAGGCGTCATCGCGTAGTCGGCATAATTTTGGAAACTACGATTTTTCCAAAAGCCATTCGCCTCATTTGAAATCGCTTTTATCTTGCTGCGACGTCCACCAAGTTCAGTCAGATGGAGGTAATTAATATGGTGCTTGGCCAAAGTGAGTGGCAAAACATCCTCGTTATATTGAGGATTTGTTCGTGAACGCGGAAATGAACGAATATCTACCACAAGCATTATATCTGCTGGACTTAACAATTGGATAAACTCATTCACCGTACGAGTCGAGTGGCCGACAGTATAAAACGGCAGCATTATGACTTCTGTTTGCTCGCTGTTTTTGTTAGTGCTGACTCTTTGTGCGCGGCGATATGATCGGTTTTATCGCTTTTGATTTCGTATTGAGGGTCATCTTTGGATGCGCGATGTGTGTGACCTTTGTAATCAAAATCATGTGTGTGAATTTTGCTGATCGTGCCTCCAACTTTACCCGCTTCGGAATTCCAGGTGACATGGTCCCCGACCTTGAACTTGTGAGACATAAAGCTTCCTCCAAATCAATTTTAGATAACTGAAAACCAGATCAATGCTGGTTCAGCTTGAAAATTTTGTTAAGGATTGGTTTCTAATTTCTTAAAAATGTTCGGATCTTTTTCTCCGATAGCCTCAATGACGCCCCAGGCACCTTTATCTGTTCTCATCAAGGCATGATCAACCAGCACATAATGCCCAGGATAATCCACATTAAATTCCACAATAGTGGCGCCACCGGCCGGGATATTTGTGGTTTGTACATTCTTGAATTGCGCACCATTCATCGAGGCTTCTGGATACACGGTGTCAAAGATCTCGCCGACCAGATGAAATGAAGAGTTCATCGCCACTCCGCCATTACCGATATACAGTCTGACGGTATCACCGACATTCACCTGCATATTGTCGATAACAGCGCCGGTTCGACCGTTAAACACCACATATTCTGGTTCAGAATCGAGCATTTTTTTTGCATCAAAAACTTGCAAGCCTTTTCGACCAACCGCACCTGTGGTGTAAAGCTCAGCTTGCATCAGATAAAACTCTTTATCTACCTCAGGCAAACCTGCTTCAGGTTCAACCAGAATGAGGCCATACATACCATGCGTCATATGTACTGCCATATTTGGTACGGCGCAGTGGTAAACAAACAGACCTGGATTAAGTGTTTTGAAACGTATGGTTTTACTTTCGCCCGGCTCAACTACAGTGGCTTCGCCCCCACCACCTGGACCGGTAACGGCATGCAGATCAATATTGTGCTGATGCAAACTGGTCGCGTGGTTGTGTAGTGTTAGTTCAACGGTATCACCCTGTTTCACCCGAATCATCGGTCCGGGAACGGTACCGTTAAAAGTCCAGTAATTAAAGGTGATCCCCGGAGCCAGTTCTGCAAGAATCTCTTTGGTTTCCAAGGTGATTTTGGTGACATTTTCTGAATCGCTATTCTGGGAAGAAACCGGATCAGGCACATTATTAGGATCATGGGCAATATCATCAATCCACTCAAATTGTCCGATATGCCGAAAGAATGTCAGCACATTGTTAAGAGGAAGCCCAGGGCCTTTGCCCGGGCCATATGATTCAACATACATTGGATACTGAAACATATACATTTTGCCAATTGAAACGGACAGAAACGCGGCGATACCTATGATAAAAACCAGCATGGAAATGACATAAGCACGGGAGTGCATTTGATGAATCAGTCGCATAAAGAAAAATAGCGAAGCCGTTGCGGCAATGACAAAACCAAACATCTGGATCAAACTGGTTTTGAGATAAGCCAAAAGCGAAAAACCACCAAGGGCCAATATCACCATTAAACTCAGTAATAATGCTGCAGCGACCGTAATGGCCAATATATTTGAAAGCCGGTAAAGATTCATTATCGTTCCTAGATGAAAACGTAGACTTTCGCGATTAAAGCCAAAGATTACTTATCAGGAATATAACAAAAAACAATAATATAAGCCCGGTAATACGCATTTATAAAAATATAGAAAAGTATGATTTGGATTTTGAAGGTTGATGTTTTTCACCTTCCAGCAAATCCTCTAAGGGAATATGGGCATGTGAGTCATATAGCTTTTTGTTATCCGGGTGAAATACCCATAGCGCTATTACCCGCAGGCAACACAGACCAATAAAAGACGTCACAACAACCAGCCAATGTCACATTAAAAATGCGACGATAATCTTTGCAAACAACCACAAAATATCCATCATATTAACCTGGCTGTAATGACACTTTTGCTTCTGACGCTTTTTTATTAGCAAGATGAATAGTCGTCAGTACGTTGATTAACATCACTACCGCTCCGCAAAAGAATATAAATCCTCCCATGGCTCGCATAATGTAATAAGGATGCATCTGTGCCACGGACTCTACAAAGGTATAAGACAAATTCCCATACTCGTCATAGGCACGCCACATTAAACCTTGCATGATTCCAGCCACCCACATAGAGGTGATATAAATAGCTGTGCCTATGGTGGCCAACCAGAAATGGACATTCACCAACCTGACAGAGAACATGGTGGTATTCCACATCCGTTCAACCATATGATAAAGCGCGCCAATTGAAACCATGGCGACCCACCCTAAAGCGCCTGAGTGCACATGCCCAATTGTCCAGTCTGTGTAATGTGATAACGCATTGACCGTTTTAGATGCCATTACCGGTCCTTCGAAAGTGGACATTGCGTAAAAGGCGAGAGACACAATGAGAAAACGCAAAATATAGTCTGTCCGAAGTTTGTCCCATGCCCCACTAAGTGTAAACATCCCATTTAATGCCCCGCCCCATGATGGAATGATCATGGCTAATGAAATGGCGGCACCCAGAGAACCGGTCCAGTCAGGTAATGCGGTGTATTGGAGATGATGAGCACCGAGCCACACATAGCCAAAAATCAATGCCCAAAAGTGGATGACCGATAGACGATACGAATAGATTGGTCGCTCAGCTTGTTTGGGCACAAAGTAATACATGATTCCCAAAAAGCCAGCCGTCAGATAAAAGCCAATGGCATTGTGGCCCCACCACCACTGAACCATCGCATCCTGAACGCCGGCAAAGATGGAATAGGACTTCCACATGCTCACTGGGATTGACAGGCTGTTAATCACATGCAAATAAGTAAACATGATCATCATGGCCAGGAAAAACCAGTTGGCAACATAGATGTGGCTGGATTTTCGATGACTCAAGGTGAGGATAAAATTAATCGTATAGGTGATCCAGACAACGGCCAGCAGAATATCAAGCGGCCACTCCAGCTCGGCGTATTCCTTACCTTGCGTAATGCCCAATGGCAAAGTGATCATGGCGCCAATGACATATAAATTCCATCCCCAGAAAGTGAACCACGCCATGGCATCGCTCCAGAGTCGCACACCACAAGTTCGTTGAATCACATAATAAGCTGTCGCCATTAATACCGATCCACCAAAGCCATACACAACAATATTGGTATGCACAGGGCGTAAGCGCCCAAAGGTAATATAGGGAATATCAAAGTTTAGAAAAGGCCAGGCGAGCTCCGAGGCAATCCATACGCCTACTGCCGTGCCAAGTACTAAATAAATACACGCACTGACACTGAAATACTTCACCACATCATAATTGTAATATTGATGTTCTTTTGCATTCATACGAATATCCAAACTCTTCTATTACCTTTGTTGTGAATAGTTTGGACGCTCATCATAGATATGTATAATGAATAATATCTTTATTTATTATCAAAATTATTGATGGATATTAATCAGGCACGTACTTTCCTGGAAATCATTCGCTTGGGTAGTTTCGGGGCTGCGGCAGAAGCACTAAATGTCACTCAAACGACCGTTACTGCTCGTGTACATAATCTCGAAAATCAGCTTGGTTGCAGGTTATTTATCAGGAATCGCTCCGGTGCTACCGCGACGCTTGATGGGGAAAAGTTTATTGAACATGCGGTAGCGATGGTGCAGGCATGGGAAGGTGCCAAGCGAAATTTACCGTTACCGACAGGTACCGAAACCATTTTCAATATTGCTGGCGAAATCAGTCTTTGGAGTCCGTTAATGCTCCAATGGTTAAACAATCTGAGTCAGGACATTTCCGAAACGGCGATTAATGCAGAAATTGGTGAACGAACCTCGTTGCATCAAAAACTTCAGCAAGGTTTACTCGATGTCATTGTCGTGCATCAACCTGAATACGGTCCCGGAATTCAGGTTGAACAAGTTCTTGAAGAAAAACTGATCTATGTCTCCGCTAAAAACCAAGCACAACCTTATATCTATGTAGATTGGGGAGAATATTTCCGTAAACAACATGATATCGCTCTGCCACATCTGGCAAGACCCAAGCTGACTATCAATCTTGGCCAGCTCGCGCTCCAGCACATCCTGGAAAATGGTGGGAGCGGTTATTTTCGAACGCGCGTTGTCCAAAAATATTTACATTCAGGAGATTTGATCAAGGTTGATAATTACCCTGAATTTACTTTTCCTGTGTATATGATGCATAAAAAGCAGACCAAAAATGCGCTCTTTCAAAAAGTGCTTAATGCATTATTTAAGGCGGGGAAAATATCTGAACCATGGTTGTGATATTGTTGAATAACGATAATTTAAGAATAAAAAGTCTTATAGGGGGCTAGCGAAATTTTTATCAACTAATGCGGGACTGTAAAAAATTCTGTGTAACTGCTTATCATTGACCGAAAGG
>TARA_R110002110_G_scaffold29981_9_pt1 | contig 174004 bp, 179 predicted proteins | sample TARA_R110002110 | Tara Oceans TARA_R110002110 (sample SAMEA4397330) | marine metagenome | biome: Polar Biome; feature: [SRF] surface water layer (ENVO:00010504); material: water (ENVO:00002006), including particulate matter (ENVO:01000060) such as... | depth 5 m | reverse complement strand
GTAGCTTAACTTAGAATTGTGTGTCCGTTAAATGGGGTACGTCTCAATTCCAAAGTTTGAAAATACAGCTTTGTTCCAGATGTTGATTGCAGACGAAATGGGTTTAACATTCAATCAATTTGAAAAACAATAGATTTTTTTTACAAGGAAAGCATGAGGCATTGATCATCTGGTTGCTTATTCTCGGGCACGTAACAGCTGCTTTTTATCACCATTATATTAAATGTGGTAGAGTCATTTTTAAAATGACTTCTGGTTAACAGCGCTCCTGTTTTATTCTTCTAGATCAAATGCAGACTTTATCGCATCAAATTTTTCATTAATTACATGCACGTTAGAATATCCCATCATTTCGAGCGTATGTGCAGCTAATGATGCACGACCTCCCGCTCCGCAATGTAAAAGTATTGGTCTGTCTGCTTCAGGGCAGGTCTTTTCTATCTTCATTTCCAATACACCGCGGGGAATATTAGTAGATTCGTTGAGTTTGGATTCTTCCGCTTCGCCAGGTTCACGGACATCGATAATGATCGCATCATCATGCTGGTCATAGAATATCTTTGCAGAAACTGGATCTATGCAATGACAGTGTGCCTTGGCTGATTCGACGAGCTTACTAACAGGTATGATCATGGTTTCCTCACTCAAATTATTTAATAAATCTAATGAGGATTATAATAGAATTTTTCTTAATGAATCTTTAAAAATTCACCTGTGGTCCCATCTATCTCGATATAGCCTGTGCCGTAACGTGCTGAATATGGGTAAAGCTTCCTGTTATCTTCATTGACTGGTTCTATTTCCGCTCCCAGTTTATCTGGATCAATTGCGCCATTGAACACCTTATCTAGATTTTCCTTATATGGCGCATAAAGCTCAGTGTGGGTATAAAGAGGGCCTTTGTGTAATTGACTTATTAACACTTTACTTTTTTCATCTTCATTTTCTGGCAGATTGATATATATCCAGGCAGGTACTTTTGTATCCAGTTCGTAGATTTGAGCAGGCTTAATATTATACATTTCTAAGGCGGCTTGAGATTTTGCGAGGAATACACCATTTGCATATATAACAGCTATAGGCCGTTCTTGATATACGGTCCATACTCCAAAATATAAACATGAAAATTGTATTAACCCAATAACGAAAAGATCTAGCTTCAGGTGGCGTTTGCCAACCTTATAAATAATTAATGTCAATGTAGGCCCAATGATAAAATCGATCCCGGCGATTAAGCGTATACCGTCCCAACCGCCATCCGTTGCAAATAAGAACCCCGGATACCAGAAATAGGTTATAACAGTCGCAAGTATCATGAAGATTAGCGCACTAATCAGGATGTGAATTACAAAAGCGTGATAACGATTTTTTGGCGTGATAAACATATTAATCTATATAAATTTTATTCAGGTAAAAAATATATAATCACAAATATTTTATTTAATAAATTTTTCAGAGTAAAGATACTGAATTCTGGATTAATGAGTGTACTTAAGAATACTAATTACGGTATTATTTATCACAATTAAATCAATATGTTATCAGTTTGTTTATATGAAAAATTTCCTTGAAAACGACCGCTTGCTTAAAGCGCTGTTACGCCAACCAGTAGATAAGACTCCTGTATGGATGATGCGTCAGGCAGGGAGGTATCTGCCAGAGTATCGAGCCACCCGAGAGAAGGCTGGCGATTTTGTCACATTATGCCAAACGCCAGACCTTGCATGTGAAGTCACTATGCAGCCATTAGAACGTTACCCTCTGGACGCTGCGATATTATTCTCGGATATATTGACGATCCCCGATGCCATGGGGCTTGGGTTGAAATTAATCGAATCGGTAGGTCCTAAGTTTGATAACCCAATCACGTCACTGGGAGATATTAAAAACCTGCCCATGCCTGATCCTGAAGAAGATCTTGGTTATGTCATGGATGCTGTGCGCTTGATTCGTAAGGAGTTGAACGGAAGTGTCCCTTTAATAGGTTTTGCAGGTAGTCCCTGGACGTTAGCTACTTATATGATTGAAGGCGGATCAAGCAAAGACTTTGGTAAAATAAAAAAGATGCTTTACCAAGAGCCAGATATGCTTCACTTGTTACTGGATCATGTTGCCAAGGCTGTTGGCTTATATTTGAATGCTCAGATAAACGCAGGCGCTCAAGTGATTATGATTTTTGATACATGGGGCGGGGTATTATCAACACCTGCGTATCATGCGTTTTCTCTTGCGTATATGAAACAGATTCTTGATGAATTACAAAGAGAGCACGAAGGACAAAAAATACCTGTGATCTTGTTTACAAAAGGTGCTGGTTGCTGGATTGAAGATATTGCGGGTACAGGTTGTGATGGAGTGGGTCTTGACTGGATGCAGGATATTGGGCAGGTTCGATCGAAGATAGGAGAACGTGTTGCTTTACAGGGTAATATGGATCCGGCGATTCTGAAATCTAATCCTGAAGCAATTCGTAATGAAGTCGCTTTAATACTCGAAAGCTTTGGTAAAGGTCCTGGGCACGTCTTCAATCTGGGACATGGTATAACGCCAGATATCGATCCAGAAAATGCAGGTGCGTTTATAAATGCGGTTCATGAGTTGAGTACGCAATATCATAGTAATTAGTTGTTATGCTTAAAACCAGATTAAAATTAATTGCGAAAGGGTTCTGTGTCGGTTCTGCCGATGTCGTCCCAGGTGTTAGTGGTGGCACGATGGCATTTATACTCGGTATCTATCCGCAATTAATCAATGCGATTAAATCATTCGATAGTGAATGGTTGAAAATGGTTTTGTCTTTTAATTTAAAAGGCGTAATCAATAGGCCGCACTTTGGTTTTTTAATTCCTTTAGGTATCGGTGCTGTAACTGCCTTACTGTTTTTTACCCGCGTAGTGCCATTACCTGTTTTGATTCGAACTCAAGCAGAGATCATATACGGTCTATTTTTTGGCCTTGTGTTAGGTTCCATTATTCTCTTATTTCGTCATCTTGGATTACACCTGTTATTAAAAAGAGTCTTGTTTTTAATAGCAGGTATTTTATTCGGTGGTTTTGTTGTGACGATGGTTCCGGCTTCGACACCTGACGATACCTGGTTTATTTTCTTATGTGGGGCGGTCGCCATATCGGCGATGATATTGCCGGGGATTTCTGGCTCATTTATATTATTGATGTTAAAAAAATATGCCTACATTTTTAATGCAATTGGTCATTTTGATTTTTCAATTATATTGCCTTTCGTACTAGGTATCGTTACTGGGATTATAATATTCAGTCGATTTCTTTCATATTTGTTAAAAAGATTTTATCAACAGACTATTTTATTTATTACAGGGCTGTTAATGGCTTCTTTATATGTTATCTGGCCGTATCAGACACGCATATATGAGCTTGTTCGAAACAAAGAGCGCCTGGTTTCATCTGTGCCATATCTACCAGAAACATTTAATAACCAGCTGTTTTATTCGGCTATTATGATGGTTATAGGTTTAGCGTTTGTAATAATACTTGATCGATATTCTGAGGATACGGTTACTATAGGTAACTAGACTTTGTGCGATCCTTAAACTTGATATACCTTATAAGTAAGGGGAATAGCTATGCCATTATCTGAAATCATTTTAGTTATAATGGGTCTTTTGACCATTGCGATGGTTGCTGCGGCTATCTGCAAAAATATCCCTGTGCCCTATACGGTCTTTCTGGTTATCCTTGGAATCATCCTTGGTTCAATAGCGCGACATAATCCCGGGTTGGAATTATTGCTTGAATTTCAGCTTACCCCGGATCTGGTTTTATTTTTATTTTTACCTGCCTTGATTTTTGAATCGGCGTTAAATCTGGATGCGCGCCTATTGATGAAAGATATTATTCCGGTACTGGTGTTAGCAATCCCCGCACTGTTAATCTCTGCAGGGGCTATTGGCCTAGGTCTTTGGTTGATTCAAGATTTTAATATTTTTCATGCGCTGCTTTTTGGCACGCTAATCTCCGCAACAGATCCAGTAGCGGTTATCGCGTTGTTTAAGGAGCTCGGTGCACCTCAAAGATTAACAATACTCGTTGAAGGTGAATCATTATTCAATGACGCGACCGCGATTGTTTTCTTTAACATTATTCTGGGTTTGGCAATTACAGAACAATTTACTGCATCTGATGCTGGTTTTGCTGTGCTTGAATTTTTCCGAGTGTTTTTTGGAGGACTGTTTGTTGGTGGCATAATTGGCATAGTCTTGAGTGAATTATTGTATAGAATTCGAGCGGGTATGAGCTCATATCTTATTATGTCAATAGTATTGGCATACAGTAGTTTTGCTATAGCAGAACATATCATGCATGTTTCTGGTGTTATGGCTGTATTAGCTGCAGCGATTGCCTTGGGTATCTTTGGTGTGAGCCGCATACCTCAAAGTGAACGTGAGACAGTTGACGAGACATGGGATGTCTTAGCATTAATCTGTAACTCACTTTTATTTTTATTGGTTGGATTATCAGTTGATATCTCCCAACTTTTTTCTCATCTCGATAGTATTGCGATTGCGATCGTCCTGGTCTTGGCTTCTCGTGCAGCAGGGATCTATAGTATGGTGCCGGCGACGATAAAGATGTTTAAGTTGCCACATGTTTCAGTGGGTGAACGACATATCATGTGGTGGGGAGGTTTGAAGGGCGGGCTCGCAATAGCGATTGTGCTGTCTATTCCGCTAGATATGCCTGGCCGCGATTCAATTTTATATATAACGTTAGGTGTTGTTTTATTTTCATTGTTAATAAATGCGCCAACTATTCGACCGCTAATGCAGAAATTGGGTTTTGATAAGTTTACCGGTGAGGAAGTCGCAGAATTAAAACACGGTCTGATCCAGTCGCAACACCATTCAGAAGAGATATTGGAATCATTCTATAAAGCCAACTTAATATCACGTAGCACCCAACAACTGATTCAAAAAAAGACACAACAGGTGTTTAATGTCAGCGAAAATGAATCCAGTGATCGTATTGAAACGCGTCATGCTTATATAACAGCGTTACGAATAGAAATGCAGGAACTTAAGGCACTGTATGATATTGGGTTCTTGCAGTATTACACCTATATGAATATCAAGAATTCGATGCAGCGTGATCGCGAGAGCTGGTCGATTGATTCAAAAGTAGGTATGTCAGGTGAAGAAAATAATGAAGCCAATCTATTTGTTAGACTTGAAAAAGCATTGATTAAACAATTACGTGAACATGACTTTGCTGCAGGCATGTTATCCCGTTATCAGTATCTCCGCTTTTCACAAAGTTTGCAGCGTGATATTGCTGGAGTATTGATCTGCGAAAAAGTCATTGAACAAATTAATCATATTGATGATTTTAGTCCGGAACTTAAAAACCAGATTGTTGATAAATACAAACAACGTGCCACACGTAAAAAAAATAGATTAGAAAAAATAGCTGAGGATTTCCCTGAATTTTACATACGTTTTGAAACTAGATTGTTTGCCAAGGTCGCGTTAGTTACAGCCGAGTTTTTTACAGAAGAAGCACATCATAATGGTGAAATTGGCTCCAAGGTATTCTCTAATATAGAACGACGAATACATGCGGCAATTAATGCTTTGCAACCGATTTCAGACCCTGCCCCTAAGCTAAAGCCGCATGACTTGATTGGAATGGTGCCGCTGTTAAATGGTTTATCAATCGATTTACTGGAGCGTTTATCAAAGCATGCAAAGGCAATGACCTTTCTGGCTGGCGACCAAATAATTGGTGAAGGTGAAAAGGGAGACTCACTCTATATTATTACTCATGGTCTGGTATCAGTATATAAAGAAGGTTATGAGGATGAGCCCATTGGCGAGCTACGGGATGGTGATTTCTTTGGCGAAATGGCATTGTTAGGGACACAGGTGAGAACAGCCAGTGTTAAATCGATAAAGCCAACTACCTTGTTACGTTTGAGTCGGAAGGATGTGCTATTAATGGCGGATAAAGAACCTGAGTTAAAAGGTCGTCTTGAAGATATGAGTTCAGTCAGGCGATCTACAGATTCATGATGACGGTTTGAACTTTCGGTTAAACATGAAACATAATAATAAGCTTAAAATGCAAAAGCTTATTATTAGAGTATTCCCAAACTTACTATAAGGAGTTTCCCCTGCATACAGTTTTACTGTTGCAGATAATGCATGCGGTTTAAACTGAGGTGAACGGGTAATAACCTTGCCTTTATTATCAATGACGGCAGAAACTCCGGTATTGGTCGAACGTAATAGATAGCGTCCATTTTCTAATGCGCGCATTCTTGCCATCTGCAAGTGCTGATGGGGTGCAAAAGAATTACCAAACCAGGCATCATTACTAACGTTAATTAAAATATTCGCATCAGGTAATGCCTTTCTTACTTCTGAACCGTAGGCATCTTCATAGCAAATACTCATGCCGAAGACACCTCTCTCAGTTTCAAATATTTTTTGTTCAGGATCGCCTGATGAAAAATCAGACATAGGTATCTTTAGAAAACGTAATATCTTACCGAGAAAAGGTTTAAAGGGTAAATATTCTCCAAAAGGGACGAGATGGTATTTATGATAGAAACGATGTTCATCGTCTATCAATAAAACACTATTAAAATAATTATTAGACTCTGGGTCTTTATAGGCAAGCCCACTCATGAACAAAGCATTGTTAGACATCTGTTCATTAGAAATCGGACGAATAAAATCATCGGCTAGCTGATACAGGGAAGGTATTGCGGTCTCCGGCCAGATAATAAGGTCTGATGACCAAAAGGGTTTACTTAGTGCAGAATAAATTTCATAGGTTTTTTGACGTTGTTCTGGTTTCCACTTTTGTTCTTGTGGTATTGCGCCTTGGATCAAAGCGATATCTATGTTTCTGCCTAAGTCGTTCGTCCAGTTAATCTTGCTCAATATAGTTGAAGATAAAATGATTAGTATGAGTAATATTCCTCCAGTCGATCTGTGCTTCGTGTTTCCAGTGACTAATATAGTTATTGCCATTGCTGATAGACAGGCAAATAATGTAACGCCATAATCGCCAAGCACCGGAGCGAAACCAGCCAAGATACTGTCGGTTTGACTTGAGCCGACATTCAGCCAGGGAAAACCAGTTAACATCCAACCGCGGCACCACTCAGTTAATAACCATAGCGCAGGCAAGGCGATGACTCTAGCATATTTAAAAAAGCGAATTCCGAGGTAGCCACACAAGGCTGGGTATAGAGATATATATGCGATAAAGATATAGGTAAATGAAAGGGCGCCTATAATATTAACGCCACCAAATAAGTTAATGCTGATATGTAACCAGTTGACCCCGACTCCAAACATGGCGAAGGCAAATAAGTAACCGAGTATAAAAGCTTCGCGTGCTGAATTTGTGTTTAGCCAGAAATAGAAAAGAACACTGAGTGTTATTAGGCTGATAAAATAAAAATTATATGGAGCGAATGCAAATGGGACAAGAGCCCCGAGGATTATTGACAATAATCTTTTTACCAATATTTTATTTTGTAAAAACCGCATCACAGAAGATTTGTGTTGAACAAATAAACTTTGGATTATTCTGACACGATAGCGTCGTCAGTGTCTTCTTCTAAATTTATACGAGTAAAAAGCAAGAGGTGCACACGGCGTTTATCAGCCCTTAAAACTTTAATATTAAAGTCCTTAAAATCGATAGTTTCGCCACGTTTGGGTAAATGCCCAAAGGTGTTAATAACCATTCCGCCAATAGTCTCGTACTCATCGTCGCTAATATCTGTTTTAAAGTAAGCGTTAAACTCATCTATTGTGGTTAATGCCTTAATGGTATAACGGTCATTGTCGTGAGTGTTAATGTTAGTTTCATCTTCTTCAAAATCATGTTCGTCTTCAATTTCGCCAATGATCTCTTCAATGACATCCTCAATAGTAACCAGACCTGCAACCCCAGTATATTCATCAATAACAATTGCCATATGGTTACGACTCGTGCGGAACTCGCGCAATAGGACATTCAAACGTTTGCTTTCAGGGATGAATACAGTTGCCCGCATCATATCTTTAATATCGAAGTTCTTCTTTGGGTTAGCGTAATAATGTAATAAATCCTTAGCTAACAATATGCCGACTATTTCATCATTGGTGTCACCAACAACGGGGAAACGTGAATGCCCTGACTCGACAACGACAGAAAGTATATCTTCAGGTGCAGCATCACTGTCAATAACAATCATTTGTACGCGTGGAATCATAATGTCGCGTACCTGAATCTCAGAAACATGTAATGCTCCTTCAATCATTAGTAGTGCATCAGTATCAAGGAGGTTTCTATGCTCTGAGTTTCTTAAAATTTCAATGAGCGCATCACGATCTTCCGGTTCATGGGAAAAAATTCTGGAAAAACGTTTTAACCATTTTTTATAATTGATTGGTTTATTCTTACTCATGATGGTTGTTTTGTTTCATACGGGTTTGCATAACCTATATTTTTTAATATTTTAATTTCTTTTGATTCCATAATCCTGGCCTGTTCACTTGACTCATGATCATATCCTTGTAAATGTAATACACCATGAATTACCAGGTGCGCCCAATGAGCGTCAAACTCTTTGCCTTGCGCATTGGCCTCTCGTTCTACAACTGGTGCACAAATAACAATATCGCCTAAAAGGTTTGGTGCCTGTTCCAGTATCTCACCTACGGGAAAGGATAATACATTTGTCGCTGACTCTTTTTTACGCCATTCCTTGTTCAGCGCGAGACCTTCTTCTTCATCAACGATACGGAGCGTTATTTCAGCATCTTGATATTTTGTATCAAGCGCTTGTTTTGCCCATTCCACAATTTTATTACCCTCAGGAAGTGAATTTATGCCTGAAGCATTTTGAATTTCTATCATCCTATTCATTATAGTCGTTAACGTTTAATTTTGATGATGAGATTTTTCTTGTTCATGTTTGTCATAGGCATTTAAGATTCGAGCAACCAATGGATGACGAACGACATCTTTGGATTTAAAGAAAGTAAAACTTATACCCGTTTCATCATTTAAAATATCAACAACGTGACGAAGGCCTGATTGTTTTCCAGCGGGGAGATCAACTTGTGTTATGTCGCCGGTTATTATCGCTGTCGAATTGAATCCAATTCGTGTTAAAAACATCTTCATTTGTTCTATCGTGGTATTTTGGGCTTCATCCAGAATGATAAATGCCTCGTTTAGCGTACGACCGCGCATAAAAGCCAGTGGAGCAACTTCTATAACGTTTCTTTCTATTAATTTGGCCACTTTTTCAAAACCTAACATCTCATACAGTGCGTCATATAAGGGGCGTAAATAAGGATCAACTTTTTGTACCAAGTCACCTGGCAGGAAACCTAGTTTTTCACCCGCTTCTACAGCCGGTCTTACCAGCACTAATCTTCGAGCACGATCTTGCTCCATGGCTGCAACCGCACAGGCTACTGCGAGGTAAGTTTTTCCGGTACCAGCAGGACCGATGCCAAAATTGATGTCATGATTCTGAATGTTCAACAAATAGTGTTTTTGATTAGTTGTACGACCACGAATCATGCCTCGCTTTGTTTTGATGGAAACTTCATTTTCAATATCATTTTCTAGCTCATCTTCCATCTGCATGCCTTGTAAATGCAGGTGCACACCTTCGGATGATAACGGCTCGCTTTCTGTAGAGGCGTACATTTTTTTCAGCAGTTGTTGAGTGAGCTGAACTGATTTTTCGCTACCGCTAACATGGAAACTATTGCCACGATTATTTATTTCCACACCCATATAACGCTCGACCTGACGTATATGCCGATCCAGAGGCCCGCACAAATTTGACAAACGTTGATTGTCGGCCGGTTCTAGAAATAAATCGTTTGAGAGTGTGGTATTGATAGTTGTCTAACTATTGATTGATTAGAGATTGGCTGCTTGATCAAGCATTTCAGAATCTGGCAAAGCGCCACGTAATGAATTTGGTAATGCTTCAGTAATTTCAACATCAACAAAATGGCCTATTAGATCCTGTGGGCCTTTAAAATTTACGACGCGATTGTTTTCTGTTCTGCCTCGAAGTTGTTCAGTATCTTTCTTTGACAAACCTTCGACCAGAATAGTCTGGCTTGTCCCCACCATAGCCGAGCTGATTTCAGCTGCTCTTTGGCTTATGCGCGTTTGCAGGATAGATAAGCGCTCTTTTTTTGTTTGCATTGGTGTGTCGTCGGGTAGACTTGATGCTGGTGTGCCAGGTCTGGCGCTATAGATAAAGCTAAATGAATGATCAAAACCAATATCATTTATCAGGTTCATGGTCTCTTCGAAGTCTTTGTCGGTCTCACCTGGAAAACCAATGATGAAATCAGAAGACATACTCAGGGTTGGTCTTATAGCACGCAAACGTTTAATTTTATTTTTATATTCTAGTCTTGTATGGCCGCGCTTCATTAGCGCAAGAATTCGATCAGAACCACTTTGTACAGGGAGGTGCAAATGGCTAACCAGCTCAGGAACTCGACCATAAACTTCAATGAGACTATCTGAAAACTCCAATGGGTGTGATGTGGTAAATCGAATTCGGTCAATGCCATTAATAGCAGCGACATATTCTATGAGTAGCGCGAGATCTGCAATATGACCATCATGCATAACGCCACGATAAGCATTAACATTTTGTCCCAGAAGGTTTACTTCTCGTACACCTTGTTCAGACAATTCAACGACTTCAGTAATTACATCATCAAATGGACGACTAACTTCTTCTCCGCGCGTGTAGGGCACGACACAAAAACTGCAATACTTGCTACAGCCTTCCATGATTGAAACAAATGCACTTGGCCCTTCAGCTCTGGGGCTCGGCAGGTTGTCAAACTTCTCAATCTCAGGAAAAGAAATATCAACAATGGATTTTCGATTGCTGACTACATCAGAATACATTTGTGGTAGTCGGTGTAGTGTTTGTGGTCCAAATACAATATCCACGAACGGGGCACGGTCAAGGATAGCGGCACCTTCTTGACTTGCAACGCAACCACCAACACCGATTACCAGATTGGGATTGGATTTTTTAAACGGTCGCCAGCGGCCCAGTTGTGAGAACACCTTTTCTTGTGCTTTTTCGCGGATCGAACAAGTATTCAGCAGTATCAAATCGGCTTCTGAGGGATCCTCTGTACGGGTCATTTTATGAGCCTCTTCCAGAGAATCCAGCATTCTTGCTGAATCATACTCATTCATCTGACAACCCAAGGTTTTGATGTATAGTTTCTGAGTCATGAATTTTCTAGTGTATCGCAGAAAAGGTTGGCTAAATTACACTTTATAGCGTTTTATTTCCAGCCAAAATTAGGCAATGAGCGAGAAAAAACGGGGCTTTGACGACTATTGAATGCCATCTTAAGGCTAATTGGTTCCGTTTTCTAATTGTTTGAGTTTTGCGCGGAGTTCATCTCGTTCTCGACCAATTTCTGCGGTCTCTGCCAAGGACTCAAATGCAGAAGTTTCGGCGTGTTCTGCTCGTTCAATTAAGGCTTGCCGTTGCTTACTTAACTGAATTTCACGTTTGCTGGGGCCTAGCAGATCGCGAATTGCTTTAACAAAGCCGGAATGTTCTGGTTCATCGTGACTGGAGGTAAATAAATCGTCATCTGCGCCATCTTTAAAATTCGAGAATTCAGGATTAGATAGAAACTCTTGTAATTGTGACTGTATTGATGAGGCGAGTGAATTGAGCGATGGGTCCAGTTTCTCATGCTTAAGAATAGAGTCCACTAGCAATTTAAATTTACGTGCTTCTTGATAGCCGTTAATATCTGTTTCGAATTCAATCTTCATCTGGATATGTTTGTTTCCTTATCTACTTAAAGCATAATTACAATAAATCTTAAGTCAAGCTGCGGCATCAACATTCTCATGCAATAAGACAATGCGGATAATTCAAAAACTCAACATAACATTATTATTGTGCTCTATTTTTTCTCTGGCTAACGCAGAGGGAGATGTTCTGCGCCTTGCTATAACCACGACGACCGAAAACTCGGGTTTGATGTCTATGTTAAATCCTGTCTTTGAAAGTGAATACAACATAAAAATTAATACCATCATCGTTGGAACCGGAGAGGCTTTACGTTTGGGGAAACAGGGTGATGTTGACGTGTTGTTAACGCATTCGCCAGAAGGGGAAAAAAAATTCATCAGTTCTGGTTACGGGCTTAAGCGATATCCCGTTATGCATAATGAGTTTATTCTAGTGGGACCAGTTGGAGATCCAGCAAATACTAATGCTGCCAGTTCCATATTTGATGCACTCAATAATATATATGTTACTAAAAGTACGTTTATTTCCAGGGCCGATGAATCAGGAACACATAAGAAAGAACAGTTTATTTGGAAAGAGAATGGCGGGACTCCTACGGATGACTGGTATGTGCAGGCAGGGATGGGGATGGGGCGTGTGCTGCTACTAGCAAATGAGCAAGATGCTTACACCTTGACAGACCGCGGCACCTATTTAGCATTCAAAGATAAAATAGATTTAAATACCAGCTATCAAGGTGACTCTATTCTACATAACCCATACCATGTAATAGCGGTTAATCCTGAACTCCATCCTCAGATCAATAATGAATCCGCAGAAAAATATATTAAATTTATTACGGGTGATAAAGCACAAAATATAATTAAAAATTATCAATTATATGGTGAACAATTGTTTCATCCAGAGTCAGTCACAGACAATATTGTCCTGGAAGAAAATACAATAGAGGTTAGCAGAAACTTTTTTCTAGATGCGACGATATCTTCTTTCAATCTTATTGTTAATTTTGACAAACCCTTGTTTCATGTTGTCTGGACATCATTAAAAGTTTCTTTAATAGCAGTATTAATTGCAACACTGCTTAGTATTCCTCTTGGCGTTGTTGTTGCCTTGAATAATTTTACCGGGAAAACATTTTTGTTGACCTGCCTGAATACATTAATGGCATTGCCAACCGTAGTTGTGGGCTTGTTGTTATATGGGATATTGAATCGTCAAGGCTTGTTAGGAAGTATGAGCCTGCTATATACCTCTACAGCAATAATAATTGGTCAGTGTGTGTTGATTATTCCAGTAATATGGAATTTAAGCATCGCAGCTGTCAACGCCGCGGACCCCAGGTTGGCTATGACGTGTACTTCTCTTGGTGCAAATTTCTTTCAGCGTTGTGTTATTTATATGAGCGAGGTTCGCTTTGCTCTTGTTGCCGCAGTCGTAACTGGGTTTGGACGGGCTATTGGCGAGGTAGGTATCGCCATGATGCTGGGTGGGAATATTCATGGTTATACACGTACGATGACAACTGCGATTGCCTTGGAGACTAGTAAAGGAGATTTTGAGTTTGCGTTGGCACTGGGCTTCATGTTGCTATTTGTTGCTTTTATTATTAATAGTGTGCTTCAGCAGTTTCAACTAAAAATAAAATGACAAATCTATATCAATTAAAAAACATCACGTTTAACTACGGTGCTAATTTTAATCTTGCTGACGTTTGTATAGACATAGAAGAATCGAATATTATTGCCATTGTTGGCCCCAATGGCTCAGGAAAAACCAGCTTACTAAATATACTTTCATTTCTTAATTTTCCTCATGCAGGTTCTCTTTTTTATAATGGAATAGAATTAACTTCAAATAATTTCTCACAGTTCAGAAAAACGGCAGGCTATGTGCAACAAAGCCCTTATCTTTTACGAGGGACAGTGTTTAAAAATATCGAACTTGGTTTAAAACTTAATAAAGTTGATAAAGAAACCCGAGTAAAAAAGGTTTTAGAAGTAATGCGGCTATTGGGCATCAATAAATTCTCGAACAGAAATGCACGAACATTATCCGGAGGTGAAGCGCAAAAGGTAGCTATAGGACAGGTGCTCGTGCTCGATCCTGATGTACTGATACTTGACGAACCGTTTACGCATCTCGATAAGGATGCAATAGATGAATTAGAGCAAATTGTTTTAAAATTGAAAGAAGACCTTCACAAGACAATAATTCTTACCACGCATAATCAATATCAGGCTCAATGGTTAGCTGATCACGTATATAGTGTAATAAAGGGCAAGGTCTTTGAGTACCAAATGATTAACCTTTTTAGTGGCGCTATTGATTTTAAAAAAAATGTTTTTAATACAGGCAAGCATTTAATAGTTATTCCTGAGGATATAAATCATGCAGAACATATAGCTATAGATCCAAAACAAATTGTTATATCAAGAGATAAGCTTGATTCAAGTATGCAAAATAGTCTTCAAGGAAAAATTACGGGAATGACAGAAGATAGCGGTCAGGTAAAAGTAAACATAGATGCCAATGAAGAATTTCAAGCAGTAGTAACACATAAAGCAATCGAGGAATTAGGTCTGACTATAGGCGCAGAAGTGTGGATTAGCTTTAAAAGTTCATCGATACTGGTATTCTAGGTGTAGCAAATAACCCGGTGTAAAAATAATGGAAGAAGAAATACAAGCCCTGCAAAAAGCGACTGATCTTGCCAGCGAGATTGTCGTAAATTACGGGTTTCAGTTTTTTGCAGCCCTGATTATCCTCATCATCGGTTGGCAAATAGCAAAATGGGTTGCTTCTCTCGTACTAAAATTATGCGCTAGAATGAATCTTGATATTACCTTATCAAAGTTCTTTGCCGGTGTAGCTAAAACAATCCTCCTTGCCTTTGTCGTTATTATCGCATTGGGAAAATTTGGTATTACGATTGCCCCTTTTATTGCAGCTCTCGGCGCCGTCGTCTTTGGTAGTACCCTGGCACTACAGGGGCCGATATCAAATTATGGCGCAGGGTTAACGATAATCCTTACACGCCCATTTGTCGTTGGGGACACCATTCGTATTGATAATGTTATTGGTATCGTAGAAGAAATTAAACTGGCTTATACCCTGTTAAGTAATGAAGACGGCGAACAAATAACGGTTCCAAACAATCAGGTTATAGGCAAGATTATCTATAATTCCGCAGCAAATTTAATCGTTGAGCAAAAGCTTACTATTAGTTATGACGATGACCCCGATGTAATAATCCGAATCATTCTCAAAGAAATCAATTCAAACCCTGAGGTTGTCTCTGAGCCCGGGGCACAAGTCGGGATAGAGAATTTTGCAGATTATGGTATAGAACTTGGGATGCGTTACTGGATTCCTACAAAAACGTATTTCCAGCTTAAATACGAGATTAATAAATCGGTCTATTCTGTTTTGCGTGCGGAAAACATATCGTTCCCATACCCCAGACAAACAGTACATATAGAGCGGGATAGTTAATCAGGCCGGCGTTGTAACAACGCATTATATTTTTATTGCTATACTTATAAGCTGGGCCACAGGGTATAAATAATAAGCAGAGTTGAGCATGGCGATCCCGGTTAACAAGGTCAATGGTATCGGTCCCAAAACTACTGAATACTTGAAGCTTAAAAGTGTGGCAACAGATGTCGCGTTAGTAAAGTTTGGTATTACAAGTTTGTCTCTTGCGCCGGACTTTAATCCCGGCTGCGTTACTACTGCAATCAATGAAGAAAAAAACTTAATTCCTGATTCAAGTGCTTTAAAGATGATTGAAAAACACTTTCAGAAAATCCAAAACTAAAAAGCCCGATAGAAAGAATAAGAAAAACACAAAATAAGAGAAAGAAACAAGTTGAAACCTGTGTTACACAAAAGTCGTTGTTCATATTTGTTTGATAAAGTCAGACCCGTTAGATCTTTTATCTATGTTGTCTACGTAATCTTGTGAATTTAATTAAAAATAAGAGGAAGTGGTTATGAAAATAGAAACAATAGCAATCCATGGTGGCTACTCCCCGGAACCAACAACCAAAGCTGTTGCAGTACCAATATACCAAACAACATCATATGCCTTTGATAATACACAGCATGCGGCAGACCTGTTCGACTTAAAAGTTGAGGGTAATATTTATACGCGGATGATGAATCCAACAACTGCTGTGTTAGAACAGCGTGTGGCTCAAATGGAGGGTGGTATCGCTGGCTTGGCTGTGGCTTCAGGCATGTCGGCGATTACTTACGCAATACAAACTATTGCGCAAGCTGGAGATAATATAATTTCTACCAGCAGCTTATATGGTGGAACTTATAATCTATTTGCGCATACTTTTCCTCAAATGGGAATTGAAACCCGGTTTATAGATGCCGGCGATTACGAAAAAATAGCTCCTCTCATCGATGAAAAAACAAAAGCGGTGTTTTGTGAGTCTATAGGTAACCCTGCCGGTAATATTGCTGATCTGGAAAAAATCGCAAAAATCGCGCATGCGAGCGGAGTGCCGGTTATTGTCGATAATACAGTTGCGACCCCTTATCTATGTAGGCCGTTTGAACATGGCTGTGACATTGTTGTCCATTCATTAACCAAGTACATGGGAGGACACGGCAGTAATATCGGTGGTGTCATTGTTGATTCAGGTAAATTTCCGTGGGCGGAACACGCCGAGCGTTTTAAATCTTTAAATGAACCTGATCCTTCTTATCATGGGGTTGTTTATACCGAGGCAATGGGTGAAGCAGCCTATATCGCGCGCGCGCGCGTTGTACCCCTTAGGAATATGGGCGCAGCGATATCACCGATGAATAGCTTTATGATAATGCAGGGTATCGAAACATTACCCATAAGAATGGATCGGCACTGCGAAAATGCTATTGCAATTGCTAATTACTTATCAACACATGACAAAGTAAGCTGGGTTAGGTACGCAGGCCTGCCTGACCATGCAGATTATGATTTGTTAAAGAAATACTGTGGTGGTCGAGCAGCAAGTATATTAAGTTTTGGTATAAAAGGTGGTGCAGTCGCTGGTGGAAACTTTATTGATGCCTTGGGTTTGTTCACGCGTTTGGTGAATATTGGTGATACTAAATCTTTAGCTTGCCATCCTGCGACCACTACGCATAGACAACTATCTCCAGAAGAGATGACAAAAGTAGGTGTGTCGGATGACCTTGTCAGACTCTCGGTCGGAATAGAACACATTGATGATTTACTGGAAGATATAGAACAAGCGTTAACCAAAGCATAAATAGTTGTGGATGATTTCGATAAAGCATTGTTACAACATGCATGAGGTTTCTATACATACTGGTAATATTAGCTTTTTTGAATGCTTGTTCAGATACAGATGCCCCGGAAGTTTTATTTGAACAAGGCCAATATAAAAAAGCTTTTAGTCTATGGCAGCCGTTGGCAAAAGAGGGCGATTTAAAAGCACAGAATTTTATTGCCATTCATTATTACCTTGGATTAGGTATTAAGCGAGACCATAAATTAGCAAGGCAATGGTTCGAAAAAGCGGCAATTAATAGGTTCCCCGACGCGCAATATAACCTGGGTGTTATGTATGAAAATGGTGAAGGTGTTGTTCAGGATTATGTGGTCGCCTATATGTGGTTGTATATGGCGGATCAAAATGGAAATACTAATGCATCAAAAAGAATGCAAAGATTGGCTGAAGAACACAAACTATTTCCGAATCAAATGAAGCATGCTGTGGAACAGGCCAAAGAACTTTATCATTAACCATTGCGCCTGCTAATACATAAACAGTAAAACACTAAGGAGAACGTGATGCCGTTAGTTAATATCTCTATATTAAAAGGAAAATCCCCTGAATATATAAAAGCTGTCGCTGATGGCATTAATTCAGCAGTCATAGAAACCATGGGTTTCCCTGATGATGATCGTTATCAGATAATTCATGAATGCGAACCACATTGTTTACAATTGCAGGAACGCACTGGTGACAGGGTTATGATGCATTTAATTATGCGAGCAGGTCGATCAAATAAATCTAAACAAGCCTTTTATGCAAAAGCAGTTGAGAACCTTGCAAAAGACCCTGGAATCGACCCCGCCAATGTTCTAATAACAATTGCAGAAAACCATGATATCGATTGGTCGTTTCGAGATGGCGTTGCGCAGTTTGTGACTTAGTCACTGACTTCTAGCGTTATGATCTAATCTGAAACTATTCGCTATTAACTAAAACATACATTTACGGTACATGCTCTGTGCCAAAACCTCGTTCACTTGAGTCTTAATCGGTGTTCAACCAGTCTCAATCAGGCACAAAAAGTGTTTGATATTATTTTATTTTAAATAAAATTGTAGTATGGTTTATCTAAGTGTAACTATCTCGGTTCCTTGTAGTGCCAGTATGAAGTCCTTCAACTGGTTCCTGTGTAATCAACATAATGATATTCCGGAAAATTTTAATTATTTATTTTAATTATTTGGAGTATTTTATTATGTTTAAGAAACGTAAATCCCTTGTAATACCTCGTAGATTTGCTTATACAAAACAAAAAGGTCGTTGTTACTATTGTGAACAACCGATGTGGTCTGACGATCTATCCATATTTGCTTCTATGTATAACTTGTCTCTTAGTAAGGCAAAAATCTTTCAATGTACTGGTGAGCACCTCGTCGCATTTAAAGATGGCGGTAGCTCAACTAAAAATAATATCGTTGCTGCTTGTTGGTTCTGCAATCAAAAGAGACATAGACGAAAAACCAACCCAACCCCTGAACAATATAAACAAATGATAAGGAATAGATTGAGTCATGGTCGTTGGCATGGGTTTAGATTAGATGCTCATCTGAATTAACGAATTATAAAAATAGACTTATAACGTTTAAACGAATACAGCATCTTTTGACGATATTTGGCACAAATTGAAAGGGATTGTTTTTTAAAGATAAGTAAACCAAAGACTTGGTGGCTATGGGTGGAATTGAACCACCGACCCCAGCGTTATGAGTGCTGTGCTCTAACCATCTGAGCTACATAGCCAATATTCGATTACTGATTTTCTTCTTGAGTTGATAAAGAAGGAACGGGATTGTCTTTTCTCTGAGCGAGATTGTCAAGAATGAGATTATTTAGGGTCCTTGAATTATCTCTTGCATTCTCTTTAGTCAACGGGTGCCAAAGATCACCATCGTTTTTCCGGAGACTGATATCAGGTGGTCTTCTTCAAGGCTTTTCAGGACGCGACCAACCATTTCTCGAGAGCAGCCTACGATACGGCCTAATTCTTGACGAGTTATGCGAATTTGCATGCCGTCAGGGTGGGTCATGGCATCGGGCTCCTTGCAGAGATCCAGTAGGGTTCTTGCTACACGGCCTTTTACATCCGTGAAGGCCAAATCACTTACTTTGCGGCTAGTTCGGCGTAATCGGATCGCCATTTGAGCCGCAATCGAAAAAAGCAGGTCTGGGAAAATATTATGCAGGCTTTTTACTTTTTCGTAGCTGATTTTGGCAATATCTGACTTTGTTTTTGCTCTAACGAAGGCGCTACGGCTTAATTCGTCATTAAATAATCCTATTTCACCAAAAAACTCACCAGCATTCAGATAGGCCAATACAATTTCATGACCCTTGCTGTCCTCTACCATGACGGTAACCGAACCTTTGGTGATGTAATACAGATCATGAGAAGGATCGCCTGCTTTTATAATAAGCTGCTTGGCGGCGTAGGTTTTTTGGTGGCAATGTTCCAGGAAACGAGTTGTTAAAGAGTCTCTTTCCAAAGATATTGAAGTCGCCATATTTATATTTCCTCTACAGAATCATCTCTGCTATGCATGTATGAACTATGTTACTCTTTTTCCAGAAAATCAACTGCTTGGAGAGTTAAATTGGAGATTAAAGTAAGCTGGGCTGGTAATGCTGCTTTTATAGGGGAGTCGAGTTCAGGGCATAAGGTGGTGATGGATGGGCCTGCCGAAGGGGGAGGCCGTGATCTTGGACCACGCCCAATGGAGATGTTATTAATGGGGACAGGAGGTTGTAGCAGCTATGATGTTGTCTCTATCTTGAAAAAAGCACGTCAGAATGTCAGTGCTTGTGAAGTGGTGATTAGTTCTGAGCGCGCTGATAGTGAGCCTAAGGTATTTACCAGGATCCACATTCATTTCAAGGTTTCAGGATCTTCTTTGAAAGAAAAACAGGTGGCGCGGGCGGTTTCTTTGTCAGCTGAGAAGTATTGTTCTGCTTCAATTATGCTTGGTGCTATGGCAGAGATCACACACGATTATGAGATTCTGGAGGTTGAAGGTACTTTGTAGTTGTGCTCATTTAAATAATCGATAACGCGTTTTAATAGAGCCGCTTCATCTTCTCCTTTACGCCATGATGAGACAGAGATCGTGGTCTCAATTTTTTTATGATTTTCAGGTAGTTTGAATCGACTGAGTTGAAACTTTATTTTTCTGGCGAGCTTATTTGCCGCATCTTCTCCAGTTTCAGGCAAGATAAGCAAGAAGTCTGACATATTCCAGTGACCGACATCATCAACCCATCTAAGCTTGTCTTTTAGTATCATTGCTATCGCATGATTAATGCTTTCATTTTCGACATCAATGTCAGGACGAGTCCTCAGCATGATAATTGATAATGGATTGAAATAACGTCGACTACGCGAAACATGTAAAGACAGCTTTTTCAAAATACCATGACGTGTATATAAACCTGTGTGTCCTTCTACTTGTTCGAAACCGTACTGGATCTGTTCATCAGCTAAGTTTGTAAAATTAACAAGACAACCAATCTCGGTAACTTCATCAAATTCTGCCTGTAAGCGTTTAGATATATAATTGAAATTGAATAGAGTGTCATTGTTTGGGCTATTGATGTGTTGCCTGGCGATTCTTTCTGATATCGGGAAAATATTCGTACCAGGCAGTTCGGAACGTAAATGTCCGACTAGTTGTCTGGCCTCTAGTCCCACCTGTTCACAGAGTGTTTTATTCACCCAAATAATACGATTATCAGAATTTACCAGGAAAATACCGACTGGTAATAAGTGTAGTAAAGATAAAAGATTATCTGAGTCTAGCGAAGGTAATTGGATCATATTGGGCCCTGAAATTAGTGTCTTTCTCCAGCCTATATAGCGACCTTTGAGCAAAATACTTTAGCTGCTACTACGGGGGGATATAATGACAAAGCTAGATTCATGTAATGACGTACCTAGCGAGCTTTGAGGCTCTTTACTTGGGAGGAATTCAGTGAGCTTTGATGGACGTACTCTTATTTTTCAAAGTGTTCAGAGCGCATAATCATGGCTACTGGCCCAGTAATAATTTTATGAAACAGGGCAGATTGGCGATTCGTTTTTGTTTTTCGATAAATATGTTTCAGGTGAGTGCGAACTGTTGAAACACTGATGTGTAATGATTCTGCCGTTGATTCAATATCGGGATTATCAAGCAATTGGGATACAACACGAGACTCTGCCGGGGTTAAATCGTAGACCTGATGTAAGATCTCATCCAGAACAGGAGGTTCTTTTTTAACAGGGTTATTCTTATTTTTATCGAGTGCAAACCGAACCGTTGTTTTTAGATCAATGTCGCGCAATGGTTTATTGATAAACCCATAAGGATTAGTCATTTGCGCGCGCTCAAGTGTATCTTCATCACTGTATGCTGTGACATAGATCACTGGGATTTGAAGTTTTTGCATGATGACTTCTGCTGTTTCTATGCCATCTAACCCTTTACCAAGACGAATATCCATTAAAACCAGATCGGGTTTTAATTTTTTTGTTTTTTCTATCGCCTCAGCACCAGAATATGCAACGCTAGGAACAATAAAACCGAAGTTTTCCAAGTACAATTGCATGACGCTAGCCGTAGTCTGATCATCATCTACAATAAGTATCCTTTCTCCCGACATCGTCCCTCCAAAGATAAATTTAGACATTTTAGTTACTTAGCACATACTATACGAATTATATAAGAAAGACTTTACCCTAAAATGAGTATATTTTTAGGGTGCTGATCTAATTACGAAAATTGTGATTTGGTTCACAAAACCACTAAAAATCACATTATATCGGTGAAATGGTGTAAGCGTAATAATTTAGATCTTTTTCGGGTTGTGCGCGCGTTTAATGGTAAAGCGATAAATACCATCAGTTTCGGTTGAATCGATAATTTGATGCTCAGTACGAGCGCAATATGCTTCGAAATCGACTTGCGAGTGCGGATCGGTTGTTTCAACAAAAAGAATTTCAGAAGGATTCATTTTGTTTAAAAGTACCTTGGTCTTCAGAATAGGTAAGGGACAATTTAACCCCTTTGCATCAAGCGTTTGATCGAACCTTTGTTGTTTGCCTGTTCTTGTATTCACCAAGGTACTTTACATTACGAATTAAAATTGCGCTATTGTATTAAAAAGCGGCTTGGACCCCAACCATGAATGCTCTACCCATAATAGGCGCACGGTTTTTAATAAATGAAGTATGTAAACGTCCGTCTTCATCAAGAAGGTTTGTCGCTTTGGCAAAAAGCCCTAGGCTTCGCTCACCTTCAAAAACATCATAGTTTGCATTGAGATCGAGCACAGTATAACCATCAGTGTCTGTTTCCAATGCTCCGTTGTCATTTTGTGCAAAATAGTTTGTTAGATCTATGCCTGCACGAAATTTATTATATTCATAGTCTATACTGCTACCGATGCGTGGAGGCGAAATACGCGCTATGTTCTCTCCATTTTCACGTTCAGCACGGACATAGTCACCAAATAAATTAAAATCCACTTTACCTTTATTGCCTGAGTATAAGTTGATAGTGCTTGCTACTTCAAAGCCATAGAACACAGTGTCATCTTGTTGAAATTGAACCAATGTAAATTCGCCTGCTGTAGTACCCGTTTCATCGACTAAATCAACCGCACCATCGTTGTTTCTATCCAGACCTTGTAAAAAGATAAAGTCTTCAATGTAATTTACAAATAGATTGAGGCTCCATTGCACTATGCCTTTTTCTTGTGTCAGTGAGAGATCGATACTATTTGCTGTTTCAATATCCATTCCTGATTGACCTAATTCAAAAGTACCTGTTGCTACATGTGGACCATTGGCAAACAGCTCTTCGGCAGCCGGGGCACGTTGGCTACGACTGATATTCAGACCCAATGCGGTATCTTCGATAAAATGCCAATGAATACCGGAAGAGATGCTATACATGTCATTACTAACTGCTGCGGCATTATCAGGATCACTCTCTTGATGTTCAAAGCGTCCACCGATTTCAAAATGTAACCCATCAATAATATCGGTGTCTTCTAAAATAAAAACAGCAAATGTTTCAGTATTGGTTTTAGGCATAAAGGCTTCATCTCCAACTGCACTAACATCACGATAGCCAAATTGTGTTCCAATAACGCCATTGAAAGGTCCGATCTGTCCGTGTTGTATTTCTAGGCGGCCATCTAATTGTTCATTATTAAATACCGTTCCTGGAGAAAGAGCATCTTCAAATTCAATGTGTTGGTAATCGTTATAACCCAATTGTAGATTGATGGCTTTTATGCCGTTAAACGGGTTGTTAATTTGTCCCGTTAGTGTTGTTCGGTCTTGTTCTGATTCAATAAAAGGCAGTTCGCTCGGGTCATCCGGGTTTAATGGAACACCGTGAGTGGAATCAAAACGACCATAAGAAATACCTATGAACCCCCAGTCATCTATAAATGAAGTACCTAAGTTAATATTCTTTGAATCGTAATAACTATTAAATACCTGACCATTACTAGAAGAGTAATTTTTTGCATCACGGTTTGTTCCATCGAGATGAAACGCCATTTTCCCATAACCACCCTCAGCTTGTAATGAAAGCAACTTTTCAAGAGAGTTGGAGTTAAAGCTGGAAAATGCGCGCGCATTAAATGATTCAGGGACGTATTCAGGAATACGGTTTGAAACAACGTTGACTAGTCCACCGGATGCTTCACTGCCATAAAGTAGCGTTGATGGTCCGCGGAATATTTCAATCTGATCGGCATGAATTGGATCAATAGTGACTGCGTGATCAACACTAATGGTAGAGACATCCATCGAACCTACGCCGTTTTCCAGGATTTGTACACGTGAACCACTTAAACCACGGATAACAGGCCGACTTGCTAGTGGACTAAAACGGTTTGTGGTTACCCCTGGTATATTGGAAAGTGTTTCGCCAATAGTTGACGATTGTCTTTCGATTAAATCTTCATCCCTAAGTACAGTAATAGGTTGAGCTATGTGCTCAATGCTCTGTAAGCCAACTGGTCTGGCTGTAATTGTATAGTCGTCCAATTTTGCGGGTTCTTCTGCGTGGACTAGTTGTGATGCTGTAAACAGTGCGATAGCGACTGTGTAGCGCAAATTCATATTGCTTCTCCTTAATAACAAGAAATAGAGGACTCGCAAAATAGCGTGTCCATAAAAATAATCGTTAGTTATAGGAGGGGTGTAGGAGGGCTTCGGTTTTTGAGTAGGGAAAAGGCGCTAAGGTAAATAGCCTGATTCTGATAAAGTATTTTTTCGGAAGTAGGCGTGTTTACTTTGTTAAATGAGGGAGAATGGAAAAGTGCATTATGCAGGTGTGAATTATGAATACAGATAAAACACTGCTCGTTTTCTTCATGTGTTAATTCGTGCTCGAGTGCATGCGCAACTGTCACTAACTGGGACAGTAATAAATATAAAACCAAAGACTTGATGGTTATATTTTTTAGCATGGACGTGCTTTATTTATCAACATGAATGTTATATTATAACATAACATATTGAGGATCAATTAATTGATTGAAAACCGTGAGTAAAAGTAAATTAATCAGCCCGTTTAAACCTGCCGCACATAAGCATCAGGAATGTTTACATTCAGCAATAGCTGCAGCGAAAAAGCATTGTGATACTGCTGGTATCCGGCTGACGCCAATAAGGCAACGAGTGCTTGAATTGGTTTGGCAAAATCATGAGCCAGTAAAAGCCTATGACATCCTCGATAAATTGAAACAGGCAAAATCATCGTCTGCGCCGCCGACTGTTTACCGTGCTTTGGATTTTTTACAAGATGAAGGCCTGGTTCATAAAATAGAATCATTAAATGCTTACGTTGGTTGTGGCAACCCTAAATACACACATAAAGGGCAGTTCTTTATTTGTCATGATTGTGGTTCTGTTGCTGAGCTTGATGATGATGAGATTGGAGATTTGTTACAAAAAAAAGCAAGGCGTTTCGGTTTTGAGATCAATGACGAGATGGTTGAAATAAAAGGCTATTGTCAGGAATGCCGAGGCATAAAGAAATAAGTCATGATGAATTTCTTGAAGGCGCTACTAATATTGATGTTACTGCAGTGTGTCATGGTGACGAAAGCATATGCTGATGACAAAGTTATTGCATTCGTCAGTATCTTGCCGCAGCAATTTTTTGTTCAGGAAATTGGTAAAGACCTTGTAGATGTGCGCGTCATGGTGGGGCCCGGACAAAATCCTGCCACCTATGAACCCACGCCTCAACAAATGGCCGCTTTGTCTAAAGCAGATGTCTATTTCAGGATAGGCGTCCCATTTGAGTCTGCATGGTTAGATAAGATAAAACTGAATAATAAAAATTTAAAAATTGTTGAATGTTGTAAATCTATTTCAAATCTGAATGATCATGGCCATTCGCATGATCATGGGCATGATTATGACCCCCACGTTTGGACCAGTCCTAAAAAAGTTATCAAGATTGCTGAGTTGATAAAAAACTCATTGATCGAAATAGATAATAAAAATAGTGCTGCTTATGAAGCGTCAGAAAGATCATTCAACGAAAATATTACGGAATTGGATGAAGTGATAAAAAATAAAACTAAAAATATAAAAAACAGAATGTTGATAGTTTCACATTCATCCTGGAGTTACTTTGCTGATGAATATGGTTTTACACAAGTCTCAATTGAACAAGGAGGCAAAGAGATACAAGCAAGTTCAATGGTGAGCTTGATAAAAACAGCAAAAGAAAAAAATGTTAAGACGATATTTGTGCAACCGCAATTTAATGATCGGGCAGCAAAGGTTGTCGCAAATGAACTAAAAGCAGAAATTATGGTTCTGGACCCACTCGCATTTAATTATATTGAAAACATGAACATGGTAGCGGACAGAATCCTAAAAGGGTTATCTCATGACTAATATTGTTATAGACATCGATAATGTTAGTTTTAATTACGGCGCAGTTTCTGTATTAGAAAATATTTCTCTTAAGATCCATGAAGATGAATTCATCGGCATTATTGGCCCTAATGCTAGTGGTAAAAGTACGCTATTGAAGTTGATCCTCGGATTATTAGAGCCCGATGAAGGCACGATCTCAAAATTTAATCACGATGGTAAAGATCTAAGAAATTATATTGGATACGTGCCGCAACACAGTACATTTTCTCGGGATTTTCCCATTACTGTTGGCGAGGTTGTCATGATGGGCCATGTTGCTACTTCCTCAAGGTTTTTTCGTTATAGCAAAGAAGAGACCGAGTTAGCGAGACAGGTCATGCAAAAACTTGAAATCGAAGATATAGAAAAACGACAGGTTGGAGAATTGTCTGGCGGCCAATTACAACGAGTTTTAATCGCGCGGGCACTGGTATGTCAACCAGAGATTTTAATATTAGATGAGCCGACAGCTAATGTTGATATGCGCATAGAAGAAGATATTTTTTCCCTGTTAAAAAATTATAGTGAACATATGACGATAATTGTTGTATCGCATGACATAGCATTTATTTCTGGCTATGTTGATCGCGTTGCTTGTTTGAATCGTACGCTTGTTTGTCATAACACAGAATCAATTAGTGGAAAGATGATCGAAGAATTATACGATGCGCCAGTCAAGATGATTCACCACCATCATTAAATTATGAATGAATTTATAACAGCATTAACAGAATATACATTTTTACAAAATGCTATTTTTGCCTGCCTGCTAGCCAGTATAGGGTGTGGGGTGATTGGTAGTTATGTTGTTGTAAAACAAATCAGCTTTTTAACAGGGGGTATTGCCCACTCTGTATTAGCCGGCATGGGCATGGCCTATTTTTATAATGCATCGCCAATTTTGGGTGCAATCATTGCTGCTTTGGTGTCTAGTATTATGATCGGCTGGATCAATCTACGCTGGAAAGAACACGAAGATGTTTTAATCGCGGCGTTTTGGTCAGCTGGTATGGCGATTGGTATTTTATTCTTATCGAGAACGCCTGGGTATAACGTAGACTTAATGAGTTATTTGTTTGGCAATATATTATTAATAACGCGTAGTGATTTGTTATTAATGTTTTTACTCGACATAGTCGTGCTGGCTTTTGTGTTCATCTATTACAAACATTTTCTGGTTAGTGTGTTTGATGAAGAGTTTGCTCGATTGCGTGGTATAAACACGGAATTCTTTTACATTCTACTATTGTGTTTGATCTCTATAACAATAGTGATATTGATTCAGCTTGTGGGGTTAATCATGGTGATAGCGCTATTGACTTTGCCTGCCGCCATAGCAAATCAATATGTGACTTCATTGCACAAGATGTTTTTACTGTCTGCCGGAATCTGCGCGGTAATAAGTGTCTCCGGTGTGGCTATATCATTTGGCCCTGATCTACCTACAGGTTCAGTTATCGTACTTACCGCATGTACTGCTTATTTCTCTTCAGTAATATTCAAACAAATCCTGAGCACCAACAAATAGTCTAGTAAACTGTGAACTACTGATTTCGACGTGTCTTACTGGCGCGAGCTAATGTTTTAATCAATTCAACAGTATCATCCCAACCAAGACAGGCATCAGTTATACTCTGCCCATAAACAAGTTCCTTGTTTGGTGTAACATCTTGTCTGCCCGCTATCAGGTGACTTTCAATCATAGTGCCAATAATGGACTTATTACCGGCAGAGATTTGCTTCGCGACATCTTCTCCAACCTGAATTTGAGCATCATGTTGTTTTCGGCTATTGGCATGACTCAGGTCTATCATAATATTTGCCGGAAGATTTGCACTCTCCAGTTCCTTTGATACACGGCTAATATTTTCAGCGTCATAGTTAGGCTCCTTGCCACCACGTAAAATAATATGGGCGTCAGGATTCCCTGTTGTCGAAAAAATAGCCGCATTGCCTTCTTTTGTGAGAGATAAAAAGTTATGTGGGCGGGTTGATGAGCCAATGGCATCTACTGCGATTTTGGTTGTGCCGTAAGTTCCGTTTTTAAATCCAACCGGACATGATAAGCCAGAAGCTAATTCACGGTGAACCTGGCTTTCTGTTGTTCTGGCACCAATTGCGCCCCAACTAATTAAGTCTGTGACATATTGTGGAGTGATTAAATCCAAAAACTCTGTCCCTGCAGGCACACCCTTATTATTAAGATCTAGCAATAGTTGTCTGGCAATGCGTAAACCTTTATTGATATTAAAACTATCATCGAGGTCTGGGTCATTTATCAGACCTTTCCAGCCAACTGTTGTGCGGGGTTTTTCAAAATACACGCGCATAATAATTAGCAAGTCATCGGAGTGTTCATCAATCAGCGGTTTTAATTTATCTGCATATTCTTTTGCAGCATCAGTGTCATGTATTGAGCAAGGACCTACTATTACGATCAGCCGTTGGTCTTCACCATGTAAAATGTTATGGGCGGCAGTACGTGTGTCAGCAGTTGTTTTTGCAGCGGTCTCGGTGATTACGATTTCCTCGCAAATAACCGAAGGTGAGGTAACAGCTTTGATTGACTCGATTCTTAAATCATCAGTTTTAAATTTCATAATGCTCGTATTCGTAATTGTTTTTTTTGATGTGACTTTTTAACCTGCAGGCCAACTAAATTCTCGGCCTGCAAGAATATGTATGTGCAGGTGGAATACAGTTTGTCCCGCATCAGCACCATTATTAACGACCAGTCGAAAAGCCTCTCCATAGCCTTGTTCTTTTGCTATATCGCCTGCTTTTAGCAATAAGTGTCCTAATAATGATTGGTCGGCTTCGGTAGCATCCGATACTTTCACGATAGCTTGCTTAGGAATAAGCAGAATATGTACCGGTGCTTGAGGGGCTATGTCTCGGAATGCCAAACATAGCTCATCTTCATAGACAATATCTGCCGGTATTTCACGGTTTATAATTTTACTAAATAATGTGTCGGTCATGCCTAAACGTAATCCCATGAATATTGGATAATTTGCGAGCAGCGATTATAGCGTTTAATGGCAAAGAATAAACAGTCTTGGTTTATCTGGTAGTGCTTGTATGCAGGGTTTTAGTGCAAATAGGAAGATGAATTAAAATCAGGGTATTCAAATTTAGTTTGAAACATCACTAAATTAGTTGGATTTTGGCGTAGAGAGATGTGCTTAAAAATGGTTGCATTATGAGTCTGGACTCTGATGTCCTCTCCAAATGCAGGAATTTCTATTGAGTTTGTTAAGCTAATATCATATTTCTTGCGTAAATTATCTTCAATCATCTGAGATCTGACTTTTAGGGCAGTTGACATAATGTTCATGGCAACAAATTCAGGTTGGTCCAGATGGATGACATGTCCGCTTTCTTTTGCGAGGAAATGCCTGCTTTGCATGCTGATATTCTTTAGATCATTTTGTAGTCTCAGCCATTGTTGCTCGCGTTGTTCTCCAAGTTCATCATTCGACCAGACTCGTTTTCCACGAGTGAGAATTGTGACAGGAAATATATATGGCGGGTGATTTGTCTGTTTGGCAACTTGTTGCGCACTGATCTCCATATTATCCAATTCATTTAATGTCGTATTTCTGGACTTCATTGATGACATTAATCGAAACGCGATTCGTTTATTCTCACTAGGATAACTTTCTGGAATAATCGGATGAAAGATACGAACCTTATAACTATTTTTGTAGGTTTTCTTTTCTTGTCTTTGCTCTACTCGTTTAAGCTCTTCCGTATTAAATTGTTCCGGATGAGAAGAATCTACCAAGATCAAACCTGCAGTCAATCCAGCATATTTACTAGCAAAGTAGCGAATGTTATAGCCACCAAAAGAATGACCAACCAGTACGTATGGTCCAGAAATTTTTGATGCGGTTAATAAAAGGCGCAGTTCATTTGAAATTCTTGCCGTAGTTCTTGGTCCAGGGCCCGGATCGCTCCAGCCATAACCTGCTCGATCATAGCTACAGATTTTAAGCTTATCTGCCAGACTATTTTGGATTTTAATCCATTCGAGTGAAAAACCGCCGATACCAGAATCAATTATGACGGTAGGACTTCCGCTACCAATGCAATTGATGTGTAAACGATGCGTACCAATATCAATCAGTTCGCCGGGATAGTATTTTTCTTTTGCGTGTGCGTTATTTGTTAGAGCATAGACGGTGATCATGAGGAGCAAAATAAAGGGCCTGGAATGCTGAACATTCAGTTTTTTTACTTTGCACTTATTCATAATCACCTTCTCCTATTATTAAACAAGAGATTATTAACAGCATCTCGTAGAGGAGAGACATAAGTGTCTTCGCCAAATGCACCTTACAATTATAGAGGGCAATAGTTATGCCAGACTATATATTTCAATAATTATTTATAATTCATAGGCTTATAATTTCTGAGGTTAACTAAGAATTGACAATCTAGTGTTAAAACGACGACTATTGCCCACATTGTTGAACAATGTTGGTGCAATTTATTGAGGAAAGCATTGTCTTAATTTTTATACAATAGCTATCGTACCCTGTTATAGCGATGGTTAATGTATTGATTGATAAATAAGAATATCCATGAGCTTAAGTCCATTACCATCAAAAGAGTGTAAATCTAACAATTTTTCTAAGGTGAATATGAAGTCTATAAGACAGAATTACATTTACATCATTACGCTCTTATTTATATGTAGCAGCCTATTCTCATGTCAATCTTCCATGACGCCACTACAAGTCAGTGAGAAGTTCTGGGAAGGTATTAAGAAGAAGAATATTTCATTAATAACTATATATAGTCGTTCTGACTCAGGTTATTCGATAGAGGCTATACAGCAATTGCCAGATGTCACTGCTATTACGTTTGGCAGAATTATTATAGACGCTGATATTGCAGAAATAGACACTCAAGTGACAATTATGTCAGGTGAAAAAACTATCGATATCCCACTTAAGACCTATTTAGAAAAAGAAAGTGATGTTTGGAGAGTAAATTACAAGCAATCAGTTCTTTTACTGAAGACAAATCAGAATCTGAGCGAATTATTGGGAGGCGTACAAGAGTTAACGGAGGACCTGACAGAAGATATAGAAGAATCGGTAGAAGATTTTAAGAAAAAGGCCATGCCGGAAATAGAGTCAAAACTAGATCAAGTAGAAGAAGCCTTGCGAAACAAAATACCTGAATTTAAAAATATGCTGGATGAATTTCTGGAGGGCCTTAAAAGGTCTTTAGAAAAAGCTGTTCCCCCCAAGGAAGAAGAAGCTAAAACTCAGCAAACCTGATTATCACAATAGTACGCTAAGCTGTTTACAGGCTTGGTTATTTTCTTTAACCTAGTTTCTGAAATTCAAGTCCAAACATGAATTAAAGGGGAGTGGACTATGTCAAAGTTATATGGTTTTTTTCTTGTACTACTCATGGTGTCAATGAGCACCGAGGCTTATGAACCTGTGCTAGATCATCAAGGAATGCTCTATTTTAATCTTACCTTTGATGCGGGCCAATCGAAAAAGATGGATCATAACTTTGGCTTCAGGTTCGACAGATCATTTGTTCAGCCCCGCGAATCAGTCTCATTGGATCAATTAAATGCCAAACCAGCGGTATTCAATCTTCAATTGAACAATAAGGGGTTAAAGGCGTTTAATATCCATGGTATCGATTATTCTTATGACGTAAATGACAAGTATGTTTATCACGGCGCAGAAGGTGGTGATACCAAGAGTAGTGGAGAAGCGGAGTCACAACCGATTCCTGAAGCATCAGAAGAACCCAGAAGAGAAATAGCAATACCGCTCGGCGTCGTTGTTGGTGTTTTAATCGGTACCTTGGCAGTGATCCAGTAGGAAAACTTGTTATAAGAAATTATTTTTAACTATCCGTGCATATTCCAGAAGTCATAACCTGTTCACCGACATGCCCAACGCCGCCTCTAAATTTTGATTGCCCGTTACCAGTTGCAAAAGAAAATTTATGAGACATTACGCCATAAGTGAATTGCATAGTTTCATTTATAGCAATAATTTCTACCTCTGACTTGACTACTAAAGTTAAACTGCCTGAATCGACGTTCCCGATGTCACTTATAATTTCGACATCTTCATTGGTTATGGTCACACGCAGTTTGCCTCCACGTCTATCAGTAGATCTTCCGGAACCCGTTATATAAACATTGTCTATATTGCATTCATATGCTTCATAGATGCCATATACTTCAACGTCTTCAAATACTTCAATTTCAGCTGCGCGAATATGCTGCGCTAGAAAAAAAGTAATAAATAACACGATTAACGTACTTTTTTTTATCATTAAGTAATTTATCCTAATTCGTGTGCGACATTCAGTTTACAGGAACTTGTGTAAATTTAGAGTAGCCTATTGTGGATTGGTTTAATTTGTCCAGAATTTTTTATGACATAGCTACGCAAAGTAACGGTTGTGAGGATAATGTATTGAGAGTTAAAGAATAGACTTTGTATACAGGGACTTATGTATCGGATTTGAGAATTAAGGTGTGTGATTATCCACTGTATAGTGAATAGAACTTCATATCTTCAACGAAGATTAACGATCTATTTACTTAACTGGTGGGCCCGGGAGGACTCGAACCTCCGACCAATGGATTATGAGTCCACTGCTCTAACCAACTGAGCTACAGGCCCTTATTTCTAAATTATGGATTATTTTTAAGTATCAAGGAAGGTTTTGAGTTCATCTGATCGCGAAGGGTGACGAAGTTTACGCAATGCTTTTGCCTCGATCTGACGAATACGTTCACGGGTAACATCAAACTGTTTCCCTACTTCTTCAAGCGTATGATCTGTATTCATATCAATACCAAAACGCATTCTTAGCACCTTTGCCTCTCGTGCAGTAAGCCCTTCAAGTGCATCCCGCGTGGTCCGGCGCAACCCTTCAAAACCAGCAGAATCATTCGGTGCTTGAATATTAGCATCTTCAATAAAGTCGCCAAGATGTGAATCTTCATCATCACCAATTGGCGTTTCCATGGAGATTGGTTCCTTCGCAATTTTTAGAACTTTACGTACTTTTTCTTCTGGCATTTCCATGCGTTCTGCCAGTTCTTCCGGAGTAGGCTCACGTCCCATTTCCTGAAGTACTTGCCTGGAAATACGATTTAACTTATTAATTGTTTCAATCATATGCACAGGTATACGAATCGTTCGTGCCTGATCTGCTATAGATCGTGTGATGGCTTGACGAATCCACCAGGTAGCATAGGTCGAAAATTTATAGCCGCGTCGATATTCAAATTTATCGACCGCTTTCATTAAGCCGATATTACCTTCTTGAATCAAATCAAGGAAAAGCAAGCCGCGGTTGGTATATTTTTTTGCTATAGAAATAACGAGTCGTAAATTGGCTTCAACCATTTCTTTTTTAGCTCTACGCGCCTTGGCCTCACCAATTGAAATATTACGATTGATTTCTTTAATCTCAGGAATATTTAACAAGGCATCCTCAAAGAGTGTGGCCAACTTGCCTTGTACTTTTAGAATCTCTTCCTCATGCTCTTTGAGTCTTTCTACATAAGACGCTTTACTCTTTAAAATTCCCTTAATCCACTTAAAGTCGGTTTCGTGACCAGGGAAACTATCTATGAACTCTTTGCGAGGCATCCTCGCTTCTTTTACACAAAGCTCCATAATGCGCCGTTCTGAATAGCGAATTCGGTCAACTAAATCGCGTAAGTTATCTGTTAATAGATCAATAAACTTGGGCGCGAGGCGGATCTCAAGAAACCATTGCGCCAATTCCTGTTCATGAACCTTGGTTTTATTATTATCCTTTCCATAGCGCTTAACTGCCTTGATGAATTTTAAGTGCAGTTTTTCAAGCTTTTCGATGTGTTCCCTTACGTCTTCAGCTGTGAGTGCGGGGATCTCTTCTTCTTCCTCATCATCGTCGTCATCATTTACTTCGGTGGGATTAGAGACCTTTATGCCTTCATCTGGATATTCTTCAGTATCGTTGAAACCAATGATGGCATCACTGAGTTTCATTTTTTCATCGACAATTAGATTGAAAGCATCAAGCAATGTAATGACAGTGCCGGGGTAACTAGATAAAGCGCCCAGAACCTGATGGATGCCCTCTTCAATACGTTTTGCGATCTTAATTTCGCCTTCGCGGGTCAATAAATCCACGGTGCCCATCTCGCGCATGTACATTCTGACCGGATCAGTTGTGCGACCAAACTCATTCTCAAGACTGGCTAATGCCGCGGCAGCTTCGGCGGCGGCATCCTCGTCCGGCACATCTGTATTATCAGTGATCTGTCCATCAAGATCGGGAGGGGTCTCATAGACCTTGATCCCCATGTCATTGATCATATTAACAATATCTTCAATTTGCTCTGGCTCTACGATGCCATCTGGAAGATGATCATTAACTTCACCATAGGTGAGGAAACCCTGCTCTTTGCCTTTGGCAATTAGCACCTTGAGTAATGACTTCTCGTCTTCCTTAAATACTTTTTCTACGTTTTCCATAGGGAGTTTGGCTCGATATTTGCTATGTTATTGTATGATATTTATTCGGTGAATGAGTTATAACTGGTTGATTAATAACAAACATTTGTCCGGACTAAAACAGTCAATTCTAACACATAGATCAGGATTGCGCTAGGTAGGATTATTAATATTTATTGTGAATCCAACCCTGATTTTTGTGGTTTTCGGTGATGTTATATGGGTATGTATTGTAATAATTCAACCAGGCCTCATGCAAAAATTCACTTTAATCGAGGCGAAGTTTTAAAGTGTCTGTGGGCAGAACTTATAGAACTTAGGATTTTGCCATCTTGAGATTTTTTTCTGCTTCTAGTAATGATCGCCATTCACGTTTCTTTTCTTCAGTTAATTCATTCATATTGTTTATATTTCCGAATTCTCGAAGTTTAGAGTGAATAGTGATTCCTTTTAATCTTTTAATAGAATCAAAAAAACTGTCACGCATCGATTCATCAGAAAAATCAGCATCTCCATACTGGGATTCTGACGGAGCTAGTTCAATTAATCTCTTCCTCACATTTTCGCGGTCACGATAGTTTTCGGTTATGCCTGCTATTGTGGTGCTTGGGTTGCTTTGAATATATGTGACTATTTCGATCAGAAACTCTATTCCTCTTACCTCTATTTCTGAAAGTTTTTGATTTAGTGAATCATCCAGTGCCAATTCTGGTTTTCTTAATAATAACTTGATTGCTTCAGTTAATAGACTTTGTTGGCCGTCGTCTTTTTTAATGGTGTTCCTATTACTATGTAGAGGCGTTTTTACTGAACCTGTTTGTTTATATTCTCGCAGTTGCACCGCCAATTCTTCAGTCGGTATTTTGGTGATGTCGCTTAACTTTCTAAGTAAAACCGAGCTCAGAGCAGGGGCTGTCGAGAGTTTGCCAATAAACGGCAACGTGATTTTTGCCATTGCCGCTTGAGATTCAAGTGACTCTAAGTCCTTATCTTTGCTGAGGTAGCTAAAAAGGTATTCTGACAAAGGTATTTGTAAGTTAGTGTCAAGAAACGCCTCAGTACCCTTGTCACGAACAAAGGTGTCCGGATCTTCTCCCGCGGGAAGGAACATGAAGTAAACTTGTTTATCATCTTTCAACAGAGGTAATGAATTTTCCAGGCCGCGCCAAGCGGCCTTATTTCCAGCCTCGTCGCCATCAAAACAAAATACTATTTTATTAGTAACCCGAAACATTTTTTCCATGTGTTCTGGTGTAGCCGCGGTGCCTAAGCTAGCAACGGCATTACGAATTCCAAATTGGGCCAACGCAATAACATCCATATAGCCTTCTACAACAAATAGGCTATCGACATCTTTTAATGCTTTTCTGGCTTGGTACAAGCCATACAATTCACGGCCTTTGTGGAAGATGGGTGTTTCAGGAGAATTCAGGTATTTTGGTTTGTCATCACCCAATACTCTGCCGCCCATGCCAATAGCACGACCGCGTTGATCGCGAATGGGAAAGGTAAGACGATCCCTGAAACGGTCGTAGTAACCGCCGTGATCATTTTCAATGATGGCGCCGATCTTGAGTAACCTTTTCAATGACTCGTCTGAACCGCCCAGTTCGGTCATTAAATTATCCCAGCCGGGAGGGGCAAAGCCCAATTCATATTCGGCCGCAATCTCGCCACTAATCCCGCGGCCTTTTAAATAACTGATGACACTATCTGCTTTGGGGTGATTTCTGAGCTGTTTTGAATAATAAGCAGTGGCTATTTCCATTAGCTCATACAATTCGCTGGACTGATTATTGGTATTTGATGACTGTATAACGTCACGGGGGATTTCTACTCCAGCACGAGATGCAAGGTCTTCAATCGCTTCGATGAAGCCCATATGCAGGTATTCCATGAGAAAGCTAATTGCCGTGCCATTCGCACCACAGCCAAAGCAATGATAGAACTGCTTTTGCTGGCTTACTGTGAAAGACGGTGTCTTTTCGTCGTGAAACGGGCAACAGGCTTGATGATTACGCCCGGCTTTTTTAAGAGGCACATAAGCGTCAACGATATCGACGATGTCAATTCGTGCGAGTAGCTCATCGATGAAGTGTTGAGGAATTCTGCCAGCCATAATTGAATCTAGTATATACCCAAGATACTTGAAGATGATGGAATTAGAGTGTGTTTGTTTTTATTCAGGGTGAGACGCGACGATGCTCTGGATGAAAACAGATGGGCTATAAACCGGCATCTTCAAGTATCTTGGGTGTTAACAGCGCATAGTAATTCAGCGACTGTTGCTGGAACTTATTTTCTTAGGCGCTGAGTTTCGCCTTTATCAATCCGCTGACTTTGCCCATATCGGCACGACCTTGAAGCTCGCCCTTGAGCATTCCCATGACCTTGCCCATATCCTTTATTGATTCTGCGCCGCTTTTCGAGATTGCCCCTTCTATTAATGCGCTAATCTCATCATCTGATAATTTAGCAGGTAAGTAAGTATCAATGATATCGAGCTCAAATTGCTCTATTTCAACCAGATCGTCGCGGTTGGCTTCTCTGAATTGGGTAATGGAATCACGATGTTGTTTAGCCATTTTATCGAGGATGACGATGACTTGCTCATCGTTTAACTCAATGCGCTCATCGACTTCTTTTTGTTTGAATGCCGCCTGGATCAGACGCAGAGCGCCAAGGCGTTCCTTGTCTTTGCTACGCATGGCAGCCTTAACATCGTCACTAATTTGAGATTTGATATCAGCCATGGCTGATCAACGAGAACCTGTAGAAGTGTCTTAGAATGGGCGGATACGATGCAGGACGTTTCTAGACGCCTGTTTTTGTGAACGTTTGACCGCAGCGGCAGCTTTACGCTTACGAACCTGGGTTGGTTTTTCGTAAAATTCACGGCGATGAACGTCAGCGAGTGTACCCGCTTTTTCACATGCGCGCTTGAATCGACGCATTGCGATATCAAATGGTTCGTTGTCTCTTAACTTAACTGAAGGCATAGTATTTGTTTTCCTTAGTCCTTTGCTCGATTGGGAAAAGGCGGCCATTTTAGTGGGAATGAATGAAATTGCAATCCAATAATAATAATTTTAAGGAAACATTGAGATAAATGCAGGTATTAGGAATAGAAACCTCATGTGATGAGACGGGAATAGCGATATACGATTCGGAAGCGGGGCTTGTTGCCCATAACCTCTACAGTCAGGTTAAGTTGCATGAAGAATATGGAGGTGTGGTTCCTGAGTTAGCCTCGCGCGATCATGTCCGCAGGGTTTTGCCGCTGATCAGGCAGACGGTAGCAGAGGCAAAAACTGAGCTTAAATTACTCGATGCGATAGCCTATACGGCCGGGCCTGGCTTAATGGGGGCCTTGCTTGTGGGTACTGCAACAGGCCGTAGTCTGGCCTATTCCTTGTCGATACCCGCTGTTGGTGTACATCATATGGAAGCACACTTATTAGCGCCGATGTTGGAAGAAGAAGTTCCTGAGTATCCGTTTTTGGCATTGTTGGTCTCTGGTGGGCATACGCTGCTGGTGAATGTGAGTGGTGCTGGTCAATACGAAATTATCGGTGAATCGGTAGATGATGCCGCAGGCGAGGCCTTTGACAAAACGGCTAAATTATTAGGATTACCCTATCCTGGAGGACCAGTTTTATCGGCATTGGCTGAAAAGGGCGATAGTAAGCGCTTCCATTTTCCAAGACCAATGACCGACCGACCAGGCCTGGATTTTAGTTTTAGTGGATTGAAAACTTTCGCCATGAACACAGTAAAGGCGGAGCCTGATGATGAACAAACGCGTGCAGACATCGCCCGGGCATTCGTCGATGCTGTCGTGGATACATTTGTCATTAAGTGTCGCCGTGCGATTAAGGAAACGGGATTAAAGCGGTTAATTGTCGCTGGTGGTGTTAGTGCAAATACACAATTGCGGGCAGGACTGATTGAATTGATGGATGGGGTTAATGGAAGAGTCTATTTCCCGCGTGCTGAATTTTGTACGGATAATGGGGCAATGATTGCTTATGCCGGTTATTTGAGAATTATGGCAGGGCAGACAGAATCACTTAATTTTCAAGCGAAACCACGGTGGCCACTAGAGACGCTCTGATTTAATACTAGGTTTGTTCCTTCTTTTGTCCAATTTTATCTTCGGTTCCGGCAATCAGCTTACGTATATTTGATCGGTGTCGCCAAATCAAAAGAACGGTTATTAAGCTATGACAGATCAAGACATTGATGTTTTGTAAGATTAGCCAGGAATAGAGTGGGGTGAATACAGCTGAAAGTAGGGCTGCCAGAGATGAGTAGCGAAAAAGCAGTGCGAAAAAAGCCCAGGAAAGAACATAAGCGAGCCCAAGTAGCCAGTGTGTAGCAAAAAGAACACCGATCAGGGTTGCAACACCCTTGCCGCCTTTGAAGCTAAAGAAGATGGGGAACAGATGGCCAAGGAAGGCAGCAAGTCCACAAAGGGCAATGATTATTTCAGGACTCCCAAGCGCTTTAGCAAGCAAAACCGGAATCACGCCTTTTAATACGTCGCCTGCAAGAGTGAGAATTGCCGCCTTTTTGCCGTGTAAACGCATGACATTTGTTGCGCCGGGGTTTCCCGAACCCTCACTCCGAGGATCAGCTAGACCAAATAGCTTACAGACAAGAATGGCTGACGCGATTGAACCCATTAGGTAGGCGATGGCAATCAGGATTACCGGAATAAAATTAGTCATGGCGTTTACTGTTTCTATATTGGTTTGCGATTATAAGATCACTTATTAGTACTATGTAGGGCTAGTTTGTAGAGTTGTGCTCAATCAAACGGGTATACTGCATAAGATTAAATTAAAAATGGCTACAAAAGATATAGGCACTATGGATATTATTTATCTAAGAGACCTCCGGATCGATACCATCATTGGAATATACGATTGGGAACGTAGGATGAAGCAGACCATAATTCTCGATTTAGAGATGGGGACGGATATTCGAAAAGCGGCCAATAGTGACAATATTGACGACACTCTAAACTACAAAGCTGTCGCCAAACGATTAATGACGTTTGTTGGTGACAGTGAATTTGAATTAGTAGAAACGCTTGCAGAACGCATTGCAGAAATCATTATGACCGAGTTTGCTGTTCCCTGGTGTCGTCTATCACTCAATAAGAAAGGTGCTGTTCGTGGGGTCAGGGATGTTGGTGTCATCATTGAGCGCGGCAATAAAGAATGACAATGAACCAGGTATATCTGGGGATCGGTAGCAATATCAATCGTGAGTCAAATATCCGTGATGGTTTGTTAGAAATACAGTCGTGCTATGGTGAGCTAACACTTTCACCTATCTATGAAACAAAGGCGTTTGGTTTTGATGGAGATGATTTCTTCAATCTGGTTGTGGGATTAAAAACTGAGCTGCCTATTGGCGAATTGGCACATGACTTACGTGAAATTGAATTTCAATTTGGTCGAAGTCGAAATGAGACTCGGTATTCTTCCCGTACACTCGATGTAGACCTTTTATTATTTGGCGATGAAGTACATGAAAAACACCATGTGCCTAGATCCGATATCATCGAGTTTGGTTTTGTTTTAAAACCGCTTAGCGACATCGCTCCAGATTTAAAGCACCCGGTGACAGGTATGACCATGACTCAGCTATGGAATAAGTTTGATTCGTCTAGAGAAGTTATGCGACAAGTACCCGAACGACTCTGTTTATGATCAATATCATCTGCTTTGGAGATTCTATAACCGAAGGTGCGGAATTTACGCATAATGATCGCTGGACAAGTTTGTTACAAATAAAACTGGATACGGTAAAACCAGAAACGTTTAACGTCCATAATAAAGGTATTGGTGGTAACACCACAGCTCAAGGGCTGGATCGTATTGATACAGATGTATTGTCTTTGTTGCCAGGGATTGTCTTTATCCAATTTGGTTTTAATGATGCAAATGTAAAAGATTTTTCCATAGAACCGCGTGTTGGTTTAGCAGAGTTTGAGAAAAACCTGAAAGAATTTCATCGCATAGTAAAAGCACATAAAAGTGTGCCGGTTTTTGTTTTGAATCACACCATTGGTGAAGTTGATGGTGAGCAGGGTAATGAGAGAAGTTATAATGATAACTACGCGCCTTATCATAAGACTGTTCAAGCGATCGCCAAAGAAGTGAACGCGCTATTAATTGATATTCCTATGCAGATGTTAGAACGCGGAATCAAGGTAGAGGATTTTGTTTCAGAAGATCAAATCCACCTGTCATTGGCTGCTAATAATGACTATGCAGAGTTCATTTATGCTGGTCTAAATAAAATAAAATAAAATAAAACCATAATACCAGCTGGCAATGATGAAATTATTTTCCGAGCCTGCAATAATAAAACGTATTAACACTGGAGTGCTAACAAAATGAATGCCAGAGTCTTGTCTAAACTAGTTATAATATTTCTCATGGTTTCGCTTAGTGGTTGTAAGCAGTATACAACAACAAAAAAAGTGAACGCTATTGAAGCAGCTATTACCAGTTATGATGTGGCGATGAGGTGGGCGCAATACCCTGAAGCATATCGTTATCATGTTTCTCCTAATGGCACTCAACCGCCTGCTGATTTAGATGCGCTTAAGGAACTTAGTGTCACAGGTGTAAAAGTGATAGAAAAGATCCTCAACGAGGATAAAACTGAAGCAAATGTAAAAACAGAAATAAGCTACTTTTTTAAAGATGAAGGAACGCTCAGAAAGCTTAAGCTCCAGCAGCGATGGTGGGTTAAAGAAGAAACAAACCAGTGGTTTATCGATGGAGAATTTCCAAAGTTCCGATAAGAGCGCTTTTAAAAGTGCACTATTTTTAGAAATTCCAAAACTTTACGAGTACAGCGTTCTACCGCCATCAATATTAAGCACTTGTCCGGTAATGTAATCTGCATCTTTGATTAAAAATAAGACAGCTTTTGTTATGTCTTCTACGTTGCCGGTTCTCTTCATCATGGTTTCATTCAGTATCTCGTTTTTTTTCTCTTCTTCTATGTCATCGGGCCACATGATTACTCCCGGCGATATTGCATTAACACGAATAGCGGGAGCCAGTTCTTTTGCCAGTGATTGAGTCAGCATGACAAGGCCTGCTTTAGAGACGCTATAAACCGTATGGCTTCTTAATGGTCGGTTTGCATGTATGTCAGTGATGTTAATGATGCAGCCTTTGTTTGCGCGTAATGATTTTGTCGCGAGCTGCGATAGAAATAAAGGTGCTTTAAGGTTGGTGTTGATCAATTCATTCCATTGCTGATCATCTAACGATGCCAGTGATGTTGGGTAATACGCAGACGCATTATTGATCAAGACATCTAAGCCACCTTTAAAATCCAGCGCAGCATCGATCAAAGCTGAGTAATATTCTTTATGTTCAAGATTGGCCTGAACCATGATGGCAGAATCACGACGAAGCCCATTAAGTTTTCGTACTAGCTCATGCGCTTCTTTAGCCGAACTATTATAGTGAATAATGACATTCATCCCGGATGAATGAAGTTGTTCCGCTATTGCAGCACCTATGCGTTTAGCAGCGCCAGTTATCAATGCAGTTTTATTTATCACAATTATTTATATCATTTAATTGTTGTATTGAATCATTTCAGAAACAGAATAACATGGACGAATTATGACACAATCGAAACTACAAAAGCCGGAAACAATATTGCCGGTTCCGGATCAAGATGCACTCATTCAAAGCGAAAAGTTGATCGGGTGTATCAAAGCAGCCCTGGATACACAAGGCGCTGCAATCAGTTTTGATGAATACATGAAACTGGCTCTATATGCGCCAGGGTTGGGGTATTATAGTGCGGGTAGTCGTAAATTTGGTTCCGAAGGTGACTTCGTAACGGCACCGGAATTATCACCAATATTTTCACGATGTTTGGCGCATCAATGTAAGCAAGTCTTAAACGAATTAGGTACCGGCAATATTCTGGAGTTGGGAGCAGGTACCGGTGCTATGGCTAGAGACATATTACTAGAGTTGGAAAAACAGGATGCATTACCAGAAAAATACTTAATTCTTGAAGTCAGTGCTGATCTGAAACAACGCCAACAAACCAATTTAAAAGAAACTATCCCTCATCTCATCGAACGCGTGGTTTGGTTAGATGCCCTCCCCGAAGATGGAGTTGCAGGCGTGATCCTTGCGAATGAGGTATTGGATGCATTACCAGTGAAGCGATTTAAAAAGACTGTTGGGGGCTTCAAGGAGTTGAAGGTCGGTTTGGGAGATAATCAATTTATCTGGGTTGAGAGCGATGCGAAGGGTGAGCTGCTTAATAATCTGGAAGAATTAGAAAATGATTTATCAACCTCGTTTCCCGAAAATTATGTTTCTGAGATAAATACTCAGCTTGGGTCTTGGTTAAGTGGCTTAGAGAGTGCGCTGAATAAAGGGGTGATGTTCTTCATCGATTATGGGTACTCGGCAGCAGAGTATTATCATCCTGAAAGAATGGATGGTAGTTTGTTATGTCATTATCGACATCGTGTACATGCAGATCCGTTTTATAATCCCGGCTTGCAAGACATAACCTGCTCTGCCAATTTCACAGCTCTTGCGGAATGTGCTGGCTCAGTCGGTTTACATGTCAGTGGCTACACAAATCAGACCTATTTCCTTTTTGGCTGCGGCCTTGAAGAGTTGCTAGCTGATATGAATCAACTCGATATTAAAGCGCAAACTAAAATAGCACAGCAAGTACGCATATTAACCATGCCAGAAGAAATGGGAGAACGTTTCAAGGTTATGGCGCTGACAAAAGACTATAATTCTATTTTGCAGGGTTTTACATTGATGGATCAGCGTGTTCGCTTATAAGTCGAAAATATTCATGCAACAATACATCTTGATAACCATTGCCTTGTTTCTATTGGCGTCTTGCAATAAAGAAATCGTTAGAAAGAATGAGCCTGTTGAAGAAGTTTCGGGTCTAACGTCTATTGCAAAATCAGACATTGACAATGTACTGGATGTACATATCAGGGAATCGCAACGATTATTGAAAGAGCTGATGACTAAGCTTTATAAACGTAATCCGCGAGAGCTTAAAAAGACGGATCTTAAATTGCCACAAGAACATATCGTCAGACTATTTGAGTTAGAACATACTTGGGAATTTCCGGAGTTTGAGGGCAGGTATGATGTTGATGTTATAAAAATGACATTTACCGACGAATATAGGGGTGATCGTGTGTTTTCATTTATTGCCGGTTTAATGGCGATGATTATGAAGTCATACAATTACAAGTCAGAGTTCTATATGTTCGATTCAATTGACCCACAGAAACTATATAACTGCGCGAGAAACATTGAGATAGCAGTATGGAAGCTTGGGCATAATGTTGATGCTAATGGCGAGTTGTTTTTGTATAGTAATTCTTTAGCGGAGGAAGAGATCAGTAACCTGAGTTATGAGCGTTTATTTGGTAAGCTCATAGCCACACAAGATAACATCGCAACAATTATTGCGAACAAAAATAACCGAACCATTACCACTGTGATACAGCGTATGGCATCAGCAATCTTTCTGCCGATATAAAAACTTATTTTATTTGATATAGACCATTGGACTTTACTCAACTCATCATTCTTGCATTGATTCAGGGGATCACTGAATTCTTACCTGTTTCAAGTTCAGCGCATTTGATCCTGGTGCCCTTATTAACCGATTGGCAAGATCAGGGCTTGGTCATAGACGTTGCTGCGCATTTTGGTAGTTTGTTTGCCGTCGTCTTTTATTTGAGGAAAGATATTTCGCGTATCTTGATTGCCGGAGGCGACTCAATAAAAAATAGAGAAGTGGCGACTCAAGACAGCAGGCTATTTTGGTATCTGGCTATTGCCAGTCTCCCTGTATTAGCAATCGGGTTTCTGTTAAGGGATATTGTTTCAACCTATCTACGAGATCCATTAATCATTGCCTATGCTTCAATCGGGTTTGGTCTATTACTTTACTATGCGGATGTGAAAGGAAAACAGTTGCGCCAAATAAATTCAATCAACCTGCGTGATGCCATCTTGATTGGTTTAGCACAAGTACTGGCGCTGGTGCCTGGCACATCACGTTCAGGCGTTACTATGACAGCAGCGTTAATGTTAGGGTTGGACCGAAGTAGTGCGGCGCGGTTTTCATTTTTAATGGCGGTGCCTATCATACTCGTTGCCGGTAGTTATGAATCATTGAAACTGCTTTTGTCTGATGTAAGTGTGGACCTGATTAATTTTTCAATTACTGCGGTGCTTTCCGCTATCAGTGCATTGCTGGCCATTCATGTCTTTATGAAGTTTCTTGATAAGATTGGCATGTTGCCGTTTGTTGTATATCGAGTGGTGTTGGGCGTTGTGTTGATATTTCTTTTTAGTTAATTAATCTGTTCACTGTTTCAGGCTTGATAAAGCGTAAATGTGCCAATGATTATAAAGCCGACTCCGGCAATATAAGAGAGTATTTTCTCATCAATATATTCGGACAATAGACTTCCTGCGATGACACCAATGGCAGAGGCGACTACCAACGCTGCTGAAGATGCAAAAAACACAGTGAGCTTACTTACTGCCTTGTCCGAAGCAAACAACAGTGTTGCAATTTGAGTTTTGTCTCCCAACTCTGCGATAAAAACAGCCGCAAAAATGGTGAAAAATACTTTAAGTTCCATTCTATCTCCGATTATTAATCTGCATTTCTTTTATATTTTTTATTTGTTGTTTCTTGATTGCTTGTCCGAGCGCTTTGCCTTCCAAACCTTGTTTTTGTAATGCACTGGTATCGACCTCGTTAGCCACTTTCAACGCAGACTGGAAATATTCAGACTGCGGATATTCTCTATCCTCGAATCCAGCACGGCCGCGGGCATCAGCTTCACAAGCGATAAGGAATTGTTCAAACCGTTCGGGCCTTCTGAAAGCGTCGAGTTGTTCGAGTTTTTTTAATACTGTTTCGGCTTTCATCTCCTGTATTCGATGGCAGTCGAGGTGAAACTTAGAAACATTCATCGCTAATTCACGGTATTTATTCGGGATGCAATAGCGTTTACACAGTTTGTCTATTATCTTCGCCCCACGTTCTTCGTGACCGTGGTGGCTAGGTAGTTTATCTTTTGGTGTGGTTGCCTTGCCAAGATCATGTACCAATACCGCAAAGCGTATCATTGAATCATCTGATAAGCGTGTCGATTGGTTTAGGCTCATGATGGTATGCAGGCCAGTGTCGATCTCCGGGTGGTATTCTTTTGTTTGTGGTACGCCGAACAGGGCTTCTATCTCAGGAAAGAGTTTCTCCATTGCATTGCATGAGCGTAATACAAGTATAAAACGTGCCGGGTATTTTCCTGATAAAGCTTTTTCCAGTTCTGTCCAGACACGTTCAGGAACCAGTGCCCCTAATTCATCTGTCTCAGAGATGTCTTTTAATAACGCCATAGTTTCAGGGGCAATCTTGAAACCAAGACTGGCTGCGAAACGTGCAATGCGTAATACCCGTAACGGATCTTCGACAAAAGCCGGGGAAACATGGCGCAACAGTTTTTCTTTCAAGTCTGCCACGCCACCATAAGGGTCAATGAGATTACCGTGTTCGTCTTCGGCTATGGCATTGATCGTTAGATCTCTACGTCGCAGGTCATCTTCCAACGTGACATCGGGTGATGTATGAAATGTGAAGCCTTTATAACCTTTGCCGGATTTTCGTTCAGTTCGAGCTAAGGCATATTCTTCTTTTGTTTCAGGGTGGAGGAAAACAGGGAAGTCCTTGCCAACGGGTTTGAAACCTTTGTCCAGCATTTCTTCCGGTGTCGTGCCGACAACGACCCAATCTCGATCTTTAACCGGAATATCTAATAATTTGTCACGTACGGCGCCGCCGACTAGATAAGTTTGCATATGAATATCTTGCCCATCAAATGACAATACGACAAGTTATCTTCGTGATTTACTACGAAATTGCATATAGGCTGAACGATAGGATGTGTTGTTTAAATATTGAGGTACGACGCTTTCTATAGTAGTCGCCTTAATATTGTAACGCACGAGATCATTACACTCACAAACACTGTCTATTTTAGCCGAAAGATAATTGTCTGTTGAAAAGGGCTTGCCCGGCACGAAATCAAAAATGGCGGCCTGAATACGAGACAAAATATCATTTAATGGAATAATCTTGCGTTTCAGACCTAAGGTTCGCGAAGTGTAATTAACCAGCTCTTTTAGGCTATAAGTTTGCGGGCCGCACAAGTGGAGTTTTTTATTATAGCTTTCTGGATCTTTTATTGAGCGTGCTATCATTTCAACAACATCCATAACATAAACGGGTGCAAACTTGGTCGCATGACATGCTAGCGGGAAAAATAACGGGGACATTTTTAACAGGCTTGCAAAACGATTAAAGAAATTATCCTTTTTACCAAAGATGATGGATGGCCGAAAACTGGTGACGTTAATTTCAGTATTATTTGAATGTAATAGGTCTTCCGCTTCACCCTTTGTTCGTAAATAGTGACTCTTGCCGTTTATCGCATCTGCATTCAGGGCACTCATTTGTAGAAGTCGTTTAATGCCATTCTGACGACATGCACTTATTAATTTTTCTACCAGTTCAACATGCGCGTGCTTAAAACCTTTACCACTATTTCCTTTTTCATTGAGTATGCCAACCAGGTTAATGACCGCATCACAGTTGGCAATATGCAGTTTGAGTTTTTCCGGGTCATGAATATCAGTCTGTACTAATTCCAGACCGGGCAGCACGATGAGATCATCACGATTATATTCGCGGCTACGAGTGAACACTTTTAATTCATAGCCTGCTTGTGATAAGCGATTGCACAATGATTGCCCGACAAAACCGGTTCCACCCAATACTGCGATGCGTTTAATGGACATGTTTGTTATCCGAGATTTTAATTGCAGTACAGCTCAAAGCAGCAGTCAGGTTATTTTTGTTTGAGGTGACTAATGCCATACGTTGCTTTAACGGTTTGATGCCCGTTTGCAAACGCCAGTCATAAATATTAGCGTAAGTTAAAACACGACGGACATATTTACGAGTTTCGTTAAATGGGATTTGTTCCACCCAGATATCAGGTTCTTCACAACCTTTATTCGGCAACCATTTTAAAACGCGATGAGGCCCTGCATTATAGGCAGCGGTAGCCAGGATCATATTTCCGTTAAATTTATCTAGCATTTGTTTCAAATACGCGCTGCCAATCGGGATATTGGTTTCCGCTTGCTTCAATTTGCTTGTCTTGAATCCTCTTAGACCGATACGTTTTGCAGTATCGCTCCCGGTTCTAGGCATGACTTGCATCAAACCTAGAGCACCAGCAGGCGACCTTACGTCTTCGATGAAGGCGCTTTCAGCACGGACTAGCCCATACATCCAGCTTGGATCTAAATTACGTTTCTTCGCGTACTTATTCAGGAGGTCATCAAACAGGATTGGAAAACGTAACTCCAGATTATCGTAGGCCTTGGCTCTACCCATCGTGAAGATAGCCCGGTTGTGCCAGCCCCATTGTGCTACGACAGCTGCTGCCATTTGCATTTGATAGCTTGTCATATTATTCAGTGCGTGGTGCCATTCGCGTCGACCGGGGTATTTCATGTTTAGTTTATAGAATTCATAAGCTCGTTTAATCGCTGGCAGTGATTCGATTCGATTAAATTCCTCCATGTTTTCCGGTAAGGGATGATGGTTCATGTCGTAGGCAACATTAATCCTGTCAGCCGACAGGAAACCGTAATAATCACGTTTTTTTGCAAGCGCAGTATAAATTTCTTTTGCCTTATCGGCTTCGCCAGTTTCTTCTAAGGCACGTGCATGCCAATAACGCCAGCGCATTTCAGTATCGATATCGGGAACCTGTCCAGCCGTCCATTTTTTTAAGATAGGCCAATCATAATTTGCCAGTGCGGTGCGTAACCGGTAATGAAATACTTTGTCATTAACATGATGATTATCGACTTTGTCTAACAGTTGTAATGCGAGCTTACTGTTATTGCCTGCTGCGCGAATAGCGAGCGTGCGGTCTATCTCTGCCATTTCATCAGGCGTAAAAGCGAATTCTCCTTTCAATGCATCTAGTCGTTTAACTGCTTTGGCAACATCTTGTCTGGCTAAACGTAAAATACCATGCGTCAATATTTCTCTGGTAACAGGCGTGTCTTCAAGTTTGGGCTTATAAGTATATTTATAAGGGTTTTGATGTATCTGGATCCATCGTTTCGCAAGCGCCTTATGTTTTGAATCAAGTCGGTTAGATAAATAATTGACTAAACCAAGCTGATTATTCTGCATCGATAAACGGATTCGTTCCCACACCAATTCATTAGTCATCAAGTTACTCTTATATAACAATGCAAAAGCCGGATCGCACTGAGATGGAAGAGATTTACCCGCAAGCCAGGTGGTACGAATATCTTCCAGCAGGTAGGTATTGTCATTTGTGTTGATCCTTGCCTGTAGTTGATAACACTGCATAGTGGTATCCGATTGCGGTGTGTAGTTATCAAGAAAAGTTTGCCAGTGGCCCCGTTTTATCAAGAGCTTGAGCCAGGCTTTGCGTAAGCCTGCGGCAACAGGGAGGTCATGGTAACGTTTCAAGAAGGTTACAATCTCATCATCTTTAGTCTTCCAGAGGTGTTTTCGCAGGTATTCGTAGCGCAAATAGGGGTAGAGAGGATAGTTTTTTAGTGTGTTTGCTATCTTGCCGAAGGTCTTATATTGCTTAGTATCTAATGCTTTTTTTGCAGCTAGATAATCTTTGCGTTGAGATTCAATCGATTTAGCGTAGGTAGGCACGGTTAAGATTGACAAGATAATGACGACAAGCAGTCTCAGCATTGTTTGCTGCGCTAAGGAAGTCATTGCATGCTTATTCGTCATTCCTGAATTGTCGTTTGTTTGCATTGATTGTATTTAAAATTAGCATTAAAAATTGTCTATATTTAACAATAAGTTCGCAATATTTTGCGTAAAAAAAGTTAATATAACAGGTCTAATTGTTTGCAGTTAATGTGCCGTTTCGTATGAACAGTTTAAGGTATAACATACCTTACCCGTACCTTATCAATCATTCACGATAAAATAAGCCATGCTCGCTGAAATTACACTACAAGTAATCATTTTTTACGCTTTAGCCGGGATTTTTGCCGGACTGATTGGCGGTATGATCGGTTTAAGTGGAGGCGTCATTATTGTTCCCGTTTTACATTTCCTGTTTATCCAACAAGGATTCCCGCTGGAAATACTCATGCAACTGGCGGTAACGACGTCATTGGCAACGATTATTGTGACATCTTCCTCAGCCACTTATGTACACCACAAAAAAAGCGCTGTGCTATGGCCGATAGTAAAACGCCTTGCCCCTGGCTTGTTAATAGGTGCTTGCCTGGGTGCTATGGTCGCTGATTATGTTTCGAGTACTGTTCTGAGGACGATCTTTGGCGTGTTTGAGATATTGGTCGGTTTTCAAATATGGTTGGATTTAAAACCTAAGGCACATTCAGTCTTACCCGGAACATCGGGACTGGTGGGGTCTGGTGTCGGTATTGGTTTACTTTCAACCTTGATGGGAATTGGAGGGGGGACTCTGACGGTGCCATTTTTACTGTGGTGTAATGTCAATATGAGAAATGCCGTAGCAGTCTCATCCGCATGTGGGTTTCCGATAGCGGTCGCCGCAACAATTGCGTTGATTGTTGCCGGCTGGGATGAGCAGGCTGTCCCGACACATTCTTTGGGTTATTTGTATTGGCCCGCCGCACTCATTATTAGTGCGATGACAATTTTTTCAGCGCCTGCAGGTGCACGTTTGGCACACTATCTTCCCATCGTTACTTTAAAACGTGTTTTTGCTGTTGTCTTGGTGATAGTCGGCATACGGATGCTGATCTCGTGAATGCGTATAAAGAACGGTATGTTATCTAAGGGGCGAAGTCGTGGAGCTTGTTTGGGGTCAATACGGTTTTAAAAAAACAGATATACAAACTGAAAAAAAACCAAGTCAAGAAATTAAAACTGATGAAAGTGCGGAAGAGATTAAAAAACTGTTTTGTAATTTCTGTAGCAATTTCATTACGGAGCTAGATGCAGCTATCGCCATCAATGATGCGCACGTTCATGTTTTTTCTAATCCCGCTGGGTATACCTACACGGTTCATTGCTTTCAATCGGCGCCTGGATGCCTGACCCTCGGAGAGGGTACTGCTGAGCATACCTGGTTCAGTGGTTATGAATGGCAAATAACAGTATGCCATGCATGTAAAGAGCAGCTCGGCTGGTTGTTTTCTAAAGACCGACAGTTTTATGCATTAATTGCTGATCGATTAAGATTAGCTTAGCCGGGTTTATTTCAATTCAGGTTTATAGAGAAAGCCAAGAAAAAAAGAAACAACAATAAAAAATAATGACAGGTAGAGATCGGTAACGAGGATGTAGAGGACCAAGCCAAGCATAGCGGGTAGATTGCACAAAGACATCCCGATGACGATGTAAGTAATATAGGACTGTAAATCGGTTGGAGTGTTATCAATATCAAGCTGAATATTATCTCTAACCTTATGTTGATGACGTTTAAATCGACCTAGCAATATTAAAGACAACGGAATACTTAATATGCAAATGCCGGTTAGAATATTTTTCAGCTCAGGCAAGACAGGTTCTAATAGTTGTAACTTGTCCATATAAAAAATAGCAATTAGAAACATCGGTGAGCTAGCGAGCATACCAAACCAGAGTATTTTGCTGGTGTTTATAATATGGGCTATGTTTAATTGTTGTGGTTTATTCATAATATTTAATCGATTAAATAAAGATAATTTCAGGTATTTATAACATGTCGATATTTCAAAAAACACTCAGTTTTAATACCCAAGGACGACAGGCATACGAATTCACAAGAGATGTGCAACAATATGTTGCTGAAAGCGGTGTGCATATCGGTCTATGTCATCTATTTATTCAGCATACCAGTGCTTCTTTAATGTTATGTGAGAATGCCGATCCTGATGTAAGGATAGATCTTGAAACTTTTATGCAAAGTGTTGCGCCGGACGGCGACCCTATGTTCTGTCATACCACAGAAGGACCAGACGATATGCCCGCGCATATTCGGACCTTGATTACCAATGTGAGTTTAACTATTCCCATTACGGCCTCAAGGTGCCAGCTAGGCACATGGCAGGGAGTATATTTATGGGAGCACCGTGTCCATTCGCATAATCGTAGTGTCATAATGACAATTCATGGAGAATAGAATTCTGGACTCCACAGTAGAACGTCCGGGAATAATTAACTTTTAATTCTTTTTAAAAAAACAGTAAGTTTTAAAATTAGATATATAATTAAATGTGACTACCTGCTTTATAGTACGCCCAAAAACACATATCGCTCGTCAGCAAATCGCAGCCATAGAGTGGCTATGACTGCGTGCGCTATGTGTTTTTGAACGCACTCTAAAACAGGTTCTACTACGGAGTACAGAATAGATGGCAAAGGCAATCTGGAATGAAGTCGTAATAGCAGAAAGTGATGTTTTTGAAAAAGTGGAAGGTAACATTTACTTTCCTTCTGATTCAATTAATAAAGAATATTTTAAACAAAGTGACAAACATTCGATTTGTTTCTGGAAAGGTAAAGCCAGTTACTATGATATCGAAGTCAATGGTGAAACCAACAAGGATGCTGCCTGGTATTATCCCGACCCAAAATCAAAAGCAGAAAATATTAAAGATTACGTAGCGTTCTGGAAAGGGGTAGAAGTGGAAGAGTAAAGCCTCGCATCATGAGCCTCTTTCTGTTTCAATCTCAGCAGTAACATACGGATTTGTTCCGCACGAATACATAAATTTCTTTCCTTTTAAGTGTTGTACCTCCAAGAAATTGGAATACGCCTTCGTTCCTCTATTTGCATAGCTGCTAATAATTTCACTTTCAGATAGCGATATCTTTGAAGCCAACACTTTCAATAGGCCTTTCAATTTTCGTTCACTAATTTGACCGACATTAATTTCATGCTCATAAAGCAGAGATGTGCTATCCCACCCTCGAATAATCCAGTATCGTCTCGGCTTTTTCTTTGTCATTTAAGATGTCTTAAAACGTTTTAAGTAAATGGCAACCAAAATGTGCGGAGCACTGTTTTTGGTTGTCCAAACAAGCTTGACTTGTTTGTGAGAAAATTTATAAATGTTGTACCTGACCCTACTTACTATAAAAAACGCCCTTAAAGCTTAAGAATATTGATTACTATAAGTCATAGAAATATACAGCATTAATGATATTGTAATAACAATTGTGATTACTACGAAAAATGCAATAAACCATATTATAAAATACGTCAGCTTTTTTAATAAGCTTCCCTTGGCTTCAACTGCTTTAACAGAAGCAAAAATAACGCTTAATATAAAAGCGGGGAACGATGCATATATTATTATCCCTATGCCCATACTTTATTCTTTTTAGTGTATGCTCTGACATGTATAATATACATACAATACATATTTATAAAACAATAAATCGCAGAGAGAAACAATGAAGAAATTAATAACAATAACTATTTTTGGTTTTTTATCTTTTACCTCAATGAATGCTCTGGCAGCATCGAAATACCAGATTAAAGCTGGTTCCTGGCTTGATGCATACGTCTCGAAGAAAAACTGTGGAAAATCAGATTGCACAATGGTTAGCTTGCCAAGATGCTCAGGAGGACCTGATAATGTTTATCTAACTCAAAAAAATGCCATCGCAGTTGAAAAAAGCATAAATAATGGTAGTACAGTAAAAGTTTATGACCGTACACAAAACGCTGAGGTATGCAGTATTTAACTGTTAGCAACTGGCGTTATTACTACGTCTATTCATCCCTCTTTTTTTACTCAGCACTCCTGAATAAAGAAAGGGGGAATAACTTATACGTCCTCTCAGGTTTTAAAATCTCTTAAGTTTGCTTTTTCGTCCAACCCAAATTGATCCCTTATCGGGGATGCAATGACAACTGATTAGTTTATATAAGCTTTAGAGTTACTGGCATTTATTTTACATGGAATACCCTTAATGAAAGACAAAGTATCTCAGCAGGAGTATTTATGAAACATCTGATCTCTTTACTATTATTTTTGCCCGCAGTTAGTTATGCAAATTGTAAAGAGATGAATCAAGTTGCTTTGGACTTTTCAAATTTATATATCGGGTTTCTTAAAACACCTGGTAAATGGTCAGATCAATGGCCTAATGAGTGGATTCAATCAAATGAATATTTAACAGATGAATTCAAACTTAGTTACAAAGCCATCATGACGAAAGCTTTTATAAATGATTCAGACTTTGGTTTAGGTTTTGATCCCATTCTTGATGCTCAAGACTACCCAAATAGCGGTTTTGTTGTAACTGAATGCGACGCTTCAAACCGTCGTGTTTTATTACAGGGAAGAGAATGGGTGTCCTTCAAATTAATAGCAGAGTTAAAGGAAGTTAACAATCAGTGGCTTGTAAATAAAATGGGTGTGGTTAATGATGAAACCTATTTAAGGCAAATGAACAATAACACTAAGTAGCCATTTCTAATTTATGCAAATTTGGTTCTTATTGTAATAAAAATTCTTTTTTATTACCCTAAACTACACGAATAATCGGTTGCTTTACCAAATAAATAGAATGCGCCTGTAAACCCTCTAGAGATATTAAATTTAAATGGTTTTTCCAAAATAAACTGGCTTTCTTAAATGTACTTTGGTTTGTTACACTTAATACCCTTATAGATTTCACAGCAGCAATAGCTTTTATAGCTGAATTTTCCTGAAGTTGCATATGATAGTTTAGCGGCACTACAGCAAAAGAATACTGGGCAGATAAAAGAACAACAAGACTAAAAAAATAATATTTTTTTTATTAAAAATGTCATTAATAACACCTTTTATTAATCGTTAAATTGTTTTAAGTAGCTTTGTGACTTTAGGTACTTATTAACCATTAATACGATTCATTAGAATCGCTACTTTCTTTAGAACATCCATACTGCAAGCCCACCTATCCCAGCCCAAAAAGCACTAGATAAAAAAACAGCAATATATGTAACATTAAATTTGGGGGCTAAAAAGACTGGGCTTGCTATCACAGGCAGCATAAGAAAACCAAACAACTTATTATCATCTAGTAATTGATAATTTATATACCCTAAGCTAACGGCGAAAATCCAGGGAAGAACCCCTAGGAATAAAGCAACGACCAGTGGGCCTAAGTTTCCTTCAGTTTTAAGAACTGGATGAGCCTGCCGTTTCAAAAGGTATACAATACCATTTTTAAGATTGAGCCCGGCTCCGATAGAAAATAAGATGAATAGAAAGCCTAGAAATATAGCTAATAACTTAAAACCAATTGTCGTTGAAAAACTATAAACTATAAAATCAAGAAACCCGTTCATTAGTGCGTAAAGCTGAATTGATAGAATAATCAAACCTGTGCACATTGCGCTAATTATTGTCACTGGCTCCGCAATCAATACCTCTTGTGTGCAGTTATCACAGATGAAGCGAGCATATCGATCACGCCAGGGAAAACCTGATGCTTCTACTTCTTTTCTCTCGTCCTGCATATTACCTTTGCATTCGTTGCATTGGCGTACGCAAATAGAAGGAGCCTTAATTACATCACTTATTGCATCATTCAATTCAATACCCTCTCTCCAAGTGATAATTTCTTTTTAGATTCTAGACGAAATCCAAAACGTAAACAAAATCGTATGCTAGATTTTATTATTAAACCTATCTGCATTCACTTGGCAAGTTCTTTTCTGGTTGTCCGGCACGTAACCAGATCAATTCCCCATTTTTATCTATTGGGATAAAAATAATGGAAGTGCTGACTTCTTCACGGAATGCAAATATATCACACGTTAACAACAATAATACTAGCGGTGAGAGAAATAGTTTTCAAAATATTAACTAAAAAATATGTCAAAGTATTAAATTATTACCACTGTCTGCTTCGGGTCGGTAGCTGTCGTTATTGTTTAGCGCCTAACTGCACGGCTCTTTCTTTTCGTTTATCCAAATTAGTTTGATCTTCTTCCCATCCCTGACTATGTAACATGATGATATTGCTTAATGCTTGTATGTGTACATCATCATTGTTTAATGCGGGGATATAGGAAAACTTTTCGCCTCCGGCATCAAGGAAAAATGTTCTATTTTGCATATCGATTTCTTCAAGCGTTTCCAGACAGTCGGCTGAAAAACCGGGGCAAACCACTTGTACATGTTTTGTGCCTTTTGCTGCGAGTTCTTTTAGGGTGATGTCGGTGTAAGGTTGTAACCATTCTTTTGGACCAAAGCGGGACTGAAAGGTGAGTTGCCATTCGTCATCATTTAGTTCGAGCTTTTCAGCGACTAACCGTGCTGTCTTATAACATTCGCAGTGATAGGGGTCGCCTTTAAGTAAATAATCTTTGGGTAATCCATGAAAAGAAAATAATAGTTTTTCAGGTTTAGAATTTGTTTCCCAGTATTGATTAATGCTGTTTGCCAATGCATTTATATAATCAGGGTTGTCATGATAGTGGTTAATCATTCTTATTTCAGGAATACAGCGCCAGGTTTTTAAAACATCTGAAACAGCATCTAAAGTTGAAGCGGTTGTAGAAGCTGAATATTGTGGATAAAGTGGAAATATTAATACACGATTGGCATTTGCCTCATGCAGTTTTTCCAAGCCGGATTTTATTGAAGGACTGCCATAACGCATGGCCAGTTCAACCTTGACGGGTCCTGAAAATCGTTTATCAAGTTCCTGCTGAATACTGATTGCCTGTTTTTTGCAGATAGAGAGTAATGGCGAGCCATCTTCAGCCCAGACTTTCTCATAAGCTTCTGCTGAACGCTTAGGGCGGATGCGCAAAATCACACCATGTAATACAAACCACCATATCAACTTTGGCACTTCAATAACGCGCGAGTCTGAAAGAAATTCCGCTAGATATTTCCTTACGGCAGAGGGCGTTGGTGTATCCGGTGTGCCTAAGTTAGTGATCAGGACGCCAGTACAAGTGGGAGTATCATGTTTATAATCAGGATTGTTTTTATACTTCATAGCACCATTTATATAGGAGTCGAGTGTGTTTGTAAAAAATATTAATGAATGTCCGGAATTTATTGCCAATGATGGTTGTTTAATACGCGAATGGATACATCCTGAAAATGACTCGGTTGAGTTGCCGTATTCTGTCGCAATGGCAACTGTAGAAATAGGCAAACAAAGTTACCAGCATAGATTAGAGCAAACAGAGGTTTATATAATATTTTCAGGACAGGGCGTGATGCATATTGATGAAGAAGCACAGGAAGTGAACTCCGGTGAAGCGATACTCGTGCCAGCTGGCGCAACTCAGTGGATAGAAAATACTGCTGATGAAGAATTATGTTTTATTGCAATTGTTAATCCTCCCTGGAGTGATGAAGGCGATATGAGAATTGAAGATTAATTATCGACTGTATTGAACCAGTTGAGTACATTGACGGCATTTTTATCCGGTGGGAACACCGGGTAGAACACTTTTTCTATAACAGCATCTTTGATTATGAGCGTTACTCTCTTGTAGCGCTGTATTTCCTCAACTGTGAATGTAGGTAGTGACAACGCTTGCTTGAGAAGAAAGGCGTGGTCACTAAGTAGCTCAAAAGGGAGATGTAAACGCGTTTTTGCTTCTTGTTGATAGTCTGTATCTTGACTGCTTAACCCAAAAAGATTTGCGTATTGTCTGATTTCCTTATGTAGGTCACGGAAACTACAAGACTGCGGTGTACATCCCCTCGCACCGGGTATCGACTCCCAACCCTCGGGTAAAGACACATTGGGACGGCCTGTCATTGGGTAAATGTAGATGACGGTATAGCCCGTTAGTGCACTAATTTTGATTGTATCACCGTCAGTTTTGGATAAATTCAGATCAGGAAAACGCGTGCCGTGAAGATGGTCGCATGCACCATCATCTTCAGGGATGGGGAGGTCACCTGGTAATTGATCGAGGCTCATTGAATGAGTCTAGGAATATTTTGAAGATTGTTTTTGACGTAAAAGTTTCCGGTATTCAAGGTGTATCTTTTTACAGCGGTCACCGAGCTCAGTTTTTTCGTCAATATTATCAACGTAAAAGCGTATCAACGATCGTATTGGGCCTTCGACGATGTTGTATTCGATATTTCCATCAGCGACCTTGGTTATTTTTTTTAAATAACGTATCAAAAACCATTCTGTGGTGTAGGACTCAATTTCTGTTTTTTCGATCTCTTTAATATGCTTGATTACATAGAGACGGAAGTCACCGAAATAGATTTTTTTCATGATCCTGTCAGGATAAATATCAACATCAGATTATTTTATCCTATACAGGAACATGAAAATATCGCTATTGAATTAATACTATTTTTATTGCGCATTTTCCAGAGCGGCTATTCGTTCTTCCAAAGGAGGATGGCTCATGAACAAGCGTTTAAAGCCTGTTGGTACACCACCACTGATACCGAATGCAGACATTTCGTCTGGGAGCGGTTGTGGGTTGCTAACTTGTTGTAAACGACGCAGGGCAGAGATCATTTTTTCTCGGCCTGCTAAATAGGCACCACCTTCATCCGCTTTAAACTCACGCCGACGAGAGAACCACATGACGATAGTACTTGCGAGCACAGATAAAATCATTTGTACGAAAATAATACCGATCCAATAACCTGGCCCGTGACCGCGTTCGACTTTAAATACTAATCGATCAAGCAAATGTCCAATGACACGCGAGAAGAAAATAACAAAGGTATTTACCACGCCTTGAATTAGACTGAGAGTTACCATATCACCATTAGCGACGTGGCTAATTTCATGGCCTAATACAGCTTCGACTTCATCTTGAGTCATGTGATCTAAAAGACCCTGACTAACAGCAACTAATGCTGCATTTTTATTCATGCCTGTTGCAAAGGCATTGGGTTGAGGCGAGTTGAATATGCCTAATTCAGGCATTTTAATGCCGGCTTCCCTGGCTTGCATTTCTACGGTTGAGACTAACCATTGTTCCTGACTATTAGCTGGCGTTTCAATCAACTTAACGCCCATGGTCTTTTTTGCCATCCATTTAGAGATCGCAAGTGATATCAGTGAACCGCCCATACCGAAGGCAGCAGAAAAGATAAGTAAGGCATTCAGGTTTAAACCACCGCCTTGTTGTTCCAGGGCCGTGTCCAGGCCAAGTAGACGCATGCTTATGCTAAGCACAATCATAATGGCTATGTTGGTACCAAAGAAAAGTAACATCCGTAACATGTTTTTCAGACTCCTGATTAAATAACTTTTATATAGATTGTAGCGTATTCAAAAAATTCAATAGATTATGTTTTCCTGAGTACCAGCATAGGTGAACTGGCTAGCACTTTACGCGTACCAATTAATCCAGTAGTCACAATTATTAAACTACACACTAAAGGTGCAACTAGCCAAAGAACAGGATTAATGACAATTTCCATCTTGAACACGTATTCTGCCAGCGCCAGTTCGATGATTGATGCCGCTATGGCTGATAATACTCCTGTAATCATCCCGAGGAGCAGGAATTCGGCGATTAGTCCGGAAACGATTTGTTTGCGGTTTGCACCCAGCGCACTCATCAGTGCCGATTCGTGTGTTCGCTCGTCATGAGTGCTTTGTAAAGCAGCAAATAATACAGCGATGCCGGTCAGGATAGTGAAGATAAAAACAAACTCAACCGTGCGCACAACCTGATTCATGATCGCCCTGACTTGTTTCAAGATAGCATCGATATCAAAGACCGTAATGCTTGGGTATTGTTTTATGAGATCTATCAACACAGAACGGTTTGAGTCGGGGATAAAAAGACTACTGATAAACGTACTAGGATAATCCATCAAGGCATCAGCGTTAGAAACAACAAAAAAATTGACATTGAAGGAGTCCCACTCGACCCAACGCAGGTTCGTCACCTTACCGTTGATTTCTTGACCGGCAATAGAATAGCTTAAGTTGTCCCCAACTTTAATCCCCAGCATTTCGGCAATGCCTTCTTCTACGGAGAAATAATTTTCACTATTTTCGTTTTCAGGCCACCATTCACCTGCGACTATCCGGTTATCCTTTTGCATGTTGTCAGCGTAAGAGAGATTGAATTCTCTGGTTGCAAGGCGATTTGCTCGTGGGTTTTCATAATCATCCGGATTGACATGGTTATCGTTGATCTTTGTCAATCGTCCACGAATCATGGGGTAAAGTTGTATAGGGTTGTTCAATGATGCTGATAGTTGAGCCTGTATATCTTCTGCCTGGTCGGGCTGTATGTTAATTAAAAAATAATTTGGTGCGTCATCGGGCAAACGATTTTGCCAGCCGGCCAGCAGATCTGTACGTACCAACGTGAGTAGCAACATGACAGTAACACCAATACCGATTCCCATTATCTGCATGACACTCTGGTTTGAACGGCGAGATACATTCGCTAAGCCATAACGAGCGGACATCTTTAGTTTTGGTTGTAGTTGCTTCAGTAGTTTAATGATTAACTTTGCCGATACAGCGAGTAGTATTGCTGTCAGGAATAGACCGAGAACGGTATAGATTGTTAATGTGACATCGCCTGATTGCCATGGGCTGAGTAAAACTAATGCGATTATAGCGAGCGTGTATATGGCGTAGTTATTTAAAGGCAGTGGTGTTAAATCTTTACGTAATACTCTTAGTGGTGATATTTTCCTTAAACGCATTAGCTGTGGTAATGCAAAAGCTAATACGGTAATTAGGCCAGTGAATATCCCGGATAAAACGGGTCGCCATGACGGCTTAGGTAATGATTGTTGTGTCATGCCAACCATCATTTGATTTAAGCCTTCTTGGGCAAAAAAACCGATAGCGCATCCGAATAAACTACAAATAAGACCCAGCATCATTAGTTGATAGAAATAGATCTGTGTTATTTGACGTTGTTGTAAACCCAAACAACGCATGATGGCGCAATTATCATAATGTCTGACAGCGAATCGTTGTGCTGACATCGCAATGGCAAGACCTGCCAGAGCAATACTAACTAATGCTGCCAGCCCAAGAAATTGTTCAGCGCGTTCCAAAGCAGTCTTGATTTCCGGACGGGCATCCTTAATGCCTTGGACTCGTACATTGTCATTTTTATCCAGTTTAAGTTGCTCACGGTATTGATCTATGGATTCAGATTGACCCCCTAATAATAATCGATACTTGATACGACTTCCGGGCAAGATTAATTTTGTTTTGTCCAAATCCGAACGGTTCATCAACAATCGAGGCGCTATATTAAATAGATCCCCGCCGCGATCAGGCTCGTAGGTTAAGATCTTCTCAACGATAAGTTCAGCCGCGCCTACATTGATAAGTTCTCCCAAGCTGACCTGTAAGGCTTGTAATAAACGACTATCTACCCAAACTGCACCCTCTGTTGGAATCGCGTCATCGATTTGTCCCTCGTTAAATAGATCGTCACTGGTCTTCAGGTTACCACGTATGGGGTAGTTTGAATCTACGGCTTTAACTTCTGCCAGTTCAAGCTTATCTCCATTAACCACAACACTACGAAAGCTTTCATTAAGTGAGACGATTAATCCTGAACGAACAGCCTTATCAATATATTCATCCTTTATTTTCGCCGATGCAATTAATACCAAATCAGCTGCGAGTAATTCTGTTGCTTGTTGTTCAGTTGCGCGCCTAACGCGGTCAGTAAAAAAACTTACTGAGGAGAGACAAGCGACAGCGATTAGGATAGAGATTCCTATTAAACGAAGTTCTCCTGAATACCAATCCCGTTTTAATCCGGTAAATGCAAATTTAATCGTATTCATTATGTGTCTTCGCTAAGTTGACCGCCTGCCATCGTTACTTTTCGATCACAAAGGCTGGCCAAGGCATCGTCATGAGTCACCATCACCAGTGTTGTGCCATTGTCTTTATTCATTTTGAATAAAAGGTTGATAATTCTTTGGGCAGTTTTTTGATCCAGGTTGCCTGTTGGTTCATCGGCAAACAGTATTTTAGGATTACTTGCAAAAGCGCGTGCGATGGCGACACGTTGTTGTTCCCCACCAGAGAGCTGATTTGGGTAGTGATGAATACGTTCGCTTAACCCGACGTCAGCTAATTTTTGTTTGGCCAGTTCTTCCGCTTGTTCGGATCCAGCAAGTTCAAGTGGTAACGCTGTATTTTCCAGCGCTGTTAATCCAGGCAATAGATGGAAGGATTGAAATACAAAACCTACGAATTGATTACGAATATGTGCTCTGCCATCTTCATCTAAATCGTTTAAAATGATCTCGTTTAGACTAACTTTGCCTGATGTGGGCACATCCAGTCCGGCAAGTAACCCTAACAAAGTTGATTTGCCTGAGCCTGAGACGCCAATAACCGCTAAACTTTCGCCTTGTTTTATAGACAAATTAATATCGTCGAGAATAGTGAGTGTCCCTTCTGGACTAGACACTTGCTTTCCAAGAGCCTTAGTTTGCACAATATTGTTACTATTTGAATCCATGTTTATGTATTACCGAATTTTATTTTTTATTATTTATTTATTGTCTTTTCCTGTTCATGCGCAGGGAAAGACCATACTTATATTAGGCGACAGCCTTAGCGCAGCTTATGGTATACCAGTAGAAGATGGGTGGGTATCCTTACTGGAGCAACGTTTAGTCAGACAACATTGGGAGCACAAAGTTGTCAATGCCAGCATAAGTGGTGAGACAACCTTGGGTGTTAAAACGCGATTAGATAAATTATTGACTGAATACAAGCCTGAACTCGTGATTATAGAACTAGGTGCAAATGATGGCTTACGCGGGTTTGCACTTAGCGAGATTGAGCAAAACCTGTCAGATATAGTTAATGAGATTAAAGAAACTAATGCGAATGTGTTACTAGTACCAATGCAACTACCGCCCAATTATGGTGCTGCTTATAATCAGCGTTTCATGTCAATTTATAAATCAGTTTCAGAGGAGCAAGGTATCAACCTATCTGCATTTATTCTCAAAGATATCGCGCAGCATCCAGATTTAATGCAGGCTGATGGACTGCATCCTGTAAAGGAAGCTCAAGCAATGATGTTGGATAATCTCTGGCCTAGTTTGGAATCATTAATCATCCGATGAAATTTTGTTGTTACTGTAGTACGGAATTAGTCTATGACATCCCAAGTGATGACAATCGGCACCGCCATATTTGTCAGTCGTGTGGGATTATTCATTATCAAAACCCTAAAATTGTCGCCGGTTGTCTCCCTATTTGGGGAGATCAAATATTACTTTGTAAACGGGCGATCGAGCCGAGGTTAGGATATTGGACGTTACCCGCTGGATTTATGGAAATGGGAGAGTCTACGCTTGAAGCGGGTATTAGAGAGACCCTGGAGGAGGCCAATGCGCGTGTAGAGGTAGAAAATCTTTATACTGTTTTTAATTTACCTTATGTTGATCAGGTTTATATGATGTTTCGATCAAGATTATTAGATCTGGATTTTTCAGCCGGTGTTGAAAGTCTGGAAGTAAAATTATTTAAGGAAGATGAAATCCCGTGGGACGAATTAGCATTTGCAACAATTAGAGAGACGTTAAAGTTTTATCTCGACGATAAAAAGACAGGTAGGTTCCAGTTACATACTGGAGACATTATAAAAAAGGAAAGTCGTTATGACTTTATTGAGACTTTAGTTTAAAAGCAAAAAACCAAATCAAACCCTAAACTTCAATCCATTGGCCATTACTAGCTTCATATTTTTTGCCATCAGTAGAAATACGGTCGCCGTTGCTAAATTCTTCATCGTTCCAATAACATTTAATATCATCGCTGGTTGTTAAAACGGTAGCATCATTATCTACTGGGCCAGTAACACGAGATGTTTTTTTAGCTGGGTCCGCTGCATCTACTGATTTTGGGTCTGACATTGTTTTCTCCCTTAACGTGTATTCTTCGGGCTATTTTAATCTCTGGAATTAATTTCTTCCAGTTTTCTCCACAAAAGTAGCTTACTAGCGCAGCTTGGCCTTGTCACTTATCTGCGCCAAAATAGTCTTACTTGAATCCGATGCACAATCAAAAATTGCACTATTGTCCCGTTTTGCCTTTGGTTCATCAGCAACACAGCAGATGCAAATTAGGCCCGCTTGGTTAAATAATTGGCTGATTTCTTCAAGCTTACCGTCAATTTCATCTTGATTCAGAACGATACAGACGTGACCACTATCAAACAGGTAACGTTCAAGTTCTTGTGCGGTTTGAACATTATTTTCTCCAAGCAACCAGGCAGTAAAAGCTTGTTGCCCATATCTGGCAATACGCTCATCCAGACTAACGGACTGAATATCAGCATTATCAGCTATACCTGTGATCATGCCTGCGCCAACGGTAACGTTGCTTAATCGATCAATAATAATGAATGCACCCGTCCCTTTACATAAGCTGTAAGGGTCAATCGCGACAGTTGATGTCAGTGTGATGTCGCAATGGCCAATTTCATTAAGATTGAGTTCGTTTGCTTCTGACTTATCCATGGAATTGACATCAATGCGATGATGGATCTTGGTAATCGAGCCAGTAATCGTCTTGGTAGCACGTTTCACGTAATATTCTTTGCCAACATTTAATGGTTGTTCAGTCATCCAAACTATATTGGCTTCGAACTTATTTCCCAGGGCCGGCTTATTATCACTATGCGTGATCATGTCTCCACGACTAACGTCTATCTCATCGTTGAGAGTCAGTGTAACGGCCATGGGTGGGAAGGCTTGTTCTAGTTCGCCTTCATAAGTGACAATAGATTTGATCGTGCTCGTTTTTCCAGAAGGTAATACGGTTACCTTATCGTTCTTGCGTACGATTCCTGAAGCAATAGTGCCGCAATAGCCCCTGAAATTAAGGTCCGGGCGATTGACGTATTGCACAGGGAAACGCATATCTTCGAAATTTCTATCACTGGCAATTTCGATGGTTTCTAAAATTTGCATTAACGGTTGTTCGTCATACCAGGGCATTTCGGTGCTTTGTTTAACGACATTTTCACCTTTCAGTGCAGAGATAGGAATAAACTTAATGTCAACGCGGTCTAGCTTGGTAGTGAAATTTAGGTAATCTGTTTTGATCTTGTTATAGACATCCTCAGCGTAATCAACGAGGTCCATTTTGTTGATAGCAACGATAATATGTTTTATTCCAAGCAGGGAAGAAATAATAGTATGGCGCCGAGTTTGAACTTGTACTCCGTGTCGTGCATCGATAAGGATAATGGCCAGATCGCATGTCGATGCGCCTGTAGCCATATTGCGGGTGTATTGTTCATGCCCCGGTGTATCTGCAATGATAAATTTGCGTTTGGCAGTGGAAAAATAACGATAGGCAACATCAATGGTAATACCTTGTTCGCGTTCTGCCTGTAACCCGTCCACTAATAAGGCTAAATCAACTTCTTTGCCGGTTGTACCTGACTTCGCACTGTCTGCAGTAATTGCAGCGAGCTGATCTTCATAGATCATTTTTGAGTCGTGTAGTAGCCGACCAATCAGTGTGCTCTTACCATCATCAACACTGCCGCAAGTCAGCAAACGTAATAATTCTTTTTTCTCATGTTGAGCAAGATAAGCATCAATATCAGTACTAATGAGTTCAGATTGGTGCGACATCAGAAATATCCTTCCCGTTTCTTTTCTTCCATTGAGCCTGCCTGGTCATAATCTATGACGCGGCCCTGACGTTCCGACGTTGTGGCTAACAACATTTCCTGAATGACCTCCGGGAGAGTAGTTGCGTTTGATTCGACGGCGCCCGTTAATGGGTAGCAACCCAGTGTTCGAAAACGAACCATTTTATTTTCAATTTTTTCATCAGGTTCTAATTGCATGCGATCATCATCAACCATGATGTAAGTGCCGTCGCGTTTTACCACGGGACGTTCTTTGGCTAGATACAATGGGACTATTGGGATATTTTCCAGATGAATATATTGCCAGATATCGAGTTCGGTCCAGTTTGATAATGGAAAGACGCGAATACTTTCCCCCTTATCTACCTTGCCGTTGTATATGTTCCACAATTCAGGGCGCTGATTTTTGGGATCCCAACGATGATTTTTATCGCGGAACGAGTAAACGCGTTCTTTAGCGCGAGATTTTTCTTCATCGCGGCGTGCGCCGCCAAATGCGGCATCAAACTTGTATTTATTTAGTGCTTGTTTAAGACCATCGGTCTTCATGATGTCAGTGTGCTTTTTACTTCCGTGCGTAAACGGGCCGACACCGGCATCGACACCATCTTGATTAATGTGTACGAGAAGATCCAAGCCCAGTTTCTTTGCCAACTCGTCACGAAAAGAAATCATTTCCTTAAACTTCCATGTGGTGTCGACGTGCAGTAATGGGAACGGCAATTTCCCGGGCGCAAAAGCCTTCAATGCCAATTGCAACATCACGGCAGAATCTTTGCCTATGGAATAAAGCATGACTGGCTTTTCGAATTCAGCAGCCACCTCGCGAATGATGTGTATGCTTTCAGCTTCGAGCTGTTTTAGGTGCGTCAGGTTGTAATCGGTCATGAAGCTAATATGCTAATTTCATTGAGAATATTCTAGGAAACAGGCTTAAGTCCGTTAAAAGCGGGGCATTATAGCAGATGCTTGGCGTGGGGCTAGGGTCTTGCTGATAATAGTGTTTGGCAGGCTTCTCTCTCTCAGGTTGTCTGAAACCCTAGTCAATAACACTTAAATTTGTGTTCATTCAGGCCTGTTTGTGTTTCAGATTACTTAATTCAAGACGTGCTTTTTCCAGTTGCTTCGTTCGGGTCTTATTGAGCCTCTCAAGAATGCTAATTTTCTCCTGATCACTCTCGTGGTGGTCGAGTAAAATTTTATTGTCGATTTTTAATAAGAGTAATTGGTTCGTAATCTTCTGCGCATGATAATGGATTATAAATATAAAGAAGGTAAATAAACTTGTAATCAGACAGAGTTGCTTTAATTGCTCACTTTCTTGTATGAACAAGAAAAGAATCAGCGGCAAGATTGCGGGTAGACTGAGGGAGTAATAAACGCGCTTAAAAACAGAATATATTCCAATTGAACCGGAAATTACTACTAACATGAACATGGTGATTAAACCGGGTTCTATAACACTCTTTTCTGTTGGCAATAGATAGGTTGTTGAGCCCCAGACAAGCCCAGAAAGCAGTGTGCCCAAATTACTAAATCAAGCATAAATAATGGCAATATTAGGACCATTAGTCACACACAGAAAACCATAATAACTCATTGATTTAATTCAATAAAAAATTTATTCCTAAAATATCTACAGAGTAGATAAATGCTTTATACGACAAAATATGTCGCTATTGAAAGACGATTGTTTATGTTTAATTTTAAATCGACCTCGACTTCAAAATAGATTCATAGATCTGACTAAGCAAAATTGTATTTTCAGAGAATTTTATTGCATGGGATGTTGACAGGGAATTATTTTCGACTATATTTAGCACTCACTAAATAAGAGTGCTAATAATTTTGTTGGTGCTATATAAATCAATAGGTTAGGAATTAAGGAGGTCAGCTTCAATGAATATCCGACCATTACATGATCGTGTGATTGTGAAACGTGTGGAAGAGGAAAAAACATCACAGGGTGGAATCATTATCCCCGATTCAGCCACAGAAAAGCCCGTAGAAGGTGAAGTGATTGCTGTAGGTAACGGCAAATTACTGGATAACGGTGAACTACGCGCCCTGGATCTTAAGAAGGGTGACAAGGTGTTGTTTGGCAAGTACTCAGGTACTGAAGTCAAAGTCAGTGGCGAAGATTTTCTCGTCCTGCGTGAAGACGACATCATGGGCGTCATCGAATAACACTATTTTTATTGAAATAGTCAGACACCTTTTAGGAGGAAATAAATCATGGCTGCAAAAGAAGTAAAATTTTCGGACGACGCCCGTTCAAGTATGGCGAAAGGCGTAAACGTTCTGGCGAATGCGGTAAAGCAAACGCTCGGCCCTAAGGGTCGCAATGTAATTCTGGATAAGAGTTTTGGTGCTCCCACCGTTACTAAAGACGGTGTTTCAGTAGCAAAAGAAATCGAACTTGAAGACAAGTTTGAAAATATGGGCGCACAGATGGTTAAGGAAGTTGCTTCTAAGACATCTGATGTTGCTGGTGACGGTACAACTACCGCAACTGTTTTGGCTCAAGCGATTGTTCGTGAAGGGCAAAAGGCAGTGACTGCAGGAACCAACCCAATGGATATCAAACGTGGTATCGATAAAGCGGTAACGGCTGCAGTTGGAGAGTTGAAAAAACTTTCAAAACCTTGTGAAGATAGCAAGGCTATTGCACAGGTTGGTACTATCTCTGCAAACTCTGATGAAAACATCGGTAATATCATTGCAGAAGCAATGGAAAAAGTGGGTAAAGAAGGCGTTATCACCGTTGAAGAAGGTTCTGGTTTGGAAAATGAACTGGATGTTGTTGAAGGTATGCAGTTTGACCGTGGTTACCTTTCGCCTTACTTCATCAATGATCAACAAACGATGAGTGTTGAGTTAGAAGCACCTTTCATTCTACTTTATGACAAGAAGATCTCTAACGTTCGCGATTTGTTACCCATTCTTGAAGGTGTTGCGAAAGCAGGTAAGCCTTTATTGATTGTTGCAGAAGACATCGAAGGTGAAGCGTTGGCAACTTTGGTTGTTAATAATATGCGCGGTATCGTTAAAGTTGCTGCTGTTAAAGCTCCTGGTTTTGGTGATCGCCGTAAAGCAATGCTTGAAGACCTTGCTATCCTTACTGGTGGTACCGTCATCTCTGAAGAAGTCGGCTTGAGTCTTGAAAAAGCAACTCTGGAAGATTTGGGTGGTGCTAAACGCGTTCAAATTACCAAAGAAAACACGACGATTATCGATGGTGAAGGTAAGACCAAAGATATCGAAGGTCGCGTAACACAAATTCGTCAGCAGGTTGAAGATTCAACATCTGATTACGACCGCGAAAAACTACAAGAGCGAGTTGCAAAACTTGCCGGTGGTGTTGCTGTAATCAAGGTTGGTGCTGCTACTGAGATCGAAATGAAGGAAAAGAAAGCGCGTGTTGAAGATGCATTACATTCAACCCGTGCAGCTGTTGAAGAAGGCGTTGTACCTGGCGGCGGTGTTGCATTACTCCGCACTTTGAAAGCGGTTGCTAAAGTTGAAGGTGACAATCACGATCAACAGATTGGTATTGATATCCTGAAACGTGCGATTGAAGAGCCACTACGTCAGATCGTAACCAATGCTGGTGAAGAAGCTTCCGTTATTTTGAACGATGTTGCGAAAGGTAAAGGTAACTATGGTTACAACGCAGCTAACGGTGAGTTTGGCGATATGATTGAGATGGGTATTCTTGATCCAACCAAAGTCACTCGCTCTGCATTACAAAATGCAGCATCAGTTGCAAGCTTGTTGTTAACGACAGAAGCAATGGTTGCTGAAATCCCTCAGGAAGATCATGGTCACGGTGGTGGCGGTGGTATGCCTGATATGGGTGGTATGGGTGGTATGGGCGGAATGATGTAATTTCTCCCAACATGCTGTATTAAAAAAGCCCGCTTTACGCGGGCTTTTTTTTAGCAATAGGTAATGTGTTTTGTACAGGAACATAAAGCGACGATTAGCTATTGATGATCTTGTCCTAGCTGTTACTGAGTATCTAATCCCATATTTGTAATTACTCAATTATCAGCACCATAGAAAGAGTGCTAGTTTCCCTTTTGCTCAAAACATTTGATATGTTGTGTAGCAGGTTTAACTGATTATTCGTGACGGGAGGTTTTATGCCGCACTCGGTTGATAATGTAAATTTAATTACGAACCTTAATATAAATGAATACTTCAATGATGCTATTCATGATGCCATTTCGCACCAAAGGATTTATCCAAAAGAAGAAACGGTTGTCTATATCGTTAACTTGCTAACTTATTTCACACTTTCCGAAAACATATATGAAGATAGTTTAGAAGGAAGATCTTCAAAACCACTTGCATTAATGTTCCAGGATGCAACAGAAGCAAATTCTACAGAAGAACGAAATACGCACTTGAGGAAGCTTGGTGATACTGCATTGGTTACGTCCGGTTTTTTTGCGGGAAGTTTTGAAGGAGGCGTTGTTGGGATAGATTATTTTATATCCATGGGCGGCGGCGCTTATAGTTCATTGGCCGAAAATAATTCACGCGCCTATAAGGATAAGGCACTGGTAGCGGTATTTTCAGATTTAGCAGGCCATTTTCTGGATTATGTCGATGTTTTGACAGAAGTCAGGGAAAGCAATGAATTAACTAATGACCATGACGTCTTGTGTTTGTATGAATCATGGGTAAAAACGGGTAGTGAATATGCGCGAAAACGATTACAAGAAAATGGTGTGCTGACTTTTCCTTCTAGTAACAATAAGCACTAATCTGGAGCATTACGATCTCACTGAGCTATTTTCAGCAGCAACTTCAAACGATCTACGAGATCAATACGAAACATTCTGTACATGACTTTTTGATTACTGATAAACGTTTGGCTGACTTCTTGTCTTGCCAGAATAGTCTACGTGATAATGATGAAAGATTATTAATTGTTGAGCATGAAACAGGACTTGATTTGTCCTTATATATTTCTTTTGATGTGATGAAACATCTTGAAGATGCACACCCTTTAGAGCTATTAGAAGAAGGTAAGTACTCAGAATTTTGTTTAATGTTAGAAGGCGTGAGTCATTTTTTATATGTCATCTGGAATGCCAGCCACCAGAAGAAAGTCACATTGCTTGAAATGGAGTTACAAGCGGAAATCGATAAATTCATCATGATGACATCATTACTAGATGACGAATGTTGTCGCGATGATATTAATTGCCTACAAAAATGGTTGTTTGAAAAAAACAGCTTTGATGCAATGTTGACTGAAAGTGAATTAGAGCGATATAAGCAGGCTAACTACTATGCAGGAAAATACTGTATGAACCTGCAACAGCAATATAAATTGCAGGGTTTAAACAATGGTTTGTTGAAGGAACTACGTCGTTTTTATCGGTTAGTGCAAGAAGACAAGATGAGATACATAAATCGACTTCACTAATTACCTTTTCATTGCTTCGAAGAACTCAGCATTATTTTTAGTTGCCTTTAATCGCTCTAACATGAACTCCATAGCGCCGAGTTCTTCCATTGGGTGAAGCAATTTACGCAATATCCATATTTTTTGTAGCTCACTTTCATTGGTCAATAATTCTTCTCGGCGAGTACCAGAACGATTAATATTGATAGCGGGGTAAATACGTTTTTCTGCGATAGTCCGGTCAAGATGTAGTTCCATATTACCGGTACCTTTAAATTCTTCGTAGATAACGTCATCCATTCGTGAGCCGGTGTCGACTAATGCTGTAGCAATGATAGTCAAGCTGCCGCCTTCTTCGATATTTCGTGCTGCACCGAAGAAGCGCTTTGGTCTTTGTAGTGCATTTGCATCTACACCACCAGTAAGTACCTTGCCTGAAGCAGGGATTACAGTGTTATAGGCACGTGCTAAACGCGTAATAGAATCCAACAGGATAACAACGTCTTTTTTATGTTCAGTTAATCGTTTGGCTCGTTCTATAACCATTTCCGCGACTTGTACATGGCGGCTGGCTGGTTCATCAAAGGTACTGGATATAACTTCCCCACGTACCGAGCGTTCCATTTCTGTTACTTCTTCAGGACGTTCATCTATTAATAGTACAATCAAGTGCACCTCTGGGTGATTATGCGCAATCGATTGAGCAATACTCTGTAAGATCATTGTCTTACCAGCTTTCGGCGGCGAAACAATTAGTCCACGTTGACCTTTTCCGATAGGTGAAGCAAGGTCAATAATTCGAGGTGTTAAATCTTCTGTGCTGCCGTTACCCTGCTCGAGGGTCAAACGTTCATTAGCAAACAGTGGTGTCAGATTCTCAAATAAGATCTTGCCCTTGGCTTTTTCCGGGGTTTCAAAGTTAATTTCATTGATCTTGAGAAGTGCAAAGTAGCGTTCACCATCTTTTGGCGGTCTGATTTTGCCCGAGATGTTATCACCGGTGCGAAGATTGAAGCGTCTAATCTGACTTGGTGAAACATAGATATCATCTGGTCCCGCAAGGTAAGAACTACCCGCTGAACGTAAAAAACCAAACCCATCTTGAAGAATTTCTAAAACACCATCGCCATAAATGTCTTCCCCTTTTTTAGCCTGAGCTTTTAATATTTCAAAGATGACATCTTGTTTGCGGTTTCGGGCCAAATTGTCCAGACCAAGTTCGGAAGAGAGAGAAACAAGTTCTGAGGCTGGTTTTTGCTTTAGTTCAGTGAGGTTCATAGACTTTGAATGTTGGTAAAAATGGAAATTGTAGTTAACAAACGAGGATCGTCTGCAAGATTAAAAACGAATTTTTATTTTATGAGTTAAGGGGGTTTGGTTTTGGTTGTTTTGGAATTGTGACTTAACCTTAAGATTTAAAGTAGCATGCGTTTAGGCATACGTCCAGTAAATTTTTATTATTAATTCCTATATGTTGGTATCAATAAAGGCTTCCAACTGAGACTTGGATGCAGCGCCAACCTTGGTTGCAGCGGCTTCTCCATTTTTAAACAAGATAAGCGTTGGTATTCCTCTGACGCCATAGGTAGCTGGTGTGCCTTGATTGTCATCGATGTTTATTTTGGCGACCGTCAATTTATCCTTATATTGATCAGCTATTTGGTCAAGGATGGGGGCGATCATCTTACAAGGACCACACCATTCTGCCCAAAAATCCAGGATTACCGGTAATTCTGATTTTAAAACTTCATCTTCAAAGCTTGAGTCTGTAACATGCAATATACTTTCACTCATTTAATTTGTAATCCTTATGTTTTGTTTGAGGATGCAATTTCAACGAAATTGAAGACTAATTGCAAGTTTGATCTTTATTGGATGTTCATTAACCATTAAGTTTCTCCTAATACGTCTCCAGATTTCCGGATAAATACATGACAGCAATAAGCACGAACACCCCTGAATTCAAGCAGTTTGCCTTGGATGAGCGTTTACACACCGCGCTAGATGAAATCGGGTTTAAAAGTTGTACGCCCATACAGGGAGAGTGTTTGCCTTTGATTCTGGATGGACATGATATTGCAGGTCAGGCACAGACGGGAACTGGCAAAACAGCAGCCTTCTTGCTTTCTACATTTCATTTCTTACTTACCAGACCAGCACCAAAAAACAGTAACCTTCGAGCGTTAATTATTGCGCCGACACGGGAATTAGCTATTCAAATTCACAGTGATGCGGAAAAATTTAATAAGCATTGCGGATTAAAACTAGCTCTGGTTTATGGTGGGGTTGATTATGAAAAACAACGCAAATCATTAGAAGATGGCGTCGATATTTTAATTGGAACGCCGGGTCGGTTAATTGACTATTCGAAACAGAAAGTATTTAGTTTCAAGGATGTTGAGATTGTTGTGCTGGATGAAGCAGATCGCATGTTTGACCTTGGTTTTATTAGCGATATTCGCTTCATGCTGCGGCGTATGCCAAAGCCTGATAAGCGCTTAAATATGCTGTTTTCGGCTACTTTATCGCATCGAGTCATGGAATTGGCTTATGAACACATGAATAGCCCGACTCAGGTCAAGATTAACCCGGAGCAGGTGACAGCAGATAAAGTGAAGCAGATTCTTTATCACGTTGCCAATGATGAAAAAATCCCGTTATTGCTTGGTTTGCTGAAACATATGGACCCTCATCGGACGATAGTCTTTGTTAATACCAAGCGTGTTGCCGAAAAAGTATGGTCTTATTTAGAAGGCAACGGAATTCATTCCGCCATTTTGTCGGGAGATGTGCCGCAAAAGAAAAGACAACGTTTATTTAGCGAATTTTCAAAAGGTGAATTAGCAGCACTAGTTGCGACTGACCTTGCTGCTCGGGGTTTGCATATCCCTGATGTGAGTCATGTATTCAATTATGATCTACCTCAGAATTGCGAAGATTATGTACATCGTATTGGCCGAACGGCTCGTGCGGGTGCTAGCGGTGACGCTGTGAGTTTTGGTTGTGAAGATTATATTTACTCGTTGATGGATATTGAATCGTATATTGGTTATTCAATCCCAACAGCTCAAATAACAAATGATTTGTTAGCAACACCGGAACCGCCCGTTAAGCGAAAACATCATGAACAAACACATTCCAAGCACAAGAAAAAGACGGGAAGGCGGCGGCCACCGCAACGCTCAGGCAAGCCGAGCCGACATAAAACTTAAGACAATAATCGTTTTATCCATGCCCCTATTGCAGTGATTTCTTCAAGGCATACTGAGTGTTGCATCATGTATTCATGCCATTCAACAGAGTAACCTTGCGCTTTTAATGTTTCAGCAGATGTACGGCCTTGGTCAACGGGGATTACTGGATCAGATATGCCGTGCGCCATCATGATAGCGGTGTTTTTATCTGCGTTGGCCTCAGTCGCAAGCAGGCTGGGTAAGGGTAAATAGCATGACAGTGCCAATAACCCAGCCAGGGGCGATGGAAAACGTAGGCCAGCATGCAACGTTATCGCGCCACCTTGTGAGAACCCGGCGAGGATGATATTTCTGGATTCAATGCCCGTTTCAATCTCGGCGTTAATATAATTGTTGATCAGCGCTGTTGATTCAATTATCGATTCCGCGTCTTCCTGGTCACGAAGGTTTGGTGATTTAACGTCATACCAGGCACGCATAGCCATTCCGCCATTGATTGTAACAGGGCGCTTTGGGGCATTGGGAAAGATAAAACGGATACCCAGATTATCAGGCAAGCCTAGCTCGGGCACGATAGGTTCAAAATCATGTCCGTCAGCACCAAGTCCATGTAACCAGACCACACTGGCCTTATGTGTTTCTTTAGGTTCAATTATGATTGCGTTTTGTTCAAATGACATCTGAGATACCTGTTATTTAAATATTGATGATATATCCTCTCAGGTGAGCCTAATTCAATTCAAGTCATTTTTCCTTTTGTTATATTTTGCTATGCTCAAGGAAATAGTGAATGTATCAGAGGACACCAGAATGAATAGAGACAATAAGATAAAGATAATTAGATTGGGGATAATACTTATGTTGTTGTCCTGCGTCTCTGCATGTGGCCAAAAAGGCGAGCTCTATTTACCTCCCGAAGCGAGCATTTCTGTTTCTGATTTTTCCAATAGCGTCTGATTAAACATGTCTGAGTTTAATTATAAGGACGGCTTGTTATATGCCGAAGGGGTTTCATTGGCAGAAATCGCCAGTCAATACGGCACGCCTTGCTATGTTTATTCTCGAAAAGCCATTGAAACGAATTGGTTAGAGTTTGATCGTGCCTTGAAATCACAAAAGCATCTCGTCTGTTATGCGGTGAAAGCTAATTCGAATATTGGATTGTTAAATATATTGGCTCGGCTCGGCGCAGGTTTTGATATTGTTTCAATCGGAGAAATGGAGCGCGTACTTCATGCTGGTGGCCGACCGGATAAAATTGTTTTTTCCGGCGTGGGAAAACGCAAAGATGAAATGCAGGCCGCACTTCGTAAAGGTATCAAATGTTTTAACGTAGAGTCAGTCAATGAATTAATACGACTCAATGAAGTGGCGGGTGAAATGCATATACATGCGCCTGTTTCATTGAGAGTTAATCCCGATGTCGATGCTAATACTCATCCTTACATTGCGACTGGTTTAAAAGATAACAAGTTCGGCATAGCCTTTCAGAGTGCTATAGCCGCATATGAACTCGGCACAGCGTTGCCTAATATTACGATTAAAGGCATTGATTGCCATATCGGTTCACAGATAACAACACTAGAGCCCTTTAAAGATGCATTGTTAAAAGTATTGGAATTGATTGAGGAGTTAAAACAATTAGACATTACATTCGAACATGTCGATTTAGGCGGCGGGCTTGGTATCAATTATCAAGGTGAAGAGCCGCCAACGAGAAGCGATTATATTCAAACTATTAGCAATACTTTGAATGATGCGAATATAGAACTCATCATAGAGCCGGGTCGAAGTATCGTAGGTAATGCAGGTGTGTTGTTAACGAAAGTGGAGTATCTAAATAAAACCGACGATCACAACTTTGCAATCGTTGATGCAGCGATGAATGATTTGATACGCCCCGCACTCTATGACGGGTGGCACGATATTAAACGCGTAGTTGAAACAAACAGCGCAGAAAAAGAGACCTACGATGTTGTTGGTCCTGTTTGTGAAACCGGCGACTTCCTTGGCAAAGATAGGGCGCTACATTTAGAACCTGAAGATGTATTGGCAGTATGTTCTGCCGGTGCCTACGGTTTTACTATGTCATCGAACTATAACTCGCGGCCCCGTGTAGCCGAGATCATGGTTGATGGAGATCAAGTTCATGAAATTCGTCGCCGGGAGACGATTGATGAATTGATGAATGGAGAGTCCTTGCTTCCTTAGCAGACAAGAACAATCTCTTAAATAAGTGCTAAACTTGGTTTATGGCAATATCAGCAAAAGATTTATACGAGCAGTCCTTGGAACTCGATGAACTAGAGAGGACGGCACTTGCAGGATTGATTCTTGAGAACCTAGAGCCTGCCGATGTTAATGTCGAACAAGCTTGGTTAGATGAAATTGAAAAACGAGTCTCTGAAATGGATGCCGGAACGACAGAACTAGTTAGTTGGGATTCTGTACGTGCCAAGCTCAGCAGGAAGCTGAATGCCTCTCCCGACGGTTAGTTTTAATCCCGAAGCAGTTCTCGAAACTGAAGCAGCATTAGACTGGTACCAAGATAGAAGCCCCCGCGCTGCAAATGCTTTTCTTTACGATCTAGATCATGCGATTACACGAATACGTGAAGCACCTGAAGCTTGGCCTCTTTACGGGAATACTTGCCGTAGATATATCTTTCCAAGGTTTCCTTTTCAAATAATTTATCGAAATGTAGATAATACAATCCAAATTATTGCCGTTGCTCATGGAAGGAGGAAACCTAATTATTGGAAGGAAAGGGTGAAGAAGTAATAGGTTATTAACGTTTTAGATTTGAATTCTAATTAACATTGTATTCCGTCTTTATGACGCCTTAATTTTTTTCAAAGAAAAGTAAGAAAAAGGTCGCTCCTGTGCGTCCATGCACAATCGAGCCTCGTTCTTGATTACTTACGAAAGATGTTCTACGGGAGAAAGCTCATGTTCTAGAAATTAGATGTCAAAAAGATTAGAGTTAATCATTATCTTAAGGGCTTTAAAGTTACTTGATTTCAGTTTGTGCAAGATATCTATCTGTATTACTAGAATTTTATATTATCAAGGAGATCGTTTATGAAGTTAATTGATTGGATAGCTATATTAGGAGCCTTAGCATGGACTCCTCATCTAGTAGGGATAGTAAAAAATTGGCTAACTAAATCTAAAGTCAGGATTATTACTCAACGTGAAGTTGAAATAGGTTTTACTACATATGGCCCAATATTTAATCTCAGGTTAGCTTTCTCAGTAGAAAATAAAGATATAGTCATTTCCGATTTAAAAATACGCGTTACACATGAAAGTGGGGAGGAGAGAATTTTTGAATGGCAAGGTATAACGCAACACATGGGAAAAATGACTTTACCGGATGCTAGTGCAATGCCTTTTGAAAAAGAACAGTCAGTGCTAGCAATCAAGCTGAATATTCAAGACATTGAAGAACGTTTTGTAAAGTTTCAAGATCCATCATTTTTAACAACACAATTAGGCTATGCCAAAGAAGCAGCAAAAAAGATGTCTTATTTAAAGTCAGAAAATCAATATGAACCTGAAACCTTTTTGCGAGAACCAGTAATGACTGAACTTTATAATTTTAATAAACATTCTTTTTCTTGGAAAGGAGGGAACTATAAAATTTCTATTGAAATGCAGTCTCCCGAAAAATTTGACCTCGTAGATAATATTCGAGAATTTAATTTAACTCCGCTGGATATTGAAAAAATGGAAAAGAATAAGGAGCTATTAGAATTAGATTACAAGAGAATAGTTATAGGAGGAGATGAAAAAGTCGATTGGCAATGGTGTAGACCTGTTTTAGTTAAAGCTTAACAATGTTAAGTTATTGTTTAAATTTGTAGAGATAAACCACGGGTTTTTTATATTCCCGTAAGACATGCTGAGGAAGTAAGCAGTAAATAGGACAAATTATGCGGGACACATAATAGAGTACCTTTATTCAAGAAAAGAATTTTTGGTCACTTTTGCAACTGCAAAAGTGACTCGTTATTAAGGTGAAAACCAATTTTAAATTAAACTTATAATGTTTAAGATCACCTATTCCGGGTTGTTTTTTAGATTAAGTTTTAGATTGAATATAAATTTTAAGTTCTATTATAGATTTGTTTTCGCTACTAATTACAATAGAAAAATGCAACGCATCATCAAATTAAAGACACAAGGTGTTCAATATGATTAAACACAAAAAATATATCAGGATTGTTTTGTCGATTGTTATCTCTGTATTTGGTGGATTTATTTTAATGCAGAGTGCCAGTGCAGAACCAGAGATGACGGTGTATAAATCGGCGACCTGTGGCTGTTGCAATAAGTGGATTGAACATATGGAGGAGAATGGTTTTCAGGTTAATGCTGTCGATGTGTTGGATGTGAACCTTGTAAAGCAGCAGTATGGTATTAGTTATAATCATGCTAGTTGCCATACTGGGGTGGTAGATGGATATGTGATAGAAGGTCATGTGCCTGCGCTAGATGTGAAACGCTTATTAGCTGAAAAACCTGATGTGCTTGGTTTGTCGGTACCGGGCATGCCTGTAGGTTCGCCGGGCATGGAAATGGGAGATCGAGTAGACCATTATTCTGTTATTGCTATGGATAAAGAGGGTAATGCCAGAGTCTTTAATCAATATTAATTTTATTTCAAAATATGCAACGGATCCCAGAACCGGAGTTAATGACCGATGAAGATCAAGCCAGTGCTTATGCGAATGCTGATTTTGAAGAACCGCATAATCATTTTATTCAATTATTAAAAGAATCCATTGGTAATCAACTCCCTGATTCAGGAATGGCTATGGATTTGGGTTGTGGGGCTGCGGATATGAGTATTCGCTTTGCCAAGGCGTATCCTGAATATCAAATCGACGCATTGGATGGTGCTGAGGCAATGTTAGCCGAAGGTGTTAAGGCTGTTGCCCGGACGAATTTAGTGGAGAGAATTAATTTCATTAATGCTTATCTACAAGATACATCATTATCCAGCCAGCGTTATGAGCTTATATTCAGTAATAGTCTATTGCATCACTTGCATGACCCTATGGTGTTGTGGCATGCGATTAAGAACGCTAAAGGTAAGCCCGTGATCTTTATTATGGATTTGATGCGGCCTGATAATGATGATCAAGTTAATAATATGGTTAATGAATATGCGAGTGGCGAGCCAAAAGTTTTACAGCGTGATTTTTATAATTCTTTAAAAGCAGCATTTTCACCTGATGAAGTTAGGGCTCAATTAAGTGAAGCAGGTCTAGAAGGGTTTAAAGTGTCGATTGTTTCTGACCGACACCTGGTAGTGAGTAGTTAAAAATTGTGTAGATATTAAAAGCCGTTGCGGCCTCCTCGGCCTCTGTTCCAGATGACTTTACCGATTACGACCTGTAATCGTGTCTTCTCGCGGCATTGCTTGCATGGACGTCGGTACTTAGGGAAAGACTCTTACACTCCATCGATGGAGATAAAAAAACCAGAGCTAGTTTCCTAACTCTGGTTTGGTTTAATCACAATAAGTTTAATTTAACCGAGTGCTTCGTGTGTTGTTTTAACGATTGCTGCTGCAACGGCATAGGGACATGCATTTGAAGAAGGACGACGATCTTCTAAACGACCTTTCCAACCATCTTCAACAGTACCGATAGGAATACGAATCGACGCACCGCGATCAGATACACCATAACTGAACTCGTTAATGGATTGAGTTTCATGTTTGCCAGTCAGGCGCTGTTCGTTATGAGCGCCATAGACACTAATGTGGCGTTCAATCTTTTTACCAAACTGCTCACAGATTTTTGTGAATACAGCCTCGTCACCAGAGTCGCGCATAGGACCATTTGAAAAGTTAGCGTGCATACCGGAACCGTTCCAGTCTGTATCGCCTAGTGGTTTTGGATGCCATTCGATTGCAAGGCCATATTTTTCTGCGGTACGTTCCAGAAAGTAACGAGCAAGCCAGGTTTCATCGCCAGCGTGTTTTGCACTTTTCGAGAAAACCTGAAATTCCCATTGACCCGCTGCGACCTCAGCATTAATGCCTTCGACATTGAGGCCCGCTTCCAGGCAAATATCAAGGTGCTCGTCGATTAGCTCTCGACAATAGGCATTTTTTGCTCCCACAGAACAATAATAAGGGCCTTGTGGAGGAGGGTAACCGCCAGCTGGGAAGCCAGGAGGTAAGTTTGTTTCTGGATCCCAAAGAAAATATTCTTGTTCAAAACCAAACCAGAAATCATCATCATCTGATTCGATGGTTGCTCTTGAATTTGATATGTGTGGTGTTCCATCTGCATTGAGCACTTCTGTCATGACGAGATATGCGTTCAAGCGACCTGGATCAGGTATCACCATAACTGGTTTAAGTAGACAGTCAGAAGCACCACCTTCTGCTTGTTCAGTAGAACTACCATCAAAAGACCACATTGGGCAGTCTTCTAATTTTCCGCTGAAATCAGATTTAACCAGGGTTTTGCTTCTTAGGCTTTGTGTTGGTTTGTAACCATCGAGCCATATATATTCCAACTTACTTTTCATGATGCGCTGTTCTCCTCCAGTATATTCTTGTGATATTTACGCTAAACAATTGTTTATGTAGAAGTTCAAATTTTGCAATATATGTTCCAATCTTTTGAATTTCATAAAATAGCCGTTTTTTCCTAAATTTATTCACTATTTAGTTTGTTCAACGCAAGTGTGCTATAGCTTTAACGTAACTTAAGATATTAAAGGCGCAATATAACAGCAGGGAGACTAGAGAAGTTTTTAAAATATTGAGTGCACTAAAATAGTGCGTTAGACTTGGAGGGAGCGTCTAAAGCGCACAATATTGGTGCATAGTTGTGGTGTCAAATTATTAAGACCAGTCCTCTTCAAGAAGTCTGACTAATTCAGCGCAATCCGCCATTCTATTACTCACTTCTTTTGTAATGCATCGCATTGCTACATTTTCAAGTAGAACCGGTACTTCTGCCTTTGTCAGTTTTGATGGTTTTTCTGCTTCCTCATAGGTCGTTTGTCGAATAATCTCGTCGACTGTTTCACCTGTTGTTGGTGGTCGTCCAGCAAGGATTTCGTACAAAACCACGCCTAAACTATATATGTCCGTCCTATAATCTATACTTGGGTCACGTCTAATTTGTTCAGGAGACATATAGGTTATTGTGCCTTGCAGTTTTTCAGAATCAGTTATCGACGAGACCTTTTCATTTAAGATAATTTTTGACTCGTTAGTTTTTTCCTCTTCTTCGTTGCTGCCGTCCGGGCTCCATACTTTTGCTAAACCCCAGTCTAGTAATAACACTTCACCAAAGGGACCAACCAGAATGTTCTCTGGTTTGATATCGCGATGAATTACTCTATGGCTATGTGCGTACTCCAATGCATAACCGATTTGAATGATGACGTTAATTAATTGTTTCAGGTCATAACGTTCTCGATAATCCAGGATTTCACGTAAAGTGTAACCATGCACAAGTTTCATGGTGAAGTAGTATTGACCTTTTGAATCTCGACCAAGTTCATACATGGGAACTGTGTTTGGGTGTTGCAACAAAGCACTAACACGTGCTTCGCGTAAAAATCGTTGTTGTTCTATCGGATCATTGGCGATCTCGGGGCGAAGTTTCTTATAACAAATGGTGCGAGATAAATGTAAGTCTTTACAGGACATAACGATTGCTTTTCCGCCACGAGCAATGGTTTTAAAATATGCATAGCGCATATTTTGGTCAAGTTTGATGGGTAGTTGTTTGTCAGTATTTTCCAGATAGACAATGGCGTACTCATCACTTGGTGGCTCTGGAAAGGTGGTCATGTGTTTATGTTCTTATTCATAAGCCTGGTCTCGTCAATTGCTTTTCTTTCTAGCCTTAATATTATCTACACCGATTTTTAATATTGTATGAAAATAAAATATTTTTATGACATACGTTCACGTACCAAGAACCATCACAATCGAAATAATATGGCACGGGCCGTTAATAATGAAAGCACAGAGCATGTGGCTAATGCAAATCTTATGAGGGATCTATAGTGCTTATATTGTAGTACGGTTATAATTATGGACTAGAAAAATGCCAAATAATAATAAATGTCAGGCTGGAATGCCGGGTATGAGTAAAGAAAAATTTTGATTGAGATACTGGTCAGTGCGATCTTGGCTAGTATTCTTGTTCGCTTGATTCATGATTCTATCTTATTACAGGTAACCAATAAATATTGACTGAATAATCAGTCTCGGGAGATAACGATGTCTGCTAATGTAATGAAACTAATAAAAGAACACGATGTAAAATTTGTCGACATGCGTTTCTGTGATACGACTGGAAAGGAGCAACACGTCACCATACCTGCTAATACAATAGATGATGATTTTTTTGAAGAAGGCAAGATGTTTGATGGCTCTTCAATCGGTGGCTGGAAGGGTATTAATGAATCGGACATGGTTCTGATGCCAGAGAGTGAAACTGCTGTGATTGATCCTTTCTTTGATGATTCTACCTTAATCATTCGTTGTGATGTGCTGGAGCCTGCCACAATGGAAGGCTATGGACGCGATCCTCGTTCACTAGCGAAACGTGCAGAGGCTTATTTAAAATCAACTGGTATTGCTGATACCGCTTACTTTGGGCCAGAGCCAGAGTTCTTTATCTTCGATGAGGTTCGTTGGGGGGATGAACTGCATTCCGCATTTTATGAAGTTGATTCAGATGAAGGTTGTTGGAACAGTGATCGGTTAAGTGAGGACAAAAATATTGGGCATCGCCCCGGTGTTAAAGGAGGGTATTTTCCGGTTCCACCCGTTGATTCTGGACAGAATATTCGCTCAGCTATGTGTACGGTTCTTGAAGAAATGGGTGTTGCTGTTGAAGTTCATCACCATGAGGTTGCAACAGCAGGGCAAGCTGAAATTGGCACGGTCTTTAACACCTTAACTAAAAAGGCAGATGAAATATTGACCCTCAAATATGTTGTGCAAAATGTTGCGCATAGTTACGGTAAAACGGCCACGTTTATGCCAAAACCATTAGTTGGTGATAATGGTAGTGGCATGCATGTTCATCAGTCCTTGGCAAAAGCGGGAGAAAACCTTTTTGCAGGGGATAAATATGGTGGCCTTTCGGATCTGGCATTGAATTATATTGGTGGAATTTTTAAACATGCTCGGGCACTTAATGCGTTTACAAATGCGAGCACGAATAGTTACAAGCGTTTGGTGCCTGGTTTTGAAGCACCAACCATGCTGGCCTATTCAGCTCGTAACCGTTCGGCTTCTTGCCGTATTCCCTGGGTTTCTAATCCTAAGGCGCGCCGTATTGAAATGCGTTTCCCGGATTCTTGTGGTAACCCATACTTCACTTTTGCTTCATTGATGATGGCAGGACTTGATGGTATTCAAAACAAGATTGACCCAGGCGAAGCATTTGAAAAGGATTTGTATGATCTGAGTATTGAAGAAGAGAAAGATATTCCAACGGTTTGCTCTTCTTTAGGTCAAGCGCTTGAGGCACTTGATAAGGATCGTGAGTTTCTGACGGCTGGTGGCGTATTTACCGATGATATGATTGATGGATACATTGCCTTGAAGATGGCAGAGGTCACGCGTTTTCTCAGTACTACGCACCCGGTTGAATTCGATATGTACTATAGTTTGTAATATGAGAGAGAGTTAGCATAATCATAAAAAAACCTCCTTCGGGAGGTTTTTTTATGAACTCAACAATAGTGGTGTTAGTCTTAAAAATATGAACATTAAATTTCTTTTATTTATCAGCCTGATTTTTTCCTCGGTTGCCTATGCAAAGACCGTTTATAAGACAGTGGATGCCGAAGGTAATATCGTTTTTTCTGATGTTCCATCAGCAGGGGCTGAAGAGATAAAAATTAAAGAAGCTCAGGCTATTAACTCCCCTAAAGTCAGGTCATTTAAAGTTTCTCCACCGGAAGATACTCCAGTGAAATTTCAATACACCAGGCTTGCAATAATCAGCCCTGAAAACGATTCGACCATTCACGGTGGTGAAGGTAACGTAAATATTGCCGTGGTGTTAGAACCGAAGCTTACAGAAAATGACGCGATGTCCTTATTCATGGATGGAAAAGAAGTTCTCAGCGGAAGGGATTCACAATTTTTATTGGCGAATGTTGACCGAGGGACACATAGTATTTATGTAGTGGTGAAAAATGAGGTCGATAAAGTGCTTAAACGCTCCGCTAAAGTTACCTTTCATGTCCGCAGGGCTTCCCGACTGTCACCCGGACTCAGGTCTAATCCGGAGGTTGTTACGTCGTTAAACCCACCAAAATCGGTTATTTCAACTTCTTAGACGAGGGAAGTATAATGATTGTGAGATATTCAGTAATTAGCTATGCTTTATTTATGCGCTTAATCATCAGTTTTATATTATTCATATCTATAGGCTCAGTTGTTGCTGAGACTGTGTATAAAACAATTGATGAAGATGGGAATGCTATCTTTACCGATAAACCCTCTGAAAATGCTGAAGAAATAAAGCTACAGAAATTACAGACCATAAAGAACCCTAACCCGTCTAAGTACACATCGAAACCGAAACGGGCTAAAGAGGAAACATTATATAAAACATTGTCGGTCACTAATCCTGCTGATGGCGCCGGTCTAAGAATTAATAATGGTAATGTCAGTATCTCTCTATTGCTCCAGCCACCGTTACGCGCAAGCCACAAAATAATCATTAGAGTTGATGGCAAGGAAGTTTCAAATGGGTTGGCGAGTAGCGTATCACTTCAAAATATGGATCGTGGAACCCATAGTATTACCGCCAGTGTTGTTGATGGTAATGGAAAACAAATGATCTCAACATCCAGTACTTTCTCACTGCTCCGGGCATCTCAATAGGACACCTAACACGTTCTTTTTAAACTCGGGCTTGCATTTTCTGGTCTGAACTCCAAATGGGCGTTTATCCCCTTGCGTCATGTAAATATTTATCATGTAATATACCCATATAACATGTAAGGAGAGTTAAGTGTCTGATTTTACTATTACTAATTTCTTTGATCGCTTCCCTACTGATGATGCTTGTCTTGATCATTTATGGCTCACCCGTTTTGGGGATGATTATGAATGTCCTAAGTGCTCTCTTTTGGGTAAGTTTCATCGTGTTAAGAAACGTCCTGTTTTCGAGTGCCAATGTGGGCATCAAATCTCACCTATGATGGGTACACCGTTTGCCAAGTCACGTACCTCATTAAGAAAGTGGTTCTATGCTATGTATCTGTTTACTACATCTCGTCACGGTGTCCCTGCTAAAGAGTTACAACGTCAATTAGGCGTAACGTATAAGACTGCTTGGCGTATGGGTCACGAAATCAGAAAGTATATGTCTGGTGTAGATGGTGACGGTCAATACGGTGGTCACGTTGAAATGGATGAGACTTATATCGGTGGTAAGAAACGACATAGAGACTCAACCTACAAACTAGACCGCAGTCACTTCAAAGATAAAACTATCGTGTATGGCATGGTAGAACGTAACGGCAGTTTACAAACTCATGTTATTGATCGCCGTACCCGTAAAAACATACAAGCTCATGTAGAAAAATCTGTTGTTAAAGGCACTATCATTAGTACAGATGAAGCACCTTGTTATCAGTTTTTAGATAAAGCCGGTTATCAACATGGTGCAGTTTGTCACGAGGACTACGAATGGAAAAACGGCATTTACCACACTAATACTATTGAAGGCTTTTGGGCGCGTCTTAAAAACTCAATTCGTGGTACTCATATACATGTTAGTAAAAAGTATCTTCCTAATTACTTAGGAGAGTTTGAGTACAGATACAATATGCGTAAAAGTCCTAAATGGATGTTTGAACGTTTACTTGGGGCTTTCTAGGCCTATACTTAAAGTCGCTGTTCACGGAATAAGGGAGGAGAACAATGGCACACAACCTTTTTATTGCTTACGACTTAATGAGTCCTGGTCAAAACTACGATGCTGTACGCGATGCCATTAAATCGCTAGGTCAATGGCATCAATTCCAATTTTCACTTTTTTACGTTCACACCGATCTCACTGCCAACCAAGCCTTTGCTCAAGTTGGAGCGGTTATGGACGCTAATGATAGGCTTGCCGTTATTGACGCTCAACAAGGGATCGTTACTGATTGGGATAAACCGCCCATCGCTAATATAAATGCGATCTGGTTCACATCGTAGTTCAAACCTATCAACCTCGTTCGAGGCTATAGATTTAAACATGCTTTAACTCCTAACTGGTTTTATTTGCTGGTTTCTTTTTTGAATTAGCCATACGGCCAAGTAGATCATCAAACTGCTTTTCATTGCCTTTTGATGGATGTTCTTTGATGAAGCGTTTTAGGTTCTTTGGATCGTCCTTTGCTTCTTCTAGGGATGTGTATTTGCCTGTAGACATTATAACTAGATGGAAGCCATTCTTTGACTAGATTCCGTTTCATAAGGAACGCCTAGTCGAATAGACATGGCGCTTGGAGAGACCTCGAAAATTTTGGCTAGTTCAGGCACACTGTTTATGCCCTCGTCCATATATTTTTGTAATAAATGCCTTGGCATTAATATATCAGCGGCCAATTGATTAGCTTCGGACTCAATATAGTTAGATAGTCCGCTTCTATATAGAGCATCGTCAGTTATGCCGTCGCCTATTTGAACTCTATGTAAAATATAATGCGCTAATTCATGGGCGATAGTAAATCTTCTTCTACTAGGCGAATGACTTGCATTGACGTAAATATCATATTTGCCGTCGTCATTTTTACGAATCATTCCAGAAAAGTTGTCGTTATCAACAGGAACTTTAAATACATCAATACCGAATTTACTTGCTAATGGTATTACATGCACAGGAGTAGTTGCTTGATGTTCTTTAATAATATCTAAATTATCATTTAGTGTCATTTCCATCCTCAATCTCCTCTTCTGACTCTACTGGTTCTGCTGTTCCAATATCTATATCGTTTATCTTGAGAACATCATCTTCATCTAATTTTCTTAACTGAGAATCTAGTTTGCTTGATATGCGCTCATATGTTTTCCTAGAATCTTCATCAAGTTTTTCTTTAGCCGCACGGACGGCTGTCTCTTTTATTTCTGCATAACCAACTACACCTAGAACAACAAGAAAAACACCTACAACTGATATCAGTATAGACAAAACATCTATTTGCAGCGCAATAGAATTTACTTGTGTATTTTCTAGCGCATACTTATTCGAGCCTGAGTTAACCAGACATATCCAGAAAATAAACAAACATACGTTGACAACGCCTAATATTAGCGACAAAACAGTAATGAATTTACTCGTCAACTCGACTCTCTCTCCTTAAAGTTGAGTTTTATTCTATATCATTAAGACGTCAAAAACATCATATAGTTCTCTAAATGTTCTCTGAAAAACAGCATGCTCTACATGCGTCTAGGGGGTAAACGCCTCCAAATGGTCTGCTTCTTGCTCTAATCATTGTTATATTCAAACAGTTTTTTTAACTGTTTGTTTTTATTGTATTTAATATCAATACTAATATATCAACTAGGATTAACACGTTAAGATCGCACTAAAATAGTGCAATAATAAAGGTATCATGGAAACTTCAGCCCAAGCGGCATTGCGTATCGTTGAACACTTAGCAACATCTGTATTGCTCTTTAATAAGGACCTGCGCCTTGTTTCTATTAACAGTGCCGGCGAAGGTTTACTGTCGGTTAGTCATAATCGTGTTGCGGGTATGCGGCCGGATCAAATTTGGCCAAATTCAATGTTTTTTTATGAGTCGATTCAACGCTCATTGGATTCTGGAACAACCTGTATAGAACGTGGTGTGGATCTAAACCTGAATAACGGTCAGCAGATAAAAGTTGACTGCATGATTACACCTGTCGTTGTCGAGGATATTGCAGAAGAAATTTTAGTTGAGTTAATTGATACCCATGCTTTTGTCAGGGTAATGCAAGAGGTGAATCAGGAAACCATACAAGCGGCGGCCAAGGAGTCTGTACAAGGCATGGCTCATGAAATTAAAAATCCTTTAGGTGGGATCCGTGGAGCAGCGCAACTACTCGAACGGGAATTGAATAGTAAAGAGTTGCTTGAATACACCGGTATTATTATTAATGAGTGTGACCGTTTAAGAAATTTTATTGATCGTATGCTAACTACGAGCATGCTTCCTGTGAAGTCAGATATGAATATACACGAATTGCTGGAATATGTGGTTTCAGTAGTGCGTGCAGAGAACTCACAAAACCTGAATATCAGGAAAGATTATGATCCTAGTATTCCAATTATCAAAGCTGATCGTGAACAGATTATTCAAGCAGTACTAAATTTATTGCGTAATGCAGTGCAGGAAATTGATAAAGACGGTCAGATCATTCTGGTTACACGTATTCAACGGCAGGTAACAATCCGACATCAATTATATCGGCACATAATTGCACTTGACATTATTGATGATGGTCCTGGAATACCACCAGAAATTGAGTCTGGTGCTTTTTACCCTTTGGTAACTGGCCGTGCCGAAGGAACCGGGCTTGGTTTATCTATTGCCCAACAACTTATTCAATCACATGGCGGTTTAATAAATTATGAACGGAAAGACAACAAAACCTATTTCAGTATCTTACTCCCAACGGAGCAATGCGATGAGTGAACAAAAGAAAGTCTGGATAGTAGACGATGATAAATCAATTCGTTGGGTGCTAGAAAAGGCACTACAAAAAACAGACGTGGATATTCAAAGTTTTGCAAACCCTGATGAAGTATTAAGAAAAATTCGTAACGAAGAACCGGATGTAATTATCTCGGATATTCGAATGCCAGGTATGGATGGTATAACGTTACTAGAGAGGGTTAAGGAACAGTCTCCAAGCGTCCCGGTTATAATAATGACCGCATATTCAGATCTCGATAGAGCTGTTTCTGCATTTCAAGGTGGTGCGTTTGAGTATCTATCAAAACCATTTGATGTTGATGAAGTTGTTAGTCTGGTAAAGCGAGCTATTACTCATAAGCAGAACAATAGTACTGTTCCTGCTGTTGAGGCAATCGACGCTAGCACCTCTATTATAGGGTCAGCACCAGCTATGCAGGAAGTATTTAAAGCGATAGGCCGATTATCAAGTTCAAATTTAACCGTCTTGATTACCGGCGAAACAGGAACAGGTAAAGAGCTGGTTGCTAGCGCATTACATGCGCATAGCCCAAGATCTTCTCAGCCTTTTATTGCGATTAATACCGCTGCAATACCAAAGGATTTATTGGAGTCCGAATTATTTGGTCATGAGAAAGGTGCTTTTACTGGTGCTAGTGGACAACGACAGGGCCGTTTTGAACAAGCTAATGGTGGCACGCTTTTTCTTGATGAAATTGGAGACATGCCTGCTGATTTACAAACACGTTTACTTCGTATTCTTGCACAAGGTGAGTTTTATCGTGTTGGTGGACATACACCGATTAAAGTTGATGTACGTGTGATTGCTGCCACGCATCAAGATCTGGAACAACTTGTAAAGGAAAACAAGTTTCGCGAAGATTTATTACACCGATTAAACGTTATTAGAGTTCATGTTCCATCATTGAGAGATAGGCGTACAGATATTGTTGAGCTTACTAATCATTTTTTAAAGAGTGCAGCGAATGAGTTAAATGAAGAGACCAAAAAACTATTACCTGAAACAGCTAACTATCTTGCAGGGTTGCCCTGGCATGGGAATGTGCGACAGCTTGAAAACTTTTGTCGTTGGGTAACGGTAATGGCATCTGCTAGTGAGATTCATATTGATGATTTACCACCAGAATTAAAACAGGAGGCTGAAACAATTGAAGTATCTGGTGAATGGGAAACTACTTTTCGTAAATGGGTGGAATCCAGCCTATTAAAAGGTGACACAGAAATATTACGTGATGCTGTGCCACGGTTTGAATCGATATTAATAATCGAGGCTTTAAAAAGAACAGGTGGTCGACGTCAGGATGCGGCCAAGTTACTAGGCTGGGGCCGTAATACGCTAACGAGAAAGATCAAACAACTGGAATTAGACACGCAATGAAAGTCGAGACATATTTATTTCATATAAAATTTTAATAATTACGTTTTTAATAGTACAAGCTTTGGTCATTGACAAATGGACAGACATTTCGAATGTAATATTCAGGTATTAAGGTTTATTGGCGCACACGCACTTAAGAAAAAAGGAATGTGCTTTCCTGATTAATATAGAGAATTTGAACCTGAAATAATAATCGATTAAGACTTGTTGTTTTTAGCCCATTCTGAATTTAACAACTCATAGCATCTTATTGATGGGGTGATGTTGCTGCAATTGATGTAGTTGTGCCAGACTGACACAGTTGTAAATCACATCGTTATGTTGCAACTGATGTTAAACATGAGGCCAAGAAGAGAGGCGGCAACAGTCTCTTTTTATCAAGACGGCCGCAACCTGAATAGTGACGTATATTGAAAACTAGGGGGCTTGAAGCCACCCTGCGACTTGCTTTGCGTAATAAGTAAAAATACCATCTGCACCTGCGCGTTTACAGGAAAGTAACGACTCAAGCACAGTGCTTTTTTCATCTAACCAATTATTTGCAGCAGCAGCTTTTAGCATCGCATACTCACCACTGACATGATAAACATAAGTCGGACGACCGAAAGTAGTTTTGACGCGATAGACAATATCCAGATAAGGCAGGCCTGGTTTAACCATCACCATATCGGCACCTTCATCTAAATCCAGTTCCGCTTCGGTGATGGCTTCATCGCTATTGGCAGGGTCCATCTGATAAGTATATTTATTACTGCTGCCTAAATTTCCTGCTGAGCCAACGGCATCACGAAATGGGCCATAAAAGCTTGATGCGTATTTCGCTGAATAGGCAAGAATTTTCGTATTGGTATGATTTGCAGATTCTAAAGCGGCTCGAATACAACCAATTCGGCCATCCATCATATCGGATGGTGCAACGATGTCTGCACCTGCCTCAGCATGAGATAAGGCTTGCTTAACCAAGACGCCTACAGTTTCATCATTCAAGACATACCCACTTTTATCAGTTAAACCATCTTGACCAGAAAGTGTATAGGGGTCTAGTGCGACATCTGTTATTACGCCAAGGTTGGGGTAATGCGATTTCAACTCTCGCACGGCTGTTTGTATTAAGCCTGAGGAATTCCAGGCTTCGGCTGCATCATCAGACTTTTTTTCATCGGAAACGACTGGAAAAAGGGCAATTGCAGGTATCCCAAGATCGAGCAGCTCTTTAGCTTCTTCCATTAGCAAGTCAACACTGAGACGAGCTATGCCAGGCATCGAATCGATAGCTGTTTGTTGATTAGTACCTTCAATAATAAACATGGGGTAGATTAGATCGTCTACACTGATGGTAGACTCACGCATTAAGCGTCGCGAAAAATCATCACTACGCATTCGACGAGGTCGTGATAATCGGGATGTCCCTTTATGTGAATTACCAGTCATATGTGCTGAATTTTTGTTTATGATTAGGGTCTAGTAGTGTAACTCAAAAACGGCATTGCAATAAATCATAAAAATTAAGCTCCTATGTATGAAGTAACTCAATTTCAACTGTTCGTCATAGAAAATGAAGCAATATTGAGGCTATCATGTTTTTTCATTATGCTGTTCATTTTCATGGGGTTGCAATTAATCAGGCCCAGGCGTTTACCTGAGAAGGGTCGTTGGTATCGACAAGTGAATAATTTTTTATTGTTGTTGATCGATATCGTGGTTGTTCGTCTCTTGGTGCCGTTGGCACTATTTGATGTCGCAGTTTATGCACATGGAGAAAATATAGGTCTCTTCAATTTCTTGGAAATACCTTTGTTAGCCAATGTTATCTTGACAATAGTTATCTTTGATCTGCTTATTTATGTACAGCATGTTATTACACACAAAGTTAACTTCCTCTGGAGAGTTCATCGCGTTCATCATATTGATCATGAAGTTGATGTCACTACAGGTATTCGTTTTCACCCCATCGAAATAGTGCTGTCAGTGCTTTATAAAATGTTGGTGGTAGCCTTGTTTGGCCCCGTAGCATTTGCAATCATACTTTATGAAATATTATTAAATGCAGCAGCATTATTTACCCATAGTAATATTTTTCTCAAACCCGGATTAGACAGGTTTCTTAGAACTATCATCGTGACGCCTGACATGCATCGAGTTCATCATTCTGTCCTGAAAGATGAAACGAATAGTAATTATGGCAATATATTTTCAGTCTGGGATAAATTATTTAAGACTTATCGCTTTTTACCTAAGGCAGGCTATGATGCTATGGTGGTTGGGCTCAATGAATTTATGGATCCCACATCAGGTCAATTATTACAATTATTGAAAAACCCCTTCATTAGCAGGTGAAATATGAATAAAGAAAGTGCGGTTCTTAAACGCTATTCCGAAGGTGCAAATGAGCGCCAGGAGTCTCTGTGTTGCCCGGTAGATTATCAAACAGATTTGTTGAAAATATTGCCAGAAGAAATTATTGAAAAAGATTATGGTTGTGGCGATCCTTCGCGTTATGTTCAAGAGGGAGATATTGTTCTCGACCTGGGTAGTGGTAGTGGCAAGATTTGCTATATGGCAGCTCAACTGGTCGGCGATACTGGCAAAATTATCGGCGTCGATATGAATAATGATATGCTGACTTTGGCACGTAAATACCAAGCTGAGATGGCTGAGAAAATTGGTAGTGATCGTGTTCAATTTCTAAAAGGAAAAATTCAGGACTTGGCACTAGATGTTGACGCAATGGAAGCATGGTTGAGATTAAATCCTATTACGAATGCAGATGAGCTAGCAACGTTAGAAGATTGGAAGCTAAAGTGCGCGCAACAATCGCCTTTAATCGCAGACAACTCAGTTGATCTGGTGATTTCAAATTGCGTATTAAATCTAGTAAGCGATCAAGAGAAACAACAATTGGTTAGCGAGATTTTTCGTGTGACTAAACCCGGTGGTAGAATAGCAATATCAGATATTATCAGTGATGAAATAATTCCGGATCATTTAAAAAATGATAAACAGCTTTGGAGTGGTTGTGTCTCCGGTGCGTTTCAGGAGCTGGAGATGTTGCAGATGTTTCAAGAAGCCGGTTTTATTGCCGTCTCCTATGACAAATGGTCAGAAGCACCCTGGCAAGTTGTTGAAGGTATTGAATTTCGCTCAGCAACGTTAACAGCGGTCAAACGAGAACAAACAGAAGCTGTCGATAAAGGTCATGCTGCTATTTATCGTGGGCCATTTAGTTTTGTGATCGATGATGAAGGACATGAATTTCCTCGTGGGGAACGCATGGCGGTTTGTGAACGTACATTTAATATATTGAGTCATGAGCCATACAAAGAAAGTTTTATTGGCATCGCGCCTACTAAGCAAAAAGAGCCAACGGCATGGTCTCTGTCAGCGGGAACAAAAAGAGCTGCATCAGAAACCAAACAGGGGAGCTACTCGAGTAACGATAAATCACCTGATTCATGTTGTTGATTTTCAAGATAAACTTGCAGTTAGCGAAAAGAGTTAATTTCTTGCAAGTTTTAAAGAGTACATAAACACAGTAATATTCTGATTAAGAAATAACGTATAGCAATTTAGCAATTGAGGGGGAAGTTTTATATGAGCGCAACATTGATTGATGGGAAGGCAATATCTATAGCTGTCAGACAAGAATGGAAAGAACGAGCTGATAACCTGAAGGCAAAAGGTGTGCTTCCAGGTCTTGCCGTCATTATTGTTGGGGATAATCCTGCATCGAAACTTTATGTTAATAATAAGATAAAGGCGTGTCATGAAGTTGGTTTGCACTCTGAGGTCCATGATCTTCCCGAAGATGTATCAGAAAAAATGTTGCTGAAGTTAATTGAAGAATTAAATGAAGCAAAAAAGATAAATGGTATTTTGGTTCAACTGCCATTACCAAAACATATTGATGACAGCAAAGTATTGGAAGCGATAAAGCAGGATAAGGATGTTGATGGTTTTCATCTCTATAATGTCGGCGCATTGATGACAGGTAACACGGTCTTTCCACCGTGCACGCCATTTGGTGTGATGCGGATGTTGAGTTATTGCAAAGTACCTATAGCCGGACAAAATGCGGTGATTGTTGGCAGGAGTAATATTGTTGGTAAACCGATGGCGATAATGTTGTTGCAGGAAGATGCGACAGTGACGATATGTACTTCGAAGACAAAAGAATTGGAAAAGCATACCACTAATGCGGATATTCTGGTGGTTGCAACAGGACGACCGGAAATGATCAAGGCAGAACATGTTAAGCCAGGCGCGGTGGTCATTGACGTTGGCATAAATCGTCTTGAGAGTGGAAAGTTAGTCGGTGACGTTGATTTTGATGATGTGAAGGAAGTCGCTAGTTTGATTACCCCTGTGCCGGGTGGTGTTGGTCCTATGACGATTACGATGTTGGTTGCGAACACGGTTATGGCCGCAGAAAGAGACAGCGGCAATGTACCGACAGATTAATAAACAGATGCTATTTTAAGTGAGTGATGAAATCGGGCAGAGCGACAGTTTTACCATTAGTTGGCCAATTATTTTTTTCAGCCTGTATTTTAATCGCTCTAATTCGGCCATCACTTAAAGGGTGTGTGCTGAAAAACTCAGGTGTAAGGCTATCAGTTTCACCTCCCAAATTTAACAGTGCCTTAAACAATTCATCTGCGCCATTAACATGTCCGTAATATTCGGCTATCGCTTTTAATGCTATTTCATCAGCACGTTGTTCCTGTTTCCGACTAAAACTCAGCGCACTTAATGTCCCTGTTTCGGATACGATGCTACTAACAAACCGGTCAGTACTGCTACCTATAATTGCCGTTAGAAACAAACCAACGACGATACCGCGACCTAAGGCGACGATGGGATCCCGTTGCTGTATGTGTGCAATCTCATGCGCAATCACCATCGCCAGGGCGTTTTCATTTGGCAATAATTCAATAAGGCCACGGTAAATTCTTACCTGACCACCCAGGCTGGCAAAAGCATTTTCTATTGAGTCATCAACATATGTTGTTTGTACGCTAATATCTTTAGTTAAATCAATATGCGGCAATAACCGTGATGTTAAATCGTTAAGATAATCTTGAATTTCAACATTTTTCTCAGCCGGCTCAGAAAATTTAATTGTTCCAAGTAATTCATGTTCGATAGAAAAAGGAATATGCAAAGCAAGGCGTTCGGCAAAGAGACCAAGTAAAAAAACACATAGGACGATACTGCCTAAGACACCTATTGAAAGAATAAAGAAATCTTTTAAGGGATGTTGTTTGCTGGTATTAATTCCCTCAGGGATTTTTGGGTTGGAGTAGTCCATAACTATTAAGTGTTAACATGCTGTCCTCAGTTACTCAGGTAAGGAATTATATATGTATGCGAAGACAGCACCGCCAATACCGGCATCAACAATAGCATACAGAGTTCCAACAATAATACTGCTGGCACCTTGCATTGCTTCATAGCCTGGATAGATCGAAGCAACAATGGTCAGAAACACCCCGCCATAAGCAGGCCAGATTAAGTTTGCTGTACTAACAATCAGAATGGCCAACCCCCAAAGGATGCTGCAGGTAAGCGCAAATTTTTTGATTGATAATTTCATAAACTTACTCCCTCCTGATTTAAGCAATAATTCTCAAGGCAAGGTAGGGTGCGACATTAAACAGGATTATACTGAGTTTATAAAAAGCGATTCCAGCATAATGAATGGCATCAAATTGTTCGTAACTGAGATTGAACCATTTCCCATGCATTCGATAGACCCAGTCATGGGCAAAAATTATAAAGCTTGCCCACCACATTAATAATCCAAGATTAATGATAGCACTCCAACCTAGAAATTTAATCAGTAGTTCAATAGACATGCTTTTTCTCTCCTGTTAAATATAGTGTGTAAGCTTTAATTTATTTCAGTATAGTTAAGTTGTTGAGGCAGGCTGGATAATAGCAGTGCCATAGGCCAACACTTCCACTGATCCCACGCTGTCCCTGCGGCCTTTAGAAATCGAAGACGTTTCCATCTTAACATTGAACACATAATTGGCTCCTTCAGAAGCAGCCTGTTCTTTCATGCGCAAGATCGCTTCACGTCGGGCTCGATCAATCAATGATTCATAACTACTAACGCGACCACCCACGATTGACCGTAAGCCGGATACAAATTTTTTAAAGAAGTCGATTGATATGACGACATTTCCACAAACCATCTGAGTAGAACAAGGTGAAAATTCTGCTGGTAAATATTTTGTTGCAATTGCAGGTATGTGTTTAAGTGATGATTCACGATCTATTATCGACTTGTAATGTTGGTTCTCAAGGTATTGGCCAAAACCAAAGCCTAATGCCAATAGAACCAGGAACAGTATCAGCTCGTACATGCTAATCAAGCTTTACCGCAGTGCCATAAGTAAATAGTTCAGAGGCACCTTGAGTTATGGATGAGGTTGAGAAGCGAATATTCAGAATAGCATTGGCACCGATCGACTGAGCTTGTTCAACCATTCTGTTAATGGCTTCTTCGCGGGATTCATGTAGCAACTCGGTATAACCTTTGAGTTCGCCACCAAAAATATTTTTTAAGCCAGCCATTAAGTCACGACCCGCATGCTTGGCTCTGACGGTACTGCCTTGAACCAAACCTAAATGTTGAGTAATGGACTTTCCCGGTACACTTTCCAGCGTCGTTAGAATCATATTTGTCTCCTGCTATATGACAGGTTTAAAGCAATAGCTTACGACAAAAAAGCAAAGAGGGTTAGTTAGTTTTGAGGATCAGGCAGCGAACTAATCGTAGCTTCAATCCATGTCTCGACTTCCGCAGTGATTTGTTTTGCACTTTTATTAGTAGATTCGATAGCAGGTCCGATAACCATTGTAATGATACCCGGCCTTTTAATCAGGCTATTTCGAGGCCATAAATGACCAGCATTGTGAGCGACAGGGATAACGTTTGCTCCGGATTTGACGGCAAGCATGCCTCCTCCTGGAAGATAAGTCCCTTTTTCTCCTGGCGCGACACGAGTGCCTTCAGGAAAGATAATTACCCATAGATTTTCGGTTAAACGCTGACAACCTTGAGTCACTATTTGGCGAAATGATTTGATTGCGGAACCACGATCAATAGCGATTGGCTGCATGGAAGCGAGACCCCAACCATAGATGGGTATTTTCAGTAACTCGCGTTTCAATATCCATACTTGTGGTACAAAGATAAGTTGTAATGCTAACGTTTCAAATGCTGATTGATGTTTGCACATTACAATACATGGGGTTTCTGGAATATTATTCGATCCTTCAACCTTATAATCTACGCCACAGCAAATCTTTAACCACCAAAGGTTAAAAGCTGTCCAACGTGTAACAATATAATACCGAGTGCTAAAACTTAAAGGAAAGACAATGATGCCGAGAGGGGCAAATAATATGGTGCTGATAATTTGCCCAACATAAAAAAGCAGGGAACGGATGAGGAGCATGTTTATTTCGTAATTATAATTTCATCAACAAAAGTAGCCAGATCAGCATAGATTGGGATTCCGGATGGAACCAGACCTTGATCAATTTCAAGTTGACCTTTGCCGGTACGCACTAGTACGGGTTTGCCGCCAGCACTTTGAATGGCTTGAATATCAGTCATCTTATCACCAACACAAAAAACCTTATTCAATGAGACACGGAGTCGTTCTGAAACATCATTATATAAGCCCGGTTTAGGTTTACGACAATTACAATTATCTTTTGGAATATGCGGGCAAAAGAAAATTGCATCAATAACACCACCAAACTGGGCGAGGTAGGTATTCATCTTCATATGAATTGCATTTAGTGCTTCTATGGTAAATAGCTTCCTGCCAAGACCTGATTGATTAGTTACGATCACCACGCGGTAGCCATGTTGAGTAAGTTTGGCAATTGCTTCGAGACTTCCGGGGATAGGCTGCCATTCCGCAGGCGACTTTATATAGTCATCGGAGTCTTCATTGATTACTCCATCTCGATCTAGAATGATTAGAGCCATGCTTATCCTTGTAGTTTAGAAATATCTGCCGTTTCCAGAAATAATGAATTTAAATTACTCAGTAATGCCAAGCGATTATTTTTAATATTATCATCGTCACACATCACCATCACATTATCAAAAAAATCATCGACACTCTCACGTAATCCGGCTAATTCAGTTAATGCAGATTTATAATCACGTTCATTGATCATCGGAGCAACCTTTTTCTGATACTCCTTTAATGCCTTTGCCAACAAAACTTCAGGTGCTTCAGAAAGCAAACTTTCTTTTACTTTCAATTTATTATTAAAGTCAGACTTCTTGAGTATATTACTAATGCGTTTATTTGCCGCAGCCAGACTATCTGCTTCTGCCAGTTTTCTAAATTCAGTCACTGCGAACAATCGATGGTGAAAATCAAGTGGTTTGCTTGCGTTTATTGCAAGTACTGATTCAAATGTGTCATTACTTACTCCCTCATCGAGATAGTATCTGCGCAAGCGTTCCATCAAAAACTTAAATACATCATCAGTAATATCTACCGTCTTAACCGTGGAGGGGTAGTTTGAGGCTGCTAAATCAAGCAATTCCTTCAAATCAAGATCTAATTCACATTCGATGATGATACGTAGTAATCCAATTGCAGAACGGCGTAGACCAAATGGGTCTTTGTCACCAGTCGGTGCTTTGCCTATAGAGAATATACCTATCAAGGTATCAATTTTTTCACTTATGGCTAAACATTGACCAAGGCGGGTCGTCGGTAAACTATCACCTGCAAACCGAGGTTGGTAATACTCTTCCAAAGCTGTAGCAACATCAGCACCTTCGCCATCAGCTTCAGCGTAGTATTTCCCCATAGTACCTTGCAACTCAGGAAACTCGGAGACCATTTCAGTCAAGAGATCGCAGAAACATAATTCAGCGGCACGCTTGGCATTATTGACATCTATGTTTAATGGTTTTGCCAAGCTTGAAACAATATTATTCAGGCGTTCAGATTTTTCGTGCAAAGTCCCCAGTTCTTTTTGGTAGACAACTTTGTTTAGCCCATCGATATGTTTTGCCAAGCCGTTTTTCAAATCGCGTTCCCAGAAGAATGCCGCATCACTAAGTCTGGGTTGGATAACGCGTTCATTACCCTGTTTTATTTGGTCAGGGTCTTTGCTTTCAATATTTGTTACACATACGAAAGAAGCGAGTAACTTTTTCTGTTTATCAAGAATGGGGAAATATTTTTGGTGATCTTGCATGCTGGCAATCAAAACTTCTTTAGGCAATTTTAGGAAGTCCGGGTTAAAGTTGCCGACAAAACTAACAGGCCATTCCACTAAGGCAGTCACTTCATCGAGCAAGTCAGCATCAATGACGGCAGTTCCATTGTGTTTTGCAGCAATCGTTTCCACTTGATCCTGAATTAAGGAATGGCGTTCATTGTAATCAGCAAAAACCTTCCCTTCTTGTTTTAAGGTCTCAGCATAATCAGCAGCTTGTTTAATAAGAATCGCTTCTGGATGATGAAAACGATGACCATAGGTATAGTTGCCTGATTTAATTCCCATGATTTCGCAATCAATAGTTTCTGTTCCTAGCAATAACAAAGCCCATTTGATTGGGCGAACGAATTCAAAATCGTTATTTCCCCAACGCATACGCTTTGCTATGGGCAGACGTTTTAAAGCTGTGTTGATGGTGTCGGGAATTAATTCCTGAGCTTGCTTACCTTTAACTAAAGTATCATAAACCAACCAACTTCCTTTTTCGGTTTCAAGTTTTCCCAATTGATCAACAGCAACCCCACATGACTTGGCAAACCCTTCAGTTGCACGAGTTGGGTTTCCATCATCATCAAATGCGGCGCTAATAGCCGGGCCTCGGCGCTGTTGTTGCTTGTCGGATTGATTTATATCTAACTGATTAATGATTACTGCGAGTCTTCGTGGAGTTGCAAGCCAACTTGTTTCGATAAAGTCTAGATCATTATCTTTAAGTGTATTGCAAATTTCCTGATGAAAAGCAGTCGCGAGTCGTTTCAGAGATTTCGGTGGCAACTCTTCAGTTCCGATCTCGATTAATAAATCCTGTTTCATGCTCATGGTTTATTTGTATTATTTTTTCAGTAATGGGAAGCCTAAAGACTTTCGGCTTTCGTAGTAGGCTTGTGCAACAGTGCGAGCGAGTGTTCTGACGCGCAGTATATAACGTTGTCGTTCGGTGACCGAGATAGCTCCGCGTGCATCGAGTAAATTGAAGGTGTGTGATGCCTTCATGGTCATTTCATATGCCGGTATTGGTAATCCTGCTTCGATCAGGTCCTGGGATTCCTGTTCATAGTTATCAAACCAGTTAAATAATGCATCGGTATTGGCCTGTTCAAAATTATAACGGGACATCTCAACTTCATTCTGGTGGTAAATATCACCATAAGTCACAATATTTTGCTCATCTTGTGTCCAAATGAGATCAAAGACATTGCTGCAATCTTGTAAGCACATTGCGATTCGTTCCAGACCATATGTCATTTCACCCGTGACGGGTTTGCAATCTAAACCTCCAACTTGCTGGAAGTAGGTAAACTGACTAATTTCCATACCATCTAACCAAACTTCCCAGCCCAGCCCCCAAGCCCCAAGAGTGGGTGATTCCCAGTTATCTTCAACAAAACGGATATCATGTACCTCTGAATCAATCCCGATTGCCTTGAGCGAATCCAGATAAAGCTGCTGGATATTATCTGGTGAAGGCTTCAGTAAGACCTGAAATTGATAATAATGCTGTAAACGGTTTGGATTTTCACCATAACGTCCGTCAGTAGGTCGTCGAGAGGGCTGGACATATGCGGCACGCCAGGGCTCCGGGCCAATAGCCCGCAGAAAAGTAGCCGGATGAAAGGTTCCCGCTCCCATTTCCATGTCATAGGGTTGCATTATCACGCAACCCAGATCAGACCAGTACCGTTGTAATCCAAAGATTAGTTGTTGGAAGCTCAGTTTCGTCCCGAAATCTCTATTTTGTTTATTATTTTGTGCCATTAATTTCAACCATTTTAGAAGGCAGGATTATAACGTGTGTTACCGATTATGTGTATGGAGTGATTTTATCAATACAGGACTCAAGGAATAAGGTTTGAATGCCGATAAACCAATCAAGCAAATAAACAATATTAAGAAAATAACGTGAGACATATAGCGATTACTATTAATGAGACAGCTCATTGGCATGCCCTGATAGGTAAAGCCGAATATCTGACGCATCAATTACTACCGTTTGGTATCGAGGATTACCTGGTTCGATTGTTCTTGCGCTTTGAGCAGGAAGATGCTCAGGATTTAAGGAAGAAGCCAGATATAGATCAGTCTGCCAGTTCAGAAAAGAAATTACGGCGTCTCGGAGATCAATGCCTATTGTTGTGTGGCTTCTATCCTCAAGCAAGTCAGGAATATGGCATCGCTTTGGATGAGTTTACTGCAATGGGTTCTGATGCCTATAAAAAGCTAAGTTTTCTTGTATCAGGTGAAGATGAAATGATTTGTGAATATCTAGCGGTAAATTTTTCTCTGGTTTCAGAATTAATATGTTTTATCGCTGAATTTTCTGGCAAACAGATTAATAAACACCGTTATAAAACTACAGAACAATGCAAAGATGCTATTGCTTCATTCAAACAATCAGTGTCACCCCAGTTCAGTAGTCCTATATCTCATCGAATATTGAATTAGAAAGATGATAAATCTATTTTGCTGTTGGAAGAGTATCAAAACTTTATTAACGGATAGATAAATAATAATAGATATGTATTCATCGATTTTAAAATTTAGATTGCAAATTAATCGTCTTTTAAAACAATCGCATCTATGCAACTTGTTACTATGCGTTCTTTATTTATGGGTTTTACCAGGCTGTTTTCTTTCTGACGAACCAGAAGCGGATAACTTTACAACGCTCCTTGATGAGTCGGCAGTATATTTTGATGGCTCAAAGAGTTCTATACGTCCCTTGCCACAGAGTTTAAAGCTTGATCAGAAACGAGTTGCTTTGGGAAAAAAACTGTTTCATGACACGCGGCTGTCAAAAGACAACAGTATTTCCTGCGCGTCTTGTCATAGCCTTGACAAAGGCGGGACCGATAACCTCGCACGTTCGGTAGGTATAAATGGTGCAGTTAGTAGCATTAATGCTCCTACAGTACTAAACAGTGGTTTTAATTTTTCCCAATTTTGGGACGGCAGGGCGGCAACACTCGAAGAACAAGTTAAAGAGCCAATCCATAATCCAACTGAGATGGGAAGTAACTGGCAAGAAATTATAAATAAGTTATCTCACGATAGAAAATTTATAAAAACATTCAGGGAATCTTATAAAGATGGGTTGACTAAAGAAAACTTACAAGATGCTATTGCCAGTTACGAACGAGCTCTGACAACACCGAATTCTCCTTTTGATAAATTTTTACGCGGTGATGGTTCTGAAATTAAAGATGAGGCGATCGAAGGTTATTACCTTTTCACCGACTATGGTTGTGATACATGTCATCAAGGGGTGAATATTGGAGGAAATATGTATCAACGACTGGGAATCATGGGTGATTATTTCAAAGACAGGGGTAATGTTACAAAAGAAGATTATGGCCGGTTTAATGTTACTGGGCGCGAAACAGATAAATTTAAATACAAGGTTCCCAGTTTGAGAAATGTTGCACTTACTGCGCCTTATTTTCACGATGGAAGCGTTACAACTTTGCACGATGCCGTTAGTGTCATGATTCGATATCAATTAGGGGTTATTCCGAATAAGAAGGATCTGGATTTTATGGTTGCATTTCTTGAGTCATTAACTGGTGAGCTTGAGGACAATCTAAAATGAGATATAGATTAATTTATTGTTTGGGTTTTATAACTTTAGTATTCATGGTTAGTGTTTTTTATAAATTGTCCGATCATGATAAATACGAGCAGCTAAACCTGGAACAAGAGTTATTTAGTAAATCAATTCAGTTAGATGCAGATATTGATCGTGAATTATTACTACTAAAAGAAAGAGTAAGTCATAATTATGATGCGCTATCTAGAATGCTGCGCAGGAAATATGTTTATCTGGAGAAGATTGAAAAATTAAACACGGGCACTGATATTGTTTCGCTCAAAAAATCTATGGACACAAAGGCGCTTTTGGCAGAAGAGTTTAAGTCAGAAGATTCAATCCTGAATAATTCGGAAAGCCATTTCCCAATATTGATTGATCGGCTCAAGCAGGATCTGGATATGATGCAACCAAATAATAAATTCAGTGATATATTGCTGGAATTAAAAAATGAAGTTTTATTATTAATTCATCATAAGGACACTGCAAATACACACGACATAGATAGCATTGTAATAGATATTGATAGTCTTATCGATTTCAAAGATATTCAGGAACATGTTCTATGGGATAGCGTTAAACGTCACACTGCTTCTATCATCACGCATTCTCAGAATGTTCAATATATTTTGAATAAAATATTATTGCCTGAACACAGGCGTCTACTCAATTCAAGACATAACTCTTCCATTAATAAACAAAAGGAAATTAAAAACAAAGCTGATTTATACGAATTTTTACTGTTGTTAACAGCACTCTTGTTATTGTTGTTTAGTGTCTGGATCTATTCTCGTGTCAATAAATATACTAATCAGGTAAGCGATTTGAATGCATCATTGGAGCATAGAATTCAAGAGCGAACTAAAGAACTAGATGACTATCTCGCAAGAATGTCCGCACTTATCAATACCAGTCCTTCTGTGATTTATGCTGTTGAAGTTACTAACGTTTCGAAACAAGTCTATATCAGTGAAAATATTTTTTATCTGTTGGGTTATAAGGCGAAAGAAGTACTTCAAGATCCGAATTTTTGGATAAACAATATTCATCCGGATGACAAGGTAAAAGCAATAGGGCTTGTCTCTAAGTTACTACAAGGTGGCGCGGGTGCGACAGTCATCGAGTATCGAATGCGTCATAAAGAAGGTCACTACATTTATATTCAAGATAGTGCAAGACTATTGATAAATGAAAATGAGGAATCTAAGGAAGTTATCGGTTCCTGGGCAGATATAACCGGTCTAAAAAAGGCAACGGATGAAGTCATTCATCAAAAGGAATATTCGGAAAGCTTGATTCAGAATCAATCTAACCCCACTTTTGTAATTGATAATAACCATATCGTACTGTCATGGAACAAGGCTTGTGAAGAGTTAACCGGATTAAGTTACAAAGAGATGATTGGCACCCGTGATCACTGGCGAGCCTTTTATCAAGAGGAGCGACCTTGTCTTGCAGATACGGTCATTGATATTGACTCCCAAAAAGCCAGTGATCTTTATGTCAATTATACAAAGTCCACCTTATTACCCGATGGCATCCATGCTCAAAACTGGTGCGTTGTCAAAAATGGAGAAGAGAGGTATTTGTCTATAGATGCGGCACCAATTTTTGATAAAAATAAAAAATTAATTGCTGTCGTTGAAAATATACGCGATATGACTACAGAGAAAAACCTTGAAGATAAATTGTTGCAAGCGCGTGATGATGCGTTAGATGCTGTTCGATATAAAAGTGAATTCTTAGCTAATATGAGTCATGAAATACGAACACCAATGAACGGTGTGCTAGGTATGCTGCAATTAGTGAAAGATTTTGATCTCTCTGATGAATGTCGAGACTATATTAATACGGCACATAACTCCGCGGATGGATTGTTAGAAATCATTAATGATATTCTTGATTTCTCCAAGATGGAAGCTGGCAAGCTGAGTATTGAAAATATTGATTTTGATTTACAAGAAATAGTTGATGATGTTTGTTCCTTATTATCACAGCGTGCGCAGGAAAAAAACATTGATCTCCTGACTTACGTAGACGATAAAATTCCTGCGCGTATGAAAGGGGACCCTACTCGATTAAGACAGGTCTTATTTAACTTAATAGGTAACGCCATAAAATTCACTGAAGAAGGTGAGGTCGTCGCTAGCGTAACAAATATGTTTAGTGATAATGATCACGTCACAATAAAATTTGAGATTGTTGATACAGGAATAGGCATATCAGAAAAAGTGATAACTTCATTGTTTGAGGCTTTTACTCAAGCAGACGGTTCTACTACGAGAAAATTCGGTGGTACTGGACTTGGTTTGGCAATTTGTAAGCAACTTGTCGAACTCATGGGGGGCAACCTTAAGGTTGAAAGCGAATTAGAGAAAGGTTCTTGTTTTTCTTTTTCAATCTCATTTGAGGTGGTTGCGCTAGATAGACTGAGTGTAAAAACCCAAGAATTGGAGGGATTAAACGCCCTTATTATTGATGACAATAGCACCAATCGTATCATTGTTTGTAATTATCTCAATGCATGGGGTATGGAAACTGAGCAAGCAAGTGATATTAACGTGGCGTTTCAAATGTTGTTGGATAAAGTGCAGCAGGGAAGACAGTTTGATCTGGTTTTGTCGGATATGCAGATGCCGGAGATGGATGGAATTGAATTTTCGACAAAAATGGGAAACCATGAAAAATTAACAGATATACCGCGAATACTATTAAGTTCAAATGGATATATATCATCAGATGTTTGGCAAGGAGCTGGTTTCAAAGCCTGTTTACAAAAACCATTTCGACGGGATCAATTACGCTCCGCTATAAACTCGATTATGAATGTAATAGATACGTCACCAATAGAGAAGACCATAGAAACCAAGGTAGTTCCTTTTAAAAATAGTGACAGTAAAATTCTGTTGGTTGAGGATAATCTGGTTAATCAGAAAGTGGCGTGTGGATTGTTGAAGAAAATAGGTTTGACCGCTGATATAGCTGGTAATGGTCAAATAGCGTTGGATAAAATTGCAAAAATAAAATATGACATTGTATTAATGGACTGTCAGATGCCAGTAATGAGTGGTTATGAGGCAACCGAGGTGATAAGAAGTAATGAAGTTAACACAAGTCGACATCTAACCGTTATTGCCATGACTGCGAACGCAATGGAAGGCGATAAGGAAAAGTGTTTTACCGCTGGCATGGATGATTATTTACCCAAACCAGTGAAGTTGAATGTATTGAAAGAAGTTTTGGATAAATGGATAAAATTGAATCATGAGAATCAAGTTAGCGAGGAGGAAGATATGGGAGAACAGTCAGTCAATAAAAGTAATGAAGTCATACTTGATGAAACTGTGCTGTCTAGTTTAAAAGAAATTATGGATGATGAATTTATTGATGTATTAAAAATATACATGGATGAGTCTGTGAGTCTAATGTCCGATATTCACGCAGGTTTTTCCGAAGAGCCAGATGTATTATTGCGTGCAGTGCATACATTAAAATCGAGCAGCCTAAATGTTGGTGCGATGCGTTTAGCTGATATAGCAGCAAATATGGAAGCCCTGGTGAAATCTGGCGATATAAGTGCCGCAAAGATGTATCTGAATGATCTTCAGGATAGCTTTACGGAAACACATAGTATACTGAACCAGTATACGCAGGATAATCTAAATGCAGCAGCGTCCTGAGACTAAGGATTAGCTTGAGTATTGAGTCCAACATGATTGTGTGTTGTAAAGGACTATTAGTATAACAGCTCTAATGGATAATGGTTTCTTTCGGTGGGCAATGAAGTAGAAGCGAATGGGGAAAGAGCCCATCAAGTTAATTAACTCATTCTGATTTTGCAGAATTCTTGTCGTCACGCATAATGCTGTCGGAACGTTTTTTGATGATATCATATTTGAAAGGAGGAATTTCGTACCACCAATTCAATGTTTGCGCATTCATATTTGAAATAAAAGCCTTCACTCCGTCAATTTTTTCTTGATCTTCATCACCTGTAAGCAAGCTTTCATCAAACCTGAACTCAAATGAACCGTATGGTATATCGTCTTGTTCAAAGGCAACAAGTTCGATTACCGTTCCTTCGAAGGTGTGGATTAATACATTAATACTGTTTCCCTGTTTCTGTAGCTTTTCTTTAGATCGAGCACCATTGATCTGAATATCCTGTAAGATACTTCCGTAACGAGAAATAATAAGTTCTGAGGCCAGCTTTTTGCCAGATGGCAGATTTTCAAGACTAAATTGTTCCTGTCCTTTCTCGTTTTTAAACAAGGTATAGGTATCGCCATCTGTATGTTCAACACGAACAGCCCGAATTGCTTCAGCAGGGATGTCGAATAAAGAACGTTCAATCCAATCAGTCCTGGAAGAGCTGATGTCGATAACCCCATCAACCAGGTAAGACTGTTCATCATCAGGTTTACGAATATATAAGCCAGGTGTGCTTTGTGATGCACTACTAAGGCGTAGTTTACCTACAATAATCTCGGCAATATTTTTTCTTTCAACATCTTGAAGCGACAGTAATAAAGATGTTGAGTCTTCAACTTCCGGCCCTTCAACGCCAAGACGGTTATATAGTCTTGGCAGAGTAGTTTTCGGCGCATTAAGCTTCAAGTCAACAACGCCCAGAACGGTACTTTTTACTTTGTCAGGTAACGCTGGGTAGCCATCGAATTCATCAATAACCCATAGATCGTTTACTCGTGAAAGATTGACTGCTCCAGCATAGCCTTTAATAGAGATGTGATTTATTGATTCTATTTTTGAAGCTAAGCCCGGAAAGAAAGCTGTTTTTTCTTTTTCAGATTGAGGTGCACGAAGTTTAACGAACACTGATGCAGTAATTATAACTACAATGGTGATAAGCGTGAGTACAATGAGTTTATTTTTAAACATAGATGTTTGTTTACGTTCTTCTGTTTGCTCGGTAAATCCCGATGAATAAGGCCATTAAAGTTATTAATAGTGGAATCAATCCGATATTTATAAAGCGCAATTGCGCACCTAGCTTTTCAATATTCTTTTTAAGTTCATGTTGAACGTTGCGTAATTCCTTTCTGGTTGCCAGCCGTTCACTTCTGAATTTCTCAATCTCCGCTGATAATTCATTATTCAACAAGTAAGATTTTTCACCACCCTGTTCTTGCTGTAATTGACGAATTTTCTTTTCTGTTTCTTCCAGGCTTGCTTGTAGCTCGGTTTCGCGCTCGCGAAACTCAGCTTCGGCTTCTCTGCGAATTTGGTCAACCATTTCAAATGGACGTGAGTATTTTTCACGACCGCGCAGGCTAATCAAGTCAGTATTTCCAGAAAGGTTTTCAATGCTGTTCATGATGAAATCGCCATTGTTAGCGATAGGTTGCGGTACAGCGACACCAAACATTTGTTGTGAACGAATCCAGAAGTGATCTGCCATTATATCTGTGTCTGCTACCAGAATAAGGTTCAATTCACCTTCGTTGACAAATTTCGGATCTACGAATTTTTTAGCTTCTGCATCTTTTGCTGGCTTCCCATCTGGAAAGTAACTTTTTGCCTTGCCATTGATCCTTGCAGCAATAAGCATCCTCCTGTCTTCTGATTTGAAATTACTCATAATGACATTAGGATCACGTTGGAACAGGATCAAATCACGTTCAAGCTTTGTTGACTGCTCAGATGTTTGTATCAAAGGAGTGATGGTCAGGCCTTTGTCTTCTATGGTCTCCAAAGAGCCGACTGTGCCCATGTGTATCAGGTTTAATTCACTGGTAGAGAAATCATCTGCGTTAAAATTCTTTTCTGTCATTCTTAACCATGGCAGATAATCGACACCCTGAGGGCTACGTGCATCATCCGATTGCACACGCATTGCTGCATTGATGTCACCAACAATCTTATTCTTACTCATTTCCAGCCCCCAAAGTTCAAGTAACTCTGGTAAGTATGAGTCGAGCTTTGGAACAACATTTGGGTTACCGGGGTCGGGTCGAGTTTGATCAAGTTCTGCAAGTGGGTCTATAAAAATTATCGCTTTACCCCCCCGTAAAAGATATTGATCAATCGCGTACAAAACATCGTTCTCGAGCTTTTTGGGATGGACCAGCATCAAGACATCAATATTATCCACATCGATGCTTTCTACCAGTGTATCCGGGTTTTGAGTTAGATTGTGAACCTCAAAAGAATCTTGCAAAGCACTTATTATCGTCCAGTCACGTCCATCCGGGTCACCTGTGGTAGCCATAATAGGTAATTGAGAGACAAGACCCACTTTACGTTTTTCTGGATATGCCAAATCAAAAATCATTTTGGTTATATCGTACTCAAGCGCAGACTCACGATTAGTCTGGAAAAAAGGAATAACCTTTTCATCATCTGTCGAATTGGTTCCGACAATACCGAAATAGGCTCTATCGCCGGCAGAATTGGCCGAAACTGTACGCAGCCCGCTGGCCACAGCTTGATCTTCTGCTTCAGAGAATGTATCTGGCTCGATAATATTTAGAATCAACTTTCCATCTGCATGAGTGGCAAACTCTTCCAGCATATCTCTGACGCGAGTACCGTAATTAACCAATAGTGGAAAATCACTCATCGCCTTTTGTGAGAAATAAAAATCAAGCTGAACCGGTTCTTCCAGGTTGCTGAGGATATTTTTTGTACCTTCAGACAGGGTAAATAATTTACTTTCGGTTAAATCGATACGCCATGTCGTCAGCGCAGTATTAGCCAGAATAATCGTGGCGATAAATAAACAGGTCGCCAATAATAAACCGGTACCCGAAACGAACTTACTTTTTACTGAGACCTTCATGACTAGCTTGCCTTCTTTGCTTCAATAATGACAACGTTAACGTATAACCAGAATATGATTAGAGCGCTAAAGTAAATTACATCGCGAATATCGATCACGCCTTTCTTAATCGACGTGAAGTGAGTTAAAAAACTAAATGATGCAATCGCATCAAGTACGGCTTGCGGTGCCCAGCTTTGGAATATGTCCAGTACCATAGGAAAGCCGCTAAGTATGAACATGAAGCAAATCACGACGCTAATAACAAACGCGATTACCTGACTTTTAGTAACTGCAGATATACACGAACCAATCGCTAGAAAGCCCCCTGCCATAATCAGGCTGCCTATATAGCTTGCGAGGATAACAGTATTGTCAGGGCTGCCCAGGTAATTAACGGTAATCCACATGGGAAACGTCAATGCTAGTGCAACAGCAGTAAAACTCCAGGCAGCGAGATATTTACCAATCACCGCATCGGTAATCGATACGGGTAAGGTCATCAACAATTCAATAGTGCCGCTTTTGCGTTCATCTGACCAAAGGCGCATGGAGATGGCCGGAATTAAGAATAGATAAAGCCAAGGGTGAAATCGGAAAAAAGGTTCCAGATCAGCCTGATTCGTTTCAAAAAAAGCACCAATATAAAAGGCAAAGATGCCGGTCAGGAATAAAAAGATAACGATAAATACATAGGCAACCGGGGTTACAAAGTAGCTGGTAAATTCGCGCTTATATATAGAATACAAGGGGCTCATGGTGCTGCTGTCTCCCGGTTTTCGTTTGTTTCGGAAGTTGTGATAATGCGAAACGCATGATCAATATCACTGCGGTCTGATTTTTTGATTAGTTCAGTGGGTGTGCCATCGAATAATAGTTCACCAGATGCAATAATGATCGCTCGTGAACAAACAGCATCAACTTCTTCGAGTATATGGGTAGAAATGATGATCGCTTTGTCTTCCGACATTTCCTTGATCAAGTTTCGAACCTCATGCTTCTGATTTGGATCAAGTCCATCAGTAGGTTCATCAAGGATTAATACACTAGGGTCATGCAGGATAGCTTGAGCAATTCCAACGCGGCGTTTAAAACCTTTTGACAGTGTCTCGATACTCTGATCGATGACATGTTTTATATTGATGATGTCGACAACTTCATCGATACGTTTTTGCCGGGTGCTGCCAGTTAGCTGACGTATATCAGCAATAAAGTTGAGAAAACTTCTGACGGTCATCTCGCCATAGGCTGGAGCACCTTCAGGTAGGTAGCCTACAGAACGTTTTACAGCGATAGGGTTCTCCAACACATCATAACCATTAACCTCAACCGTACCGCTGGTAGGTTCCAGGAAGCCAGTGATCATTTTCATTGTGGTAGATTTTCCTGCTCCATTGGGGCCAAGAAAACCTAGTACTTCACCATGATTTACGTCAAACGAGACCCCCCGTACCGCATGTATCGGGCCGAATGACTTCTTCAACGATTTTACTTTTATCGTTACAGGCATGATTATTTACTTAGATACCTTATCTTAGTTACGTCAATTATTCTTATATATGACTATTGCAGCTATATATCCTGCGCATAGTCGAGAGTTTTACTGTTTTCCCCTAAAGGATTTTAATTTGCTCGTCTCTGCGAGACGGACTATTGTGCATAAAAATAACTCATCGTCAATTTTTCAGATAGACAGTAAAGTAATGAGCCAGTTCCCAAAACTTACGATGAATGACAAAATCAGTCTAAACTTTTCTGTTTAAGGCGAAACAAAGCAGAAATATCTTCATCACCAAAACCTTCATTTATCAAGCGTTGGTAGTGTAATAAGGTCATTTCGATTATGGGTAATGCGTTTTTGCTGACGGACTTTGTCATGGACTGACAAATTGACAGATCTTTATGATGTAGTGCTAGTTTAAATCCCGGCTCATAATTCCCTGCCAGCATAGTTTTGCCGCGGTGTTCCAGGAACCAGTTGCCAGCTGCTCCTGTTGAAACTATATCGACGACTTTTTCCATGGGTAAGTCCATCGCCTGACCAAATGCCAGCGCTTCGGTCACCGCTTGGTTAATCCCCGCCGCCATAATTTGGTTTACGGCTTTGGTCGCTTGACCTGATCCGGTAGGACCAATGTAAACAATGTTACCTGCTATGGAATCAAGTGTAGATCGCACTTTTTCTAAAATGACTTCATCTCCACCGACCATCATTGCCAAGGTCCCATTCTTTGCACCTTCAGTACCACCCGAGACTGGGCAGTCAAGAAAATGCGTATTAGCTTTTTCTAAAATAGCCGCGGCTTGTGCTGCTGTCTCAGAACTGACAGTTGAAGTATCAACGACAATGGTATCGGTATTAGTATGCTTTTTTATTGTGTTAACCATTTCCAGCACGTCAGCATCACGTGAGACACATATAACAATAAGTTCACATTGTTTTGCTAAATTGGAAGGCGACATTGAAATTGAACAGCCGCATTCCTTTGCAATAGATTCAGCCGTTGATAGTGTTCGGTTAAACACTGTAACTAAATGACCTGCGGCGGCAAGATTTTTTGCCATACTTGCACCCATCGCACCTAAACCAATAACACCTGTCTTCATTATTTCAATACCTCTATGTAATGTTTGGCAATGATTTCCGCAATACAGCACGTTAACTTTTTTGCCATAGGAATATGTAAGAACTCATTTGGTCCATGCGCATTCGAGCCAGGGCCAAGCACCCCTGTTATTAGAAACTGCGCTTCGGGGAATTTTTGACCTAACATTCCCATAAAAGGAATCGACCAGCCTTCTCCCATATGTACCGCTGGTTTATCAAAGTAGTTTTGTGAAGCTTCATCCATTGCCTGTTCCAACCAAGGTGCAACATCAGGCGCCATCCACCCACTGGCAGCCCAATCAGGTTTGAAACTGACTTTTGCACCATAGGGTGGGTTGGTTAAAAGTAGTTCTTCCAGTTTTTTAATGGCGTGTTTAGCATTACAAGTGGGAGGTAGTCTCATTGAAAGTTTAATGGAGGTAGCAGGTCGCATTACATTCCCTGCTGATTCAACATCAGGCAGGCCAGCCGCACCAATATAAGATAATGCTGGTCGCCAGCTTCGATTCAAGATTAGCTCAACCAAGTCTTTATTCACTGGATGCATATCTGGTTTCATAGGGAAACGTCTAAAAATGTCTTCGCCCATCATTTCGGCAGCGCGCTTTGCCTGGGTCAGTCGTTTTTCAGGGATCTCTACATAAAAATCATCAGCCAGAATTTCTCCACTTACGCTGTCTTCAATTCGATCCAGCAATTGCCTTATGACACGAAAACTGGATGGGATGATTCCACTGGCGTCTCCCGAGTGCATACCTTCGTTTAAAACGCCGACGGTTAATGTTCCGCCTATCAACCCACGTAATGAAGTGGTCGACCAGAGTTGTTCATAATTACCGCAACCGGAATCGAGACAGATAATTAATTCAGGTGTACCAATACGACCAGCAAGGTGTTCTATATAAAAAGGTAAGTCATAGCTGCCACTTTCTTCACAGGATTCAATAATCACGACGCAACGCGCATGCGCTATGTTTTGTTCTTGTAATGCCTTAATGGCGAGTAAGGATGCAAAAATCGCATAGCCATCATCGGCACTGCCACGGCCATAAAGTTTGCTGTCTTCTAAAACGGGTTGCCAGGGGCCAAGACCGTCTCTCCAACCCGACATCTCTGGTTGTTTATCCAGATGACCGTAGAGCAGGACTGTATTATCAATACTACCAGCTATCTCTATATAAATGAGGGGTGTTCGGTTTGGGAGCCGAAGTACCTCCAGAGTCATTCCGGAGATATTTTGTCGATTACACCAATTCGAAAACTGCATAACTGCTTGATCCATATAACCATGTTCTTGCCAGTCAGGATCAAACGCAGGTGATTTATTGGGTATGCGGATGTATTCAATAAGTTCAGGAATAATGGATGAATCCCATTCTTCTGAGCAATGCGACTCTATTAATACTCTATTCATAAGTTTTTGTACGAGTCGTCCTTAATTATTGGGATATTGATCAAAAAAGAATTTTTACACAGTTTTATTTTATCTCACAGGACTTATAGTATATAAGGGGACTCACAATTACATAAAATGGGAGTGGAACTATGTTTTCTGTCGTTAGAAATATAACTTTGGGAATGATATTAGGTCTAGGACTAGTTGCCTGTGGTGATGATGATAAAGCTATACCAGCCGCAAATGATTCTGTTGCCGCGCCCGCCGCCGCCGCACCTACAACCGCACCTGCACCATTAATGGAAATTGAAAAAGCGGAAGGAGTGATCTATCAAGATGAAATTTACGCGAACTGGCCATATAACTAAACCATAAAGGTTTTGGAGCTTAGTATTGACGGTTAAAATGCTTAAGCATTATTTATTGATACTCTTCGCAAGTAGTTTCTTGTTTTCCTGTGGTGATAGTGATGTGCCGCAGGAAAAGTCGACCATTAGCAGTGCTGAGCCAACTGTAGTTCAGTTGCCTGCTGAAACGCCAGATTTATCAGTTGTAGGGGAAGCGTCGACAAAGACAGAAACGGTGTTTCTGCCAAATCAGGTTGTCTACCAAGAAGAGATTTATAAGAATTGGCCGTATACCGAAGCGCCTGTGATCAATGCTGAAATGGGAACGACCGAAAAAGTAACTGAAGCGGTTGCAACAGCAACGGAGCAGGCTGGAGTAAGGCTTGCTAATGTAGATGCCGCTGCCGAAGAGAAAGCGACAGTAGTTGCAGCCAACGATAAGCCTTATCAACTTGTTGATGGTAAGATCAGTGCCAATGCAATTGAGGGTTGGAAAACCTACAATGGTGGTGGCTGTGGTGCTTGTCATGGCAAAGGTGGTATCGGTGCTGTCGGTCCTGATCTTGGAAAAAGTGTGACAACAAAGTTAAGCAAGGTTGACTTTGTAGATATTGTTACGAATGGCAAGTCCGGCACCATGATGAGACCGCATAAAACGAATAAGCGTGTCATGGATAACATGGATAACCTGTATGCTTATCTACTAGCACGCGGTGATGGTGTGCTGGGACCGGGCAACCTGATTAAAATGCCACTAGGCAAATAATTTACAAACCTATTAACCCTTCTATCTCGATAGCAGGGTTAAGTTTTTTCCAGCAAGCTCGCCATCGTTCTTTGCAACTCCGAACTTGAAACCGGTTTATGTAACAGTAAGGCATCGCTGGTTTGAGCCTCGCGTAATCTATCCGCTGCAGTATCACCTGTAATAATAATTGCTGGTAAGTTGACATCTAGTTTGTCACGCAGTAATTCAATCGCTCCGCGCCCGGTTTTTTCTTCGCGCAAACGATAATCAACAATCAATAAGTCTGGTGCTTTACTACCCGTTAACGCTAATGCTTCATCAGCTGATTCAGCAATCAGGCAATCACAACCCCAAGACAACAATAATTCACGCATACCAAGGCGAACGCTTTCATCATCATCAATGATCAAAACCTGTCTACCATCAAAACGATTAGGGGACTGGTTTGTGGGTATGTCTTCAACAACAGAGATCTCTGCTTCAGGCAGACTCAAACGAAATACCGTGCCCGAACCCGGTTCTGAATTAAGCGATAGCTTTAATTGCATTGTGTCGCTTAGCCCTTTAGCTATGGCGAGCCCCAAACCAAAACCTTTTTGGCGATCGCGTTCAGGATTACCCAATTGATGAAACTCACGAAAAATATTTGATAGTTCTTTTTTTGGGATGCCAATACCGGTATCCCATACTTCAATAACTAATGTTTGGTTTTCTCTTTGACGACAAGCTATCAATAAACCACCGATTTCCGTATACCGGATCGCATTGATGATTAGGTTGCGCAAGATTAATTCGACTAAAGACATATCGGCATAGGCCGCAGCTTTAGTATCACGCGTACGGTAGATTAAATTTTTATTGTCAGCTGTCGCCCCGAGTTCTTTCTCCATTTTGTTGAACAGTGTTTGTATTCGAAAGGCGCGTGGTCTGGGTTCAATCACGCCTGCGTCGAGCTTGGAAAAATCAAGTAAGGTGTTGAGCATGTCGCGTGTTGCCTCTGATGCAGATTCAACATGCTTCACAACACTTTGCTGATAGGCGTCAAGCTTGGTGGAGTTTAATGTTTCAATAAATAAGCCCATCGCATGCAAAGGTTGTCGTAAATCATGACTAGCGGAAGCCAGGAACACAGACTTGGCGCGATTAGCTTCTTTTGTTTCTGTCATGGCATTACGCAATTGTTCGATTAACTCAATATTTTCAAAACGAAGTTCAATCGAGTTTTTTACCGTTAACTCAAGATTATAAGCAAACACTGTTAAGGTAATGAGATACAGGATGCCAGCGATACCCATAGCAATATAAACCTGGCCTCCTAATAGAAACATGCTTAGTGCTAAAGCAGGCAGACTGGTATAGGCATAGGCGAGAAAGACGGGTAAACAAGGCGATTGCATTGCCAATGCAGCAGCGGCTAGGCCAGTTGATAAGGCGGTGATTGAGACCATAACAGTAGTGCTGTCTGCTTCAGTGTAAAGCAAAGACATACTGCCCCAGACTGTGCCAATAAAAATAAAATCCCAGACTTGTTTCGTTGCTTCTCTATAAGGATCAATATTCTTATCATCCATACGCCAATATCGGAATAGTGGAATAAAAGAAACGACAGCGCACGCTGCGAGCCAATAAAAAATACCTTTCGGGTCAGAGACGATATATAGAACAGTTGAGGCGATAACTGTGACGAGAAAAAAACCAAATATCCCAACGTAATAATTTCGATAAACCAGTGCGACTTCTTCGCGCAATATCCGTTCTTCGCGAAAGCGCGGTAATAATCTCATGTGTTAAATTGTATAAGCTTTTGTTTTTGTGCAACCAGCATAGCTTCAGAACGACTGGCAACACCAAGGAGTGATAAAATAGCAGAGACATGAACCCGCACTGTATTTTCAGAAAGTTCTAGATCACGCGCGATTAGCTTATTCGGTTTACCTTCGCAAAGTAGGCTGAGTACTTGCAGTTGCCGTGATGTTAATTCTTCCGGCTGTTTATTTTTTTTATTTTTGTTTTCCAGATCTTTATTCTCCGGAAAACATTGCTGTCCATCAATTACAGCAGCAATCGATTTAATAATCATTCCAGCCGAAGAAGACTTGGGCAAGAAGCCTTCTGCACCAGACTCTAATGCACTTTGCATGTCACCAGTATCATGGCTTGCTGAAAGCATGATGATGGGTGTGCTGGAAAATTTTTCTTTTAAAACCTTAATACCATCCAGGCCATTCAAGCCCGGCATCTGTATATCCGACAAGATTAAATCGATTTTCGATTCTCTGTGATCTAATGCTTCCATCACAGAACCGGCCTCAAGTACCGTCTTGATACGCTCGTCCTGTTTCAGGATCATATTCAAACCCGTACGAAACAAGTCGTGGTCATCAACGATTAAGATGCAAAGGTTTTCCATACAACTATTTTTACGCTAAAGAATAATTATTTATACCTTAACTATAACAGGCAAACATAACGAACGAACTAGTCCAAATGGACTAAATACATTTTAAATTTAATGTACTAGGCTTGCGCGCAATATATGAATGCTCAAAACAGGAAACCTCCCTTTCGGCAGCGTAACAGATCAATTAGACACCGGCCTCTTCACTTCTTATCCGCTGTATGTCATATGTTGCGCTGCTGTTTTTAATTGATGCAATTGAATAGAATAATCCCAAAGTGTGACCCAAATCACACTTAATGCCCCAAATTAATATCTCGACTAGTCCATAAGGACTACAGATTTATCAGGCTTGCGCCCCTAGAATTAGCCTATCTATATTTGTGTTAAAGTAAAATAAAAAGGCAATGACGATTAATAACAATCAATCCCCCGCGGCTTTTTTAGCGACCTTATTATTGACCTTCACCACGGGTGTCACAGCCAATCCTGTGGGCGAACAGGTCATTCAAGGGCAAGCTGGTTTTGCTCGCAATGGCAGCAACCTCATCATCACCCAAGGATCGCAACGCGTCATCATCAACTGGCAAGACTTTTCCAATGCCAATGGTGAATTAACAAAATTCATTCAACCAAACAACAGCTCTGCCGCACTCAACCGTGTTGTCTCTGGCAACCTGTCATCACTGCTGGGTGATCTGGAAGCGAATGGTCATGTTTATCTCATCAATCCAAACGGAATCGTTGTTGGTGCCGATGCCAACATCAATACACAAAGTTTTATTGCTTCAACACTGGATGTTGCCGATGCCGACTTCATGAACGGTGGCGATTTAAACTTTGTCGGCGACAGCCAAAAGACCATAGAAAATCTCGGCACGATAAATGGCGGTAATGGTGATGTGTTTTTAATCGCTAAGCATGTAGATAACAGCGGCACGATAAAAGCCGAAGGGCATGCGGGTTTAGCCGGTGGTAATGATGTCTTGTTAAAAGCCAGCGGCGATGATCGACTCGCAGTACGTGTTACCGATAAAGACGGTCGTGTTGATCAAAAAGGTTTAGTCGAAGCAACCAAGATCGAATTACGCACCGCGGGTAATAATCCTTATGCATTGGCTATCAATCACGAAGGAATTAGTCGCGCCACCAGTGCCGTGAATAAAAAAGGCCGCATTATTTTATTTGCCGAGGGCGGTACGGCCAAAGCCGATGGAACATTCGATGCTTCAGCCCCAGATGGTGGCGATGGCGGCTTTATTGAAACCTCCGGCACCCATGTTGAAATCGCCAACACAATTAATGTTGATACCTCCGCCAGAAATGGCGTGACCGGTACCTGGCTGATCGACCCGGAAGATATTGAAATCAACAGCGTTTCAACGATTGGCGGCGCGTCACTTATCAATGCCAGCACCATTGAAGGTAATTTAGAGAACACCCACGTCACCATAACCAGCAACAATGCTTTGGGTGGTAACGGCGATATCACCGTAAATGAAAGCATTATTTCTGTTAGTACGAATAATTTAACCATGAACGCGGGTGCAGGCGGCGATGTTACCGTCAATCAAAGCATTGATGTAGGCGGGGATTTGGCGCTGAACGCGGGTAATGGCGCATCTGGCTCAGCTGGTTCTGATGCGAACGCTTTTTCCAGTTTGGCCGCAACCAATGGTCAGGACGGTCAAAGAGGTGGTTTTGTGCAAGTGGATGCGGAGTTAACGGCGGCAAATGTCACTTTACGTGGTGGCCGGGGTGGCAATGGCGGTGATGGCGGACGCGCTTTAACAAACCCGGGGGTTACTCACTATCCCAACCAAAGTTCCATGGCTAGAGGCGGGGAAGCGGGACAAGGTGGTGCTGGCGGTATGGTTTCTGTTAACGCTGAAATAAGCGCTACTGGAAACCTTGACATTCAGTCCGGCGGGGGCGGCTCAGGTGGTGATGGTGGATACAGCAGCAAATATTTTGGCCCCTCTGGTGATCTACAAGGAGCACCTAACGGTGCTGACGGCGGCGATGCTGGAGCTGCTGGTCTAGTAGAAATAAATAATACGATTAATGCAGATTATTTACAGTTAGTTGCGGGTGCTGGCGGAACAGGAGGAAAAGGAGGGTATACCGATGGGGTTGATGTCGGAGGCACACCAACGCGTGGTTTGGGGGGGGATGGTGGTTCCGGTGGCCTCGTCGTTATCAATACCTCCCAGTTAAATTTGAATTCGGCACTCATTCAGGCTGGTAGTGGCTCTCAGGGTGGAGTGAATGGAGATATAACAAGCGATGGTGCTTTTAATGGCGGAAATGGAAGTTCGAGTGGAAGTTCTGGAGAGCTGATCTTACAGCAGAATCTGACAATAAATGGCACCGGTGATTTTGTGCTGCGTAGCTTTTCTGGCCAGCCGGGGCGACCCGGTTTATCGGGGTATCTTGGGGGTAGCGACGGAATTGATGGTTCTCCGGGAGCCAACGGTAATATCTGGTTAGGGGCTTATTCAATCAATACTGCGGGCAATCTGGATTTGCAAAGTGGTGGCGATATCACAGGTTCAGGCTTGCTCACCGCAAATGATATTAGCCTGAACGCCAATACCTTAAATGCCGCAATAGGCAGCACAGGTGCTGGAGCAATTCAAACCAATGCGACGGGCGTAATTTCGGCTACAGCCAGTAATGGTGCGGGCGGTATTTACCTCTCAAAACAAGGCGACGTTAATTTAAGTAACATCGCGCTAGACTCTGGCACAGGCGATACCGAACTGACGGCTGTCAGTGGCGGTATTACTTCTGACACCTCGACGTTTAATTTTAGTGGTGCCAACTTAACCCTCACCACCACAGAAGCTACCGACAACAACACTCCCGGTGATCGCAATATAAGCATCGGTGCCGGTGGTATCAGTGCTGCGAATAGCAATCTCGTTTTAACTTCTGCCGACGACGTCATTGTCGATGGTGCTATTGACGCAGCCAGCTTTGTTGCTACCGCAGGTGATGGTATTGCTGGAACGGCCGGGGCAGATGGCGTTGGTACCGGGACTTCGGGTCTTGTGGGCACAGATGGAGAAGCGGGCGGATCTATCACCATATCGGGCGCTATAAGCAGCTCGTCCTCTGGGCAGATATCGCTGCATACGGGAAACGGTGGTCAGGGGGGAAATGGCGGCGATGCGGGAATATCCAGTGCCGGTTCTCTGGATGCTCCGGGCCAAGGTGGGCAAGGCGGTATGGGGGGTGATGGCGGGATGTTAACGCTAAACGCTGACCTCAATACCGGTGGCGGGCTGAATATAAGCACTGGGATTGGTGCGGCAGCAGGAGCTACCGGGCAATCAGCGGTTGGCACAATGGCCGATAATATGAAAGGCGCTGATGGTGTAGCCGGTGCTATGGGAGGTGCTGGCGGCTCATTGTTGGATAACACGCAGTTGCTTGGTCAAATTTCATCGGGTGTTTATAGCAGTCATTCCATAGTGCTGGGAAATGGCGGCGCTGGCGGGCAAGGTGGCAATGCCGGAGAAAGCCGCAGTACCAATGACAGTGCAGCTGGAGGAAATGGAGGCGCTGGTGGTCAAGGTGGTGCAGGCGGAAGTCTAACAAGCGACGCTACTGCATTGGCTGGCGTTGTCGTTTCTGTTGGTGCCGGTGGCACAGGTGGTATTGGTGGTAATGGCGGTGATAGCCGAGGTATATCCGACGGCAGCGGCCAGGAATTAGTCTATGGCGGAGAAGGTGGGCGTGGCGGTACTGGCGGTACTGGAGGCGCACTCACATTATTGCAGCCCATCCTTAATAATGGCGACATTAATTTATTCTCCAGCGGCAATGGCGGCAATGGCGGTCAAGGTGGTACCAGAGGTAAATCAAATGACCGTAGAATTATTGCCGGTGGTCAAGGCGGAACAGGCGCTACTGGCGGTCAGGGTGGTAATGCGGGCGCAATTAATCTCAATGCTCTGACCAGCACAACGGGCGATGTCAGCATCAATTTCGGGATATCCGGTAGTGGTGGCAAAGGGGGTACCGGAGGTCGCGGAGGTGATGGCTCAATGGGCGGTGGTGCTCCTGGTGCTGGCGGTGTTGGTGGGCGTGGCGGCACAGGTGGAGCTTCTGGTTCTACAGATACGCTTTTTCTTATAGATGTAGTTGCTTTTGGCGATGTAAATATAAATAGCACAGATGGCTTGGCAGGGACTGGCGGAGAAGCAGGACTGGGTGGCCAAAATACCAGCACATTGGTGACAGCAAGTTCTGGTAGCACAGGTTCTGCTGGCAGTGTCACACAGGATCCCTTGGTGATTAGAAACCTATCAGGAAACATGAGCATTACCGCTCAAACAGGCTCTATTAATACTAATGATCTCATCATTGATTCTGGCGCTGGTAGTTTTTCTCTAGAGGTCGGCCAAGGAAATTTGAATCCAGTTTCTGTGACAGCTGGTGATATCAATCTACTCACTAGTGGTTTGAATAGCAGCATAGGAACAATGGCAGATCGACTTACGCTTCAAGCGACGGGTCTTATCAGTCTCGCTGCCAATAATGGGAATGGTGGTATTTATGTTGAACACCTTGGCGATACTTATCTGAACAGCAGTGTTTTGGCCGGCTCGGGAGATTTTGATATCACCAGCGGCGGCGGGCTGAGCACAGGAGCAGATTTTCAGTTAACGGCGGCCAATTTCACCCTGGCTTCATCGGGCGATATTCAAATCAATACCAATCTGGATTTACCTGCTTTGAATATGAGCGCTACCGCATCTGGCGCCATTCAAATTAACGAAGATATTAGTATTGCAAGTCTATCCGCAACTAGCGGATCGAATGGGGACATTCTCGTCGATGGAAAAATTACTACGCTTGCAGCGTCAGTGGATTTGATCGCCGGTGCTAGCGGGTCTATCCTCGCGAACCAAAGTATTAACTCTGCCGGAGCCATAACCATTCGAGCGGGGAACGGGAGTGCCGGTGGAAACGGCGGCTCGGTTACCCTGAATCAGAGAATAGATGCTGTCGGGGATATATCTATTCACACGGGCGATGGTGGCAATGGCAATAATGGCAGCCATTCCGCCTGTCATTTATATGGGGTCTGTACCTCTCCCCCCATTGCCAACCTTTCTGCCCAGAAAGGTGGCTCGGGCGGGGATGGTGGACATTTGATACTGAATGCCGGTTTGAGCAGCTCGAATGGGAATATTGACCTGGACGCAGATAGCAGTGGCGGTCTCGTGGGTAGTGATGGTATCGGAGCCATAGTCACGGGACCTGACCCTACTGCCGGAGTTGCCGGATTTATTTCAGGGAGTCTGATAGAGGTTACCGCGAATAACGGCAGTATTAATATTTCAGGAGCGATTAACGCCGAATCCGGTAGCGATGTTTCACTGCTTGCGGGTACCGAAGCAGGCCAGCTACTTACATTTACGACGCCACAAGATTTTAGTTTAACGGGCAGCAGTAATTTAACTCTCCAAGGCTATGGTTTTAGCACCTCAAATAATTTTAGTACCGAGAATGGCGGTATCACCATCAACAGCGGGGCAGGGGATCTAACCCTAAATAGTGGAGCTGCACTGAGTAGCACTGGTTCCGGTAATATTTTGTTTGTTTCTGAGGCAGATTTTCATAACGATTCAGGCACAAACGCTCCATTCAGCCTTGGTTTTGGTCGGTTTGTCGTTTATTCCACCCGTCCAGACGATAACCGCAATGATATCGGTACTGACACCAACGCCATTGCCCATGACTTTGTGCAATACGGCGGCAGCTTTGATAGCAGTGATTTAATTCCGGCATTTCTGCCTGCAGGCAACGGCTTTGTGTATTCCGTACAGCCGGTGTTAACTGGTGTGACAGTGACAGTAAACAACCAAACTATCGATTACGGTCAAAACATTAATTTGGCGGACTTTAGTTTGGATGCCAGTGCTCCGGCCAGCTACGAAGTGGATAGCTCGGCAATTGCCATTGCCGATTTTGAATTAAGTGTTCCGCCAAGTATTAGTGTTGGCGATATCACTTTGGCATTGGATTCCTCGGTTGGATATGGCACCTCTGGTTTTGCCCAAGCCGGTAGTTATACCGGTGGTATAGAAGCGGTTTTTGTTTCAGGAACTTCCAATGGTTTGTCCTTAAACGGTAGCGCAGATTTGACGGTCAATACCATTGACCTGAATGTGAGTTTGGCTGCAGACAATAGAGTTTACGATGCGACTAGCGATGCGACAGTTTCTATCAGTAGCGATGATCGAGTTGCTGGGGACATGCTGCTGATCGATGCAGGAACGTCGAGTTTTGCGGATAAAAACGTAGGCACCGATAAATTAGTTACCGTTGCTGGCGTTAGCTTAAGTGGCGATGACGCTGCCAACTATAATCTGATTATCACTAACTCCGGGTCATTAAGCGCAGATATAAGTGCGGCGGATTTGGTTGTTAATGGAGCCGTCGCGACAAACCGAATCTACGATGGCACTACCGACGCCAGTGTAGCTGGTGGTTCAGTGACGGCCCTGCTCTCTGACGTAGTTTCCTTAAGCGCTCCCAGTGCCACCTTTGCCGATAAAAATGTCGGCACGGATAAAGCCATCACTACGGCTTATACCTTAAGTGGAACGGATGCCGGCAACTATAATTTAGTTCAACCGGTTGGCCTGACGGCAGACATTTCGCAACGCACATTGAACGCGACATTAACGGCGAATGATAAAACGTATGACACAACGGTAGCCGCGACTGGAACCTTTGGTGATGATCGCATTGCGGGTGATGTATTCGCAATTAGTGGCACATCAAACTTTGATACGAAAGATGCAGGTACCAATAAAACTGTAACGGCAACAGGTTTAAGTCTAAGTGGTACTGATGCCGGAAATTATGTCTTGGCTTCAACATCAGCGAATGATTTAGCGGATATTACGCAAGCAGCACTAAATATTACTGCGAATGATGACAGTAAAGTATTTGACGGTACCGCCTATAGCGGGGGTAATGCTGTGAGCTATGCGGGGTTTGTCGGTGGTGAGAATCAATCCATATTAACTGGCACAACAAGCTTTTCCGGTACATCGCAAGGTGCGATTAATCCGGGTAGCTATGTGATTACACCGGGTGGATTAAGCTCAGGAAACTATGCGATCACCTTTCTTGATGGCGGTTTAACGATTAACGCTGCGACGATTGGGGGCACTGGTAGTGGTGGTTCAAGTACGAGTGGTGGTAATGGCCCGAACGGTATCTTCAATGGTTTTCAATCGCAGCAGAATAACAATGTTAATATACCAAACCCAAGTGGTAATTTTGTTCCACCGGGTTCTGGTGGTGGTGCACAATTTCCATTGAGACAGGGTATTAATAACGGATCACCACCGTTTTCAACTCTGAGCTGGGTGGCAAGTCGTAATTTCCAAACGGGTGGAAATAATAACGATGAAGACGACGAGTAATCAGTCTTAATTAAAATAATAAACACGGTAAACATAACGTGAGTTTTCAGTTAAGCCATCTTTGCGGTGGTTTGTTCCTGTCATTTTTGTTGACGAGTATAGTGTTCGCGGGCTCACCGGACATAGAACGCATCGCACCCAAAGAAGTGCCTTCTGATGTAGGTGGTGAATTAATTCAAGATGATCTACCTGACGTTGTACCGAGTCCTGATCGTGACGCAGTATTAGTTGATGCCTTAAAGGGTATTGTTTTTATTGATGATGCGAGCAAGCTTGATCCTTCGGGACGAGGTCACGCGAGCGGTATTGTTACAGATGGTGATTTAGATATTACCGATGTATCTGTTTTTAAAAAATACTTCGATGAATTTTTAAATCAACCGATCACCTTAAATTTATTAGATGGTATCACGCATGCAGTCGTGCGCTATTATCGACAGCATGATCGTCCTATTGTTGATGCATTAGCGCCAGAAGGACAAGACATTACTGATGGTGTATTACAGATTGCAGTGATACTGGGTAAGCGTGGTGATGTGCGCGTTGAAGGTGCGGAGTATTTTTCTGCAGATAAGCTTGTTGGAAACGTACGCTTAAAGGTGAGTGAAACAATTACGCAAGCTGAACTGGAAGAAGATATTGCCTGGATGAATAACAATCCATTTAGAACAGTCGATATTTTATTCGAGCGTGGTAAAGAATTCAGTGAAACGGATATCGTGTTGGATGTTGAAGATCGTTTTCCTTTGCGCGTTTATGGTGGTGTGGAAGATAGCGGTACGGAACTGACGGGTAAGCGTCGTTGGTTAAGTGGTTTTAACTGGGGTAATGCCTTTGGTCTAGATCATCAATTAAATTATCAATTTACCTCTTCGTTAGATATAGATGTATTAAACGCACATAGTTTTAACTACAAAGCACCGCTACCTTGGCGACATACAGCAAGTTTGTTTGGTGCCTATGTGAAATCCGATCCAGCAACCACTTCTGGAGGTTTTAATCTTGACGGTGAAAACTATCAATTAGGTTTTCGTTACAATATTCCTTTAAGTAAATATAAAAAACTGAATCATGAGTTAGCATTAGGTTATGACTTCAAACGCAGTAATAATAATTTAGAGTTTGGTGGTTTAAGTGTGTTTAGTACCTTTACTGATGTTTCACAATTTTCTGTTGCGTATAATGGTAGTGTCAAAGATAAATACGGTGCGACCAGTTTTGGCAGTACGGTGAATGTTAGTCCCGGGGACATGATGGGTGATAACCGCGATATTGAGTTTGCTGCATCTCGCGCATTAGCTTCAGCGGATTATATTTATAGCCGGTTTAATTTTAATCGCGTTACACGATTACCTTTTGAGTTTAGTTGGCTAGCAGAACTTCAGTTTCAAGTCTCAAATAAAAATCTTTTGGGCAGTGAACAATTTGGTATCGGGGGCTATCAAACGATACGTGCTTACGATGCGTATGCCGCTGTTGGTGACGAGGGTATTATAATTAAAAACGAAATTCGCTCACCGGCAATGGTCTTGCTCAAACACCTCAAGATTGAAGTGCCAAAAGAAGAGTTACAGTTTTTGTGGTTTCTAGATTACGGCTCAGTTAATAATGTTGATCTCTTAGCCGGCGAAGGTGGCACTGATCTGATGTCGACTGGTGTAGGTGTACGTTATTCTATCGCGCCTTATTTGACTGTAAGGTCTGACTATGGGTGGCAATTGAAGAAATTAAGCGCGACAGATAGCCTTGATAGTCGCTTACATATCGGTTTCGTCCTCGCGTATTAAGCGTTTCGCATTTCAACTGTTTCTACTTTCTAATACAATTGTTTTTTGAGAAACCATATTTGGAATATTGATGTCTATCAGAAACTTCAAAGATAAATCACCTAACATTCACCCAAATGCTTATGTTGATGAAACGGCCGTTGTCATCGGTGATGTTACGATTGGTGAAGACAGCTCCGTCTGGCCTATGTCAGTGATTCGTGGTGATGTTAATTCAATCACTATTGGTGCGCGGACGAATATTCAGGACGGATCAGTATTACATGAATCTCATACCAGTGAATTTTCTTCAGGATACCCGCTTGTTATTGGTGATGATGTTACGGTTGGACATAAAGCGCTGTTGCATGCCTGTACTGTTGGCAACATGTGTCTGGTTGGTATGTCAGCGACAGTGATGGACGGTGCTGTCCTAGGTGATTATGTGATCATTGGCGCAAGCAGTTTGGTGCCGCCGGGGAAGAAATTGGAATCGGGTTATCTGTATGTGGGTAGTCCCGTAAAACAAGTGCGTGAACTCAATGAAAATGAGCGTGCCTTCCTCGAATACTCAGCAAAACATTACGCACATCTTAAAGATGAGTATTAAGTCTTAATAAATAACATTAGATTTTGATAATAAAGCATTAATTTATTTTTAAGTTTAAGAGTATGTTAAAAAAATAATTTTATGCCCATTGATCAGCGAAAGATAAGGCGTTAGGGTTAACCCAATAACAACAATAAAACCTATTGAAATATATAGGAAGCATCAGGAATTAGCTTAAACTCATGAGCTCTAGGGAAAAATGGTTTTCCAATCTTATTATTAGAGTACCGTTGATGATACGGGTATTCTTTTGTTTATCTTTATTCACCCTTTCAGTAAATTCCTCAGCCGCCGAAAACACTTTTACGATGGCGGTTAAACCACAACACGTTACCGTACCTCAAGGTGGTGTTACTCAAGCCAATTTAGAAGTTGTTGAATTTGGGAAATTTGATGCCCCAGTTTTTATTCAGCCTGAAATTCAGAATGGTATTCGATTGGATTTACTCAGTGCAGCTACCGGTTATGTCAGGTATAGCAGTGCCCGACAATGGATAGTATCGCCTGATAGTAGCAATAAAAGTATCAGCCAACTAACAATTACGACTTATCCGGATACAGTCCCTGGAGAATACACGCTTACTGTATGGGGGCAACGTAATGACCAAAAAACAGTAGATCGGGTTGTGCGTAGGGGGCGGACGTATCAGATCCCTACAAAAGTACCGAATATCTCTAAAGCCATTGCAACAATCAAAGTAACAGTAACGGCTGATCCTGCTTTTATCGGATTGATAGAGCCTGTTGAGTTTGAAATTTCTGCTGGTGTAACAGAAATGATTACCCCGCCTTCGCCAAACTTTTATTTAAATCAGATTTATATAACTGCATCAAGATCGATTAACACTATCAAAATGGAAGCTGCCATGGAAACTAAGGCAGAGGGTGTGAGTGTTGTTATGATGTATAACAACCGGCATAAACCCGGTGTTACGCCCTCTAATTACTTGCGTGTAACAGTAACAGAACAGGCAAAACCTGGCACCTACTATGCAATTGTTACAGCTACCTCGAAAGGTACTAATAAGAAGACATTAACTAGAACTGCTAGAGTCAAACTTATCGTTCCTGAAAAAGTTGATGAAGAGCCAACATCGGTTTCAATAGATAAAGATATTAAGCCGGATGAAGTCAATTGTATCGGTGCGAGTTGTGCGGAAGATATTGGCACTAATTTTGGTGGTGATCCCGATTCAGCTGTGTCTACACGCTCCGTTTTAGATGATTTGGGCTATGACAAAAAAGACGCTTCGAATCTAACTTTGAACACGGGTTTATTACCCAGACAAAATAGAACACTGGCAACTCCATTAATTAAAACCTGTGAACGTTGTCAATCTCTGGCGGACAGGATTTATGAATTGGATGAACGTTTGGTAACGTTAGAAAGTTCCATGACCTTGTGGGAATCTGTTGAAAATGATCCCGCCAAACGTAATGCACTCATCAAAGAACAGGAAGAAAATGAAGCTGAACAAGCGAGATTAAGAAAACAACTAACAGAATGCGAAAAGCAATGTTATCCCTCAACAACATCTATCCAGATTAATTGTAAAGGTCCGGGGTGTACTGAGGGAATCACCGGAACATGTATTGGGAATTCTTGTGGTAAGTCATTCGATTTGTATTGTCCGGGAACAGCTTGTGCAGAAGATGTGCTTGTTTCTTGTTCAGGTGATGATTGTGCTAATGAAGGCACTTTAGACTGTGAAACGGGTGAATGTACAGAGGTGGGTAGTTTTTCTTGTGGAGGTTTTGGATGCAATGCTGTTCCCACCCATTCAGTTTTGGATGATTTGGATTATGACAAAACAAACGTTTCGAATTTACCGTTGAACACTAATTTATTCCCTAGACAAAATACAACGCTAGTCCCAAGAACCCAGACCTGTGAGCTTTGCCAATCAATCGCAGATCAACTCTATGAGTTGGATGTGCGCCTGAATGAACTGGAAAACGGTCAGCACTTGTGGGAGGCCGTGCAAGATCAACCAGCAGAACAGGAAAAACTTCACAAGGAAGCACGGGATAAAAAAGTGGAAAGGGAGAAGCTGGCGGCAAAATTGGAACTATGCCAAAAGAAATGCCCCAAGGAAGAATATATTTCCTTCCCCGAATCGATTGAAATCAATTGTGTTGGGACTGGCTGTACTGAGGGTATTACCGGGACATGTATTGGAAACTCCTGTGGCGAATCATTTGATTTATTTTGTCCAGGGACGGGTTGTGCAGAAGATGTTCTTGTTTCTTGCTCAGATGATAGTTGCGCTAATGAAGGAACAGTAGATTGTGATGCCGGCAAATGTGATGGCGTAGGTGGGTTTACATGTGGAGACGCTGGTTGTGAAGAGGTACTGCCAAATTCTACCCCGAATAATTTCATATCCGTACTTGATGATGTGGGATTTGATACAGGACTAGGTTTCGGTTCCGCCACTTTTGTATCTCCTGCTAACGCAGCTTGTCCACGATGTGAATATAGTGCTCAAGTCAGGAATGAGTTGATAAAAGAATTTAATGAGTTTGAAGAAAGATTTAATAGAGTTCTGGATTGGATAGTTGAAGCAAAAGCTGATTCCGTTGCAGCAAGAGAAGATGTTAAGTCTATGATGGAAGAAATAAAAGCTATAAAAGAATCGAGTTTCACTTCTTACGTAGATGAAAAGTACCTACACAGGTACATTACTGAAAATGGTCACGAAGCTACCAGTTTACTGATTGAGGATATGAGTGAAGAGGAAATCTCTGCCATGGAAGAGGTAGAAGACAGTCTTGATAGAAAATTAGAAAACCTAGAAGAGAGACTGCCAAAAGCGAAGAGAGATTTTGATGTAAAAGCTAAACGTTTTATTAACCTTATTAGTAAAAGAACTATATTAATTCGTGAGAGAAAAGAGTTAATAGCAAAGCTTGATGAAGCTGCAAAAGCGTTGCATGCATGTGAACTCAAATGGTGTATCACCGTCGAGTTAATTGATGTCATCAGTATTGCCGGCAATCCACCTTATGATCGTATAGACCCAATTAAAGAAGAGAGTGATGATAACGTTGCTACGGTTAAGGTTATTAATAATATCCCAATTAGTCGATTGCCTGCTCCTTCTCCAGCACACTTACCATTTTGTTCCGAAACGCATTATCACGGGAGTGCGAAAAATTGTAATGGTGTTTTAACTCCTGACCTGTTTCCAGGTAACTGTGGCCAAGGTAAGGAATCAGAAGTTAAATCTATTCCCGTTACTTCTTGTCCGGATTTATAAGCATGTATACCAATGGATAAACTTAATTCAAAAAAAATAAACGAGTTTAGCAGGATGGTCTTGTTTTTTTGTCTATTAGCTTTGGCGGGCAGCCCATCTCAGGCACGTCAATTTCGCAATCTAACTCCCATTGCGTCACCGGAGACACAAGGAGCGAATTTGCCCGAGGGCGCAGTTCCAGTTCAACAAGCGCAACCACTTTCACGTAGTGATGTAGAGCCTTTGATAAGGGATGTGATTGAAAAATGGAATACGAGCGGGATGTCATCAACTTTATCTGATCAATTTTATGATAAGAGTAGGTTGCTTGATGTAATGGATACCGGGGTGCCCCGAGACGCGAAATTGCGTATCCAATCGATACAAAGTATTCAAACCTTACAGCAATATCAGGTGCCCGCGGAAAATAATAGAAATAATCTGGTTAGTATTGTTTCTGCAACAGCGCGTACACAACTTGAATTTAATAATTCATCAGGCTTTCAAAAACGCATTGGCACAAATGAATTTATCCTGAAGATTACCCGACCAGCTCCGCCCTCGTTATGAAATGTGATCCTGTAAACGCTTTCTCTATTACTGACTCAGAAAAGGTAATAATTGCTTTATGTTTGTCTGTTTATTCAGTTTTTGCCGTAGCTGAAATTGAATTCATGAATGATTGGAATATTAATGGCAGTAATACACTACGGAGTTCTGTCTATGATGCAAATGGTCCAGGCGCGGCCAGCCCGTACCCTAATGAAGGCGGCATGTATTTTGATGAATTTAATGTCTATTTAAGTAAACAGAATTCACGTTATGACACTATGCGCGGAGAAATTTCCGGTGTTTATAATGCTAATGATGATTACCGGTCCTCGGATTTTGGGATGGTACCTGAGCGGATGCGATTTTTGCGCGAGAACGGTGATGCTGATATTCCCTATCGAGCTGAGTTTGGTGATCACTTTGCTTACTATAGTTATTTAACATTACAACGTTCGTTGAAAGGCGCGCAACTTGAACTGCAACCTAATGTTGAAACCTATGGTTATCGTCATTCCTTTGTGATGACAACTGGTGCGAGTGAATCCAATTGGCGCGACCTGACCTTGCAAGATGACTATACAACGGGGATGTCTTGGTTGATGCAAGATGAACAAGGCGGTTTCAGTTTAAATATAGTGCATAATTTTCGTGACAATTCCTTTAAAGCAGGGACATTAGATCGTAATCAATATGTCTTTAGTTTGGCGGGACAAAGGCAGTTTAATAGTCCGGACTACAGTGTCTCCATTGAAGCAGAAGTTGCCCATTTTCTAGGCGACCATAATGGCGTCTCTGGTGCTGCTAGTGGGCAGGATAGAGCCGGGAATGGCTATTTTTTTCAAGTTAGTGGTCAGAGCAAAACCATGCCATGGGATTACCGCTTACGGTTTGATCGCTATGATCAAGACTTTCAACCCAATGGTGCAATTGTCACCTCTGATCGACGTTCGTTTGAATTGCACAGTGGTTGGTTACATCAGTCCGGTGTAAGGTCACGAGGGCGTATTCAATTCTTTGAAGACGGTTTTGAAACGACGAACAAGACAAGTACGCGAACCTATGGGATGAATTTCACTGGGCCACTGTTAAAAATGATCGCCTCAGACGTCAATGGCAGCCTGGATGCGTTTATTCAAAAACGTGACAATGAAACAAAGACAGTAGAAGTTACGACACATAATGTGAACCTTAATTTAAGTAAGCCTTTAGGTCATGGTTGGTTTGGTCGTGGCGCTCTCTTTATCCAGAATGTCAATGATGAGACCGGGAGTGGCTCGGATGCTCTTACCAGACAAGTCAGTTTCAATGCAGATCATTCAATAGCATTTGCCGGTTTTCAGGGAGTTATCGCACCAGGTATCATGTTACGCACATTACGTAAGGGGACAAATGATTCGACAGATTTCAACCCAACTTTGGCACTGTCACTCAATCGCGGCCCACACGCATTAAGGATGGATTATGGTTCTCTGGTGCAAAACAGATCGATTGCTGTCAGTGGCCCGGACATCAATATACATACATTAAACCTGGATTACCGTTACACCAATAAACAACATACCTTTGGTTTGGAATCTAATTTATTTGGTCGTGATCCGGATCCAGGCGATTCAACTGAAGCCTATCGAATATCGGCTTATTGGACCTATCAATTTGATCGACCCGCTTCGACAGTGGCAGCGAGTACTACTGCTCTTGGTGTTGAGGCATCGACTCCGACAGAAGCAGAGGTAAGCATTCCAGGATTAGCGCCAGGCTTGACTGAAGATGCGGTGCAGTTGGCCTTATCAAATGCGGGCATCGGCAATGGTGCGCCACAAGCAGGGTGGGTTGTGTATGAATATCCGTTATTATCAGACGTGTTTAGACGTCAGCGTTTAGCTCTGGAATTTATCACCGGAAGTTTGGAACGTTCAGCCTTGGTAATTGACTTTGAGAATGTAGGAGATCGTGATTCGGTTGTACAAACTTTTGAACGGATTCGACAAACTTTAATCAGGCAATTGGGTAGTCCGACCCGGACGATTGAAGAAGGTCAGTTTGCTGCGAGTTTTGTAACAGATGTGAACGCGCAGCGCTTGATCCGCATAGTTGAATGGAACACCTCCAGCGGAGTGATTAGGTTTGGTATACCGCGCCGTCTTGATAATCAAGTGCGTATGGAAATCCAACATGCACGTCGTTTCCCACAGCCGCGCGAGACGTTATGGAGTATCGAGGGAATACGATAGATCAGTAAATAGATGCAATCGTAAAGCCTGTAAATTGTGTTTATGCACAACGTACAAAATTACTAGATTAAAGGACAGTAATAAACCGTATTACCTAGATTATCGTTTGATGATCTTGCTCACCAGCTTTACTAAACGTCATGGATAAAGCGACTCTCGTATCTAAATTAAAAATTCGCTATTATGCGACGCTTTTTGAATAGTACATTTGAGGTGTAAGGGTAATGTCATTGGACGAAAACTGGTTTTCTGAGCCAGCGCAGGGTCATGCAATCTCTCTGGAGATTGACCAGAAGTTGCACGAAGAAAAATCCCTTCATCAAATTATAGCGATCTATGAGACCAAGACCTTTGGTCGTTTAATGACCCTCGATGGTGTAATTATGATGACGTCGCGTGACAATTTTATCTATCACGAAATGTTATCGCACCCTGCTTTGTATAACCATCCCAACCCGAAAGATGTGGCTATTGTTGGCGGCGGTGACTGTGGCACATTAAAAGAAGTCTTGAAGCATGAAACGGTGAAACAAATAACGCAGGTTGAATTGGACGAGCGCGTCACTCGTATTTCAGAAGAATATTTTCCTGAACTATGTGAAGGTAACAATGATCCTCGTGCGACATTAGTATTTGAAGTTCCCATGAGCTGGATGCAACATGCCGAGCCTGGTTCGCTAGATGTGATCATCGTCGATAGAGTTAAACAAGAAAAACATCTATTTCAAGAATCCTTTTACCGGGATTGTCTAGCTGCATTACGCGAAGGCGGGATTGTGGTTACTCAAAGTAAGTCACCATTATTGAATTTTGGAGATATTGTCGACTTGCGTGCTGAGATGCAAAAAGCAGGTTATGTTGAAATTCAAACAATTCAATTTCCTGTTACGACCTATGCTTCTGGTTGGTGGACTGTAACCATGGCGCGAAAAGGTCAAAAGTTCGGTGATTTTCGTGAGCAGATGGCAAGACATAAGCCTTTTAATACCAAGTATTACAACGCGGATATCCATAAAGCCTGCTCAGCACTGCCTCAATTCATGCAGGATGTCTTCTAGGGCCAATTATTTCCTTGGCTAGGCTTACATTATTGTAGGCAATCGCTACAATAAGCGCCTTTATGACAACACATTCTGAAAATTATGCCGTCATCATTGTTGGTGGTGGTCATGCTGGAACCGAGGCCGCTATGGCGTCGGCACGTATGGGTGCGCGCACCTTATTACTAACGCATAGCGTAGAAACGCTTGGACAGATGTCCTGTAATCCGGCGATAGGTGGTATTGGTAAAGGGCATTTGGTCAAAGAGATCGATGCGATGGGTGGCCTAATGGCGACGGCGGCGGATCATAGCGGAATACAATTTCGTATTTTGAATTCCCGTAAAGGCCCGGCAGTACGCGCTACGCGCGCACAGATAGACCGTTCTTTATATCGGCAGGTTGTTCGTCCTGCACTCGAAAACCAGGAAAATCTATTTATATTTCAACAAGCAGTAGATGACCTTATTGTCGAAGGCGAGCAGGTTCGTGGTGTAGTGACGCAAGCTGGACTGAGGTTTATGGCACCAACCGTGGTGTTGACCGTGGGTACGTTCCTTGGTGGCAAGATTCATATTGGTGATCGCAACCATGCCGGTGGCAGGGCAGGCGACCCGCCTTCAATTGCGTTGGCAGATCGATTACGTGAATTACCTTTTAATGTTGGACGACTGAAGACGGGAACGCCGCCGCGTATTGATGGTAAGACGATCGACTACAGTCAGTTACAAGCACAACCGGGTGATGACCCGGTACCGGTGTTTTCTTATATCGGTAATGCCGATCAACACCCGCAGCAGGTGTCTTGTCATATTACTTATACTAATGAATATACCCACGATATTATTCGCGGGGCTTTGGATCGTTCACCAATGTATAACGGCAATATAGAAGGTACTGGGCCACGTTATTGTCCATCTGTAGAAGACAAAGTTATGCGCTTTGCAGATAAAGATGCACATCAAATTTTTATTGAACCAGAAGGTTTGACTAGTAATGAGGTCTATCCCAATGGTATCTCAACATCTTTACCTTACGACGCACAGATCGGTTTGGTGCGTTCGATAAAAGGTTTTGAACATGCGCATATCACCCGCCCAGGTTATGCCATTGAATATGATTTTTTTGATCCACGTGAGTTGTCCCCTTGGCTAGAAACACGGTTTATTAAAGGTTTGTTTTTTGCCGGACAAATCAATGGTACGACGGGATATGAGGAGGCAGCAGCTCAAGGTTTACTAGCTGGATTAAATGCGGCGCTGCGAACGCAAGATAAAGAACCCTGGTTTCCTCGCCGCGACGAGGCTTATCTAGGTGTGTTAGTCGATGACTTGATCACTATGGGCACGACTGAACCTTATCGAATGTTTACCAGTCGTGCAGAATATCGATTGATGTTGCGCGAAGATAATGCCGATTTACGTTTGACAGAAAAAGCACATGACATGGGGCTTGTTGATGATGATCGTTGGCGGCTGTTCAGCGAAAAACGCGATGCCGTGACCCAGGAAACGGAACGTCTGGACAAAATATGGGTGGGTTCTCCCAAGCTTTCAGTTGAAGTCGCTGAACGTGTGTTGGGTCAATCAATACGCAAAGATATTAATTTGTTGCAGTTATTACGACGACCCGAAATTACCTATGACGATATTTCAAAGTTACCGAATATTACCATTAATGGTATTGACCCGAAGGTTACTGAACAAGTTGAAATACAAGTGAAGTATTCCGGTTATATCCAGCGGCAGGAAGAAGAGATCGATCGTAATCGACGCCATGAGGAATCTGCATTACCTGATGATCTTGATTATCAACAGGTGAGAGGTTTGTCATCTGAAGTTATCGAAAAGTTATCAAAACATCGACCTGTCAACTTGGGTCAGGCTTCCCGCATTCAAGGAGTAACACCTGCGGCTATTTCTCTACTGCGCGTACACCTGAAGAAGCAGTCCTTATTGCTGCAAAGAAGTGCCTGAGCCTTTGGGTATTCTGAATGCTGGAAGTGCTACAAGCAGGCCTTGAGAGGCTAGATATCCAGGCCGAGAAAGCACTTTGCAGAGACTATCTCAGATACATAGAATTACTCGCAAAATGGAATGTTGCTTATAACCTGACTGCAGTGAAGGAACCGGAGGCAATGTTAAATCGCCATCTCCTGGATTCTTTATCAGTACACTCATTTGTTAAAGGTGAACACTGCCTGGATATTGGTACGGGTGCTGGTTTGCCAGGTATGATATTGGCTTTGGCACAGCCAGAAAAACACTGGACGCTATTGGATAGCAATCAGAAAAAGATTCGCTTCCTCAGACATGTTATCGCTGAGCTCACTGTAGATAATGTTGAATTGGTGCATGCCCGTATTGAAACATTTAAGCCGGTGAAAGAATTCGATACGATAATTTGTCGTGCGTTTGCACCGTTGCCGCGTATGTTAGAGCAAACACAGCACTTATTGACAACAGCGAATCAGTTGCTGGCTATGAAAGGCAAGCAGGTAGAAACTGAGGTTGATGAGTTAGGGTGTCATGAATTTTTGATTAAGCTTAATGACATATCGCTTTCTGGAGAGGAAGCCTCAGCGAAATTGGTTCAAATACGGCGATCAGTGTAGTTTTTTAGCTTATGGCGGCTGAGTTACAGTATGGTAAAGTACATCCATCAATAATGATTAGATATCACGGTAAATACGAATTTAATGTCCAGAATCATTGCAATTGCGAACCAAAAAGGTGGGGTTGGTAAAACGACTACGGGCGTGAATCTTGCCGCATCATTGGCTGCTGCTAAACGTAAAGTCTTATTAGTTGATTTGGACCCGCAAGGGAATGCCACTATGGGCAGTGGTATCGATAAGCAAAAACTGGAAATCTCCAGTTACGATTTGTTAATGAATGATAAAACGGCTGAAGAAACTATCGTTAAATCTCCTGAAGGCCACTACGACTTAATACCAACGAACTCTGATCTGACTGGTGCTGAAGTAGCATTGTTGGACGAAATGGCAAGAGAAATCAGATTGCGCAATGCGCTAACACCAATTCAGGATAATTATGATTTTATTTTTATAGACTGCCCGCCATCCTTAAATATGTTGACGGTCAATGCATTGGTTGCAGCTAACTCAATAATGATTCCAATGCAGTGTGAATATTATGCGCTCGAAGGCCTAACCGCCTTACTTGAGACTATAGAAAAAATCAGAAAATACTTGAACCCTGATTTAAAGATCGAAGGCTTGTTACGGACGATGTATGACCCGAGAAACAATCTTGCAACAGAAGTATCCGCGCAGTTGATGGAGCATTTTGGCGAAAAGGTTTATCGCACTATCATTCCACGTAATGTCAGGTTGGCTGAAGCCCCAAGTCATGGTCTTGCGGCACTAACCTATGATAAATCTTCTAGTGGTGCTGTCGCCTATTTGGCGTTGGCAGGTGAAATGTTAAGGCGCGATGGTTTGGCGGCATGAAACTATTACTCCGTTCTAAAGAATTAAGGAATGAATACATTGGTTAAGAAACGTGGTTTGGGAAAAGGCTTGGATGCATTACTTGGTAATTCTGCTGAAAGAACTTCAGGTGCTACTAGTAGTGATTCCTTAAAAACATTAGCTGTTGATCTCTTGCAACGTGGACAATACCAGCCGCGGAAGGATTTTAATCAAGAGTCATTACAAGAACTCGCTGACTCAATAAGCGCACAAGGCATTGTACAACCGATAGTTGTGCGAGCCTTATCACGTTCGAAAAAATTTGAAATTATTGCCGGCGAACGACGTTGGCGTGCGGCGCAATTAGCCGGGTTACAAGATGTCCCTGTTGTGGTTAAGGACGTGCCGGATAAAACGGTTATGTGTATTGCCTTAATCGAAAACATTCAGCGCGAAGATCTAAACCCGTTGGAAGAAGCCCATGCTTTGGCGCGGTTGATTGAAGAATTCGATATGACACATGAAACTATTGCCGAAAGTGTCGGGCGATCACGTTCTGCCGTAAGTAATTTACTTCGGTTACTTGAGTTGGAAGAAGCGGTAAAGGTGTTGTTAACAAAAGGCGAGTTGGGAATGGGCCATGCTCGTGCCTTATTAGCATTAAATAAAGCTGATCAAACACAAACAGCAATGCAGATTGCAAAGCGCGGACTATCTGTGCGCGAAACCGAAGCATTGGTCAAAAGATTACTCTCTGATACAAATAAAGACAGAAACAAGCCAAAGAAAATTGATGCTAATATCAGGAAGCTAGAAACGGAACTTTCAGAGCGATTAGGTGCTAATGTGTCTATACGGATGAGTACGAAGGAGAAGGGCAGTATGGTTGTCCATTATCATTCTTTGGATGAATTAGACGGAATCATTAGTCGAATAAAATAATTTTATTGTTATCATGTTTAGTGCGCTTTAATTTTTCTGTTCACTGGCCCTTTGTAATAAAAATTGTCGAAGCTGTTCTTTATCAAGTGGCTTACAAAAATAATAGCCTTGAATCATGTCGCAGTCCATTTCAGCTAATATTTGATATTGCACTTCTGTTTCGACACCTTCGGCGATCACTTTCAAGCCAAGGTGGTGGGACATATCAATAATTGCCCTGACAATATTCTGGTTTTTTTCTGTCTCTTGCATGTCTTGTATAAATGACATGTCAATTTTCAAGATATCAAAAGGAAACTTTTTTAAGTAGCTTAATGATGAATAACCTGTACCGAAGTCGTCAATGGAGAGATGTACCCCATTGTTTCTGAGTGTGCTCATAGTGGCTACCAGTGCCTCGTTATAGTCAATTAATGTATCTTCAGTAACTTCAATTTCAACAAGATCAGGATCTATTTTGGAGTCCTTAATAAAAGCAAGCATTTGATGAATCAAATCTATTGAATGAAATTGTTTTGCTGACATATTAATTGCGATTTTCTGGTGATAAAGATTTTCATTACTCAGCTCTTTTAGCATGCCTAAAGCTTTTTTATAAATGATATAACCCATGGGAATGATAAGACCTGTTTCGTCAGCAAGCGGTAAAAAGTCATTTGGGGGCATCAGTTTTTTCTGATTCTTATTCCATCGACATAATGCTTCAATGCCCACTATAGAGTCGGATTTTAAACATAGCTGGGGTTGGTAGTGCAAAACGATTTCATCTTTATGGATGGCTTCTCTTAAAGATTCTTCAAGCTTGAGACGTTCTTTTGCAGAAACATTCATGTGTTCACTAAAGAACCAATAGCTGTTTCCTCCCGCATGTTTCGAACCATACATCGCAGTATCGGCATTTCTCATTAATTGTTCGGTTGATGTCCCGTGCTTAGGGTAGAGGACAATCCCTATACTGGGAGAAATAACAACGCTATGGCCATCCAGATCAAAAGGTTCATTCATGACATCAAGGATCCTTTCTGCAATTTCAATTGCATGGAGTGAATCGTTGACTTCCTGTAATAAAATTGTAAATTCGTCGCCACCAATGCGCGCGGCTGTATCGTCACCTCGAATAATAAGCTCAAAACGTTTTGCCACCTGAATCAATAGTTCATCTCCCAGACTATGTCCTAGTGAATCGTTAACATGCTTAAAACGGTCCAGATCCATAAATAGGATAGCGTGTTTGTACGACTTTCTTTCTCCTCGAATGATTGCCTGATGGAGGATGTCTGAAAAATATTTTCGATTAGCTAAACCTGTTAGTGGGTCGTAGCTTGCCAATTGTTGCAGATGTTTATCACGATGTTGAATTTCTTGCAGCATCGCGTTAAAACCATCGCAGAGAAGCTCAATTTCCTGAAAATCATTTCTATGGATACGAATACTGTAATCTTTTTCATTTTTGATTTTATTAGTTGCATTTGACAACTCCAGGATAGGAAGTGAGATCATTTTTTGTAGACGGAAGCTCAAGAAGTAGCCGATGGCTAACGAAAATAAAACAATAACCCCGGTAATAAGCATATTTTTCTGTGATTGTTCATACAGTGAATCCATGCTGGCTTGAATGTATATTGTTCCGTGATTTTCATTTTCTGTAATTGACTGCAATAAATGAATTTTGCTGGCTTCAATCAAATAACCTGCTTTTTCTGGAGGTTTAAGTATGGGGCGTATATTCTGTTTACGTATATAAGATGCAAATAAATCACCTTTTTTGGTATAGATTGCTGCAGCAACAACTCGATGGTCATTGTTTAGTTCAGATAAGATTTCGTTTGCGTCATCAATATTATCAAATATGATTGCGGCTTTAGTATTCCCCCCGCTGATTTTTGCTAGCGCGATCATGTCTTCAATTAAACTCAACCTGTTTTCATGGAATTGAAATAATGTGAATAAACTCGCAGCAAGTAATAATGTAATCGTAGTTATTATTATAATTATGAAAGTCAGTTTCGATCGTATCGAGAATTGATGCTTGTTAATAGAGTCTGCCATTACACGTCTTCGTCGCTGATCACTTTTTCAGCGATTCTAAGGACTTTCGAAGAAATCTTTAAACCGGCTGCTTTGACGACATCATGATTAATTTCAAATCTGACTTTGCCCTGAACGAGGATAAAGTTAATCATCCCGCCTCTATTAATGAATCCATCAGACTCACCAACAGTTAGACTTTGATTGTGTTTTAAGTAATCAAGTATGGCGTTTGATTTATGCTTTGCATTATCCGTAATAAAAATGATCTGGCACGAAGAGAGGCCTCTCGGCCCTGCATCTGCCTCAAACAGCTTGATACTGATTTTCGAGTCCTTTTTGCCGAGACTCGCCATGGAATTAAATGCAGTTCGATGTCTCTCCTCGACACCATAGACGCATATATTAGATTCAGGTTGGTTTATATTTTTTGGCCAGTCAACAAAATGTAGAAAGTTATATAGGTACGCAGCCTTAATATTTATTTCTAATTCCTTGTTATTATCAGCATATACATTGTCATTTTGAAACGTGAATATCAAGGTCAGTACAAGCACCGCTTTTTTACATGGCAAAAGAGAAAATAATTCAGGTGTCTTTGAAGGTACGTCAATGTGCTCTAAAATAAATTTATGTTTATTAGCGCCTGACATATTCAAAAATTAATTTTTATCGCGCCGTAAAATCCGCGTCTATAATGATGTGGAATTGAATTAACACTTGTTCGGTTAATGCTCGGGAAAAAGATATCTTCATCAAGTAAGTTATCAGCATAGAGCGTTAGTGTGATACCTGAAAGGTTTTTGTTGTTCAGTGTCTGGCCCAGGTTTATATTTATATTAGCAGTTAACAGGTTATAGCCATCGGCGTCTGGGTTCGCAACAGTAACTGTTGCGACTTGATGGTTTTGTAAGGTTGATGCAGCGAAAAAGCTATTGAATAAACTTAATTGATAACCGTTGTCTGAGTTATAGGTGACTCCTGTTTTGGCCATCCAGTCTGGGGCATAACTAACATCATTTGCATCATTATCACTTTCGTTTGTTTGATAGCTAACGTTACCGATAAAGCTCCATCGATCATTAATTTGCCACTTAGCTTCTAACTCAAAACCGTCATAGGTAATACCGCCAGCATTAACCGTCGTTACAGGCGTCCCCGCTATCCTGGTGATCAGATCAGTTTGCTCACTATGAAAATAGCTGGCTGCGAAAAATAGGCTTTGACTATTGTAAAACAATTGTGCATTGAAGGTTTCGATAGTCTCTGGGTCGAGATTTGGATTGCCTCGAATAGCGGGGTTGTTAATAAGTCTTTCCAAAGGAGAGGCTTCACGAAAGGCTTTGCCGAATAATAATTTACTACCCCAATAATTATCGAATTTAATAATGGCCGCGATACGAGGTGAGAAATCACCGGAGGTTTCTTCAGGCTTATTATATTGCAAGCCACCTATTAACTTTAACCAATCCAAAACTTGGTAGTCAGCCTGTGTATAAAAACTATAGGCATTAGTATCAAAACTAGGCGCACCTTGATTGCTAAATAGCCTATAAGTACTACCTGTGATGAAATGTAATTTCGTTGATGGTGTCCATGCAGTGCTTAATTCGAACAAGTAGTTATTTGCGCTATCTTTGGCAATATTTGGGATGGAGTTCAGCACAAGGTTACTGTTATGGTGGTGGTACGAAGCACTAGTCGTAATACTCCATGAGTCGGTAAGGTTATGTTGATAGGCAACATCAATAAACTGCCGCTCGTACTGGTGTTGGGTGCTTGGAAATGTAAACGTCGAACGGTTATTGTCGCTTGAAGTATCTGACTGTAGTGCGTTTAGAGTGAAACCCTTGTATTTCAGATTAAGCAGGAGTTGTTCTCCTTCTTTGCCAGTCTTGTATGTACCGGCTGAACCAAGTTCATCGATGATATTATCGCGGTTATCGCCATTGTTTTTGATGCCTTGAATGGCACCGAATACCTCAAGCTCACCCCATTTGCCTCCCCCACTCAATTGGATTTGTTTACTATCAAAAGAACCATAGCCAAGAGAAAGGTTTCCTTCAGGTGAATCGGGCGCTTCTTTGGTAACGAGATTAATGGCGCCACTAAACGCATTTGTGCCATAGAGTACTGAGCCAGGACCTCGAATAATCTCTATCTGCTTCAGGCTTGCTACTGGAAAATACGCATAGATATCGTGGTTTATACTAGAAACTGATGATTCTCGAATAGGTCGGCCGTTTAGAAGAATAAGTACATTATTATCTATATGCGTACTGGAGACACCACGGACAGAGGCTTTATTATGCGGGAAGAGATTAGATCCAATGATCTGAATGCTGGTTTGGCGATCCAGGACATCCCTTAGGTTTCGGTAGCCAAAACGCGATATTTCGTCAGCGGTGATGACAGAAACAATCGCGGGTGCTTGATTAATGGGCTCGGAACGCTTTGATGCAACTGAGACCTCAGCGAGTTGCTCAAGGTCTAGTTGCAGGAGGCTTTGAAGATCCTGAGCATGTTGTCCTGCTTGGGAGCTGTACGACACCCCGCAAAGGGTGAGGATAATCCCGAAGATATATGCTTTTCTTAAGGGGGCGCAGTCTTTCCTCATGTTTCAAATAAACTTTAAGCGTATTTATACTTATATATACATATTAAATATGGCACAAAATGTTTGAAAAGCTCGGTTTTTAGTGATTTTTAGGCTTTTTTGTCGGATTTAAAGAAAGAATATTTACATCATTAATTGATTCAACAGGCATGTGTCATTATACTTGCCCTCCCGAAATCGGGGTCACTGGAAAGAGATGAAAAAAACTTCGATATTTCACTGGCACTATAGATTTTTGCCATTAGAATATGTCGCGATTTGTGGAGTTGGGTGATTGGCGGGAACGGAAGAAATAATAAAAAATCGCTCCACAGCATACAGGATGTTATTACTAGAAGCGGGCACGGCTACCGTGTGCGGACTTCTTTTTTTTGTGTTTGTTAGTCTTGAATTTGCATACTCTGTAATTTTGGGCGGTTTGGCATTCATAGTACCAAACCTGTTGTTTGTCAGCTTTTCTTTACGGAAATCTGCGGCGGGTTCGAGCGGCAATGGTATTTTAGCCTGGTTTTTTCTTGGCGAGGCAATCAAGATTGTCACGACAATAGCGATTTTTGCGGTTTGTATCATATCGATTTTGCCGTTAAATATTGGATTGATGTTTGCTAGTTACGGGTTTTTCTTGTTGATGAACCTGGTAGGACTGGCATTTTTAATGAATAAATAATAATTGAGAAAGATTTAAAGAGATGGCATCCGGAACAGAACTCACATCGAACTCATACCTCCAGCACCATTTGCAAAATTTGGTTTTAGGCAAGTTACCGGAAGGTTATGAAAGAGCAGATGGCCATATTGTAGAGCAGTCTACCTGGACCTTTGCTCATAGCCCTCAAGAAGCATTGGACATGGGTTTCTGGTCAGTCAATGTGGATACAATGGGCTGGTCTATTTTTCTGGGGATGATTTTCTGTTTTTTCTTTTACCGTGTTACTAAGAAGGTCGAAAGCGGCGCCCCTTCCGGTTTTGCTAATCTTGTTGAGATGACTGTCGAATTCGTAAATAAAAACGTTAACGACATAATGACGGTCAAGAATCCATTGATTGGGCCGTTGGCTTTAACAATATTCATCTGGATTACCTTAATGAATACCATGGATATTATTCCTGTCGATCTATTGCCATTGATTGCACAGTATGTGACTGGCGACCCGCATTTGTATTTCAAAGTAGTGCCCACGACTGATCCGAATATCACCTTTGGCCTATCGCTAGGCGTGTTTATTCTAATAATTTATTACAGCATCAAGATGAAGGGTGTAGGTGGTTTTATTGGAGAGCTTGCTTTTCAGCCATTTGGAAAGTACATGGTTCCCTTTAATTTGATTTTAGAAGGTATTGGATTATTAGCTAAGCCTGTTTCATTAGCCTTACGATTATTTGGTAACCTTTATGCTGGCGAACTTATTTTCTTATTGATCGCTACTCTAATAGGTTCTGCGTTACCTTACTTTATAGGTACAGTTTTTGGTGGCGCGTTACAGTTTGTTTGGGCAGTGTTTCATATATTAATAGTTTTGTTACAGGCGTTTGTTTTTATGATGTTAACCATTGTTTATTTAGCAATGGCACATGAGCATCACTAATTTTAATTTGTAAGTAAAATCCTTTGGAGGAGTAAAAATGGAAACTATTTTGGCATTTACATCATTGGGTGTCTTAATCGTTCTTGGTATGGGCGCATTTGGTACAGCAATCGGCTTTGGTCTATTGGGCGGTAAGTTTCTGGAAGGCGCTGCGCGTCAACCTGAGCTGGCTCCAATGCTTCAAGGTAAGATGTTTTTGGTTGCAGGCCTTGTTGACGCGGTAACCATGATCGGTATCGGTATTGGCATGTGGTTTACTTTGGCCAGTCCTTTTATTGCCACGCTTCAAGCGGGTTAATAAATCATACAACGGCTTTAATAGTCATCCGACATATAGGTGATTTAAGTGAATTTTAATGCAACCTTAATAGGACAGCTTATAACTTTTGCTATCTTCGTTTGGTTTACGATGAAGTTTGTTTGGCCAATGCTGCTGAAACAAATGGAAGAACGTGAAACACGGATCGCAGATGGTCTTGCTGCTGCAGAACAGGGTCAAAAAGACTTTGCTGAAGCACAAGAAAAATCATCTGCTGAGATAAATAAAGGTAAAGAGCAGGCAGCAACTATTATCGCGCAAGCGCAAAAGCGCCACGATGAAATAGTTGAAGAAGCGAAAGATGACGCGAAAGCCGAATCTGACCGCATCAAGGAAAATGCACTGAGCGAGATCGAGCAAGAAAAAGAAAAAGCCAGGCAGGAACTGAGAAATCAAGTTGCCGCTTTGGCCATTGCCGGTGCAGAACAAATCCTGATGAAAGAAGTTGATCAAGCGGCACATAATGAAGTGTTAGCCAAGATCAGTCAGCAGTTATAACAGGAATCAATAATGTTAGAAAAAGCAACCATTGCCCGACCTTATGCGAATGCGGCCTTCGATCAAGCGGTTGAAGAAGGCAAGCTTAGTGAATGGTCAAGCATGCTTAATCTGCTAAGTGTGATTGTTTCTGATGAGAATATGCGTGGTGTTATCAACAACCCAAAATTAAGTAGTGAGCAGCTTCATCAGTTCATCGCTGATATTTGTGGCGATAAGCTCAGTAAAACTGGTAGTAACTTTACCCGGGTTTTGGTTGAAGCAGAACGTATTGGCTTAGCCGCTGAAGTTTTTAGTCTCTTTGAACAGAAACGTGCTGCTACAGAAGGCATTAGCGAGGTTGATGTGGTTTCGGCTTATGCGTTAGATGATGCTCAGGTAAATGCAATCTCGGAATCAATAGCGAAAAGGCTCGGCAAGAAAATCGATATCAATACAGATGAAGATAAAGATTTGATCGGTGGTGTCATTATTCGGGCAGGTGATTCTGTGGTTGATGCATCTCTTCGCGGTCGTTTAAAAGAATTAAATAGTGTATTTGCGCAATAGTTATTAAATAGAGGAAAGACATATGTCTATCAGTGCAACTGAAATTAGTGACCTGATTAAAAAGAAAATCCAGTCAATGGATCTTGATACCGAAGCACGTACCGAAGGTACGGTAGTGAGTCTTGCTGATGGTGTTGCCAGAATTCATGGTTTAAGCGATGTGATGCAAGGGGAGATGATTGAATTCCCGGGTAACACATATGGCTTGGCTCTTAATCTGGAGAGGGATTCTGTAGGTGCCGTAATTCTGGGTAGTTATGAAAACATCTCTGAAGGTGATGTTGTTAAATGTACCAAGCGTATTCTTGAAGTGCCGGTTGGCGAAGCCCTTTTGGGTCGCGTCGTCGATGCATTAGGGAATCCAATCGATGGTAAAGGTGACATCAACACAACAGAAAGTGCGCCAATTGAAAAGATCGCTCCCGGTGTAATCGCGAGAAAGTCTGTTGATGAGCCTGTGCAAACAGGGCTGAAATCAATCGATGCGATGGTGCCTGTCGGACGCGGTCAACGTGAATTAATTATTGGTGATCGCCAAACAGGTAAAACGGCTGTGGCAATCGATGCCATCATTAATCAAAAAGGTACTGGTGTTAAATGTATCTATGTTGCTATCGGTCAGAAAGCATCTTCAATTAATGTTGTTATACGTAAGCTTGAAGAACATGGCGCAATGGAACATACCATTGTGGTTGCTGCTACCGCTTCTGAATCTGCGGCTATGCAATACGCTGCGCCTTATTCAGGTTGTTCGATGGGTGAATACTTCCGTGATAAGGGCGAAGACGCACTCATTATTTATGATGATTTAACCAAGCAAGCTTGGGCTTATCGTCAAATGTCATTGTTATTGAAACGTCCACCAGGTCGTGAAGCGTATCCAGGTGATGTTTTCTATCTCCATTCCCGTCTATTAGAACGTGCTTCACGTATTAATGCGGATTATGTTGAGAAACTGACTAACGGAAAAGTAAAAGGTAAAACAGGTTCTTTGACCGCTTTGCCAATTATTGAAACACAAGCCGGTGACGTATCAGCCTTCGTGCCAACAAACGTGATTTCTATCACTGATGGTCAAATCTTTTTGGAATCGGATCTGTTTAACTCTGGTTTCCGTCCAGCTATTAATGCGGGTTTGTCTGTATCCCGAGTGGGTGGTGCGGCACAAACCAAGATCATTAAGAAGTTGGGTGGTGGTATCCGTTTGGCCTTGGCGCAGTATCGTGAACTGGCAGCTTTCGCTCAGTTTGCTTCCGATCTTGATGAAGCAACTCGTAAGCAGCTCGAACGTGGTACTCGTGTAATGGAATTGATGAAACAGAAACAATATTCTCCTCTCAATGTTGCGGAAATGGGCGTTAGTCTTTTCGCAGTTGAGAATGATTTTATGGATGATGTTGCTCTGGAAAAAATTGGTGCTTTCGAAGAAGCAATGCATGATTACATGAAGAGCGAACAGTCTGCCTTAATGGATAAGATTGGCGCTGAAGGTAATTATAATGATGATATCGAAAGTGGTTTGAAAGATGCCATCGCAAAATTCAAAGAAAACGGTACTTGGTGATGTGCAGGATGCACAAACGTCGCGGCTACAGGACGTAGAGGAGCGACGGGTAATAAAGAATAATTTAGGTAACTTTATAAAATAGCAAAAAAGAAGAAGATATATGGCAGGCGGAAAAGAAATACGAACTAAGATCGCGAGTGTAAAAAACACTCAGAAGATCACCAAAGCTATGGAGATGGTAGCTGCGAGTAAAATGCGTAAAGCACAAGATCGCATGAATGCTTCACGTCCATATGCCGAAAAAATTCGTAACGTTATTTCGCATCTGGCTCACGCTAATCCTGAATATAAACACCCTTATCTTGTTGCACGTGATGAAGTTAAACGTGTGGGTGTAATAGTTGTCTCTACCGACCGTGGTTTATGTGGTGGGTTGAATGCAAACATGTTCCGCATGTTATTGAAGCAATTGAAGGGATGGGAAGACGAGAGCAAAGAAGTTGACCTATGTGTCATAGGCACCAAGGCTGCCGGTTTTTTTGGATCAATTGGTGCCAATATTTCGGGTCAAGTAACACACATAGGTGATGAGCCTGGCCTCGATGAATTGATTGGTGCAGTGATGATTATGCTGAATAGTTTTAAAGAAGGTGGCATAGACGAGTTGCATCTTATTTCAAACAAATTTGTAAACTCTATTGTGCAACAACCTCATCTGGAACAATTGATTCCGGGTAAACCAATAGAAAGTGAAGATTATGGTCACCATTGGGATTATTTATACGAGCCTGATGCAGAAGAAGTTCTGGACCAATTATTGACCCGTTATATTGAGTCTCAAGTTTATACCGGTGTCGTGGAAAATATTGCCTGTGAAATGTCAGCACGAATGGTGGCAATGAAGAGCGCTTCGGATAATGCCGGTGAGCTTATTGATGAACTAGAATTGATTTATAACAAAGCGCGACAAGCGGCGATTACTCAGGAACTTTCTGAAATTGTTGCTGGTGCAGCTGCGGTATAGTCAAAGAAAGATTTTTAATTAAGATATTTAGAGAAAATACACGAGGAACGAAAACGATGAGTTCTGGAAAAATCGTACAAATTATTGGTGCTGTATTGGACGTTGAGTTTCCAAGCGATGCGATACCAAAAATCTATGACGCTTTGAAGGTTGAAGGAGAAGGTGTTCATACCACTCTTGAAGTTCAGCAACAATTAGGCGATGGAGTGGTTAGAACCATTGCTCTGGGTTCGACGGATGGCTTAAAGCGCGGTTTAACGGTTAACAATACAGGAGAGGCAATTTCTATCCCTGTTGGCTCCAAGACCCTCGGTCGTATTATGAACGTATTAGGCGAGCCAATTGACGAAGTTGGACCTATTGAAACCGATGAGCGTATGGTTATTCATCGTGATGCGCCTAAATTTACAGAGCTAAGCCCATCTACAGAATTACTTGAAACCGGCGTGAAGGTAATCGACTTAATTATCCCGTTTGCTAAGGGCGGTAAAGTTGGTTTGTTTGGCGGTGCTGGTGTTGGTAAGACTGTTAATATGATGGAGTTGATTAACAACATTGCGACCAAGCATTCAGGTCTTTCTGTTTTTGCTGGTGTAGGCGAACGTACTCGTGAAGGTAATGACTTCTATTATGAAATGCAGGAGTCTGGTGTTGTAAACGTAGAGAATTTTGAAGAGTCAAAAGTATCAATGGTTTATGGGCAAATGAATGAACCACCTGGCAACCGTCTTCGAGTTGCATTGACTGGTTTGACTCTGGCTGAAAAATTCCGTGAAGAAGGTCGTGACGTATTATTATTCATTGATAACATTTATCGTTTTACCTTAGCGGGTGTGGAGTGTTCAGCGCTATTAGGTCGTATGCCTTCAGCGGTGGGTTATCAACCAACACTTGCTGAAGAAATGGGTAAGCTCCAAGAGCGTATTACTTCTACCAAAACAGGTTCGATTACTTCGATTCAAGCGGTATATGTTCCTGCGGATGATTTAACCGATCCATCTCCAGCCACTACCTTTGCACATTTAGACTCAACTGTTGTATTGTCTCGGCAGATTGCGGAACTTGGTTTGTATCCTGCTATTGACCCATTAGATTCAACCAGTCGTCAGCTAGACCCATTGGTTGTTGGTCAAGAACATTATGATGTTGCTCGTGGTGTACAAAACACATTACAACGTTATAAAGAGTTACGTGACATTATCGCGATTCTCGGTATGGACGAATTATCTGAAGAAGATAAATTAGCCGTTGCTCGCGCTCGTAAGATTCAACGCTTCTTAACTCAACCTTACTTCGTTGCAAAAGTATTCACCGGACAGGATGGTGTTTATGTTCCTTTGAAAGAAACATTGCGTGGCTTTAAAGGAATTATTGAAGGCGAATATGATGAGCTTCCAGAACAGGCATTTTATAATGTCGGTACTATTGACGAAGCAATTGAAAAAGCTAAATCCCTATAAAAGGTATTAGAGCATGGCAGACACAATTCAAGTTGATATCGTAAGCGCAGAGCACGAGATTTATTCTGGTGTGGCGGAAATGGTATTTGCGCCTGCGGAATTAGGCGAAGTCGGTATCGCGCCGGGCCATGCACCATTAGTTACCAAGATGGGCCCTGGTGAAGTGCGAGTAAAAGATGCGGAAGGCAATGAATCTGCATTTTATGTCTCTGGTGGCATGCTGGAAGTTCAGCCCAAGGTTGTTACTGTTCTTTCTGATACTGCTCAACGTGCAGAAGATCTTGATGAAGCAGCAATTCTGAAAGCTAAAGAAGAAGCTGAGAATGCATTTCATGAAAAAGGTGATGCAATTGATTATTCCAAGGCAAGGGCCGCATTGGCTGAAACTGCCGCACAATTACAAACAATTCAACGGTTGCGCAAACGCTCAGGCCGCTAACTCTATTGAATATAGCGCGGTAGTCTCCTGCCGCGCTAAATCAACCCTATATCCCGGTTGTCAGCACGGATATACTCTTCCAAGAATAAAATTCTTTTTTTATCATTGAGGAAAAACAACACATGGGTCTTTGTATTGTTATATTAGCTGCTGGTCAGGGTACGCGAATGTATTCTGATAAACCTAAGGTATTACATACTCTTGCAGGTAAATCATTACTTGAACATGTATACCAAACAGCTATGGGTCTATCTCATCGTGATATCTATGTTGTCTATGGTCATGGTGGGGAGCAGGTGCCAAATACTTTACAAGACTTTCAAGTAAATTGGGTTGAGCAAGAAGAACAATTAGGTACGGGCCATGCTGTGCAACAAGCATTACCTGATATTCCTGATGTTGATAATGTTTTGATTCTTTATGGTGATGTGCCATTAATTACTGAAGAAAGTCTAGCTACCTTGGTAGAAGCCGCTTCTGCAACAGGTTTTTCCTTACTCACCACACATTTAGAAGATCCGCATGGCTATGGTCGCATCATCCGCAATAATGAAAACAATATTATCGCTATCGTTGAAGAAAAGGATGCCAGTGATGAGCAAAAAAGAATTTTCGAAATTAATACCGGATTTATGGTCGTTAAGGCAGATTTGTTAAAGCGGTGGGTAGACTCATTAGGTAATGATAATAAGCAGAATGAATATTATCTAACAGATATTGTGGCTAAGGCAGTAACGGATGAGGTCAATATTGTTGCAGTACTGGCCGAGTCAAATATAGAAGTAAAAGGTATTAATAATCGATCTCAGCTTGCAGAAGCAGAACGTTATTTTCAACTGGTTCAAGCACACCACCTTATGCATAGAGGTGTGGCTTTGAGTGATCCTGCACGTTTCGATTTGAGAGGTGAGCTTGAGATCGGACGAGATAATGAAATTGATATTAATGTCATTATCGAAGGAAGAGTAAAGCTTGGTAATAATGTCTCTATTGGTGCAAATTGTTATTTAAAAGATACGATTATCGCAGACAATGTAAATGTTTTGCCGAATACAATGATCGATAATGCCGTTATCGGTAGTGGTTGTAACATAGGTCCGTTTGCGCGAGTTCGTCCTGACACAACATTAGATGAAGATGTTCATATTGGGAATTTTGTCGAACTCAAAAAAACGGATATTGGCAAAGGTAGTAAAGTTAATCACCTCAGCTATTTAGGTGACAGCCATATTGGAACAGAGACAAATATTGGTGCTGGCACTATCACCTGTAATTACGATGGTGCATACAAACATCAAACTATCATAGGTGATAATGTGTTTGTGGGATCAGATGTTCAGCTTATCGCACCAATTAGAATAGATAATGGTGCAACGATTGCCGCGGGGACGACGGTGACTAAAGATGTGCCTGAGAATGATTTAGCTATCAGTCGTTCTGCGCAAAAGTTGGTTGCAAATTGGAAGAGACCCAAAAAACAATAGGGTAATTCTATTGGTAGATAATGTCTTTACGCATTGGTGCTAATAAGGCGAGCAATTTGTTTCTTGCTGAATGAGAAATTTCTGCAAACTCCATGGCATCAATGACTATTTCGACAAAGATATCAAATTCAGCCTCAGTAATTTCCATGCCTGAATGGACTTCTTCCATATCTTGACCGTCGTATTCACAAGGACCATCGCTAAGGAAACAGATTTGATCACTAATTTGTATTATTAGTTCTTCGTCATCGGTATCTTCAAATAGAAAAGCGATGCGCTGATCAGCATGTGAGATTTCAATGGCTTTAGTAACAAATTTGGCGATACCTTCTTGTTCACCGAGTTGAGTATACAAAGTGTCAGCATGGGCGAGTGTGGCTGTCGTTATTAAAAATAATAAGGATAAGCACTTATGAAGTTTTATGTTCATGTCTATTTTAGAATGATCCTTCTAAGCTAATATAGAAGCCACTTTGGTCAGTTTTACCAGCGATATCTCCGAGTTCTGTCCAGGCACCTGTAATACTCAAGTGTTTGTTTGGAAACCAGGCTAGGAAAAAATCCATCCAGTCGTCTTCTTTAGCAAAACTTAAATTATCTGGTTTTTGACGATAATCCATTCCTAGTACTAAGTCGCGTCGAAGCAGTATCCCAATACTGCCTTCAAACATAAGACTTCGGCTGTCATCTAAATCTCCGCCAAAGCCTAATAAACCAAGCTGGTTAGCTTTGGTTGATCTAACTACGGTATTTAAAAGGACAGGGTAGCCGTTAATGCCCGAAAGCCAAAGCTTTGTTGCCGCGAGATAAAAGTCAACGCCATGATCATCTTTTGCCCCCGTCAAAGCAGGCACATCAAAATCCGTATTTTTTTTGTATTGAATACCGAAACTAACTTGAGGGAGCATGGTGTAGATAAGATCGCCGAAAAGCCGTACCTTTACACCAGCAACAAATTGTTTTAATTCGTTATCGGGTAATCCCAAAGGCCTTGCGATAGCATCTATACCTAATATTTGAGTGGCAACAGATAGCTCCACCCGATTGTCTATCGCAACATTGGCACCGATAACGGAGAGGTCATAATCATCTGTATTTGCATAGGTGCCGAATACGTCGCCACCCCATTCACCTTTTTGACCGTAACCCGACAATACAGCCCAAGGTACAATACCACTGCCGGCTGACCCTTCGATTTGTGTTACTCCCCCAGTGGCAAGTATACGGCTGCCGACATCATAAGCACTGCTTGTAGAGGAGAAGCTAAACAGATAACAGGTGAAAAATACCTTTATTATCAGTTTCAGTGGCTTAGCATCTATATTTAAAAATATTATAAACATGCCTTAATATAGTGCAGATTGTTGTAGAAATATAGATATATACATAAAAAACATTAAAAAAGATCTTTAAAATATTGATTTATATATTATTTTGTGAATAAATTGGAAATGTAAGTAGTAGAATAATGATGTTTAGATATTCGCTGACCAAATAGTGACGGTGTACAGCCAAGAGACTTGTGAAAAGCCAGCAGGCTTATCTTTGAGATTTAGAAAGTAAATGGGGTAATTTGAAACTATCTTTAGTAAAGATATTCGAATGTTGGTGTAAGGGGAAATTATCCGTGCTGTAAGTATTGCGCGATTTCAATAAGACTTAGAAAAATAATTAATTAAGAAGATCAGGACACACAGTGATGCCAGGTTATTTTCGTTTTATTTTATTGCTTATTTTTTTCTTTGCAGCAGTACCGCAAATATATGCTGCTGATTACAGTGGTGTGATATCAATAAGCAAGAAAGGTAAACCAGCAAAGGTTGATGAGTATGCGGATGCAGTTGTTTATTTTGTCCCTAAACAAGCTGTTAAGGCAAGTCAGCTTGATACTGAAACTAAAGAAATGAAAATGGAGAAAAAAAGGTATTCTCCGCGTGTACTGCCTATAACTGTAGGTACGAAAGTGAGTTTTCCAAATTTTGATCCGATTTTACATAATGCATTTTCGACATCGACTAATAATAATTTTGATCTAGGATTGTATGCGGGCGGCGAAACGGGTGCTTACGTCTTCGAGAAGCAAGGATTGGTGCGCGTATACTGTAATGTTCATCATGCAATGGTAGCTTATATCCTGGTCTTTGATTCACCTTACTTTACTAAACCTGACAATGATGGAAAATTTATATTAGAAGATTTGCCCGATGTTGCTGGACGATTATTTATCTGGCATCCCCGTGCTAGATTAATTAAAGAAAAAATTGACTTTTCTCATGCGGTTGAAGAGAAGAAGTTTGACCTGGAATTAACCAAACGACGAGTTCCAAAACATTCAAATAAAGAAGGCAAGTCATACCGTAAAGCCAGAGAAAAAAGGTACTAATTATGAGATTAACTTTAGGCCATAGAATATTTTTTGCATTCAGTGGATTACTCGTCCTTATTCTGGGATTAGCGGCAGGTATAACTTACTATCGAGGCAACGAAATAGCCGAGCGTGCGGTTATTTCATCACTTGAAAATATTCGTGTTGTACAAGAGGGCTTTGAATCCAGACGTTTTCAACAGCTCGAATTGATTTCTGAAATTTTCGCATCTGATCCTTATTTCTCGAGTTATGTTGCTGAAGCCGCGGGCAGTGATCTGGGGTTAGGCGGTGAGGTTGATACACAATCTATTGTTGACCTATTAATAGAACGCCAACAAGATTTAGGTTTTGATTTTGCAATGGTTTTGGATGGCGATGGAATTGTCATCGCACACACAAATAATCAAACACTCACAGGTACTGACATGTCCGATGATAATTTAGCGGGTGATGTCATTCAGTCTCTGGAGTCTGCTACTGGATATTGGTTGCGTGATAATCAAATATTCCAGGCCGCTGTAGTACCTTTGGCTAATCAGCAGGATCTGGTTGGTTTCCTTATTACCGGTTTAATTGTCGATAATCAATTTGTCGATGAAATAAAAAATATCAGTGGTTCGGAACTTGTTTTTATGACTAATATAAACAATAAACTAGAAGCAGTTGTTAGTACGCTCGATAAAGATGACCTTGCTTTGTTAACGGCAAATAATGACATGATTCAGTCTGCACTTAATAAAGAACCGATTGAAGTTAAATTAAGTTACGGTAGTTGGTTGGCTACGGTAGCCCCTACAAGTAAAACCAACTCTGAAGGTATCACCATTGCGCTAACATCAATTGACGAGGCCGCTGCAGATTTTCGTGCAATAGAAAATGTATTGCTTATCGTGACAGCAATAAGCATTTTGCTTGCCTTACCACTTTCTTTGTTACTTTCCCGTGGCCTCTTGTCACCGGTTAGACGTTTGGCAAATGCGGCACAGGTAGCTGCGCGAGGTGATTATCAGCAACAATTTGAGTCAGCTGGCGGTAACGATGAGTTGGCCCAACTAACTTCTTCTTTCGATATTTTATTGAGTGACCTTAGAGAAAAAAATGATATGCAAGGATACATGACCGACCTTGCTAAATATCTGCCTGACTCAGTTGAAAATAAAAGTAGTAACCTTCCCGAGATCAATTTTACAACTGAGGCTGGTAATCTTGCTTTACTAGGAATAGATCTGAGACGTTTTGCAAAGCAAGCCGATAAAATGGGGCCTGAAGAAGTCTTTAGCCTATTAAATGCCAGTTTGAAAAACATACATTTAATAGGTAAAGCACACGGTGGCCACCTGATTGGCATGCTAGGTCATGTGGTAGTGATTATTTTTAAAGGTCAAGATGAGCACAAACGTGCGCTCTCTGCAGCAGGTGCTGTACTCAATAGTTTAATGAATAAAGGCGAAGGTATAGCTGCCGCAGTAAGTGATGGGCATGCTGTAATTGGTAGTGTTCAATTTGGTGAGAGACATTCAGAAAATATACTTGGTTCAAGTGTTTTACAGTTAAACAGATTATTAGACGAATCTGTTTCTGGCTATATATTTATCACGCCTAAACTACTAAAACGGATAACATCTGAAATTCCTGATTTTAAACCAATCGTAGGTAAAGGTGGCGTAAGTAAAGGAAAATTTTATTGTTTAAAGCCTGGTGATGTAGATCAGTTTGAAGTTGAGTCTGAAGGTGAAACATTACATGGCACACATTTTACCGAAGGCGGAAGTACCACGCTAAAACGAATACATATCGTGCCAGGTATGTCGTTGGGTGGTCGTTATGAGATCATTTCAGAATTAGGCGCAGGCGCAATGGGCGTGGTTTACAAGGCGCATGATCATGATTTGAACGATCTGGTTGCGTTGAAGATGTTAAAGGTTTCTGATGTTGACGGCGCGGATGTTTTTCTAGAAGCAATGAAAAGTGAGATCAAATTAGCACGAAAAATTACGCACCCCGCAGTCTTGCGTACCTATGACTACGGTGAGCTTGATTCTGTTCCTTATATCTCTATGGAGTATGTACGTGGCTTAACTTTGAAATATCTTTTAAAACAAAGCGAAAAAATACCTTACTCTGCGGGCTTACGTATTGCCAAGCAAGTTGCTGCCGGTTTACAAGCTGCGCATGATCAAGGTGTCTTGCATCGAGATATAAAACCCGAGAATGTCATTCTGGAACATAATGGTAATGCCAAGATCATGGACTTTGGTATTGCACGTCATGAGTCGGGTGCTGGCTTGGGTGAATTGGAAGGAAGCATCGTCGGTACGCCGCGTTATGCTGCACCAGAGCAATTACGTGCGGAAAGAGTCGATGTGAGAGCTGATATCTATTCAACCGGTGTGCTTATGTATCATATGTACACTGGGATGTTTCCGCATAAGGCTAAAAGTATGGCACGTCTTATTAAAGTCAAAAGTACAGATGATCCGATACCTCCTTCTGAATATTGGAAAGAAATTCCTGCCGAACTCGAAGAGGTGATCATGAAATGTATCGCACGAAAAGTCGGTGATCGCCTTGAGAGCGCAGAAGAACTATTAAGTGCGTTAGAGGTTCTACGCGCCTGACAAAGAGTCAATTTTTATGAGTATAGTATTCAAACAAGTGCGGTCGTTTATTACATTAATGCTGGTTTTTCCCATGTCCCAATCTTTTGCAGATACTAGTTTTGAAGACTCTCTGGTAGAAGAACTATTAGGGGTTGATGATGCGTTTAATGAGATTCAGGTTTATGGCGATGTGCAATTAAGAGGTGACATCGTACGCGATTTGCCCCGAGCAGTTGATTCTGATTTCGAAAGAGTAACAGCGCGAGCACGCATTGGTGTTCTCTGGCTAGCAAGTGAGTCTATTGAATTTGGTGTGGCTGCGAAGGTGAACTGGAGTACAGGATCTGATGCAACGTCACGTATAAATTTTGATAATGAACGTGCGGATGCTGTTTCTATTGATGAGTTATTTACACGCATAAACCTCACAGAAAACACATCGTTATTGATCGGGCAAAGCGTATTTCCACTCGTGTTTTCGCCGATGGTTTGGGATGACGATTTAAGACCTCAAGGCGTATCTCTACAATACAGGCACGAAGTAGGTGACTTTAGTTCTCTTGAGTTTATTGGTGGTGCTTTTTTAGGCAACCATCTATATGGTGATAGTTCACGAATTAATACTGCACAAGCAGCATTTCGCTTTGGTGAAGGGACGGCATTGGGCTGCCATGCCATCATCTCGGTTCTTGATTTTGGAAACTTGAATGGCTTGGCTCGCAATGGTTTACGACGGACTAATTCTGTCGGTGTAGGTGGGGGGGTCGCAGAAGATTTTAATATTGTTGATATTCAGCTCGGTATGAACATGCGCTGGCAAGGCATTCCGATTCGTGTCGGTGTCGATTTGCTGAGGAATGTCGATGCAAGTGAAAAAGGCCATGCTGGTCGTGTTGATTTGGTATTAGGTGACAGCCGCGATCAACGTGGAATCGAGTTAGGCGTTGCCACGCAACGTATACAACAAGATGCTGTGTTAGCACCTTTTAATGATGATGATTGGTGGTTTGCGACAAATATGCGCGGAGTTGCCAGTTGGATCGCATATGGGTTTAGTGACTCCCTACGTGCAAAACTAGCTATTTTTCACGAACGTCTCGATCCTTTGCCGAACAACAATAATCGTGCGTTACTTGATTTGCAATATACCTTCTAACTAAATATCCTTAATCTTTATCGAAAGCACTGTTTAGGTAGAGTGCTTTTAAATTAACTATTCTGGAAAATATTTATTCCCTAAATGAAAGCAGGTTTTTATCAATTTCGACCTTTGTTTGGTAAACCCGAACAAAACTGCAAAAAGATTTTATCTGCATTGGAAACTGCAGATGCAGATCTCATCGTACTGCCAGAACTCGCTTTATCAGGTTATTACTTTAAAAATAAAAGAGAATCCTTAAAACATGCAGAAGATCCTGAAAACAGCAAAATACTGGATTCAATTATCAGCCTTTCGAAACAAAAAAATATGCATATTGTGCTTGGTTTTGCCGAGAAACAGGGAGAGCAGTGTTTCAACAGTTCTGCGTTAATTGGCCCAGAGGGTATCAAACATATTTATCGCAAGGTTCATCTCTTCAACGAAGAGAAATTTTGTTTTGATCCAGGTGATACGCCATTTATTGTGAATGATATTAATGGTGTGAAAATTGGCATGATGATTTGTTTTGATTGGGTGTTTCCTGAAGTAACGCGTGTTTTAGTTATGCAGGGCGCTCAAATAATTTGTCAGCCCTCTAATCTCGTTCTCACTTTTTGTCAGCAAACGATGTTGGCGCGATGTATAGAAAATAAAGTATTTGCCATCACCGCGAATCGTTACGGTATAGATAAGAGACCACAAGGAAGTTTAAAGTTTACCGGCAAGAGTCAAGTTGTTGCGCCAGGCGGTAAGTTATTGCATCGTGCGGCTTCGCAACGTGAAGCTTTATTTATTACCGAAATAAATCCTACAGAGGCAGATGATAAAATGATCACACAGCATAATGATGTGCTTAAGGACCGTCGTCCGGAATTTTATAGATTACTTAACAATTAATAACAGGAAAGACATATGAGTTTTGCTACAGCTGACCTTTACGATGAATATGGCGAAGACCTACAAATCGCAACGCCAATGTTTAATGATTATGGTGGTAATAAACAATTTTCTGGGCCTGCCGCAACAGTAAAAGTATTTGAAGATAATTCATTAGTTCGTGCAGCATTGGAAGAACCTGGTGAAGGCAAAGTTTTAGTAGTGGAAGGCGGCGCTTCCTTGCGGTGCGCACTACTCGGCGATATGTTGGCAGAGTTAGGCGTCAAAAATGGTTGGGTCGGTGTGATTGTCTATGGCTGTATCCGCGACTCAGCAATGATTGGTAAGATGAGTATTGGTGTTAAGGCGTTAAACACAAACCCACGAAAGAGCGTTAAAAAAGGTGCGGGTGAACGGGATGTTGTTGTGACTTTTGCAGACGTAACGATTACCCCAGGTGATTATATTTACGCCGATGAAGATGGATTTGTTGTCTCAAAAAATAAATTGAAGTAATCATTTTTATATATAGAGTGCCGTCAAATGAGAAAATTTAAGTTGCTTATCATCAGTCTGTTGTTATCTGTTTCTAGCTTTCCAAACTACGCGCATGAAAATGAACCGCTATTTAATCAGGTTAATTTACAGGCGCAAGCTGAGCGCGAAATACCTAATGATCAATTGACAGTTACGCTTGCTGTCGAAGAAGAGGGGAAAGAGGCGGTAAAGATTGCCAATAAGATTAATCAAGACATGGCTTGGGCATTAAAGATTGTTGGTGAAGGAAATGAAATTGCCACCCGCACTCAAGCTTATAATACGTACCCCATCTATGATAAGAGAACTATAATTGGCTGGCGCGCGATACAACAACTAGAACTTAAGAGCACTAATATTACGGTGTTGTCAGAGTTGGTCGGAAAATTACAAAGCCGATTACAAGTTAAAAATATGAATTTTAGCCCAACACGAGGAACACAGGTTCAATATGAAAATGAATTGATTGAAGAGGCTATGATTGCATTTAAACAAAGAATCAATATTATTAAAAAACATATGGATGAAAAAAATGTCCGTATTGTGAACCTGCATGTCAATACAGGTGGAGGGCATAGTCGACCGATCTACGCTGAAAGTCGCATGATGGCAATGGATAAGAGTGCCCCTGCAGTTGAAGCAGGCACGAGTAAGATTACTGTGACAGTTTCTGGCTCAGTCCAATTCTTCTGAAAATTCATAATTTTTAATCGACATGGATAAAATAGAACAACGAGAAAAGCGGACAAACATGATTTTCATGCTTATCGGTTTTATTCTGGTTGTCGGTTTATTGCTTCTTTATCGTGAAGGTGTTGTTTGGTTCTCTTCAGCTCGATGGTCTGACGTTTCAATTATTAGCTGGGTTTCGATTAGCGCTATTCTTGGCAGTGCCTTGGTCGTTCAGTATTTTTTTCTAATGTTGTTACGATATAGCATGGTCAAATATTTTGTACTTTGGTTTATCCCTATAATTTGGTTGTTCAATAATGGCATTGTCGCATTACATCGGTTTTTTGATTGGACGACAGATATTGTCTCTCCAGTAGGGTGGATTCCACTAGGAGATTTATTAGGTTGGTTGTTAAGTGCTGTGTATGCCCCTTTGCTTTTAGCTAGCGGGGTTACCATTGCGATTATTGACTCAAGTAGCTCTATGCTGACTCAGGCATGTTATTATGCAGGCATCGCTATGGACGTTGCTAATATTTCGCCCTGGAATATTATTTCGTATAGCATGAATTTCCTCAGCGTACTGTGGGATCTCATATCAAACTCCTTTGTACAGGAGGTCGCTTCGTTGCAGGTTGATAATCGACAGTTTCTGGAGTTTAACTTGTCTAATACATTCAGCTTGTCTTACTGGGTCTTAAGTATTGGATACAGTCTTAGCTGTCTTATTGTCTGATTAAAAAATACAACTTTTTGTAAAGTCAGCTGCTTCATTGGCTGTCCAGTCCCCTTTTGGCTTTTCTTTCATTTGGGCACACCATTCTTTACTGCCAACTTCTGGTGCGCAACCACTCAGAAAAAACAATGAAAATGTCAAAGATATTACGATTAAAAATTTATTCATGTTTTTCTCCATTAACGTAATGTGGGAAATATTGTTTTTACAGATGCGATAGTTGCGTCTATATCGTCATTCGTATGCGTAACCGAGACAAACCCCGCTTCATAGGGTGAGGGTGCAAGATAGATTCCAGCTTTAAGCATAGCGTGAAAGAATTGGTTAAACTGTTCAGTGTTACAATTCATGACTTGTTCAAAAGAAGTGATAGAGTCTTCTTCTGTAAAAAATAACCCAAACATTCCACCAACGTGATTTGTGCTTAGCGGGATGTTATAAGCATTGGCCTGTTCTTTCAATCCAGCCAATAACCTTTCTGTCTTTGCAGTTAATAGATCAAAAAAAGATTCATCAGAAATAATCTCAAGTGTGGTCAAGCCTGCAGTCATGGCGATTGGATTTCCCGATAATGTCCCTGCCTGATAGACCGGGCCATCTGGAGCAATATAATCCATTATTTCTTTTTTACCGCCAAAGGCACCAACAGGCATCCCACCACCAATAACTTTACCGAGCACGGTTAAGTCAGGTGTGATGCTGTAGATTGATTGAGCACCGCCTAATGCGACACGAAAACCGGTCATGACTTCATCAAAGATCAAAACGGATTGATGTTTAGTGCAAACTTCTCTCAATGTATTAAGAAAATCAACTGAGCCAGGGACGCAATTCATATTACCGGCTATGGGTTCAACAATAATAGCGGCTATTTGATCGCCGATACCTGAGAAGACCGTTTTTACCTGATCTGCATCATTAAAAGATAGTGTGATCGTATGTTGTGCAAGGTCTGCCGGAACCCCTGGTGATGTTGGTACCCCCAGTGTTAGTGCGCCAGATCCTGCTTTTACTAATAATGAGTCTGCATGTCCGTGATAACAGCCTTCAAATTTAACTATTTTATCTCTACCGGTAAAACCGCGCGCAAGTCTGATCGCGCTCATCGCAGCTTCCGTTCCGGAACTGACCATCCGCACTTTTTCAATAGAGGGCATGAGTTCGCATACTTTATTTGCCATACGCGTTTCAATTTCTGTTGGAGCACCGAAACTGAGCCCTTTTCCTGCAGCTTTCTGAACCGCCTGGATAACATCGGGATGGGCATGTCCTAATATCATTGGTCCCCATGAGCCTACATAATCGATATACCGTTTATTGTTGCTATCGTATAAATAAGGACCTATAGCATGATCAATAAATAGTGGTGTGCCAGAAACTGATTTAAAGGCACGCACAGGAGAATTAACACCGCCCGGGATATGTTGTTTTGCTGCACTAAATAATTCGTTGTCCATGATCTCTAGCTATTTAATAAATAAATTTTTATAGGCCAAGGTTGCTTCGATAGTGTTTGTTGATGAATAAATTCCACTAATGATGGCCAAAAAATCAACCTTGGCATTAATTAATTGTTTTCCATTTTCCGGTGTTATGCCGCCTATGGCAACCACAGGGATGTTAAATTTTTCTTTTGATTTAATAATCAGTTCGATGTCCGCTTTAGCGGCTTCAGGTTTGGTGGTCGATGGAAAAAAAGATCCAAATGCAATGTAGTCAGCACCAGATCGCTCGGCAATTATGGCGCGATTAAAATCGTTATAACACGAAATACCGATGATTTTATTCCCGAGAACCTTTCTTGCGGTGTCAATACTTGTATCATGCTGACCTAAGTGTACGCCATCAGCAGCTATTTCTTTAGCAAGGTTTAAATCATCATTAACGATAAATGGAGTTTTATATTGTTGACAGAGAGACTGCAATTCCAACGCAAGTCCTAGTCTTCTTTCTTTGTCTTTAGTTTTATTGCGATATTGAAATAACGCTATGCCAGCACTAAGAATAATCTCGGTTTTTCTTAATAATTCATCAGGCGTTATATTTTCACAGTCCGTGATGACATAGACTCCTGCTTTGTTAAGCATATTCATATGGGGTGATCCGTTTTAAGGCTATTTTGGTTGATAGAAACGATCAGGTTGAGCTTGCCCTCGGCCAAGGTTTAGTCCATGTTTTAGTGATAACCATGTGTATTCCTGAGCTTTTTCTACAGCTGTTTTTAAATCGTTACCTAATGCTAGTAGTGCTGCAATCCTTGAAGATAAGGTGCAGCCTGAACCATGAAATGTATCTGGCAATCTTTCCCAATGATATTCGACTAGAGAGTTGTGTTTTGTGTACAGGGAATTTACGACCTCTTTTGTCTCAGCATGCGTACCTGTAATTAATACTGATTCAGCACCATAATTCAATAATGTATTTGCAGCAGTATTTATGTCATCTTCCTGTGTAAGTAATGTGGCTTCTATGACATTTGGTGTAATTAGTGTTGTTAACGGCAATAATGATGTGAGTAGGTTTTTACAAATCTCATCATCTGAAAATTTCTTTCCCGTTGTGGCACTCATCACCGGGTCGAGTACAACAGGCACTTTTAATTCAGCCAACTCGTTCACTATAACTTCCAATAGTTTGATACATCCAATCATGCCAATTTTGCAGGCAGAGATATCCATGTCTTCTAAAATGAGACTGATCTGATTTCTAAACGGTCCTGGATCTTGTGGCAGGACATCAACAACCTGGTTTGTATTTTGTGTCGTTAGTGACGTGATCACACTCGCAGCATGGCATCCCGCGTTTGCAATACTTTCTATGTCCGCTTGTATTCCGGCTCCGCCACTTGGGTCATGCCCTGCGATCACAAGAACAACAGGTTTTTGATTATTGCTATTGGTCATAATGTCGTTATTCTACACAGCCATTATTATCTCAGAAATAAAACACAGGAGTTATTTTAAAAATGAAGCAATATATGTGTGTCATATGCGGTTATATTTATGATGAAGCAAAGGGCTGGCCAGAAGACGATATTGTCCCTGGCACCAAGTGGGAAGATGTGCCTCCGAATTGGGTATGCCCTGAGTGCGGCGCCAGAAAGGAAGATTTTGAAATGATAGAAATATGATGTCTTCTAGATTCAGAATGGTCTAACAACAGCAAGAATTATAATAGCGATTAATATTAAAACAGGGATCTCATTGAACCAGCGATACCATATATGAGAGTGTTGATTACGGTCATATTTAAAGTCTCGTAATAAAAACCAGCAATAAACATGATAAACAATTAAAAGGAAGATCAATCCGTATTTGATGAGTAACCATGTCTGACCACTATACACAGACAAACCGTTGCTTAGTAAGATACATAGCCCGAAAACAATTGTTAATATGGCACCAGGAGTTGTTATACCGTAGAAAAGCTTACGCTCCATGATTTTAAATCGATCAATACTGATTTTGTCTTCACTTATTGCGTGATAAACAAATAATCTTGGTAAATAGAACAATCCGGCAAACCAGGTCACCATGAATATTAGATGTAAAGCTTTAAACCAGAGCATTAGTATCGTTAGTCATGAGATTGTTGTCGAGGCTGGGGCTGTTTGGAGTAATTTTTTAATCTTGGTGCGGAGCTTTTCAATATCCATTTCCCCGGTCTTTTGTTGGATTATATTTCCAACAGGATCAATTAAAAAGCTTGTGGGTGTAACGCTGATGTCTCCAAAAGCTTTCAAAGCGATACCTTCGATATCAAGTGCAATTGGATAGGGGATTTCTCTTTCTTCTGTTAACTCTAGTACTCGATTAGGCGGATCATAGGGCATTGCTATACCAATTATCTCAAGGCCATCTTTATTCAGTTGTTTATAAAGCTCAACTAGGTGAGGTATTTCTTTTATGCAGCTTGTGCAAGAGGTAGACCAAAAGGTAACTAGCAAAGGTTTTCCTCTCAGAGAGCTGAATTCAATCTTTCGACCATCAATAATATTTAAACTGATGTCAGGCGCTTTACCCAAATCTTGCGTAGGAATAAAAAAAATAAATAAAGATAGTGCGACAATAATGAATATCGCTACTGACAGGACTATTCTGGTTTTCATGAATTAATCATTTGGTGGTTCAATTGGTGAATCTAGTACCGGCGTATTTTTATTTCCTTTAATAAAATCTTTTAGTGTTGAGAAAATGCGTTTGATGCCGCGCCAGATTTTTGGTAATAACCAAATCATTAATATGATAAAGAGAATTAAAAATACTACAAAAACCCAAGGGTGTGTTAGTGCCGCCCACATACCAGTGATGACCAGGAAGTCTTCACCAAGGGAGGTAAACCAGTTGCTTACTGGCTCAGGAGACGAATTGATTATGACACGACTTCCTGCTTTGGTAGCATGAGTTGCTGCCGTTAAACTGCCTCCCGCGAGAAATGCGGCGAGTTCGACAGCAGGTGTCATATCGCCTACGGCACTCATCGCTAATACAGCGCCGAGTGGGATACGGATAAATGTATGTAGGCTGTCCCACGCAGTGTCAACGCCAGGCGTTTTATCGGCAAAAAATTCGACACAATACATCAATCCCGCAGCTGACATTACCAAAGGGTCGGTGAGCACCATCATTTCTGGTGGTAAATCAATATTGCCGGTACTGCCGAGATAACCCAGCATTAAAACTGCTGCATAAAGGTTAATACCACTTGCCCAAGCCGTGCCCATACTAAGGGCTATATATTGAACTGTGTCCATAAAAAATATTCTCGCTAATCGTATTATTGACAACATACCGAATTTTTACGAGATCGCAATCACGCTATATATAATATCTATATATATACAAATAAAACAAATAGTTAACTTTAAGACAGAGAGTGGTGTGGAGCACTCAAAGGACATTATTGTATGAATAATTGATTGCTTGACAGTATTTTCATCTGGCATTAACCTCATATTCGAATTGACTGATTTATACAGTTGATTCATTACAATAATAATAAAAAAATGAATTCACAGCGGCTTCGGCCGCTTTTTTAATTATTATGTATAAAGAAGTACGAAATGTCGCGATAGAAAACGACTGCTTGGATGCAGGAGCTAGCGTGAGCAGAAAGTCTAGCCGTGGAGCGGGAGCGACCACAATAGAATGTACTTAAAATTACGCTATTTGTATTCCTTACTACGCTAAATCAGTAAAACCACGGTACTCAAGCAATCTTATTCTGTAAAATTAGAAATTTATAAAAGTAATCTAAGGTAAAAAAATGAGCAATGTTGGTGTTGTTGGTGCAACTGGCTATACGGGAATTGAGTTACTTCGATTGCTGTCAAAGCATGAAGCCGTTGAGTTAACGGTTGCCACTTCAAATTCTGAAAAAGGCAAAGCCATTAAAGATGTTTTTCCAAGCTTACGTGGGCATGTCGATCTTGAGTTTGTCGACCATGATAGTGAACAACTCAAGTCTTGCGATATTGTTTATTTTGCAACACCGCATGCAACCGCAATGTATCATGTGCCAAAGTTACTTGACCAAGGCAGTAAGGTTATAGACCTTTCAGCAGATTTTAGAATTACAAATGCCGGTTTATGGGAACAATGGTATCAAGTGAAACATGCGTGTCCAGATCTGCTGAAAAAAGCTGTATATGGATTGCCAGAATTAAATAGACAAAACATAAAAGATGCTGATTTGATAGCAAATCCTGGATGTTATCCAACGGCGATTACGCTGGCATTATTACCAGCAATAAAAAAAGGCTTGATACATAATGATATCATTGCTGACGCCAAATCAGGTGTGACTGGCGCGGGAAGGAAAGCCATGCTTGCAACACAGTTTTCTGAAGTTTCTGAAACATTCAAGGCATATGCTGTTTCAGGACATCGGCACCTGCCTGAAATATTGCAAACACTAAATATTGAGCAAGTAGCTTCTGAAGTTAATTTGACCTTTGTGCCACATTTGGTCCCAATGAACAGAGGTATTTTCGCCACGGTGTATGTGAAACCCACTGATAACACGAAAGATTTACAAGAGCATTATGCCGCATATTACGCAGAGGAAGAGTTTGTAGATGTAATGCCTCAAGGTTCGCACCCTGATACTGCATCGGTCAGAGCAACGAACTCATGCAGGCTTGCAATCCACCCTGGTAAAAATGAGTCTCAACCTACAGTAGTCCTATCGGTAATAGATAACTTGGTGAAAGGTGCTGCCGGCCAGGCAATTCAGAATATGAACATTATGCTGGGTTTGAGTGAGAATACAGGCTTGGATATGGCCGGCTTAACTCCTTAGTCAGTTTGTTATGGCTAAACTAGTTGTTAAAAAGCATCGTCCGTTTGAAATCATTCTTGCCGTTGCACTGTTAAGTGCGGCGATTTCTATAGTGACATGGATATTATTAGATGCGAACCATTGGCGGTTTATTAAAAGCCAGTTGACTCAGAGTGATGACTCTCGTTTACTCTGGGATGTGAATCAGAGTCTTGATATCGAGAATAAGCAATTGAGAGAACAAGTAGTAATACTTGAACGCTCTACTCAAATAGATAATCAGGCGGCTGAGAGTTTGCAAAATGATATAAAAGCGCTTCAGGATCAAGTGTACCGCCTTAAGGGCGAGCTAGAGTTTTATGAAGGTATTATGTCTGCAACCACTGATTCCAAGGGGTTAAATGTACAAGGGTTTCATGTCCAATCGACAAAGCAGGAAAACTTGTACTATTTCAAGCTTGTATTAACCAATGTCGCAAAAAGTGATAAAGTTATCGAAGTGACAATAGATATGTCAATTGAAGGAATGAATGGGGTGAAGTCCCAGATACTATCACTTGAGAAGGTGATTACAGATAGCAAACTCAAACGTGAAATAAAATTTAAGAACTTTGAGCGAATTGAGGGTAATCTAAACTTTCCTGAGGGATTCAAACCATTGCGAGTGGTGGTTGATTTGCGACAAAAGGGTACGAAGAGATCAGCTGTAAAAAGAGTATTTGAATGGCCTGCTAAATCAGGTTGAGGAGTAAAGTATGCTCGGAAAATCGAAGAAACGTAAGGCGACACGTATCGACACGCTGGTTGGTCAGCACAGTGAGTTACAAGGTGATATACGGTTTACTGGTGGATTACATGTCGACGGAACAATCAAAGGGAATGTCATCGCTGAAAATGATGGCCGTTCCATGTTGTCCCTCAGTGAGTGTGGCACGATTGAAGGTGAAGTTAGTGTCCCATATGTAGTGCTAAATGGTGTCGTAATCGGAGATGTCCACGGAAGTGAACATGTGGAACTTGCCTCAAAAGCAAGAGTCACAGGTAATGTGTACTATAATCTAATAGAGATGGCGATAGGTGCTGAGGTGAATGGTAAACTAGTGCACTCACTCGAGCCGGCAGAATCGCCATTAGCCATAGGTCACGGTGAACCACTCGAAGCGAGTGAATAATATAATCATTAATCGGAAGAAAAATTATGAGTTCAGTTGAAGAAGTAATGCCTGGCCCACTTGTGTTTAGTGAAGCGGCAGCCAGTAAGGTAAAAGAGCTCATTGAAGAAGAAGGCAACGAAGAATTGAAGTTACGAGTTTTTATTTCTGGCGGTGGCTGTTCCGGGTTTCAATATGGTTTTACCTTTGATGAAGAAGTTGGCGAAGGTGATACAATTGTTGAAAATGAAGGTGTTAAATTGTTGGTCGATCCAATGAGCTTTCAATATTTAACAGGAGCAGAGATCGATTATTCTGAAGGGATGGAAGGCGCGCAATTCGTTATACGTAATCCTAATGCACAAACGACCTGTGGTTGCGGCTCGTCATTTTCAGTTTGAACGCGTAGGACATCAGTTTTTTAATAAGGAGAATAAACGCCCCCGAGCAGCACTTCTTTTTTTGCACCGGTAACATTGGGCAAATTTGCGGGTTTATTCTCAAGACGCTGTTTTGCCAGCCAGGCAAATGTCACAGCTTCAATACAGTCTGGTGAAAGTCCGTATTTATCGGTAGTTGATAGACTCGTATCGTTTAGCAAACGATTCAAAGTCTCCATCAACAATAGATTCTTGGCGCCGCCTCCGCAGACAAGTACTTCATCAATATTGTCCGATGAGGCGTTAATAGCATCACGAATAGTAATGGTGCTTAGCTGTAATAATGTTGCTTGCACATCTTTCGCCGTAATATTGGAATTAATCTTTTCTAGATATACTTTTAACCAATCCATATTAAAATATTCGCGTCCGGTACTTTTAGGCGCTGGCAAAGTAAAATAGTGGTCGGTTAACATTAATGCTAATAATTTTTTGTGAGGCTTCCCTGTTTTAGCCCATTCTCCATCTTTGTCGTATTCCTCATTTTTATTTATCTGAACCCAATCATCGAGTAGTCCGTTACCCGGGCCGGTATCAAAACCGATTACTTTACTATTGTCAGCATGTAGTAATGTTATATTTGCTATGCCGCCAATATTTAGAATAATCACGGATTTGCTGTTTTGTTGAAATTGATATTGATGAAATGCACTTGCCAGTGGCGCACCTTGTCCGCCATGTGCCATATCCATTCTTCTAAAATCAGTGACGGTTGTAATGTTAGTTTCAGCGCAAATTACATTTGGGTCTGCAATCTGGAGTGATGTTTTCTGCGGACCAGTTGGTCTGTGCAGTATGGTTTGGCCATGGCTGCCTATCGCGCTGATTTTGCTTGCTGGTATGCCTGTTTCTTTTAATAGCTTATTTACGGCGTCAGCAAAACGATGCCCTAATTCTTGATCTAAAGTTGCAATATCGCCGATGCTACTTTTATCATCAATTAAGCGTATGCGGCGACGTAAAGACTGGTCTATTGGGTATTCACGATAGAATTTAAGCTTAGCTTTATTATCAAACTCAACCAACGCAGCATCGATCGCGTCCATGCTCGTTCCTGACATGAGACCTATATAATACATGTTGTCACCGTGTCAGATATAAGGGAATTAGCGATGCTAACCGTCTTCCATTAAGGCACTTAGTTGTTTGGAGGCCTCTTTTGCTTGCTGAGAGGCGAGAACCCGTTTCCCTGTTAGTCGATCCAACTCTGCGATCATGGGGTTTATAGTCTGTAAAAACGCAGGTAACGCTTTTTTATTAATTGATTCTACTTTAGGTAATTTGACAGTAAGTGGGTTTCGATGGACACCATTAACCCTGAATTCATAATGCAGATGTGGTCCTGTAGCTAATCCGCTCTTGCCAACGTAGCCAATAACTTGTCCTTGCTTTACTCGTTTACCTGTTCTGACGCCTCGGGCATATTTATGCAGGTGTGCATAAAGAGTGCTGTATGTTCCACCATGTTTTAATACGATCGTTCTACCATAGCCGCCTTTTTTACCGGCCAAGGCTACAGTACCGTCACCCGTTGCTTTGATTGGTGTGCCGGTAGACGCCGCATAATCAACACCTTTATGTGCCCTTATTTTATTGAGAATGGGATGCTTTCTTTTTAAATTAAATCGAGAGCTAATCCTGGCTAATTCAACCGGAGTCCGGAGGAAAGCCTTACGCATGGCATCGCCGTTTTCAGCATAATAATCATGGCGACCGTCTTCATGAGTGTAGCGAAGGGCCCTTAAAGGTGTGCCGCGGTTTATAAATTCAGCAGCTATGATTGGCCCATCGGCAACCTTAACCCCGTCCTTATATTGTTCTTCATAAATAAGCGTGAAAGAGTCGCCTTCACGAATATCAAGTGCAAAGTCTATATCCCATCCGTAAATAGAGACCAATTGCATGATCAATTTATCTGATAAGCCTGCGCGCTTACCAGAAAGGAAAAGTGAGTCATTTATGACAGCTTTCGCGTGTTTTACTAATGGTTCAAGTTTTTCGTGCACTAACTCGGCTTGAAACTGACCATCTTGCTTTGTGATTAATAGGCTGTCGGTCAGGTTAACTTCATACTCAAGTTTGTCCAATTCATTTGCATTTATATGAAAATTTAATATTTGCCCGGGTCTTAATTTCTTTAACCGTGATACCTCTTTACCAAGAGACATGATGTTATAGAGAGATCTTGGACTTAACCCTAACCTTGAAAATATCAAAGCTAAACTATCGCCTGTTTTTACAGTAACACGCTGCAATGATTTATTGGTTTGTTGTTCAATGGATTCTGGTAACGGGATATCTACAATTAAATTTTCTGCATCAGGTGCTATTTCAAGAACATCATCAAACTCGGAATCATTAACCGCGATTCCTTCTATAGGATTTGGCAAATTAAGTTTTATAGCTTTAGTGGTATTCTCGATTAGCGGTTCTTGCTGAATCGCTGGAATATTGGCTTTTGGGATGCCGCTTACCACGTTATCAGAGGAATTATTTTCAGGCGTAGCAAAAATTAACCAGACTGATATTAAAATCAGGCTGATGCCAGATAGAAAAACAAACAAAGACCGGTGCGAGCGTACTTGTGACGTTACTGCCCCAGTCTTATAGTCTTTCATTATATAGACTCTGTAAGTCACCGTTTATCCTGAGTAAATTTTCGTTACAATAACTTTTGAATTTACATGCGTCAATGATTGAATTGACCACTGCGTAGCAGTTAATGGCATGATAAGCTACGCGCGTTTTGAAATGACCCCGAGGATGGTATGACAAAGGTACAAGAAGCGATGGATTTGATAGCCCGAGGGGCTGATGAAATTCTCGTTGAAGCTGAACTCAAGAAGAAATTAGAGTCCGGAAAACCCCTGCGAATCAAGGCCGGTTTTGATCCTACTGCACCGGATTTACATCTTGGCCACACAGTACTTATCAATAAACTGCGGCAGTTTCAGCAGCTTGGCCATCAAGTGGTATTTTTGATCGGCGATTTTACCGGCATGATTGGTGACCCTTCGGGCAAAAGCGCAACAAGGCCGCCGCTTACACGCGAACAAATCAAGGAAAACTCAGAAACATACCAACAACAAATATTCAAGATCCTCGACCCAGACGAGACAGAGGTGGCATTCAATTCCTCCTGGATGGATAAGATGGGTGCTGCCGATGTTATCAGGTTGGCATCGAACTATACGGTTGCAAGAATGCTTGAACGTGATGATTTTAATAAACGCTATAAATCTAATCAATCGATAGCTATTCATGAGTTTCTGTACCCACTTGTACAGGGATATGATTCAGTTGCACTGGATGCAGATATTGAATTAGGCGGCACCGATCAAAAATTTAATTTGCTAGTTGGCAGACAACTCCAGGAAACGCATGGGAAGGTGCCACAAGTAGTTCTGACTATGCCGATATTGGAAGGTTTGGATGGCGTACAAAAAATGTCCAAATCGTTAGGTAATTACATTGGTATCGATGAACCTGCGAATGAGATGTTTGGCAAGATCATGTCAGTTTCCGATGATTTGATGTGGCGCTACTTTGAATTATTGAGTTTTAGATCATTAGACGAGATAAATGGATTTAAACAGAAAATAGAACAAGGTGAGAATCCAAGAGATATAAAATTTTTGTTAGCAGAAGAAATTATTACTCGTTTCCATGATGCAAAGGCCGCCTCTGCCGCACAAGCTGATTTCATCAATCGATTTAGCAATAACGCTATTCCAGATGATGTACCTGAGATAGATATGAATGTAGCAACAGATGGAATGGGTATAGCTAATGTTTTGAAAGAATCCGGTCTCGTCAATAGTACATCAGATGCACATCGTATGATTAAACAGGGCGCAGTAAAGATTGATGGAGAACGTATAGAAGACAGTAAACAAGTTTTGCAGGCTGGCTTTTCGGCAGTGTTGCAAGTTGGAAAGAGGAAGTTTGCGAGAGTTACACTAAAAAACGAATAGTGTTCTATTATTATTTCAAATAGTTGAGACAAAGAGGTTTCTCTATGCCAAAAGGTGGTGATAAAGAAATCATAGATGAAAGGCATGTTGTAGATGATGATCATGATTTCATCATCGAGCGTTACCCTAGGGACAAGGCGCCTCTTTTACCGGTTCTCATCCTATTTGTTATCTTCATTTCTTATTTTTTCATACCCACTTACCAAGAAGTAGCTAACGATCCAATTGATAAACTTGCTCCAGAAGGGTCAGGTGCCACGGAAGGAACCCAAGCTACCTCTCAGCATATCAACCTTCATGACCTCGTTTCCAAAGGGACATATCAGGAAATAGCAGAGCAGTTATATCAAGTAGATAAGATAAATATAAATATAAATATAAATAAAGTCTTTGATGGTATGACGCCAATAATGGTTGCGGCTTCTCGTGGGGAGGTTGAAATTATTGATTTATTGTTTACTCAGGGCGCGGATCCAAATAAGCGTGGTTCAGCAGAACGGACTGCATTGCAGTATGCAGTGGAAAAGAACCATGTAGAAGTTGCCAAGCGTTTATTGGCCTATGGCGCAGATATTGATGCTTTTGATGATGGGCGACTTACCCCGCTTATAATGGCTGCAGATCGAGGTTTTACGGATTTAGCACTGATGTTATTAGAAAAGGGAGCTGATCCGAATATACAACATAGCCAAGGATGGACAGCCTTGATCGATGCCGCTAGAAATGGTGATAAAAGATTAGTAAGCGCACTAATGGATGCTGGAGCGAAAAAGAATCTTTCAATGAAAAATGGCATAAAGGCTCTTGATATGGCTAAACGAAACGATCATAGCGATATTGTTAATATTCTTGGCGAGTAATTCTTCAAATCGTCTGAATTAAAGTCTGAATATATTCATTTAAATAATTATAAATTAGCATAAAAAACAACAACTTAAATTAGTGTAAAAAAATCGTAAAGATTTGTTGACCATGATTAAGTGATCTGTATAATGCCGCTTCCCGGTTGGGGGTAACCAACCCTGTTCTTTAACAATTCCTGATCAAGTAATTTGTGTGGGCGCTTACGTTGATGGCTTGTATCACCATAGATTTTCGGTGAAAGCTTAATTAATTGTAACGTCGAAACACGTAGTAATTTTTTACAGTAATCATCGAGCCAAGATTTGCTGCCATAAGCAGCATACATTTTTAAACTGAAGAGTTTGATCATGGCTCAGATTGAACGCTGGCGGCATGCTTAACACATGCAAGTCGAACGGTAACAGCAGAGCTTGCTCTGGCTGACGAGTGGCGGACGGGTGAGTAATGCTTAGGAATCTGCCCAGTAGCGGGGGACAACGTGTGGAAACGCACGC